>Ga0307506_10000305_pt1 | contig 9716 bp, 5 predicted proteins | sample 25_S_MG_FD_202175 | JGI IMG/M metagenome (GOLD analysis project Ga0307506, IMG submission 202175) | Soil microbial communities from Populus trichocarpa stands in riparian zone in the Pacific Northwest, United States - 25_S | ecosystem: Environmental > Terrestrial > Soil > Riparian zone > Trees... | reverse complement strand
CCCAACGTTTTGCCCGAAATTGGCGCCCCCCTCCTAACCTCCCCCCTTTCCCAACCGCCTCCCGCCCAGGGGGGAGGAAAGTCCACGGCACCGCCAAAGTTAGCGCCTATGCCCCCTAACCCCCTCTCCCACCCGCACTCCCGCCACCCGGGAGAGGGGGAACCCACCCATCCTCTTGTTTTTCAAGCCTTCGGGCGGCGGCGCCCCTCTCCCGGGCGGGTGTGAGTGCGGGTGGGAGAGGGGTGAGGGTCAGAATGGCCGGAAACCCCTCAAGTTAACGCATTGGGGCTGAGCCCTCACCGCCCGCTCGCCCAGCGGACCGCGGCGTCGAAGAGCGCCCAGCCCTGCGTCGTCAAGTGGGACGGGGTGCTGTCGCTCAGGAACAGCCCGACCCGCCGCGCCGGGGCGGTGAGGCCGACCATCGCCGCTCCTCTCTCGTAGCCGAAGATTCCGGCGTGGCCCGTGGTGCCGACCTGGCGCGCGACGAGGACGGCGCCGGGGCCCGGCCTTCCCCAGGTGAAGGCGGAAGGCGCCGTGGCGACCGTCACCCTGCCGGTCAGGCCGGCGGCCAGGGGATGGCTGGGAGCGGCGATGTCGAGCCGCGTCTGGCTGCCGGCGGTTCCGAAGTCGGTGTTTTCGGCCCGGCCGGTGAGGCCGAGGTCGTCGAGGAGGCGCGGCTCCCAGGTGACGACGGGGGCGATCGTGTTGCGGAATTTGCTCCCGGAGTCTGCCGCCGCGATCGAGGAGGAGATCAGGACGACTCCCTTGCCGGCCGCGTCGGCGGCCGTGCCGGCCTTGGCGGTCTGGAGCACCGGGACGTAGCCGGACGCTTCCAGCCGCTTGCGCACGGCGTTGTCTCCGGCCTGGAGATCAGCGGTCCCCATGATCAGCAGCGCATAGGGGTAGAGAGAGGTCTGCGGCACGACCTCTCTGGCGAGCCCGGGAGCGGACCAGGAGAGCCGCGCCAGGGCGTTGCCGGCATTCTCATAGACGTCCATGCGGATGCCGTAGGTCTGGCCGGCGGTGAGCTCGATGATGCCGGTGTCCTCCGCCGCGTTGTGGTCCGACCAGTGATTGACCAGCAGCGTGCCGTCGACCCACAGGCGCACGCCGTCGTCGCTCTCGGTATAGAAGGTGTGGAGGCCGCCGACCTTGGCCCGCACCCGGCCGATCCAACGCACGCTGAAGGTGTCGGCGCCGAAGCCGGGGAGCGGCGCGCCCAGGCCCCAGTCGAAGCTCACGGTGGGATCGATGCGGGAGAGCGCCGGGCCGGTGAAGCCCGGATTGTCGTAGTAGACCCCGGTGAGCCCGATCCCCGGCGGCACGGCGGCGGGGGCGGACCGGAAGCGCGCGGTCCAGGTGGTGTTGGCCGCCGGTGTGGTGATCTCGTGGCTGGCGGCACCGCCGTCCGACCACGATTCAAACTGGTAGGTGACGCCGTCGACGGTCTGCGGCGAGCCGGCTCCGAGCGTGCGGATGATCCCGGCGACGCCCTGGACGGAGTGCGGCGTGGTCACCGGCTGGCCGTCCAGCGTCACGCGAAGACCACTCGGCACGGTCGCCAGGGTGAGCGTCGACTTGCGCGGCACCACGTCGTGGAAGGTGGTGGCGGTCAGGCCGGATGAATCCCGCACGGTGAGATGGATGCGATACCAGACGTTCGCCGCCGTCTCGCCGCGTCGCGGGATGGTGAACGCGTCGCCGGTGGCGCCGCTGGTCGCGGGGACGAACGGATGGGTGTGATTGTCGTGGTGGAAGTCGACCTGCCAGGTGAAAGCGCTCGGCGGCAGGTTGCCGTCCTGCGGATCGCTGCCGGTGCCGGAGTAGGTGATGGTGTCGCCGGCGCTGTAGAGGGTGTGATCGGCCGGCGTGAGGATCGCCGCCGCCGGTGCGCTGTTGGAGGTGGTGGCGCGGACCTGGAAGACCGCTCCGGCGGCACCTTCGCCGCGCGCCAGATACCAGAGGCTGCCGTCATCGGTCACCGTGAGGTCGATCGGGGAGGCGATGCCGGACGCGAAGTCGACGACGGCGCCGGTCGCCGGATCGAAGCGGCGAATCCAGCCGTTGCAGTAGTCGGCGAAGAAATAAGTTCCGATGGAGTCCGCCGGGAACTGCGGGCTCGCCGGATTGTAGAAAGCGCCGCCGGTGATGGCGCAGCCGTTGGCCCCGCCGTTGCCATGGTGGTACCAGAAGAGCGGCGCGCGGAAGCGCGGATCGGTCGTCGGCCCTTCGGTGACCGGCCAGCCGTAGTTGGAGCCGGCGACCCCGTCGTCGATCTCCTCCCAGGTGTCCTGCCCCACGTCGTTGATGAACATCCTCCCGGTCCCCGGCTGGAACGAGAAGGTGAACGGATTGCGCAGGCCGTAGGACCAGATCGCGCGGTTCTGCCCGGAGGCGCTGCCGAAGAAGGGATTGTCGGTGGGGATCGAGCCGTCCTTGTCGAGGCGCAGGATCTTGCCGAGCAGGTTGCCGAGCGTCTGCGAATTGGAGGAATTCGCGTTCTCGCCGACGGCGATGTAGAGCTTGCCGTCCGGACCGAAATGGAGGGCGCCGCCGTTGTGGTTGGTGGCGCTCGACAGGTTGTTGAGCTCCAGGAGGACCCTCTCGCTCCCCGCCACCGCCGTGTCCCCCGAGGCGCCCGTGGCGGTAAATCGGCTCACCCGGTTGTGCACCGCCGGGCTGGTCGCCGTGTAATAGACATAGACGAAGTGATTCGCCGCGAAGTCCGGATCGAAGGCCACTCCGAGCAGCCCCCGCTCGCCGGAAAAGTCGACCGGCAGGCTCAGGAACGGCGCGGAGAGGAGGGCACCGTTCTTGACCACCCGCAGCCGGCCGCTCTGCTGGGTGACGAAGATCCGCCCGTCCGGCGCGATCGCCATCGCCGTCGGGTTCGTGATGCCGCCGGCGACCTGCGTCTCGGTGAAGCCGGCCGGCAGAGTGGCCGCGCCCGCCAGGGAAACTGTGCAGAGAGCAGCGAGGAGGAGGGCTGACAGAAAGCGGTACGGCATCTTACTTCTCTCCAATCTCGCGCAGCAGCTCGCGCACCGCCGCGTCGAGCTGCGAGTCCTTCCCTCCGAGACCCTCGCCGATGGGGCGCACGACCTCGACGTCGACCGGCCGCGGGTGCATCTCCATGTCATTTCCCAGGTGGTCCGTGATCTTGATGAAGGGGATGCGCACCTGCGTGCCGTCGAGGAGCGGGACGTCCGAGGTGTAGATGATCCAGCCGCCCGTGGGCTCGCCGACGATCTTGCCGAGGCCCAGGGTACGGTATCCCTCGCTGAAATCCTCGCCGTCCGACAGGGTGTGCTGGTTGGTGAGCAGGATCGTCGGGCGCTCGAGGGCGCGCTGGCCGAGGACGTTGCGCGCCGGCGCGGTGGGCAGGCCGCGGAAGGTCATGCTCATGTAGCCGCGCCGCGAGAGGATGTCGAGCGCGTAGGGGTTGACGAAGCCGCCGTTGTTGTTGCGGACGTCGATCACCACGCCGTCGCGGGCGTGGTTCTCGGCGTCGAGGTCGACGAGGAGCTGCGCCAGGGAGCCGGAGCCCATGTCGAACATGTGGACGTAGCCGAGCCGGCCGCCGCTCACCCGCGCCACGTAGTCGCGGTTCGCCTCGACCCAACTGCGGTAGACGAGCCCCTTCTCGGTGCGCTGGTCCGCCGGCAGGACGGCGACCTCGCGGCGGTTCTTTTCCTCCACCTTCCCCTCCACCGAGGCGGCAACGGTGAGGGTCACCCGGCGGCCGATCCGGTGGTCGAGGAGCTGGTCGAGATTGGCGGCGCCGTCGACGGTCTTGCCGTCCACCGCGAGGAGGAAATCCCCCGCGTGGATCTGGCCGGTGACGGCGGCCGGGCCGAGAGGCAGGACCTCGCGGATGCGCAGCCGGCCGGAGGATTCGTGCTCCGCGCGGTCGAAGCGGAGCCCGAGATGGCCGGTGGAGCGCGGGAAGGCCGACGCCGGCAGCCGCGCGCCGGAGTGCGAAGCATTGAGCTCGCCGATCATCAGGTTGAGCAGCCGCCGCAGGTCGTCGGCGGTGCGGGCGGCGGCGGCCCGCGGCCGGTAGACGGCGCGCAGGGCCTCCCAGTCGAGGCCGTGCATCCCGGGATCGACGAAGTTGTCGCGCAGGACGCTCCAGGCCTGATCGAAGACGGCGAGCTTCCCGGCGTTGAAGTCGACGTCCATCTCGGCGCGCACCGCGATGCTCCGCGGCTTGTTGGGAGCGTCGAGGGCGACGGCCTGGATGGCACCGCCGTCCAGGTAGTAGACCTCCTTGCTGTCGGGCGAGAACTGCAGCGATCCCTTGTCCCCCGCCGTGGAGGTGAGCTGCCGGGGCACGGCGGGCTCTTTCGCCAGCTCGTCCAGCGGCCAGGCATAGAGGTTGGCCTGGCTGCCGGCGAGGGCGGTCATCACCAGCCATTTGCCGTCCGGGCTGATCGCCTGCAGCCCGGCGTCGAGGCCGATGGGGAGGAAGGAGGCGCGCCGGCGGATGCCGTCGAAGGCGATCTCCACCTTCACGGCCGGCTTGGGGGCGGGATCGACGGCGTCGGCTTTGGGCGTTTTCTCGGGCGCGGGCTGGAAGAGATCGCGGAACTGATCCTCCGGGAACACCGGCGTGCGCGGCTGGAGGTCGACGCGGGCGATCTGGCTGTCCTCCGAGCGCTGGCTGGTGACATAGAGGAGGAACTTGCCATCCGGGCTCCAGGACAGGTCGTCTCCCCCCAGGTTGGCGAGGAAGCTCACCTGCCGCGGCGTACCGCCGGCCGCCGGCACCACCTGGACGTTGCGGAACAGGCGGTCGCCGAAGGTCAGGAAGGCGATCCAGCGGCTGTCGGGAGACCAGGCATAGGGGCGCTCGGAGCCCACGGGCGGGCCGTCGAGGAGGGCCTCGGCGAGCCGGCGTTCCTTGCCCGGCGGTTTCTCCTTTCCAGCGCCCTTGCCGACATCCGCCATGTCCAGCACGTAGAGCCCCTTGCGGTCGCGCTGGAAGGCGAGGAACTCACCGTCGGGTGAGAATTGCGGCGTATCTGCCGATCCCTCGGTCAGCCGGGTCTCGCGGCCGGTGGCGAAGTCGTAGAGATAGAGACGGCCTTGACCCTCTCCATTGCGGTCTCCGACATAGATGAGCCGCCGGCTGTCCGGCGCCCAGACCAGTTGCGACTCGGCGCCGGTGGTCTCGGTGATCCGGGCCGCGGTGCCGCCGTCCTTGGCCGAGGCGGCGAAGACGTCGCCGTGCGAGAGGAAGGCGATCTTCTTGCCGTCCGGAGAGAGGGCGATCTGGTCGAATTCGGACGTGAAGGTCGCGTGCTCGACCCCCGCGCCGGCGGGCGCCCCTTCCAGCTTGACCGGGACCTCGGCGGCGGCGCCGCCCGCGGTGTCGAGCTTCCAGACGCCGAAGCCGCGCTCGAAGACGAGGGTGCGGCCGTCCCAGGAGAGGGTGGGCCAGAGCACCCGGCCGTCGGTGAACCGGGTGAGCGCCCGCGGCGCCCCTGTCGGCGCGGAAGCGCCGGAAATCTCCTGCATCCACAGGTTCTCGGCGCCGTCGCGGTCCGAGGTGTAATAGATCCGCCCGCCGTCCGGGCTCCACATCGGCCATAAATCCTTGCCGTCGCCGGTGCCCGGAACGAGCCGCCGGTAGGAGCCCCCGTTCAGCTCGCTCAGGAGCCAGATCTCCGCGTCGTCGAGATGGCTGTGGCCGTGCCGCCACCACTGCTGCGGCGCGATGCCGCGGGCTGAGAAAGCCAGGCTCTTGCCGTCGGGCGAGGGGGCGGAGAAGAACTCGCTGACGTAGCGGTCCGCGCTCACCTCCAAGGGCGTGCCGCCCGTGGCGCGGACCCGGTAGACGTCGTTCATGTTGGCGACGTCGTGGGACGCCGAGGAGAAGTAGATCCAGCGCCCGTCGCGCGACCAGGCGTCGAGCTGGTCGGGATCGTCGTCCCAGGTCAGCCGCGCGATCTCGCCCGTCGCCAGGGTGAGGAGATAGACGTCGCCGTTGCCCGTCCGCGTCGAGATGAAAGCGAGCTGTTTTCCATCCGGCGCATAGAGCGGGCGCGACTCGGTCGCCGGATCGGCGACGAGGAGGTGCGCCGTGCCGCCGCCGGCCGGCACGGTCCACAGGTCGCCGCCGCTCGCGAAGGCGATCTGCGATCCATCCGGCGAGACCGCGGGCTGGGAGAACGACGGGACGGGCTCGGCATGGACGAGGGTACAGACAACCAGGAGGGGCAGAGCGAGAGAGAGAATCTTGGCGCGGGACATCGCGCGAGTATATAAGCGCGGCGGGGCCGTGAGGCGGCCCCGCCGGGGATTCAGCCGATCAGTGGACGAACGTCACCGCCGGCTCGGCGCTGAGCGCCGGGCAGGTCGTCGAGACCAGGTTGCAGAGGTCGGTCTGGCGGCGGGCGATGTCGTTGAAGGTGTGGCCGATGCCGCACATGTCGACGACCACCGGTCCGCCGGTGAGGAAGGCGGAAAGAGCCGAGGGAAAGCCGGCGTTGCGCGGCTGCACGTGCTTGAAGACCGTCGCGGTCTCGGCGCCGTGGCAGCCGTTGCACGTGTTCAGCGAGAAGTTGTGCCGGGCGTTCAGATTGGCGATCGAGGTGCAGGCCGGGGCCGGGCCGTCCCAGTTGAAGTTGAGGTTGTGGGAGGAAGCACCGCCGCGGAACGGCGTGGCCGCCCACACCAGCGGCACGGTGTAGTTGTTCGCCAGGATGGCCGGCGTGTTGACGTTGACATAGTTGGCGAGCAGCGCCGTGTTCTGGTGCGCGTTGGCGGGCGTCTGCCCGACCGTCGACATCAAGAGCTGCGCCGGCGGGCCGCCGGGCTGCAGGGTGAACTCGCGCAGCTCCCACGGCGCCGCCAGGAAGAAGTCGTCGGTGCGGGCCTGGTTGAGGGAGCTGCCGTTCGGCTTCGCCGGCGAGGAGTTGATGGTGGTGAACTTATCCGTCACCGTCTGGAGGGCCGCGTTGTAGCCCGGCCCGAAGGGGACGGTGCCGAGGTTGTGCCAGTTGTTCGCCCAGGTCAGGACGCCGTTGCAGTCGGCGGCATCGAGACCGTACTCCAGGATGAGCAGGTACTGGGTGATATTACCGGCAGGGTCGAGGAGGCCGAAGACGAACCGCCCTTCCCCGGCGTTGAACGGCGCGTTCTGCCGCAGGTCGAGGCGGGCGACGATCGCCAGGAGACGGAAGGGAGCGCGCCGCATGTCGAGCTGGACACCGCCGCTCGCCGCCAGCCAGGGGCCGAGGACCTGGGCCTGGATGTTGGGCCGCGCCGGCACCACCTCGCCGTTGACCACCTTGACGAGCTTCCACTCACTCAGGAAGCGGGTGACCTCGTTGGACAGGGTCGCCGCGACGTTGGTGCCGAAGATCCCGGGCATCAGGCCGCCGAAGGTCCAGGCACCGCGGGTGGCCGGGGCGACGGGCGGCGGACAGGCGCCGAACCAGGTGGTGCGGAAGCAGTCGTCCACCACGGAAACGTTGGTGATGAACAGCTCGCGGGCGGGGTCGACGACGCAGGCCACCTTGTTCGTGCTGCTCTCCCGGATCACCGTCGCCTCGCGGCTGGTGCGCACGGTCGGCTTGAAGGCGGGCTGCGACCTGGCGGTATTGCTGCGCAGAAGGGGGGGCTCGGCCGCGAACGCGGCTGCCGCGACGAAAAGGGTCAGACCGGCCATCCCGGCGAGCTGCAAGAGCTTACGATTTTTCTTCACAAAATCTCCTTTCAGGAAACGTCCTTACTCGATCAGGTGCTTCAAGAGGAGATCTCGTGACAAGCACGACGGAGCTCGCGGCTCGGTGTATCGTCTCGGACATGGGCACGGAGACGGAATCGGGCTGGCTCTTCGCGTTCCGCGGCAGCGAGCTGCTGGTCCATTTCGAAGAGGGCATAGCCCGGCTGCCCAGCCGCGCGCAGTGGGGCGCGCTCGGGTTGCCGGAAGCACCGGCGCATCCGGTGGGAGCGCTGGCCGGAGAGGTCTGCTTTGCCTGCGAGCTGTCGACGGAGATCGAGCCGCCGGCAGGGATGGCCTTTCACGGCCTGCGGCGCCTCTGGGGGACGATCGACGAGGACGCCTGGAAGATCGCCGGCCGCGCCGTCCAGATCGTCGACTGGGACCGCAACCACCGCTTCTGCGGACGCTGCGGCACCCCGACCGAGCTCGATCCCGCCGAGCGCTCGCGCACCTGCCCGCGCTGCCACCTGCAACACTTCCCCCGCCTCTCCCCCGCCGTCATCGTCCTCGTCACCCGCGGCGAAGAGATGCTCCTCGCCCGCTCCCCCCACTTCGCGCCCGGCGTCTACAGCACCCTCGCCGGCTTCGTCGAGCCCGGCGAATCGCTGGAAGAAGCCGTGGCGCGCGAGGTGCTGGAAGAGACCGGCGTCACCCTCGCCGGCATCCGCTACTTCGGCAGCCAACCCTGGCCCTTCCCCAACTCCCTGATGATCGGCTTCACCGCCCACTGGGCCGGCGGCGACCTCACGCCCCAGCCCGGAGAGATCGAGGACGCCCGCTGGTTCGACCGCACCGACCGGGACAGCCTGCCCGTCCTCCCGGCGCCCCTGAGCATCGCGCGCGCGTTGATCGAGAGCTTCTTGAGGTAGGGGAGAGCCGGCATCGGAAAATTCTCCGGCGAGCGTCTCTTCGGAGGGCATGCCGTCTCAACGGACCACCGCGCTGCTGAAGGATTGAGACCCTGCTGTCCGGGTCAGGATGGAAACGTCTCGGTCACGGAAACGTTGAGACGCCCCGGCGCCGGTCCCTGGCATCTGGAGCCACATCCGCAAGGCGGCTGGGCCGTCCTGAGAGAAGGCGAGAGCCTCGACTTCGGAAGCACCCCCACCGCCGTCTTCCAGAAGAAAGAAGCCGCCCAGCTCGCCGCCGCCATCCTCCCCGGCACCGGCCGCCGCCTGCGCTACCGCCTCGGCCCCGATCCGGACCCGCAGGGCTTTCCCATCCTCCTGGAAGGCCACCTCGCCGGCCACTCCCGCCACTTCAATGAAGATCTTCTCGCCGCTCTGAACACCGCCGACGCCCTCGCCGCCGCACCGCGCGACTTCGCTTGGCTGCTCGACGCCATGGGAGGTCTCGCCCTGGAGCACGTCGACCGCATCGCTGTCGCGCGGCTCGCCGGCACGGACGGCTGAGCCAGGATCTGTCCAGATCTCCGCCCGGTCTCTTTCCGGGCGGGGGTTCCTCCCCCTCCCAGGGCATAGGCGCTAACTTTGGCCACGAGCTCCAATCGGAGGCCATCCTGACACGAGGGACATCCGGAAGGATCTGGGCGGGCGGACCTTTCCAGCCCCCAGATCCTTCCGGCTCGTTCCTCGCCCTCAGGATGACATCGCTTCAATCCGGCTTCCTCCACATCCCTGGTGTTGTCTCCACACCATGCCAGGCTTTTCATCCTCAAGCTTGCCGAAACCTATCATCCAGCCCGCAAATTCAGTGACTCAGCTCGCGAGTGCGGCCACTCATCTCGCCAGTTGCGTCACCCGTCAGAGTGATCTCTCACTGCGCCACGAGCTCAGCCAGCGCGCTGGCCCGTTGGGTCACTGAGCTCGCGAGCTGAGTGACAAATCTCACGAGCTCTGTCACTGCGCACCGCGCGCGGTCAAACAAATCCCGGGGGCGGTGAAACAACTGGCGAGCTGAGTCACTGATCTCGCGACTTGCGTCATCGCGCCGGGGATTGGCGTGACCGCGCGCGCGGTTTGGT
>Ga0307506_10000304_pt1 | contig 9720 bp, 8 predicted proteins | sample 25_S_MG_FD_202175 | JGI IMG/M metagenome (GOLD analysis project Ga0307506, IMG submission 202175) | Soil microbial communities from Populus trichocarpa stands in riparian zone in the Pacific Northwest, United States - 25_S | ecosystem: Environmental > Terrestrial > Soil > Riparian zone > Trees... | reverse complement strand
CCGCGTTCGGCGTCGTCGTGATGGTGATCCGAGCCGGTCATTCGGGCGCACAGGCGGTGTGGACCAACTACCCCCACCTGCGGTCGGCCTGAGTCCCGCCGAGGGTGAAGATCGACCCATGAGCCAAGGAGCGATCCCAGCCGGTGGCGAGTCGATCGAACCCGACCCCCGGTGGGACGCCTGGCATCCGCGAGGCATCGCCGACCGGCTCGCGGGTGTCGAGGCGCCGTGGGCCGTCGCTGCCGGATGGGCGCTCGATCTCTTCCGCGGGGAAACGACGAGGGTGCATGAGGATCTCGAGATCGCCGTGCCCGTCGGTCGATTCGAAGAGGTCTGTGAGGCGCTCCCCGACCTTACGTTCGAGGTCGTGGGGTCGGGGCGTCGATGGCCACTGTCGTCGCCTGCCTTCGATGTCATGGTCCAGACATGGGGCCGGGAGCCAGTGACCGGGATCTACCGGATCGATGTGTTCCGCGAACCGCACGAAGGAAACACGTGGCTCTGTCGCCGAGACGAACGCATCCGCCGGCCGTATCACGAGGTGATCGAGCACACACCGGACGGCATCCCGTACCTGTCGCCAGAGATCGTCCTGCTCTTCAAGGCCAAGCATGACCGTCGCAAGGACAGGGCGGACTTCGATGGCACCCTCCCGCTGCTGAGCGGAGGGCGACGAGCGTGGCTGGCCGATGGTCTCGCGATGGTCCATCCAGGTCACCCTTGGCTCGAACGACTGTAGGTGTCGACGAGCGGATCGTGGCCTACCGGTCCGCTCGGCCGAGCTCGGCCGCCTCCGCCAGGTTCTCCCGTGCCTCGTTCGCCGCCGCGATCGCGACGATCAGGGCTGCCGCCGGGTCGGCCCACGCCCAGCCGAGCGCCGCGTTGAGGGCGAGCCCTGTCAGCGTGAGCGTGGACAGGATCCCGTCCAGGAAGGTAAGCGCCGCCTCTGAGCGCAGCGGCGCCGAGCCGAGCGCGTTCGCCGTGCGCCGTTTCACGATGGCGAGGGAGAACATGACGACGGCGGTGATCGCGAGGTAGACGATCCCCGCGACGCTCTCGCCGGCGCGGCGTCCGAGCACGAGATCGCGGATCGACACGATGGCCAGGATCACCGCCAGCGCGATGAACGCCGCGCCCACCAGTCGAAGGGCCCGCCGTGTCCGCCCCGCGTTGTCCGTCGCATGGCCGGGCCGGATGTGCCACACGACCACCGACGAGGCGAACACCTCGATGATCGAGTCGGTCCCGAAGCCGATCAGCGCGAGCGATCCGGCGGCGATCCCGAGACCGATCGTGAAGACGGCCTCGCCGACGTTCCACGCGATGGTGGCGTACTCGAGGCGGATCGCCAGTCGCTGCAGGCGGGCGCGATCCGCCCCGGTGGCGATCTGGGGCGTCGACATGACGAGGAGGCTATCGAAGCGACGTCGTGCCTATGCCGCGACCGCCCGGACGACGCGCCGCAGCGCCGAGGCCGACAGCGCGACCGCCAGCCACAGTCCGCCGACCGCGAGCGCCGGCGCCACCGCGATCCACGGGGTGACGCCCACGCAGTCGACCAGTGTGCCGCCGTGCACATCGCACCGTCCCGTGAGCCCGGCCGCCGCGAGTTGGAAGGCGCCGGCCGCCGCGATCGTGACGACCCCGGCCACCGCGAACCGGCGGGCGAGCCAGCGCTCAGGATGGGATTGGATCATGAACCGAACGAGGAGCCCGATCATCCCCGCCAGGATCGCCCACCCGACCGCGAACCCGATCGCGCGATATCGGTCGGGGCTCGCCAGGACCGCGCTCACGATCGTGCGCATGGTGGGGTAGGCGAGCAGGAAGCTGAGCCACGCGGTACCGAGCGAGAACGCGCCGATCGCGGGCTCGGATCCGTCTCCTCCGCGTCGTTTGCCCGCGATGCACCGGTAGGAGAGGACGATCGAGGCCGGCAGTGTGAGGTACATCGATATCGAGCCGAGCGCCGCCAGCACGAAGGCCCAGATCGCTTCGCGTTCGACCAACGGGCGCAGGCGACGTGCCATGCCCTCCACCGTATCGAATGGAACCGACGCGTTCTATCGGGTCCTTGCCCTGCGATGACGCGTCACCAGGTCGCTACGTCAGGCAGAGCAGCGGGGTGTCGGCCGAGGCGTCCGGACCGAACCGGCTGACCCGTGGCCCCTTCACGGCCCGAACTCGGTACACGTAGCCCGTGTCGACCCCGAGGTCGACGTCGCGGTACGAGGTCGTTTGCCAGTCGTCGATCCGTGCGATGAGGGAGAAGGCGCGCTCCGACGTCCCGCGCCGGAAGATCTCGTAGCCGCCGGACGGCCCGCCCGGGCTCCAGGCAACGTCCACACCGGTCGAAAGCCACCCGTCGCACGACGCGGTCGCGACCACGCCGGAGGGAACGGGCAGGGGCTTGGGCCCCTTCAGGGTCGTGGGGACGCTGCCGCCGAGGCCGGCGATCGACGGTCCGGCGACCCAGATCGCGCCGAACGCCATCGCAGCGACGGCGAACCACGCTGCTACTCGGCCAGGGCGCCGTCGACGTGCGACGGGCGTCGTCTCGGCGGGCGGGAGGGAGGTCACCGCAGCGAGGGCCAGGACGGCGGTCCGTGATCCTCCGCGCGGGATCGGCACCGTGGCCGCATCGGCCGCGACGTCGGCCGTTGTCGAGATCGGGACCGTGACCTGTTCGGCCGCGGCGGCACGCAACGCTCGGGCCAGTCGGTCGGCGGTCGGATAGCGGGTGAACGGCTCCTTGGCCAGGCACCGGGTCACGACGGCCTCGAGCGCCTCGGAGACCCCTGGCCGGATCGAGCGGATCGGCGCCGGTGGCTCGTCGCGCACCAGATCGGCGACCTCCCGCGTCGAGCTCCCCTGGAACGGCGGCCGGCCGCTTAGCAGTTCGTAGAGGACCGCTCCGAGCGCGTAGACGTCGACACGCTGGTCGCCGCCGTCGGCATCGGTCTGCTCGGGTGCCACGTAGGCCAAGGTTCCGAGCGCGTCCGACCCCGAGCGCGAGGCGCCGGATCCACGCACCGCCCGAGCGATACCGAAGTCGAGGACCTTCACGCCGCCCGCGGGAGTCACCATCAGGTTGCCGGGAGAGACGTCGCGGTGCACCACCCCACGGTCGTGGGCGTGCGCGATCGCGTCGGCGGCATCGGCGACGAGCCGCGCGGCGTTGACGGGTTCCATCGGCCCCGAGCGGCGAACGAGCTCTCCGATCGTCGAGCCAGGCACGAGCTCCATCACGATGAACGCTCGCCCGTCGCTCTCGGCGATGTCGTGCACGGCCACGATCCCGGGATGACCGAGGCTGGCAGCCGTCCGGGCCTCGCGCCGGAACCTCGCGAGGAACCGACGGTCGGTCGCTAGCTCGGGGCGCAGCACCTTCACGGCGACCGTACGGTCGAGGAGGCGGTCGGCGGCCTCGTAGACCTCGCCCATCCCGCCTCGTCCGAGCAAGGCCCGGATCTCGTAGCGGGACGCGAGCACCCCACCGACCAGGGTTCGTTCCGTCACCTTGGGTTCGGTCATCGTGTCATCAGGGTAAACGCCGGGTGCTGTAGGGCGCCGGCCTCAACCCCGCCCCCCGGCGAGCCGACACCACAAGGAGAAGACCGCTCCCCCCGAGCCAGGAGGTTCCGTCGTGGTCACGATGCTCCGTCGCACGATCAGTTCCGTGGGCGCGTTCGCCGCGTTCTTGATGGCCGCCGGAGCCGCGCCGGCAGCGCTCCCCGCCCCTCCGTTGCGTCCCAAGCGGTAACACCCCGCGCGGCGGGCTTCGCCCGTCGGCGAGAGGGGTCATCGTATACTGCGGTCCCGCTCGGGCTCCCGCTCGAGAGCCGCCCGGCGCCGGCCATCCGGGCGAGAACGGACGTGCGATGACCCTGTCCCAGAGCACCCTCACGCTCCTCACGCTCGTCGCCGTAGGCCTGTCCGTCCTCGCGCTACTGTTCGCGATCGTGGGTGGTGCCGGCTCCCGGCGCCCGAAGGCGCCCACCGCTCCGATCCAGATGGACGACGCGTTGCGTGGCGTGCTCGAGCAACAGGCTGGCCATATCGAACGCCTCGAACAGGCGATCCGGATCCTCAACGCCGCCGACAAGAAGCAGCAGGTGTTGATCGACGGGAGCGTGCGACACGTCGCCCTCTTGCGCTATGACGCCTTCGAGGACGTGGGCGGGCGGCTCTCGTTCTCGTGCGCGATGCTCGATGACCACGGCACGGGCGTGGTGCTCACCTCGATCAACGGCCGTCAGGAGACGAGGGTGTACGCGAAACCGGTGACCGAGCGAGCGAGCCCCTACAACCTGTCCCTGGAAGAGGAAGAGGCGATCCGACAGGCGATGGCCGCACCGGCGGAAGCCGTGGAGGCGCGATGATCTTCAAACGTGACGACGACGACGCTGACCCGGTCGAGGCGACGGCCCCGGCCCCGGCACGACGGGAGGACCAGATGGCGGACCAGAACGGTGAGGTGACGATCGTCGGCGCCGGTGCGCGCCTCGAGGGCAACGTCGTGTCGGCGGGGTCGCTGCGGATCGACGGCCAGGTCAAGGGCCAGATCAACGCCGAGGGCGACGTCGCGCTCAGCCCGCAGAGCCAGGTCGAGGCCGACATCCGGGCGCAGAACGTCAGCGTCGCGGGCGCCTTCAAGGGGAACATCATCGTCAAGGGCAAGGCGCACCTCGCCCGCGGCGGCCGTGTCGACGGGAACATCACCTCGAAGACCCTCGTGATCGAGGAGGGCGGGATCTTCCACGGGCAGAGCATCATGGATGGAGGCGCCTCCGGCTCGGGCTCATCCTCGTCGGGACAGGCCGGCGCCTCGCAGGGCGCGGCCGCCGCGCAGACCGAGAAGGGAACCGACCAGGTAAAGGTGCCGTAGATGCTCGACATCAAAGCGATCCGAGAGAATCCCGAACCGTTCCGCGCTGGGCTGGCCCGCCGGAACCTGGCCGAGGCGGTCGACCAGCTGCTGGCCGCCGACGAGCGGCGACGCACGATGACCGCCCGCGTCGAGGAACGTCGCGCCGCGCAGAACCAGGCATCGAAGGAGATCGGCCGCGCGGAAGGCGACGCGAAGCAGGCCTTGATCGCCGAGGTCGCGTCGGTGAGCGCCGAGCTTAAGGAGCTCGAGCCGCAGCTCGCGGAGGCCGAGGAGCAGCTGACCGCGCTGCTCGCCGCCACTCCGAACATCCCGCACGAGAGCTGCCCTGACGGGTTCACCGACGAGGACGCGGTCGAGGTGCGTCGACACCTGGAACCCACCGCCTTCGGGTTCCCCCCGCGGGATCACGGCGAGATCGGAGAGCTCCTCGGGGTGATCGACACCGAGCGCGGCGCCCGCACGAGCGGATCCCGGTTCGTCTACCTGATGGGCGACCTGGTCTTCGTGCAGTTCGCCCTGATGCGCCATGCGATGGACATCCTGAACGAGAAGGGCTTCCTGCCAGTGATCCCGCCGGTGATGGTGCGCGAGGAGGCGATGTACGGCACGGGGATGCTTCCGGCCGACGAGGCGCAGCTCTACGTGACGCGCGAGGACGACCTGTATCTGGTGGGCACCGCCGAGGTCCCGCTCGCCGCGCTGCACATGGGTGAGATCCTCGAGGCCGACCAGCTGCCGGCACGGTACGCGGGCTACTCGACGTGTTTCCGTCGCGAGGCCGGAACCTACGGCAAGGACATGGGCGGGATGTTCCGCGTGCACCAGTTCGACAAGGTGGAGATGTTCAGCTTCGTCACGCCCGAGGCGAGCTGGGACGAGCACGAGTACCTGGTGAGCGTCGAAGAAGAGATCGTCTCGAACCTCGAGCTGCCGTACCGCGTGGTGAACATCGCGGCCGGGGACCTGGGGAGCAGCGCCGCGAAGAAGTACGACATCGAGGTGTGGCTCCCCGGGCAGGATCGCTACCGAGAGCTGACGTCATGCTCGAACACCACCGACTATCAGGCGCGCCGGCTGCAGGCGCGCGTACGCCGGCCCGAAGGGTCACCCGAGATCGTGCACACCCTGAACGGCACCGCGACGGCGGTCGGCCGCACACTCATCGCCCTGCTGGAGAACCACCAGCAGGAGGACGGTTCGGTGATGCTTCCCGCGAAGCTGCATCCGTACCTGCCTGAGCGTGCGCAGGTGCTTCGCCCTCGACGCTGACCACCCATTCCGTCTCGTCGAGCGTGACGCCGGTCCAGAGCTCAAGTCCGTCCGCGGTGACGGTCCTGCGAGCTTCGCCTCGCATGTAGTGGACCGATCCGTCGCGCGCGATCGCGCGATACCGGTCGCGCCATACGCCCGTGAGGTCGGCTTCCTTCGAGACTGCGCTCACGTGCGCTCGGTCGTCGGGGTGCACCATGCGGCGATAGTGCGCCTGCTCGCCGATCAGTTCGTCCGGGGTGAAGCCGAAGACCTCGTAGCACTGGGGGCCGATGTAGGTGTATGTCTCGCTCCCGTTGGCAGGATCGATCACCTGGGTCCAGGGGATCGCGGGGAGTGCCTCGACGAGCGAACGGAGGCTCCGCTCCGAGGTCTCGACGTCGGCCATCGGGGCTCGCTCAGCCGTGACGTCCGTGATCGCTCCCTGGATCCGGATCGGACGCCCGTCGGCATCGCGGTCCACGACCTGGCTCTGGGCGCGGAGCCAACCGATCGTCCCGTCCGGGCGGATGATGCGGTACTCGAGCGCCCATGGCTCACCGACCGCCCACGATCGCGTCAGCGCCACGACCAGCCTGTCCCGGTCGTCCGGGTGCACGACCTCGAGCCACCGCTGAGGGGTAGATCCCAGCTCGGCGGGCGTGAAGCCCAACAGGTCGACGACCTGCGGGCTGATGTACTCGAGCTCGACCCGCGGCTCCTCGTCGTGACCCACCACCCGGTACACGTAGGAGACCATCGGTCCCTGTTCGACGAGTTGACGGAACCGCTCCTCGGCGGCCTCGGCCTTCGCCTCGGCGTCCTTCTGTGCCGTGATGTCGAGCATCACGCCCTGGAAGTGCGACGGGAGTCCCCGACCGTCCCGAGCCCGCAGCGTCGCGCGGTCCAGGACCCACACGACCCGGCCGTCCTTCGCGAGATACCGGTACTCGGCGGTGAACGGTTCTCCGGTCGCAGCCGAACGCTCGGCGAGCGCGGTGACCCGAGCGCGATCGTGCGGATGGAGTCGTGTCCGCCAGAAGTCCGTCCGCTGCCACTCCTCGGGCGAATACCCGAGCAGGTCGCGGACCTGTGGGCTCATGTACGGAAGCTGCTGGGGCGTCTCCGGATCCTCGGGCCGACCGCGCCAGTTGGTCTCCCACGAGTACACGACGGCGGGCAGGTCTTCGACCAACTCCCGGTATTGGCGCTGCATGGATCGGAGCGCATCCTCCGCCCGGCGTCGCTCGGCGACCTCGAGTGCCATCATCTCGTTCGCGTCTTCGAGCTCGGCCGTGCGCATCAGCACGCGGAGCTCCAGGTCGTCGTTCGTCAGGCGCAGGGTCTCCTCGGCGTCCTTCTGGGCGGTGATGTCCAGCATCACGCCGTACCAGCGTTCCTGACCTGTCGTGGGATCCGCGACCAGGGTGGCCTGGTCGCGGATCCAGACGCGCCGCCCGTCGCTCGCGATCAGCCGGTACTCCCGATCCCACGGTTCGCGGGTCTCGGTGTGGAGGTCGTGCGCCGCGAGCTCGGTCTCTCGATCCTCCTCGACGAGCAGCTCCATCCAGATGTCGGGCTGGTCGAGCCATTCCTTCCGCGTGTAGCCGAGGATCGCCTCGACGTGCGGGCTCACGTACAGCGTGTGCCGCTCATCGTCAGGGCCCATCGCGTACACGACGGCTGGCACCTGCTCGACGAGGGCGCGGTGGCGCTGCTCCGAGCTCCGCAGCTCCTGTTCCGCGATCTTCTGGGCGGTGATGTCCACGAAGACGCCTTGCCAGGCCGGCGTGCCGCTGTCGGGCTCCGTCACGAGGTGGGCGCTGTCGCGGACCCAGACCACGGCGCCGTCCCGCCGCACGAACCGGAACTCGTGCTCGTAGTCGGTCTCGCTCGACCATGCCGCCCGCCAGGTCTCGACGACCTGGTCGTGGTCGTCGGGGTGCAGCACGCCGTACCAGCGGGTGGGATCGTCCACGAACCAGCTCGCCGGGCGGCCGAGCATCTCGAGCACGTTCGGACTGACGTAGTGCGTGCCGCTCTCCACGGCGCCGTTGTCCAGATAGACGACGACCGGCAGCCGCTCGACGAGGGCGCGATAGCGTTGCTCGGAGCGTCGCAGCTCCTCCTCGACCTGCTTGGTGTGCGAGATGTCGATCATCACGCCCTGCCGGACCCCGGGCTCGCCCCGGTGCGGTCCGCGCACCAACCGGCAGACGTCGTGGATCCACGTGACGGTCCCGTCCAGCTGGACGAGGCGGTACTCCTCGTTGAACGGGGCTCCGGTTCGCACCGCCTCAAGCCACGCGGCGGTGATGCGCTCGAGGTCGCGTTGCTCGATCATGTCGTACCACGACCGCATGTCGGCGTCCGTCGGCCCCGGCACGATGTCCAACCCGTCGTGGAGGCGGGGACTCACGTACAAGGTGCGCGTCTCCGACTCGTCGGTGCACGCGTAGACGGTCGCCGGCACGTTCTCCACGAGGGTGCGGTACCGAAGCTCGGAGTGTCGCAGCTCCTCCTCGATCTCCTTCTGCACCGTGACGTCGAGGATCACGCCCTGCCAGCAGACGACGACGCCGTCCTCATCTTCGACCGGCACGGAGCTGTCACGCACCCAAACGGTCGTGCCGTCGGGCCGCATGAATCGGTACTCCTCAGAAAACAGGCGTTCGGTTCGGACGGTAGCGGTCCAGGCGGCCCGCACGCGCTCGACATCGTCGGGGTGGATCGTGCGCATCCAGACATCGGGGTCGTTCAGGTAGTCGGCGGGTCGGTAGCCGAGGATGCTCGTGGCGTTCGGGCTAACGTAAAGGCTCTGTGGCTCGACGTCGGGAGAGTCGACGTACACCACGGCGGGGAGGTGTTCGACCAACTTGCGGTAGCGCGCCTCCGATCGAGTGGCCGCCTCCTCGGCGAACCGCTGATCGGAGATCTCGAGCGTGACACCCTGCCACACGGCGACCTCGCCACGCTCATCGAGCACCGGGTGGACCGTCTCGCGTATCCACGCGAGCGAGCCGTCACGTCGGACGATCCGGTATTCGGAGTTGAACTGCGCTCGCTCGGCCACGGCCTTCGACCACTCACGCAGTACGCGGGCACGGTCGGCCTGGAAGAGGATGCGGCGCCAGAGATCCCGATCGTTGGTGAAGGCTTCGGCGTCGTAGCCGTAGAGCTCCGCGGTCGCCGGGCTCAGGTACCTGACCGAAAGGTCGGCATCGTTCGCCAACTCGAAGATGACGGCAGGCACGCGCTCGACGAGTTCGCGGAAGTGCTCGTCGCCGAGCGGGCCGCCGGGGGGTCGTGCCTCGGTCATGGCTCGGTAGCGTACGCCCGTGATGTTGGGAGGGACAGCCTCTGCGACGCTGGTCGTTAGTCGGGCACCGGTGGCGCTCGTCAGGTATCGCCATCGGGTGCGTACCGCGCGTACTCGTCGAGGCCGGTCCCCGGATGCGCGATGCCACGAGCCCACACGGTTCGGAATCGCTACCCTGTTCGCCGGGAGGATGCCCGAGCGGACGAAGGGTCCGGTCTTGAAAACCGGCGATGGGGCAACCCATCCGTGGGTTCGAATCCCA
>Ga0307506_10000303_pt1 | contig 9814 bp, 9 predicted proteins | sample 25_S_MG_FD_202175 | JGI IMG/M metagenome (GOLD analysis project Ga0307506, IMG submission 202175) | Soil microbial communities from Populus trichocarpa stands in riparian zone in the Pacific Northwest, United States - 25_S | ecosystem: Environmental > Terrestrial > Soil > Riparian zone > Trees... | reverse complement strand
TAGCTCCTCCGGATGGTCCGAATAGTCCGCGTCGATGAACACCACGACGTCCGGCGGATCGTCGTGCCGCAGATGAGCGAGCGCGGCGAGACAGGCGCTGCCGTAGCCGCGGCGCTCCGCCGGCACCACCACCGCGCCGCCCTCCCGCGCCACCCGCGCCGTGCCGTCCCGCGAGCCGTTGTCCGCCACCACCACGCGGCGGACCGGCGGATGCGGCAGCTCCGCCAGCACCAGCGGAAGAGAAGCCTCCTCGTTGAGCGCCGGGATCACGACGTCGATCCGGAGGGGCCGGAAGGACTGGGGGCCGTTGGACACCGCGGGATCTTATGTCATGCTTCCGGGGCTGATGGCCGGCTCCGTCCGGACAGTACCTTTTTGGACCCGCTGGGAATCCATTCAAAATCCGAGGTCAATCCCGAGGTCAAGATGAGCATCCAGTCCCGTCTCGCATCCCTTCTCCTCGCGTCCCTTTCCCTGCCCCTCTCCGTGACCGCGGCCGGCGCGCAGCCGCATACGCCGCGCCCCATCCCCGGCGTGCCGGCGACCGCGCACGCCGTCCCCATGGGCGAGAGCGGCTTCCACCGCATCGGCCTGCCCGGCGCCGCGGACAAGCCGTTCCCGTACACCGTCGAGGTGCCGGCCGGCTGGACCGTGCGCCAGATCAAGGACTCGCCCGGCCTCTGGCTCGGCCCGATGACCGCGCAGCCGCCGAAAGACCCGCACCTGGTCTACATCCGCATCAGCCTCGCCGACCTCGGCGATCCGGAGAAGGTGGCCGCGAACATCCGGGCCAGCGACGCGAAGAACGACACTTGGGCGGCACCGGTGGTCGAAGTGCGCGACCTCCAGGGCGTCAAGGGAGTGTTCGTGCGCATGGACAGCGGCACCGGTGACGCCGCGCACAGCACCCTGGCCCTCAAGCTCCCGCTGGAGAAGGGGGGCGTCGACTTCATGGCCTCGGCCGCGAAGGCCGACTTCGAGAAGATGCTGCCCACCTACGAGCGCATCCTCCTCTCCGTGCGCCGCGCCGCGTCCTGAGCGGGTTTGAGACCCGGGTTTGAGACCTGCCATGCCGATCGTCCCCTATCTCGACAAAGTCCCCAAGCTCGGCGCCCGGGTCTTCCTGGCGCCCGGCGCCTGGGTGACGGGCGACGTGGAGCTCGGAGACGACGTCTCCTTCTGGTTCCACACCGTGGCGCGCGGTGACGTCAACTACATCCGCATCGGCGCGCGCACCAACATCCAGGACGGCTCCGTGCTGCACGTCAACCACCGCGTGCATCCCCTGGTCATCGGCGCCGGCGTCGTCGTCGGCCATCAGGCTGTCCTCCACGGCTGCACCATTGAGGACGGCGCCCTGATCGGCATCGGCGCCCGCGTCCTCGACGGCGCCGTCGTCGAAGCGGGGGCGCAGATCGGCGCCGGCGCCGTCGTCGCCCCCGGCCACCGCATCCCGGCGGGCCATCTGGCCCTGGGCATTCCGGCCCGGCCGGTGCGCCCGCTGACCGCCGAAGAAACGCTTCGCATCGCCGATGGATGCGCGCGCTATGTCGAGCTCAAAGAGCACTATCGCGGGGCTCTCCCCGTTTGACCGGAAAGAGAAGGATGGAGACCATGGAGACGAAAGAGCGCCGCGGCGCGGGGACCCTCCGCAAGGAGGACGTGGGGAGCACGGTCCGGCTCCAGGCCTGGGTGCAGCGCCGGCGGGACCATGGCGGCGTCCTCTTCCTGAATCTGCGCGACAGGAGCGGCGTGGCGCAGGTGGTGATCCATCCCGACGAGCAGCCCGAGGTCTCCGCGATCCTGGCGCCCGTGCGCTCCGAGTGGGTGGTCGAGATCGAAGGGACCGTGGCCCTGCGCTCGGCGGAGAACGTCAACCGCGAGCTGCCGACGGGTGAGATCGAGGTCATCGCCGGGCGCGCCGCCGTCTTGTCGCGCTCCGAGCCGCTGCCGTTTCCGCTCGACGGCAAGGCCGAGGTCTCCGAGGAGACCCGGCTGCGCTACCGCTATCTCGATCTCCGGCGCGGCGAGCTGCAACGCAACCTCCTCCTCCGCGACCGCGTCACCCTCGAAGTCCGCAAATACTTCAGCGAGAACGACTTCATCGACATCGAGACGCCCATCCTGACGCGCTCGACGCCGGAAGGCGCGCGCGACTTCCTGGTCCCCTCCCGGGCGCACCACGGCAGCTTCTACGCCCTGCCGCAGTCGCCGCAGATCTTCAAGCAGATCCTGATGGTGGCCGGCTTCGAGCGCTATATTCAAATCGCCCGTTGCTTCCGCGATGAAGCCCTGCGCGCCGACCGCCAGCTCGAGTTCACCCAGATCGACCTCGAAATGTCCTTCCCCACGGAAGAGACGATCTACAAGCTGATCGAGGGGCTCTTCGCGCGCATTTTTCCCCTCGGTCCCGCCGAGTCCAGAATCGAGCCGCCGGCGGTCTTCCCGCGCATGAAATACGCCGACGCCATGGCGCGCTACGGCAGCGACCGGCCGGACCTCCGCTTCGGCCTGGAGATCGCCGACCTCTCGGCGCTCCTGGCGGAGAGCGGCTTCCGCGGCTTCAAGGAGACCGTGGCCGCCGGGGGCGTGGTGCGCGGCTTTGTAGTGCCCGGCGCGGCGGAGGCGAGCCGCAAGCAGGTCGACGGCTGGGTGGAGATCGCCAGGCGCAGCGGCGCGGCGGGCGTGCTCACGTTGCGCAAGAAGAACGGCGAGCTGACCTTCCAGGTCAAGAACGCCCTCACCGTGCCTGAGCTCGAAGGCGCCGCGGCGGCCCTCGGCCTGGAGGAAGGCGGCCTCGCGCTCCTGGTGGCGGCGCCGGAGGGCATCGCCGCCAACACCCTCGGCACCCTGCGCCTGGAGCTGGCCAAGACCTACGACCTGATCCCGGCGGGGAAGCACGCCTTCCTCTGGGTCACCGAGTTCCCGGCCTTCGAGTACGACAAGGAAGAAGGCCGCTGGTTCGCCATGCACCACCCCTTCACCAGCCCCGATCCGCGCGACCTCCACCTCCTGGAGAGCGATCCCGGAGCCGTGCGCGCCCTCGCCTACGACGTCGTTCTCGACGGCCTGGAGCTCGGGGGAGGCTCCATCCGCATGCACGACCCGGCCCTCCAGAGCCGCGTCTTCCAGGTCCTCGGCATCGGTCCCGAAGAGGCCCAGGCCCGCTTCGGCTTCTTCCTCGAAGCCCTCCGCTACGGCGCCCCGCCGCACGGCGGCATCGCCCTCGGCCTCGACCGCCTCGTCATGCTTCTCGCCGGCGGCACCTCCATCCGCGAGGTCATCGCCTTCCCCAAGACCGCCTCCGCCACCGACCTGATGACCGACGCGCCGTCGGGCGTGGACGCGAAGCAGCTCGCGGAGCTGGGGATCGCGGTGGTGAAGGGGATGAAAGACGTGAAAGAAAAGTAGCCGGCACCTGAAAGCACGCCGGAATCATTTCGCGGGGCGACGCAACTGGAGTAGAATCGCTCCATGAGCAGAGCCGCCCATGCGGAGCAGATCGTCCGGCCCGTCGAGGCCGATCCCGAGGCCTGGATGGACGCGATCCGGTCTCGAGTCGGCGAGCAGGACCTCGAAGGCGCCAAACAGCTCGCGGCTGAGGCGGTGGCTCTGTTTCCGGATCATCCGGAGATCCGACAGGCGCACCACGTCTTCCGCCCCTATACAGCCTCGCCATCTCCCGTTCTGGAGCCCGACCGCAGGCGAGCCTTCGCGCGGCTCAAAGAGCTGGCACCTGGGCTGCGAGGCCTCTGGGTGGCGCTCTCTGAGGATGACGTGATTGCCTCTGCCGAGACTCTGAAAGAGCTGCTGGCGATCATCGAGCCGATCAAGATGGCCTATCCTGCCCTTGTCCACTTCCTTGAAGAATACTGAAGACAAGGGGCCCGTCCTCTTCGCGCGCAACCGGAGCCCGTTTGCGACGGGCATGTCGCGATCGGCTGAGGCCTCTCTCCACTCAGTCTGGCACACCGATGAGCTCCGTATCATGCTCGGAAACCGTAGACTATCCAGGTGGAAGAGAGGAGCGCCTCATGACCCGTCTGCTCGAAGAAGCTGTGGAGAGGGCCCGTGTTCTGCCCGCGCCCGAGCAGGACGCGATTGCTGCGATGATCCTGGAAGAGATCGTGGGCAAGCCGGACTTGTGGGATGCCATCCAGAAGTTCCGGGCTGAGAACGACCTCTCGGATCTGAGAGTCGAGGAGATCTTTGGCGACGTTCGTGACCGCACGCCGGGTCGCGAGGTCGAGTGGTGAGTCCCCGGTATCTCCTGGATGCCAACGTCCTCTCGGAGCCCCTGAAGCCCATCCCTCATCCTGGAGTCCTGGTCCAGATCGAGAGACATCGAGCGGAGAGCGCAAGCGCGGCGCCCGTCTGGAATGAGCTGGTCTACGGCTGTCGCCGCCTTCCCGAGTCGAAGCGGCGTAGAACGATTGAAAAATACCTGTCGGCTCTCGCGGCTGTTCTGACGATCCTTCCTTATGACCAGCGTGCCGCAGATCGGCACGGCAGCGAACGAGCCAGGCTCGAAGCTGTCGGCAAGACACCGCCTTTCGTCGACGGCCAGATCGCTTCCGTCGCCCAAGTCCACGATCTGATCCTGGTGACGCGGAATGGAGACGATTTCGGCCATTTCGACGGGCTCCGCGTCGAAGATTGGTGGGAAACGATCCCATGACCACCCCCCTCCACACCCTCACCCTCCGCCACCCCGGCGGCGAGACTCCCGTCTTCGTCGGCGAGGGCGCCCTGGCGGCCGTGCAGGAGCGCTTCGCGGCCTGGCTCCAGGGGCGCACCGTGTTCCTGGTCTCGACACCGCGCGTGCTGGAGCTGCATGGGGAGCGGTTGGCGGCGCTCCGCGGGGCGGCGGCGCGGTGGGTGACGCTGACGGTCGACGAGGGGGAGGCGGCGAAGAACGTCGGCACGGCGGAGCGGCTGTGGAACATGATGCTGGAAGAGGGCGGCAAGCGCGACAGCCGGCTGATCGCGTTCGGCGGCGGCAGCGTGGGCGATCTCGGGGGGTTCGCGGCGGGGTGCTTTTTGCGCGGCATCGAGGTGGCGCAAGTGCCGACGACGCTGCTCGCCCAGGTGGACGCGGCGATCGGCGGCAAGACGGCGGTCGACCTGCCCGGCGGCAAGAACACGGTGGGGCTGTTCCATCACCCGGGCCTGGTGGTCTGCGACACCGCCGTGCTGCCGACGCTGCCGCGCGAGGAGCTGCGCTCGGGGCTGGTGGAGGTGATCAAGATGGGGGCGCTGCTGGATTCCGGCCTCTTCGCCCTGGTCGAGACGGACCTGGAGCGCCTGCTCGGCGGCGATCCGGCGGCCCTCGGACCGGTGGTCGCCGCGGCGGACGCGGCGAAGATCGGCGTCGTCGAGCGCGATCCCACCGAGCAGGGGGACCGGCGGCTGCTCAACTTCGGCCACACCCTCGGCCACGCCATCGAGTCCTCCCTCGGCTACGGCGGCCTGCGGCACGGCGAAGCGGTGGGCTACGGCATCCTTTTCGCCCTCCGCCTGGCCCTCCGCCGCGGCCTCGATCCGGCGGTCGCGGAGCGCATCCGCGCCCTGCTCGAACGCTCTGGCCTGCCACCGCTCCCCGTCCTCGATCCGGCGGCGCTCCTCACCCACATGGCGCGCGACAAGAAGGCGCTGGAGGGCGGCCTCGTCTGGGTCTTGCCCGCCGCGCTCGGCGCCGGGCGGATGGTCCAGGGAGTGAGCCGGGAGGAGCTGAGCGAGGAGCTGACCGGCTTTCTGCGCGCGCCGTTCGCGGGGAACGTCGCCAATCGGCTATAATGAAGGAGCTCTCTGAAACAGAGGATTTTGAGCAACAGCAATGACGAATCGTCGACCGCTCCTGCGTCGCCTCAAGCTGCGTCACGTCCTGCTGATCGTGCTGCTGCTGTCGGGCATCATTCCGCTCGCCATCAGCAGCTCCATGCTGATCCCGCAGAGCCAGCAGGTGCTGCGCGACGCGGAGACCGACAACCTGGTGCGCCGGGCGGGCGCCCTCTCCCACGACGTCGACAGCTATCTCGGCTCCTTCCGCCAGCAGATCGCCCAGCTCGGCACCGGCGTGCTGCTGCCCCCCGGCTCGCCCGACGTCGCCGAGCGGCTGCGCGAGCCCTGGGTCGGCTCCTATCTGCAGACCTTCTGGCTCAACCAGCAGGCGCAGGGAGAAAATTCGGGCCTCCAGCTTCTGCGCCTGCTCGACCCCGCGGGCGCCGGCCCGACCCTGGCGCGCGGCAACCCGACGCCGCAGGCGGTCGCCGCTTTGAAGACGGTCTTCGAGCAGGCGCAGAGCCTGAAGAAACCGGCCTACCAGCTCGTCGACGTCGGGAAGGACAGCGTGCCGCTGGTCGCCTTGGCCGTGCCGGTCGCCGTCACCGCGCCGAATGCCTCAAATGCCTCAAACGGCGCGCCGGATCTCGTCGTCGAGGCGCTCCTCCGGCTCAAGCCGCTGGAAGCCCTGCGGGCCGAGGTCGGGCAGAGCGTCGTCGGCGTCTTCCTCTTCCAGCGCGCGGGCAGCAAGCTCCTCTGGTGGGACGGCGGCGGCAGCCCCGCGGTCAAGGACGGGCTGCTGCGGTCCGAGACACTGGGGTCCTTCCTCGCCGTGCCCGGGAGCATGACGCAGGAGTACGTGCTCCCCGCCGAGGGCGGCGCGCAGGAAGTGCTCGCCCAGGTGAGCGCGATCGAGGAGAGCGGCTGGGTGCTCATCGTCCAGAAGCCCCTGGCCACCGCGTTCGCCGCGGTGGACCGGATGCTCTTCAACATCGTCATCTCCACCCTCCTGCTGGTCGGCTTGGCGCTGTTCTCCGCCTTCCTCGCCGCGCGCTGGGTGAGCCGCCCGATCCAGCGCCTGACCGAGACCACCCATGAGATCGCCGACGGCAAGTTCGGGCGCGTCGATCCCCAGGGCCTCTCCTTCGAGTTCGCCGACCTCGCCGAGGATTTCAATCGGATGAGCGGACACATCGAGAGCTACGTCAAACGGCTCCAGCAGGCCGCCCAGGCCAACCGCGACCTGTTCATCGGCTCCCTGCGCGCCTTCGTGGCCGCCATCGACGCCAAGGACCCCTACACCCGCGGCCACTCCGAGCGCGTCGCCGCGATGAGCCGGATGATCTCCAAGTACCTCGGCCTGGCCGAGGAGCAGCAGCACAAGATCTGGATCGGCGCGCTGCTCCACGACGTCGGCAAGATCGGCGTCGAGGACCTCGTGCTGCGCAAGGCCGGCAAGCTGTCGGAGGAAGAGTTCGACCAGATGAAGCTGCACACGGTGATCGGCGCCGAGATCCTGACCGCCATCGATCAGCTCAAGGACATGATCCCCGCCATCCGCTCGCACCACGAGGCGTGGAACGGCCGCGGCTATCCCGACGGTCTCAAGGGAGAGCAGATCCCGCTCTATGCCCGCATCGTCGGGGTCGCCGACACCTTCGACGCGATCACCACCAACCGGCCCTACCAGAAAGCCTACAGCCTGCAATTCGCGGTGGAGACGATCACCCGCCTGACCGGCTCCCGCTTCGATGCCAAGATCGTCACCGCGTTCCTCCGCGCCTTCGAAGCCGGGGACATCCGCGCCGCCGCGGAGTCCGTCGGCGGGCGCTTCGAAGAGGAAGAGGTCCAGGAGCCGGCGCGCGCCGCCGCGCCCCGCTAATTCGCGATCACCGAGGGAGCCCCCCGATGTTCCAGTTCGTCCTCGCCAATCTTCTCGCCAACAATGACGACGCCCTCGGCGCCCTCTTCCTCGACGACAACGGCGAGACGGTGGATCTCGCCTGCGCCGGCTACACCCCTTACCAGATGCGCGTCGTCGGCGCCTATCTCGGCATCTACCTGCGCCAGATCGAGAAGCTCTTCACCGACAACGACCTCGGCTCGCCGCGCGTGGTCCACATCGAGAAGCGCGACATCCACATCTACGCCATGCCCCTGCCGGACGGCTACTACCTCGTCCTCGTCCAGCGCCGCCCCGCCCTCGTCGCCCACGCCCGCATCACCATGGCCGACGTGGCGCAGCAGCTCACCCACGAGCTGTTCTCCTGACCCCTGAGGGGGCGGGGCGCTGTATCATGGCCCTCGCCATGGCTGAAGACGCAGAAGACGAGAAGAAGGACGACATCCTCGAGCTGGCGCCGGAGACCGTGCTGCCGGAGTCGGAGGAGGCGCAGCAGGGGCTCTGGGGCAAGATGAAGCGTGGGCTCTTCATGACCCACACCGAGATCATCGAGAAGATGAGCTCGGCCATGGAGGGGAAGGTCGCGCTGGACGACCGGACTCTCGAATATCTGGAAGAGATCCTCATCGGCTGCGATCTCGGGGTGGAGACGGCTCTCGAGCTGGTGGAGCGGGTGAAGAAGAACGCCACCAGGGAGCAGGCGGCGAGCCCGTTGAAGCTACGCAAGCTGCTTTCCGATGAGATCACCGAGCTGCTCCGCGACTCTCCCAAGCCGCGGATCTTCAGCCGCGCGCCGCTCCTCACCCTGGTGATCGGGGTCAACGGCGTGGGGAAGACCACCTCGATCGCCAAGATCGCCAAACGCTCGCTCCAGGAGAAGAACCGGGTGCTCCTCGCCGCCGGCGACACCTTCCGCGCCGCCGCCATCGAGCAGCTCGCCCTCTGGGGGGAGCGCCTCGGCGTCGAGGTGATCCGCCAGGGGCAGGGGGCCGATCCGGGCGCCGTCATCTACGACGCCATCCACGCGGCGAAGGCGCGGCGGATCAACCATCTCATCGTCGACACCGCGGGACGCCTGCACACCAAGGATTACCTGATGGCGGAGCTCGGCAAAGTGCGGCGGATCATCGACCGCGAGGCGCCGGACTGGCAGAAGCAGACCATTCTGGTGCTCGACGCCACGACGGGTCAGAACGCTCTCGCCCAGGCGCGCACGTTCAGCCAGGTGGTGCCCATCGACGGCGTGCTCCTCGCCAAGCTCGACGGCACGGCCAAGGGCGGCATGGCGGTCGCGGTGGCGCGGGAGCTGCGGTTGCCGGTGCTCTACCTGGGGGTCGGCGAGAAGGCCGACGACTTGGTGGATTTCCGTCCCCGGGAGTTCGCCTCTGCCCTCCTCGGCTGAAGGACGCAAAGCTCTCCGCCAGGCCTTCCGCCTCGCCTTGCGCCTGGCCGGCCAGGGGCGCTACACCACGTCTCCCAACCCCATGGTCGGCGCCGTCCTCCTGCAAGGGAAGAAGGTCGTCGGCAGCGGCTGGCACCGTGCGGTGGGCGGTCCGCATGCCGAGGTGGAGGCCTTGCGCGAGGCCGGGGAGCAGGCGCGCGGCGCGACGCTCTGCGTCACCCTGGAGCCCTGCTCCCACCACGGCCGCACGCCGCCCTGCGTCGACGCGGTGATCGCGGCCGGAGTGGCCAAGGTGGTGGCCTGCCACCGCGATCCGGACCCGCGGGTGTCGGGGCGCGGCTTCGAAAGATTGCGGGAGGCCGGGATCGAGGTGGAGACCGGCTTCGAGGTGGAGACGGCGGTGCGGCTCAACCTGCGCTTCCTGGTCGCGGCGACGTTGCAGCGGCCGGCGGTCACCCTCAAGTGGGCGATGAGCCTGGACGGGCGTATCGCCACCGCCGGCGGGCAGAGCCAGTGGATCTCGTCGCCCGCCGGCCGGCGCTGGGGCCTCGCGCTGCGCGAGGAGCACGACGCGATCCTGGCCGGCAGCGGTACGGTGCTGGCCGACGATCCCCGTCTCGACCGCCGGCTCGGCCTCGCCGCCGGGCCGAACGTGCGCGTGATCCTCGACCGCCGCCTGCGCGTACCGCCGGAGGCGCGCCTCTTCACGGCTCCGGGGCCGGTGCGGA
>Ga0307506_10000302_pt1 | contig 9816 bp, 6 predicted proteins | sample 25_S_MG_FD_202175 | JGI IMG/M metagenome (GOLD analysis project Ga0307506, IMG submission 202175) | Soil microbial communities from Populus trichocarpa stands in riparian zone in the Pacific Northwest, United States - 25_S | ecosystem: Environmental > Terrestrial > Soil > Riparian zone > Trees... | reverse complement strand
CCTTCAGGTCGCCAGGGCTCCCATCAGGATGACGATGGCGAGGCAGCGTCGTCTGACAAAGTAGAATTAACTTGGGCCGGGCGGGTTCCTCCCCCCTGGGAGGGGGAGGGTTGGGACAGGGGGGAGGTTAGGAGGGGGGCGCAACGATCGGCCGCGTTCCTACCAGTCCTTTCCAATCCTCCAATCCTCCGCCCGCCCAGAACCCAGGGCGTTGCCCTGGGCTGAAGAAGGGCGGCCCCTTGGGCCTCAAACTGGAGCTTCCCCCACGCCACCGGCGTTATCCCACCGTACTGATCTGGTCAATTCCAACGCCCTGTATTCTGTCCTTACCCTCTCTCTCCTCGCGGTCGCAATCCCACCGTCCTGATCTGGTCAATTCCAACGCAGCCTGAACGCCACGTTCAAGGACTGGCTCCTGGAGTCGCAATCCCACCGTACTGATCTGGTCAATTCCAACACGCCCGCCTCTCCGAGCTCGTCGTCAACCAGAAAGGGTCGCAATCCCACCGTACTGATCTGGTCAATTCCAACGACAACGCGAGGGTAGCGCTCGATCCGAAAATCTACGTCGCAATCCCACCGTACTGATCTGGTCAATTCCAACGTATTCCTATCATCATGCTCACCACCCTCATCTTCTGCAGTAACGGTCGCAATCCCACCGTACTGATCTGGTCAATTCCAACGCTTGCGAATGGAAAGGTATTCAACCTGTGAAGATCCCTACGAGTCGCAATCCCACCGTACTGATCTGGTCAATTCCAACCCTCGCCTTTGCAACCCCTTCTGTTGGAGCCACTTAAGACCCCCTTCGCCGTTACCCCCCTCAGAGCGGCCTTTTCGCGGCCTGCAATCTCCGACTTTTCCCGCGTTTTCAAGGCTGTAAACCTCCTTCCTTCATGAGCTTACACGCTCCGCCGTTACCCCTGTGCCATTTTGGCGATTTGGGGCTGGCATGCTTCTTTCCTGGCATGGATCTTTCCTGGATGCTCGTGCCTCACGGCGACCTGGGAGGCTTTAAGCCCTCCGTGCTGATCAGGGATGGCCTCGGCCAGGTGCCGGATGGTCGTGAGTCAGTTGTCAAAGAGCGGCAGGAGGATTCTATACGCTCCTTCCTGGTAAAGACACGGGGGGAGGCGGTTTTGGTAAGAGAAGGACACCGCCTCCCCAGCCCCCGGCTCAGCCGTCCGTGCCGGCGAGCCGCGCGACGGCGATGCGGTCGACGTGCTCCAGGGCGAGACCTCCCATGGCGTCGAGCAGCCAGGCGAAGTCGCGCGGTGCGGCGGCGAGAGCGTCGGCGGTGTTCAGGGCGGCGAGGAGGTCTTCATTGAAGTGGCGGGAGTGGCCGGCGAGGTGGCCTTCCAGAAGGATGGGAAAGCCCTGCGCATCCGGATCGGGGCCGAGACGGTAGCGCAGGCGGCGGCCGGTGCCGGGGAGGATGGCGGCGGCGAGCTGGGCGGCTTCCTTTTTGGTGAAGACGGCGGTGGGCGTGCTGCCGAAGTCGAGGCTTTCGCCTTCTCTCAGGACGGCCCAGCCGCCTTGCGGGTGCGCCTCCAGATGCCAGGGACCGGCGAAATCAGCTTCCGGGGCGGTGTGCGGCTCGTCGCGCTCGGCGAGCCAGGCCAGATACTCGGGGGCGAAGATGTGGCGGGGACGGGACGGACGGGTGCTACCATCCTGCTCGGTGCGCATAGGAATTGTCCTCCTGTGTGCGCTAGGGTCCGGGTGAGCGGCAAACTCACTCGGGCCCGCCTTGGGGTCGACCAGCCGGATACGCTCCTGCCGGTCACGGACATCTTGCAAAGAACTGAACGGCAAAGCGAGCCTACTGCGGGAATAGGGCGGAAAGCAAGACCTTTTCGCGGGGATCTTCACCGGTACACCTGTCCTTGCGACAATCCCGTCGGTACTTCCGAGCTTCCCGACCGGGATCGTTACAAGTACAGTGTCCTTGCGACAATCCCTCCGGTACTCCTGAGCTTCCCGATCGGGATCATCTCAAGTACAGCGTCCTTGCGACAATCCCTCCTGTACTGCTGAGCTTCCCGATCGGGATCGCCGCAAGTACGGCGTCCTTGCGACGATCCCGGCATGGTTGCGACGTTCCCGGCAGGGATCGCTACCAGTACACGGTCCTTGCGACAATCCCTCACGTACTCCTAAGCTTCCCGCTTGTACTTGTCGCAAGGACGCGGGACTGGAGACGATGACTCCAGCCGGCCTGAGCTTCCCTCCGCCGGACATCGCGAGGACGCCGGACTTGAGACGACCGATTCAACGGTCCCGAGCTTCCCGGTTGCGGTTGTCGCAAGGACGCGGAGCTTGAGGCCTTCCCGCCCTACCGCGCGAAGCTCTCCAGCGCCGCGAGCACCGAATCGATGTCGAACGGCGTGTGGCCGGCCGAGACCTGGAAGCGGATCGACTCGTCGCCGCGCGGCACCACCGGGAACTTGAGGCCGGTGGCGAGGATGCCGTGGCGGCGCAGATGGGCGACCAGCGCCGTCGTCTTCGCCGTGTCGCGCACCATCAGCGGCACCACCGGATGCTCGCCGGGGATCGTCTCGTAGCCGAGGCGGAGGAGCCCCTGCGCGAAACGGGCGGTCATGGCGCGCAGGTGAGCGAGCCGTTGCAGCCCCTCCGGGCTGTCGAGGATCTCCACGGCGCGGAGAGCGGCGGCGCACTCCCCCACCGTGATCGGGTTCGAGTAGATATAGGTCGGCGACGCCTCGCGCAGGAAGTCAGTGAGCACCTTGCTGCCGGTGACATAGCCGCCGTTGACCCCCAGCGCCTTGCCCAGCGTGGCGACCAGGATGTCGACGTCGCCGCAGCCGGTGTGCTCCTCCGTGCCGCGGCCGGTCTTGCCGATCGCGCCGACGCCGTGCGAGTCGTCGACCAGCAGCACCACGTTCTCCGGGAACTGGGCGTCGAAGCGGCGGCAGAGGGCGGCGAGCTCGACCAGCGGCGCGTGATCGCCGCGCATGCTGAAGATGCCGTCGGTGACCACGAGCGCGCGGCGGCAGGTTCCGGCGGCGGCGGTGAGCTTGGCCTCCAGGTCCGCCAGGTCGAGATGGCGGTAGATCAGCTTCTCCTTCGGCCGCGCGAGGCGCATCGCGTTGATGATGCAGTTGTGGTTCAGCTCGTCGCTGATCAACACGGTCTCCGGCGTGATCAACGGGACGATGACGCCCAGCGCGGTCGCATACGCGGAGCTGAAGAGCATCGCCGCCTCGCGGCCGTGGAAGGCGGCGAGGCGCGCTTCGAGATCGATGTGCGCCTGGTGCGTGCCGCTGATGAAGCGCACCGCGCCGGGGCCGACACCGAAGCTCGCGCTGGCCTGCTCCTCGGCATGGATGAGATCCGGGTGGAGCGACAGACCCAGGTAGTTGTTCGAATTCATCTTGAGGAAGGGCGTATCGCCTTCCCCGGCGAGCAGATACCGCGTGCCGCGCTCGCCTTCACTCGGCAGCACACGGGTGATCACGGATTCGGCGCCCTTGAGCGTCCCCCTCTCGCGGAGAGCATCGAGCTCGGAGGACAGGGCGGCGTGGAAACGGTCAACGGCCATTGTGCTGTTCCTCCACTTGCAGCTTCTTTTCGAGATTCTCCAGCATGTCGCGGACCAGGGCCGTGAGGTCGAACTGCGGATTCCATCCCCACTCCTGGCGGGCGGCACTGTCGTCCAGGGAGTTCGGCCAGGAGTCGGCGATGGCCTGGCGCATGGGATCGACGCGGTAGTCGATGACGAAGCCCGGGATGTGCTTGCGGATCTCGGCCGCCAGGATCTCGGGGGTGAAGTTCATCCCCGTGACGTTGAAGGCGTTGCGGTGTACCAGGCGGGCCGGATCGGCTTCCATGACGTCGATCGCCGCCTTCACGGCATCGGGCATGTACATCATGTCGAGCCGGGTGCCCGGCTTGAGGAAGCAGGTGTAGTGCTCGTGCCGGATCGCCTCATAGAAGATCTCCACCGCGTAGTCGGTGGTGCCGCCACCCGGCGGCGCGCCGTGGGAGATGATGCCGGGGAAGCGGACGCCGCGGGTGTCGATGCCGAAGCGCTGGAAGTAGTAGTCGCAGAGCAGCTCGCCGGCCACCTTGGTGACGCCGTACATGGTGCTCGGGCGCTGGATGGTGTCCTGCGGCGTGTTGTCCGGCGGCGTCCCCGGCCCGAAGGCGCCGATCGAGCTGGGGACGAACACCGCGCACTTGCTCTGCCGCGCCACCTCGAGGACCCGGTAGAGGCTCCCCATGTTGATGTCCCACGCCACCTGCGGCTTGCTCTCGCCGACGGCGGAGAGCAGGGCCACCAGGTGATAGACGGTCCGGATCTCGTGGCGCTGCACGACTTCCTGGATCTGGCGCTGGTTGGTGCAGTCGAGGAAATCGAACGGGCCCTCGGTGCGCAGGAGCTGCTCGCGGGTCATCATGCGGATGTCCGAGGCGACCACCTGGTCGGCACCGTAACGCTTCCGCAGCTCGGGGACCAGCTCGGAGCCGATCTGGCCGAGGGCTCCCGTGACGAGGATCTTGGTCTTCATCTTCCTCATCTACCTCATCTTCGCAGCCTCGCGGCCGGGTATCAGGCGTGGACAGGGGGGACGGCGTGGGACGCGCCGGCAGACGGAGTCAGATGTTATGCGGGCGGGGAGAAGGGGGCAAGGGGGGACAAATTTTCCGCCAAGGGTCCCGAGGTGTATCCTCAGGTCATGGCACGCGAAGCTTCGTTGAAAGTGTCGGTCCCTTCAGAGCTTGAGGATTTCGTCTTTTCCCGCGTTTCGTCCGGCCGCTATGCGTCGCCGAGCGAAGTGGTGGCAGAGGGGCTCCGCGCTCTCGAAGAGCAGGAAACGGGGCACCATCCTTCTCTCGACGGAGTCCGGACACTGATTGCTTCGGGCCTCGAGCAGGCCCGCCGTGGCGAGCTGTTGGACGGAGAGGAAGTTTTCCGCGCACTGGAGGAACGGCTCCGCTCCTCGGAATGAGCCGGTTCGTCCTCACCCTTGATGCGAGTGAGGATCTCCGCGAGATCATCGAATTCATCCGAGAGGACAGCCCGAACGCAGCCCGGCGTGTTCTTCAGAAGTTTCGGGAAACGATGGGGAAGCTCGCGCGGATGCCCGGCATGGGGCATCTGCGGCAGGATCTCGCCGATGAGTCTCTCCGTTTCTGGCCGATCTATTCCTACCTGATCATCTTCCGGCCCGAGACCAAACCTCTGGAGATCGTGCGCGTTCTCCGTGGCTCTCGTGATGTCCTCAATATCCTGCAGAGCAACAGATAGCAGATAGAGTCTGCCCCTGTGGACCGCACCGCTTCCAAGCGGCTGAAGAAGCTCCTCCGCTCTCTCGCGTTGCTCGCCGGGATCTATGTCCTTCTCCTCGCCGCGGTCAACCTCTTCCTGGGCACCGCCCTCGGCCCGTGGGCGGTCAACCGCCGGCCGCAGAAGCTGCGGGTGACCTGGGAGCGGGCGTGGTGTCTGATCCCCGGCCGGATCCAGGTGCGCGGCCTGAAGGTGGAAGGGCATGCGAGAAACGTCGACTGGTGGGTGTCGGCGGAGAGCGGCAGCGGGCGGATCGATCTGCCGGGACTCTTCCTCAGACGCTTCCGGGTGCTCGGCTTCTCCGGGAACGGGGTGCGCTCGTCGACGGTGCGCCGGGAGGTGCCGGCACCGGCGCGGTCCTTGCCGAAGAGGCGCCCGTGGCGGGTCGAGATGAGCGGCGTCTCTCTCACGGACGTCCGCGCGATCGGCTGGAACGACTTCCGCCTGGAGAGCAGCTCGCAGGGCGGCGGCACGGCGCGCGGCGGCTTCGCCTTGATCATCGGCGGCGATTTTTCCCTCTCCTCCACGGAGCTGCGGATGCCCGGCGCCCGCCTCCTCCAAGCCGGCGAGACGATCGCCCGGGAGCTGGACGTCGAGGCCGAGGCCGGCATCGCTCCCTACACCCCGCGCCGGCATCCCGGGGTCGCCGGCTTCGATTTCGTCTCCGGGGCTCTCCGGGCGCGCGGTGCGACCGGCCGCGGCGATCTCACCGTCGACATCCGTCTGGACCACGGCCGGCTGGCTCCGGGAAGCCGGGCGACCCTCCTCAACGGCGCTCCCCTGAACGCCGTGCTGACCGTGGAGACGAACGAGGCCGGCCCGCGGCTCGTCCTCCGCGCCGGCGGCCAGGGGCTCCGCTTCGGGACGATCCTGGCCGCCGATGCCCTGCACCTCGAAGCCGCCACGCCCGAGACCCGCTTCAGCCGGCTGCTCGCCCGGGGGCGGGAGCTGCGGCGGACCGGCCGGCTCGCGGACGGAGCCCTGGTGGCCGCCTTCAGCGCCTCGGGGCTCCGTCTCTCCGGAGAAGGACAGCGATTCTCCTGGCGGCTCACGGCCGACCATGGCACCGGATGGATCGATCTCCTCGCGCTCCTCCGCCGGCAGATCCTCCTCGACCGTCTCCAGGCCGACGGAATCGCCGTCCATGTCGAGCGGGCGCGAGCGCAGGCACAGCCTGCCGGAAAGGGACTGTGGACCATGCGTCTCGCGGCGGCGCGGCTCGGCGGATTCCGCGAGCTCGCCTTCGAGGATTTCCGGCTCGACGGCGACCTCACCGCCGCGGGCGGCCTCGCCCTCGATCCCGACGGCACCGTCGCCGTCAACGATCTGGCCTTGCGGATGTCCGACGGCCGCCTGCTCCAGGGCGGGAAAACTCTCGCCCGCGGCCTCCGCCTGGCGACCGCGGCGAGCCTCGGACCGTATTCGTTCCGCACCCAGCCGGGCCTCGCCGGTCTCGACGCCCTCTCCGGCACCCTCCAGGCGCAGGGCAAGACGGCGGCCGGCCTTGCGGGGGACCTCGCCCTCGATCTCCGCCTGGACCACGGCCGGCTGATCCCCGGCACCCATGTCACGTTCCGCGCCGCCAAGGAGACCCGGCTCACCGGCGACGTCCGCGAAGAGAAGCCCGGACACCCGCGGCTCGTGCTGACGGCGGAGGCGAAAGGGCTCAGCCTGGGCGGCGGCGACGGCTATCCGCCGCTGCTGCGGGCCGGCGCCGCGGCGTTGCGCACCGCCACGCCGGAGCTGCACCTGCGCCGCCTCCTCTCCACCGCCGAGGAGCTCAAGGCCGGGCGTCTGATCGGAGCTCCCCTGGCCGGTGACATCGACCTTCGCACCTTCCAGGTCAGCGGCGTGGGCGAGCGGATCGCCTGGCAGCTCACCGCCGACCATGGGAGCGGCCGGATCGACCTCGCCGCGCTCCTCCGCCGGCGGGTCCTCCTCACCGGCGTACGGGTGGAGGGGGCGGCGGTGCAGCTCGACCCGGCGACGGGACCGCCGCCGGTGGTCCCCTTCGACGAGCGGTGGGCGGTCACCATGAAGGAGGCGCGGATCGAGTCTCTCCGCGCGCTCGCCTTCCAGACCGACCGCCTCCTCGGCCCGGGACGGCTGGAGAGCACCCTCTCCTTCGACCGCTCGCGCCTCCTCACCGTCAGCCGCGCCGACCTCACCGTCCCGGCCGGCCGGCTGGAGTCGGGCGGGTCGCCGGTGGCCCGCGGGGTCGCGCTGCACGCCGATTTCCGCATCGCTCCCTTCGTGCCGGGAGAGGTCCACGGCGCCGCCCTCCTGCGCCTCATCTCCGGCGCCGTGTCCATCCAGGGCCAGGTCGCGTCGCTCGGTTTCCTGGAGCGCTATCTGCGCAGGGCGCCGTGGCTCCAGGTGCAGGGCCAGGGGCAGCTCGACACCGAGATCCGCCTCGACGCGGGCCGCCTGCTCCCCGGCAGCCGCCTCGACGTGCGCGGCCAGGTGCGCTCCGTCTTCCTCGACAGCGTGGCCACCGGCGACGCGCTCCTCACGGGCACGGTGCAGCCTGGCAAGGCCGCGCTGGAGATCGATTTCTCCCGTTTCGCCATCGCACCGTCCGGCGATGAGAGCGGCGGCGAGAGCGGCGCCGCGGTCGAGCCCTCCTACATCGAGGGCGCCGGCCTGCGCCTCGGCATCCTGTCGACCGATCTCGATCTCGCGACGCCGGTCTCGGACCTGCGCGCCACCATCGACCTGCCGGACGGCCAGGTGCCCGACCTCACGGTCTACAACACCTACCTGCCGCCGGGCACCGGCGTCTCCCTCCTCTCCGGCGCCGGCAGGCTCCGCCTCCACTTCGACCTCGATGCCACGACCCAGTCCGGCGCCGGCGAGGTCGTCCTCACCTCGGACGCGACGCGGGCGCGCTTCCAGAACGTGGAGCTCGAGGGCCACCTGATGGTGCGGGCGCAGCTCACCAGCCGGGACCTCAAGGCGCGGCGCTTCCAGATCGCCGGCACGCGCCTCGACCTCGACCGTGTCACCTACCGCGAGGTCGACGAGAAGACCGGCGGCGAGCCGGGGACGGAGAGCGCGGGCTGGTGGGCGCATCTCCGCATCACCGACGGCTCGATGGTCTGGGGCCGGCCCCTCTCTCTCCTCGGCAATGCCCAGCTCGAAATGAAGAGCTCCGGCCTGCTGCTCGCCGTCTTCGCCCGCAAGAAGAGCTTCCCGCACTGGTTCCACCGCCTGCTGAGCATCGAGAACGTGCGGGCGGAAGGGACCATCCACTGCGGCGACGGGGTCATCGAGATCGCGCCGCTGCGGGTCACCGGCGGCCGTTTCGACCTGCGCTCCCGGCTGCGCTTCTCCCGCGCCAGCAAACAGGGCGAGCTGTTCCTCCGCTGGGGCAAGCTGGCGGCCGGGATCGAGCTGCGCGACGGCAAGCGCACCTTCAAGCTGCGCCATCCGGAGGAATGGTTCGAGCAGGGGAGAGAGCCCGACTGAAGGCGGCGGGATCCTGCGGCAGGCGGACCTCCTCGCGGCGGATGCGCTCCCAGGCGAAGAGCGGCACCAGGTCGGCAGGGGGGCACGGCTCCGGTCTTTCGAGCAGGCCGAGGGACCAGGCGAGCCAGCCGGCGAGGGTCTCCGCCGCGACGCCCGCTTCCCGCAGCGAGCGCAGGGTGAGCCCCTGGTCGCGCTTCGAGAGCTTCTCTCCCTGCGCGTCGACGACGAGCGGCACGTGGGCATAGGCCGGCGGGGTGCCGCCCAGGGCCTCAATGAGGCGGATCTGGCGCGCGGTCGAATCCAGGAGGTCGGCGCCGCGCACCACGTCGTCGATGCCCATGGCGAGATCGTCGACCACGACGGCGAGCTGATAGGCGTAGAGGCCGTCGCGGCGCTTGAGGACGAAATCGCCGACGGTCTCGTCCAGGCGCTCGCTCCGCGCGTTCCCATCATCAACGACGCGGTCGCTCCACAACACCGGTCTCTCGTCGACGCGGAAGCGGAGCGCGGCGTCCGGCCGTCCGGCGCCGCGGAGGCGCTCGTACCAGCCGGGCTCCAGGTGAGGCGGGCGGAACGCGGCGGGATACGGCGCGCCACCGTCGCGCCCATGCGGCGCAGAGGCCATGGCCTGCAGATCCTTGCGCGAACGACGGCAGGGGAAGAGGGGGCCGGCGGCGGCGAGGCGCGCCAGGGCTTCCTCATAGAGAGCCGAGCGTTCCGACTGGACGTACGGTCCCTCGTCCCAGTCGAGCCCCAGCCAGGCGAGGTCTTCGCGCTGCGCCGCCGCCATGCCCGGCACCACCCGCGGCGGGTCGAGATCCTCGACGCGCCAGAGGAAGACGCCGCCGCGCGAGCGCACGGAGAGCCACGCCGCGAGCGCCGTGCGGGCGTTGCCGGCGTGGATCAGCCCGGTGGGCGACGGCGCATAGCGGCCACGGGGAGGAGGCGAGCCGTCCAGACGCCGCCTATCCTATGTTTGACGGGTGCGCCGCTAAGTACTTTAGAATGAATGCTCAATTTTTTGAATTGTCACT
>Ga0307506_10000301_pt1 | contig 9824 bp, 10 predicted proteins | sample 25_S_MG_FD_202175 | JGI IMG/M metagenome (GOLD analysis project Ga0307506, IMG submission 202175) | Soil microbial communities from Populus trichocarpa stands in riparian zone in the Pacific Northwest, United States - 25_S | ecosystem: Environmental > Terrestrial > Soil > Riparian zone > Trees... | reverse complement strand
CCCCCTCCTAACCTCCCCCCTTTCCCAACCGCCTCCCGCCCAGGGGGGAGGAAAAACCGCGGCACCCGAGGGGGCCAGGGGGTGAGGGTACGCCCCGGCCCGCGCCTCCTGCGGGCGCTCCTCGGCTTGGCGCTGCCGGCGGCCGTGGTGCCGGCGGTGCCGGAGATGCGCTGGGCGCTGGCGCTCGGTCTCGCCGCCGTGCTCGCCCTGGCCGGCCGCGAGGCGTGGGCGCTGCGGCGGCTGCGCGTGCTGTTGGAGCGGCCGGCGGCGATCGTGCTCTCGCTGGACGAAGAGGAGCCGCTGCCGATCCACCTGTCCATCGTCTCCGCTTTCCTGCGCCGGCCGGTGCGGCTCAGCGTGCGCCAAGTCTGGCCGGATCTGCTCTCGCCGCCTTCCATCCGTCTCGACGGGGTCTGCCGGCCCGGGGAGACCCTGACCCTGGAGACGCGGGTGCGCCCGGTTGCCCGCGGCGCCGCGGCGCTGGCGCTCCCTGTCGTCGCCGCCTCGCTCGCGGGCTGGATGGAGCGCATCCTGACCGCCGAGCCGGCGGACGGGGGCAAGGACGCAGGGGAGACGGAGATCACCGTCCTCCCCAACCTCAAGGCCGTCCGCCGCCTGCGCGGCCGTCTCGACCGCCTCTTTCTCCAGGGCTTCGGCAACCGCGCCGCGCCCTCGCTCGGCAAGGGTCGCGACTTCGACCGGCTGCGCGAATACGTCTTCGGCGACGACCTGCGCGACGTGGCGTGGAAGGCCACGGCGCGCCACCGCAAGCTGATCACCCGCGAGTACCGTCTCGACCGCTCGCAGGACGTCCTCGTCTGCGTCGACCGCGGCCACCGCATGGCCGCCCGGGTGGCCAACATCACCCGCCTCGACCACGCCGTCAACGCCGCGGTCCTCCTCGCCTCCATCTGCAACCGCATGGAGGACCGCGTCGGCGTCCTCACCTTCGCCGACGACGTCGAGCAGGGGCTCGGACAGGGGCGCGGCAGCGGCCACCTGCGCAAATTCACCAGCTACGCCGCGGGCGTCCTGACCGAGGACCGCCACTCGGACTACCTGAGCCTCGGCGCCCACCTCCGCCGCCGCCTGCACAGCCGCGCCCTCGTCCTCCTCCTCACCGCCCTGCCGGAGCTCGACGAGGGAGGCACGCTCGTCCGTGCCGTCGACATGATCATCCCGCAGCACCTCCCCGTGGTGATCGTCTTCTCCGATCCCGGCCTCGCCGCCGCCGCCTCCTTCCTCCCCGCCGACAAGCCGGAGCTCTGCCGCACCCTCGTCGCCCGCGATCTCTGGGTCGAACGCCGCCGCACCCTCGCCGAGCTGCGCCGCCGCGGCGCCCTGGTCGTCGAGACGGCACCGGGGGATGCGGGAATCGAGGCGGTGAACAGCTATCTCGAGGTGAAGAGGAGGCAGTTGCTGTGATCGACCTCGACCGCTTCGCCGCCGACCGTGGCCAGCGCTGGGAGCGCCTCGCCGTGCTGCTCGACCGCGCGGAGAATTCGCCCGAGCGGGAGCTCGGCCCGGAGGGGATGCGCGAGATCCTGCGCCTCTACCGCCTCACCTGCTCCGACCTCAACCAGGTGCGCTCGCTCACCGCCGACCCCGAGCTGCTCGACCGCCTGAACGCTCTCGCCGGGCGCGGCTACCGCTTCATCTACCGGCCGCGCCGCGGCAGCCGCCTGCTCGGCAGCTTCGCCGGCTTTCTGGCGCTCGACATCCCCGCCGCCTACCGGCGCCACGCCGGCGCCGTGGCGGTGGCGGCCTCGGCGTTCCTCCTCGGCACCCTCTTCGGCCTCTGCGCGGTGCTGCTCCGCCCCACCGCCGCGGCAGACCTGATCCCCGAGGAATTTTTCACCCAGAGCCCGCGCGAGCGCGTCGAAAACATCGAGAACAACGACGAGCGGATCGCCAACGTCGAGGACGCCGCGGTCTTCGGCGCGGAGCTCTACACGCACAACATCCGCGTCTCCTTCCTCGCCTTCAGCCTCGCCGCGCTGACCGTCATCGGCGGCGTCTGGATCCTCTTCTACAACGGCATCATCCTCGGCGCCGTGGCCGCCACCTATCTGACCGACGGCGTGGGGGTCTTCTTCTTCGCCTGGGTGGGTCCCCACGGCTCCCTGGAGCTGCCGGCGATCGTCTTCTCCGGCGCCGCCGGCCTCGCCGCCGGCCGCGCGCTCTTCCTGCCCGGCGAGCTGTCGCGCGGCGCCTCGCTGCGCCGGACGCTGCCGGCGGTCTGGCGGATGATGGTCGGCGTCATGGTGGTGCTCGTCCTCGCCGGCCTGATCGAGGGCTCCTTCTCCCAGTTCTCGGCCAAGACGGTCCCCTACACGCTCAAGATCGCCGTCGCCGTGATCCTCCACGCGGCGCTCCTCGCCTACCTCTTTCTGCCGCGCGGCGGACGCGACCAATGAACGGCTTGCGAGCGTATCGGGAACATCGCGAGCGGCGGATCCTGACGCCGGAGCACGTGCAGATCCGCTTGACGCCCGCCGGCATGGGCAGCCGGTTCCTCGCCCTCCTGGTCGACTTCGTCCTCACCACCGGCATCGTCGCCGCCGCCGGCTCCATCTTCTCCGCCGCGCTGCCCACCGGCCTCGCCCAGGCGGCGATCACCACCTGCGCCTTCGTGATCAGCACCGGCTATCCCATCTATTTCGAGCTGCGCCACCAGGGGCGCACCCCGGGCAAGCGGATGGCCCATCTCCGCGTCGTGGACGGCCGCGGCCTCCCTCTCACGCTCGAGCAGTCGTTCGTGCGCAACGTGGTCCGCGTGCTCGATTTCGCGCCGCTCTTCTATGGCGCCGGCGGTCTGGTCTCCCTCCTCGACCGCGATCACCGCCGCCTGGGTGACATTTTGGCAGACACTCTTGTCGTCCACGAGCGCATTCCGCTCCGCCCCACCGGCGACGTCCGCCTCGACCGCCGCTTCAACGACCTGCGCACCCCCGCCCTCCAGCGCCGCATCCGCCAGCGCGTGACCCTCGAAGAGCGCGAATTTCTCCTCACGCTCTGCCAGCGCGCCGACCGCCTCGCCGAAAGCGCGCGCTACGATCTCATGGCAGACGCCGGCACGTGGTACCGCAAGCGCCTGGACATCGATGCGCCGCACCTATCGAATGAAAATCTGGTGCGCGATCTGACCGCTGTTTTATATGGGCAGACTTGACGAAAAGCGGAAACCCGCACCGGGCTCGAGCCCGGCGCGGGGGGAAAAGAAAGGTTTAGCCCTTGCACTCCTCGGAGAGCGGGACACAGGTCTGGTTCGAGCCTTGGATGCAGCAGTGATAGCCCTGGATGCAGAAGAGCGTGCAAGCCTGCTGGCTTTCGGCTTTCGGCGCCGAGCCGAGCAGAGCGATGGTGGAAAGAGCGAGCCCGAAAACTCCGAGGGTGATTTTCTTTTTCATGAGTACTACCTCTCTCTCTTACGGCGTGCCCCCTTCATTGGCAGGCACGCAGAGACAAGTAGCAATATGTATGCCCGCTTGATCGATTCGCCGAAGACCGCTTAATTGCTTATTTGTCGCGGCCACCGCCGCCCACCACTTGCGCCAGATGGCCGAGACGGTCATACGGATTGCGCGCCAGATCCAGCGCATGCTGCATCCAGAATCCCAACGGTACCCGCGCATAGGTGTAATGCCCGCCCAACATCAAAATCAAGGCGTGGACGAAGAGCAGGCAATACAGCAGCGGCGTCAGCGGAAACCGCCGCCGCGTGGCGATCAGGATCGGCACGCCGATGAAGATCGGCACGACCTCGAGAATCCAGGTCGTGCGGTCGTCGACGCCGATATCAGTTGGAGTGATGGCGATTACCCCGGCTTGCGGTACAGCGCCTCGTGGTACGCCCGGCCTTCGCGGATCGCTTCGAGGCGCCCTTCCTCCAGGCGCCGGCGGAGGTAGAGGGAGGCGGCGCGGTTGTCGATGTCGCCCTTCACTTTCCGGAAGCGGCGTTGCGTCGCCTCGGAGAACGCGGTGGGCCCGAAGGTGACGCCTGCGGGGCAGTCCCGGAGCACCCGGGCGAAGGCTTGCTTCGATCTGGGCATCGGCCCGAGATCCGAATCGTCCGGCGCCTGCGCCGCCGCGGGCTCCTGAGGCCGGAGCACTTCCTGCGCTCCGGTCACCGCGCTCTGGAGCGCCTCGAAGCGCTGCGTCACCATCTCGAGCTCCGCCGCGTGGCGCGCCCGCTCCTCTTTGTGATGGCTCTCCTGCTGGCCATGAAACGCCTCCTGGCCGCGATGGAAATCGATCTGCCCGCGCAGCGTTTCCAGCATCTCCGTGACCGACATCTTGCCGCTCATTCTCACCTCCCCGCGTCCGCGTATTTTGCCGCAACGTAACGAGACATTGCAGCATATACCACTACTTCGCCGCGATGTCACTCCGCGTCGCAGCAAATTTGCAAACCAAAGTTTGAGCGGAAAGAGGTAATGCTGCAAAGCAAAGAAACTTTGCCGCAACATTCAGCAACAACGAAGCGGAGAAGGAGCCTTTGCTGCATTGTCGACAAGGGAAGCTGCAAGGCAATCTTGAAACGCAGCATACAACCGTCCAATGCCTCAATGTCGAGATCTCTTGCTGCATCTCATTTACATTTTGCATCAAAGCTAGACGCTTTGCTGCATTGCAGATGAATCCGCCGCGATGGCTCGGTACTTGGATTCAATGTCTCCAGACAACGCTGCACAGTCTGCAGACGATGCAGCAGCGTAAGCTTCCCTGAGAAAATGTAAGCTTCCCTGGGCTCGTACCACCTTTATCTTGCAGCAGATCCAGATGCGTTGCAGCAACGGAAGGGGATGCGAGCCGGCCCCGCGGGACGTTGCGGCAATTCCTCGCGCCCTGAAGAGAGGGGAGCGGACGGACGGCGCTCAGCGAGTCCCGTTGCAGCAAAGCGCCCGGCGCTGTGCCAACGGAACGAACCGCGAGACGATTCTCCGAGGACCTGCAGCATTGTCCGCCGCGGTGGGCCAATGGAAGGAGACAACGGCGCGCCGGAGGGGACATTGCAGCAACAGAGCGAGCGCCGCTGCTCACGAACAAACCCAGCCCCGGAGGGGCGACAGCATAAAGCCTGGGGCGTGAGCCCCAGGCTCGGGGAAGCATCAACCCCAGCCCTGAAAGGGCGGCAGCAGCGCATGGTCAGCGAAGAGCGGGTGGGTGGAGCGTGTCCTCGGCGGTCTGCTGCCGCCCCTGCGGGGCTTTCTGATGGTTGGGAGTCAGCCTGGGGCTCACGCCCCAGGCTTTATGCTGTCGCCCCTTCGGGGCTGGATTCCGTCGCGGCCCTCAATCCGCCTCCTCCGCCCGAATCCAAGCCCCCAGCACGGGGATGCTCAGCCGCCCCTCCTCGGTGAGGAGCAACCGGCGGCGCAGCCAGCGGCGCGTGGCCGCGTCGAGCTGCGGCGTGCCGTCGTGGGCCAGGTCCAGGAGCGCGGCCCGGGCGGCAGGAGGCGCCGCCTGGTAAGTGTTCCGCAGATAGTAGGTCGCCTGCTCGAGCACCTGCTTTTCCACCCGCGGCACGTCGGCAAGATCCGCCCGGCCGCGTTCCTCCTGATTGAGCTGGGTCACCAACACCGAGCCATAGAGCTGCACCAGATACGGCTGCCCGCCGGTCCGCGCGGCGATGGCGTGAGCAACTTCTTCCGGAACGGCTTCCTCCGGGAAGTCGGGAATCGGCTTGCGGAGGAGGCCCACCGCCGTCTCCTCGTCGAGGTGCCCGATCTTCACCTCCCGCACGTTGATGAGATGGTCGTTCCACATCGCGTCCAGCTCATCGAAGGGCGCCGCTCCGGAGAACAGTAAGCGGATGCGGCGCCGGTGCTGGATGGTCGCCCGCAGCAGACCCATGACCTGGAGCAGCTCCCGCCGCGATCCGGGGAACAGGCTCTCCAGGCGCTCGAATTCGTCCAGGCAGAGGAGGATGCGATGCCGGCCGGCCTGCGCGTCGAGTTCCTCCAGCCAGCGGCTTCCCGCTTCGAAAGGAGCACCCGCCGGGAGCTTGGGAAGATCGATCTGCCGATCTCGGCGCGCCTGCTCCCGAGAACGGCGCTCCAATGCATTGAAAAAAGCAGATGGCGAGTCGATCGGGTTGTCCTGAAGGTCGAAAAAGATGCAGATGGCATCCGGGAGGAGGTGAGGCAGCATTTTCAGGAAAGAGGTTTTGCCGCACCGGCGTGGTCCGAGGAGTGCGATGGAAGCACCCCGGCCGGGCTCGCCCAGGAGGGTTTCGATCGACCGAACCAGGTCCACCCGCCCCCGGAAGGTCTCCCTCCCCTCTTCAAGACTCAGGGGCTCGCCGGCACGGAAGGGATTGGGTAGTTGAGCTGCAGCCGCCGCTTCGGCTAGGTAGCGGAGATTGGCCGTGACCTGCACAAGGACAGGCAGAGGCCCGAACCGGAGAGCCTGAGCGAGAGGAGAGTCGTCTGCCATGAGGCGGTTGCGCACCGCAGCTATCTCATGCTCAGCCCGCTCCAGCTTCCGAAGCCGATGGAACGGAATCGAAGTATTCACTGCGGAGGACAGATAACGGGCGGCCTCGGCAAAACCGATAAGAAGCCGGTCACCCTGCTCATAACCTTTGAGCCAAGTACCTTGGAATTCCACGAGATCCAAGAACCGTTGACCGCGGATTGCGTTTTCGAGTTCGAGGGCATGCATTTGGGAGGCAGCCTCCCGTCCCGCACGGCGTTGTCCATGGGAGACAGCGCAAGCATCGAGGACTCCCCGAGCCAGCGTGGGGTCGCGTTCTGCTGCCAGAAGGATGTGTTGGCCTAGAAGAGGATGGGGAAAGTAACTTAAGTCGTGATGGAGAACAGGAGCAAAGCGTAGCGTGTCTGCGCCGGTAATGCGCTGCCAAGCATATATAAAAACTTGAAATAGAACTTCTAATAAGTAAATCGGGAGTCGAACGGCGAGAGCAGCCGAAACCAAGATCGGCTCTTCGGAGAGGCAAGCAATGACTCCGAGGCCGAAAACGCCGACGAGACCGCTAACTATGGCAACGGCAACGGAATTGGCGATGCCAACAACCCTCAAGCCCGTAAAGAGAGAAACACTGAGAATCAAAGTGAAATTGATTACTCCTGCTATTCTTTGGAGGTAGGCTCGCTCAACGCCCTCCCTGCGGAGGGCAGCGCGAAAAATCTCGAAGACTGAAGTTTTCTGATCAAAGCCGCACGCCCAGAGCCGTTCATGCAAAGTAAATGGTTGCATCCAAAACATCCAGACGAACTTCCAATAGCCTGGAAGATCAAGAAGACCCTCACTCATTCTTCTACATCCTTCAGCCAATCCGTCAGTACTTCACCGAAGGGCAAACCTTCTTCAGTCACGATACCCCGTGCCCGAAGCGAGGCTTGTCTAACGATCCTTCCTTCGAGGGTGCCCACGAGGCTTCTGCGTTCTCTTTCACCCAAGACACCCCAGAGAGCCCGGAGTCTAGAGGAAGCCTCCGTGCGGAAGCGGTCGAGAGCCCCTTCAATCGGATCTCCATTCCTTCTTGCGTCTACTAGGTGCCGCCCAAAAAGTTGAAGATAGAACGGGTGCCTTCCAGCCCATAGTCTCAGAAGATTCACATCGCCAGCCTCCAGAAGACCATCGCCCCATCGCATCAGTTGCTCTGCCGCAGCAGGTTCAAGGAGTCCTACTGTGATAAGCTCAAGCCTGTTGTAGAAAGGAGAAGTGTGGTTCGGGTGCTCATAAAGACCTTCGACCTCCTGACGGGTTGACAATACAAAAACGACTCGTCCCAGCATTCCGCGTAGCCGCTCGAGGAAGCGCTGATCAAACTGCGACGCCATTGCGTCAAACTCATCGACCAATAAAAGTGGCGGGAGGCTAGGTCTACCCACCTCACTGATCCAGCGGTCAAGGGCGTCCGCCGCCTTATCAGCGTTCTCCCCAAGCTTCAAAGAGCCAGTAATCTTTTTGACGAAATCCTGAGGAGAAACACCTTCCGGCCCCTCTCCGGTCAGCAGTCTCACTTCCCTTCCCCTCCCGTTTTGTTTTGCGTACCAGGTTTGCAGTATCGATGATTTCCCCATCCGCCAGTCGCCCACCAGAAGAGCGCTCCTCCCCTCTTCCAATGCCGCTTCTAACCTGGCCAACAGGTCGATTCTGCCTACGAACTTCGGAGGGTTCACCTTGGTCCATGGATTGTAGGGGTTGCCGCTTAGGGCCAAGCGGGTCGGCCTGGGAAACATCCAGGTCAGGTGGCCATCCCGGCTCTCCTTATAGAGGCTGTTGTCGTCGAACCAATGCCCGCTCCGTGCCGAGAACGAGCGAAAGCGGAGATCGATTTGAGCGGGCCGGCCGGCATCATCGAGCTCGACGGTCAGGACGTGGCAGGCATTCGGATAGCGGTCCGCCCGATGCCCTTCATACAAGCAACCGGCGGCGAGTTGTCGGACGGTGCGGTCCGGGTCCGCCCAGGTCTCGACCTCTGGTTCGTGAAGGTGCCCGCGGAGGACGAGGTCGGCCCACGGAGCGATGTGGCGCCGGAGGTCAGCGCCGTCCCCGAGCTCGTGGAAGGGGTGGTGCATCAGGACGATCCGGAAGCCGGGAAGCGCTGTCCCGTGCTCGTCGGTGGCCAGCTTTCCGAGCTGGGTGTCCGTCAGCCGCAGCTTCCCAGCGTCGTTGTCATCTCCGCAGAGCCATGCGGTATCGAGACCGATGAGATGCACGGGCACGCCGATGTTTGGCAGGAGAACCTCGCGGCGGTATCCGAGAAGGCCGTGGGGAGATTGCGCCGGATCGAGATCCGGCCGGCCGAGGCTGTCCCGCACCCAGGAACGATAGGCTGCCTGCCGCTCCAGGAGGCGCTCCCGCCAGTCGTCTTGAAAGCCCATGGGGCTTTTGCCGCCGGCCATCCAGCGGGCAAGGTCCAGAGGATCGGCCGCGTTCGCCGCCTTGCGGACGGCGGACCAGACATCCTTATGAATGTCCCGTCCGATGTCATGGTTGCCGGGGATGGCGAAGAGGCGGTCTTTGCCGAGGTGGAGGCGGGAGAGGAGGCCTTCGAAGAAGTCGGTGGCCTTGGCGTATTCCTCCGGGAGGCCCCAGTCGGCGGCGTCGCCGGTGAAGCAGACGAGGTCGATCGGACCGTCCTGGAGGAGGACGGCCAGATTCTCCTCCCAACCATCGCCAAGAACGCGACGGCGGCGCCAGGGCTCGGTCTCCCGAGGACCCCGCTCGTGGAGGTCGGACACATGGAGGATACGCAGCCGGTGGCGTGGCTCGGTCAAGGTGTCGTTTAGTTTAGGGTATTTGAGGGCAACTGTCTCAGGACTGCTGCGGAGCTGGTGATGGCTCAGGAAGGCGCCTGGCAGAAAAAGTCGAACAAGGACATAAGGGACTGCAAGGACAGCAAGGACGAGGAAGCCCGGGCTGGCCGGTATCCTTCGTCCTCTATGTCCTTGCAGTCCCTTATGTCCTTGCTTTCCCGGTCATAGAGTCGCGAGAATTCTCCGCTTGACCTCTTCCCAGGAAGAGCCGGCGTCGGGCTCGGCATCATCGGCGGCGATGCGTTCGTCGAGGAGGTCTCTCTGCCAGGCGGGCAGTGGCGGCTGGGCCGGTTCCTGTTCGAGGCTCTCGATCCTGGTCATGGAGTGATTCTACCGTGTCGAGCCGACTGCATTTTTTTGAATCCATTGAACCGGATCTGAGACGGCTCCTCTTCCCACCCGTCCACTTTTCAGGACTATGGCGCGATCGGCGGCGATCCCGAAAGGCGCACCTCACCCCCGGCCCCTCTCCCATCTCCCTCCCGCTCCCCCGCCGGGAGAGGGGAGACCAGAAAAGGCAGAGCCGGCTTGGCTTTT
>Ga0307506_10000300_pt1 | contig 9827 bp, 4 predicted proteins | sample 25_S_MG_FD_202175 | JGI IMG/M metagenome (GOLD analysis project Ga0307506, IMG submission 202175) | Soil microbial communities from Populus trichocarpa stands in riparian zone in the Pacific Northwest, United States - 25_S | ecosystem: Environmental > Terrestrial > Soil > Riparian zone > Trees... | reverse complement strand
AGACCGTGATCCTGTGGGACGTGGACAACCGCAAGCCGCTGGCCACGCTGGAGGGGCACATGGACTCGGTCTCTAGCGTCGCCTTCAGCTCGGACGGTAAGCTGCTGGCCTCGGCGAGTGGCGACCAGACCGTGATCCTGTGGGACGTGGATAGCCACAAGCCTCTGGCCACGCTGGAGGGGCACAGGGGCGATGTTTTCAGTGTCACCTTCAGCCTGGGCGGTAAACTGGCCTCGGCGAGTGGGGACGACACCGTGATCCTGTGGGACATGGACAGCCGCAAGTCTCTGGCCACGCTGGAGGGACACCGGGGCGAGGTCTATCACGTCGCCTTCAGCCCGGACGGTAAGCTGCTGGCCTCGGCGAGTAGGGACCAGACCGTGATCCTGTGGGGCGTAGACAGCCGCAAGCCTCTGGCCACGCTGGAGGGGCACATGGGCGGGGTCTATGGCGTCACCTTCAGCCCGGACGGTAAGCTGCTGGCTTCGGCGAGTAGGGACCAGACCGTGATCCTTTGGGACGTGGACAGCCGCAAGTCGCTGGCCACGCTGGAGGAGCATAGGATCGGGGAAGAGGTTTTTGAAGTCGTCTTCAGCCCGGACGGTAAGCTACTGGCCTCGGCGAGTGGAGATCAGACCGTGATCCTTTGGGACGTGGATCGCCGCAAGCCTCTGGCCACGCTGGGAAGCAGGGCCGAGGTTTTAAGTGTCGCCTTCAGTCCGGACGGGAAGCAGCTGGCTTCGGCGAGCGTGGACACCGTCATTCTGTGGGACGTGGACGGCCGCAAGCCCTTGGCCACCCTGGAGGGGCACAAGAGCGAGGTCTGGAACGTGGCCTTCAGCCCGGACGGGAAGCGACTGGCCTCGGCGAGTAAGGACAAAACCGTTATCCTGTGGGACTTGGACTTGGGTCACCTGAAGGCCGAGGCCTGCCGCACAGCCAATCGGAATCTGACCTGTGAGGAATGGCGAAACTATATCGGCGCCGACAAGCCCTATCACAAGACCTGCCCGGCGCTGCCGGGGCCGGAGAGGTGCGAGTGAAACGCCAAGGCCTGAGCCCTGACAACCCGTGGCCGGGTCTCGATCCTTTCGACGAGACGGACCGGGAGTACTTCCACGGCCGGTCGGCGGAGTCCAGCGAGCTCGCGCGTCTGGTCCGCCGCGAGCTCCTCACGGTGCTGTTCGGACGTTCCGGGCTGGGCAAGACGTCGCTGCTGAAGGCCGGGCTGTTCCCTCTGCTCCGTGAGGAGGATTCCCTGCCGGTCTACGTGCGCCTCGATCATGCCGAGGCGGCGCCGGGACTGCGCGAGCAGATCTTTCGCGGGCTGCGGACCGCGTGCGAGGCTCATCGAGCCCAGGCTGCCCAGCCTGCGGAAGAGGAAAACCTGTGGACGTTCTTCCACCGGCGCGACGCGGAATTCTGGAGCGATAAGAACCGCCCGTTGACCCCGGTGATCGTGTTCGATCAATTCGAAGAGATCTTCACGCTTGGTCAGGAGACCGAAGAGTCCCGAGCCCGGTCGGACGCCTTCCTCGCCGAGCTCGGTGATCTGGTAGAGAACCGGCCGCCCGACGCGGTCCGAGGGGCGCTGGAGGCCGACTCCACGGTGGCGAGACGTTTCGACTTCAAGCGCTCGCAGGTCAAGCTGGTGCTGAGCTTCCGCGAAGATTTCCTGGCTGAGATGGAAGGGCTCAAGGAGCAGATGCCCTCCCTCATGTACAACCGCTTCCGTCTGCCGGCGATGAGCGGCACCCAGGCCTACGTGGTGGTCACCCGCGCGGGCGGGCATCTGGTCGACGACGACGTCGCGCGGCGGATTCTCCGGCTCGCCTGGAAGAACGAGCCAAGCCCCCCGGTCGATCCGTCGGACTTCCACGAGATCGAGATCGATCCGGCGCTGCTCAGCGTGGTGTGCAGTGAGCTGAACCATAAGCGCCGGCAAGCGGAACCACCCCTGGAGGGTATCACGCCCGCGCTGCTGGAAGGTGCCGACCGCGAGATCCTCTCCGGCTTCTACGAGCGCGCTATGGCCGGCCTCGATCCGCGCGTCCGGGCGTTCATCGAAGACGAGCTGATCACCGACCGCGGCTTCCGCGACAGTCACGCCCTGGAGGACGCGCAGGTCCTGCCCGGCGTCACCTCCGAGGCGCTCGACGCCCTGATCCGCCGCCGCCTGCTGCGTGTGGACGAGCGGCAGAGCGTGCGCCGGCTCGAGCTGACCCATGACGTGCTGGCCCGCGTGGTCAAGGAGAGCCGTGACAGCCGCCGTGCCCGCGAAGCGGAAGAGGCGGTGAAGGCCCGGGAACAGGCGGCGCGCCAGCAGCAGCGGCGCAACCGGCGCAATGCGACGCTGGTGCTGGCAGGAGTCTTCGTCGGAATCGTTCTCACCGTGCTCGCTACGTGGTTCGCCTGGAGAGCCGCCGAGCTGCTGCGCAAGGCGGAGATCGCACAACTGATGGCCAACGCGGATCGGCTTCAAGACATCAGCTACGATGCATCTCTTCTGGTCAACTTGGAAGCGGTTCGGATCGCCCCGACACTCGATGTGTCGGCCGGGCTGCTGCGGCGCTTTGTAAGCCACCCGCATCTCTCCGCGTTTCTGTCGGGGCACAAGAACCAGGTCGTTGGCGTCGCGTTCAGCTCTGACGGGAAGTGGCTGGCCTCGGCGAGCTTGGACAAGACCGTGATCTTGTGGGACGTTGCCAGCCGCAAGCTGCTGGCCACGCTGAAAGGGCACAAGGATGAGGTCTCTGACGTTGCCTTCAGCCCTGACGGGAAGCGGCTGGCTTCGTCGAGCTCGGACAAGACCGTGATCCTGTGGGACGTTGCCAGCCGCAAGCCGCTGGCAACGCTGAAAGGGCACAAGGACGCGGTCAACAGCGTCGCTTTCAGCCCAGACGGGAAGCTGCTGGCCTCGGCGAGTTGGGACAAGACTGTGATCCTATGGGACGTTGCCAGCCGCAAGCCGCTGGTCACACTGGAAGGGCACAAGGACGGGGTCTATGGTGTTGCCTTCAGCCCAGACGGGAAGCGGCTGGCCTCGGCAAGCGAAGACAAGACGGTAATCCTGTGGGACGTTGCCAGCCGCAAGCCGCTGGTCACACTGGAAGGGCACAAGGGTGGGGTCTATAATGTTGCCTTCAGCCCAGGCGGGAAGCTGCTGGTCTCGGCGGATGAGGACACCGTGATCCTGTGGGACGGCCGCAGGCCGCTAGCCACGCTGAAGGGGCACAAAGACTTGGTCTTTGACGTCGCCTTCAGCCCAGACGGGAAGCTGTTGGCCTCGGCGAGCCAGGACAAGACCGTGATCGTATGGGACGTGGAGGGGCGCAAGCCTTTGGCCACGCTGGAAGGGGGCTGGTGCGTTGCCTTCAGCCCAGACGGGAAGTGGCTGGCCGCGGCGAGCTCGAACCGGACAGTAATCCTGTCGGACTTGGACCGCCGCAAGCTTCAGTCCACTCTGGCTCACAAGAGCCCGGTCTTGAATGTTGCCTTCAGCCCAGACGGGAAGCGGCTGGCGTCGGCGAGCATGGAACATGAGGTCATCCTGTGGGACGTGGGCCGCCGCAAGCCGCTTTCTACGCTGCGGGGCTACAATGGCGCGCTCAGCGTCGCCTTCAGCCCGGACGGGAGGCAACTGGCCTCGGCGAGGGGGGCCAACATGACCCTGTGGGACGTGGGCAGCGGCAAGCCGCTAGTCACACTGGAAGGGCACATCCGGTACGTCACCTTCAGTCCAGACGGGAAGCAACTGGCCTCGGTGAAGGACAACACCGTGATCCTGTGGAACGTAGCCAGCCGTAAGCCGCTGGCCATGCTGGAGGGGCACAAGCGGGCGATCTGGGACGTCGCGTTCAGCCCGGACGGGAGGCAACTGGCCTCGGCGAGTGAGGACAACACCGTGATCCTGTGGGACGTTGCCGGCCGCAAGCCTCTGGCCACGTTAGAGGGGCACGAAGGCAGCGTCTTCGACGTCGCGTTCAGCCCGGACGGGAAGCTGCTGGCCTCAGCGGGAGAGGACACCATAATTCTGTGGGACGTGAATAGCCGCAAGCCTCTGGCTAGGTTAGAGGGGCACAAAAGTAGAGTCTTCGACGTTACCTTCAGCCCGGACGGGAGGCGGCTAGCCTCGGCGAGTGATGACAAAACCGTGATCCTGTGGGACGTTGCCAGCCGCAAGCCGCTGGCCATGCTGGAGGGGCACAAAGACAAGGTTTATAGCGTTGCCTTCAGCCCGGATGGAAAGCTGTTGGCTTCGGCGAGTTGGGACAAAACCGTGATCCTGTGGGACCTGGACCTGGAGGATCTCAAGGCTGAAGCCTGCCGCACGGCCAATCGCAATCTGACCTGCGAGGAATGGCGAAGCTATATTGGTTTCAATCAACCTTACCGCAAGACCTGTAAAGGGCTGCCGGGGCCGGAGCGGTGTGAGTGACTGTCGCTTGCCCCGGTAGCACCGAAGTGCTACTTTGGGATACCGGGGAGGTCCGTATGATCAAAGACTTGAAGCTTCGCCAGGCGGGTGGATCGGTCAGCGCCACTCTCCCGAAAGACATGGCCGACCGTCTGCATCTCGGCCCAGGGGACCGGGTCCTCGCGGTGGAGACCGAGCAGGGCATCCTGCTGACGCCCTACGATCCCACCGTCGAAAAGGCTCTCGAGATCGCCTCGCGCGCGGCCAAGAAATACCGCAACGCCCTGCGTGAGCTGGCGAAGTAATCCATGAGCAAGCCATGAGCGAGCCGGTCTGGGTGCCGCGCGTCGTCCTGGATGCCATCCACCTCGACCAGTTGCGCGAGCACGGCGGTCTTCAGGGTATCCGCGATGAAAACGCCTTGGAGTCGGCTTTGGCGCGGGCCCGGAACAAGTGGGCCTATGACTCCGTGGAAGATCCGGCAGTGCTCGCGGCGGCCTATGGATATGGTCTCGCCACGAGCCATCCTTACCGTGACGGAAACAAACGCATCGCCTTTCTCGCGATGCTCGTCTTCCTCGGTCTCAATGATTGGGAGCTCGAAGCTCCCGAAGACGAAGTGGTCGCCACCATGCTCGCGGTCGCGGATCGGCGTTGCACCGAGGAGGAGCTCGCAGCCTGGCTCCGGATGCACCTGGTCGCGGGTTAGCTTCGAGCAACACGAGTACTCGGCAGCTCACCTCCAGTACTACTGCGGTCTTCGTCACCCTCCTTCCAGTCCTTGGCTCAAGTTCTTCAGTCTCCTTTGGATGGAGAGCCTGTCGACAGATTTGTTGACAACAGATCTGTTGACAACAGCTCCGCCTCGGCCGCCCGCTTAGCATATGATGGCGCTCTAGCCACACGAGCAGGGACTTCACGCGAGGCACAGGCATGCCCGGGATTTTCATCAGCTATCGCCGTATCGATACCCTGGCCTGGGCGGGGCGTCTGTTTGCCGACCTCCGGAAGAGCTTCGGCGCTTCCCAGGTCTTCATGGACATCAACGGGGGCATTCCGCGCGGGGCCGATTTCGAGCAGGTGCTGACGACTGCGCTCGCGGGCTGTGATGCGCTGCTGGCGCTCATCGGCCCTCAGTGGAGCGGCTGTGCTCGCGCCGATGGAATCCGCAGACTGGACGCCCCTGACGACTGGGTCCGGAACGAGATCTCCACGGCCCTGCACCACGACCGCAACATCCCGGTCATGCCGGTGCTGCTTGGCGGCGCGCCGTTACCCAGTGAGGCAGAGCTTCCGGAGGATCTGTGCGCGTTGTGCAAGCGGCAGAAGGCGGAGATCACCGACACGCGGTGGGACTACGACATCGGCGAGCTCATCAAGGACCTCATCAAGCTGACATCTCTGAGGCCCCTGGATGACGTCGTCTCCGCGAACACGGGCATCCGCCTGCTCAAGGACCTCATGACCAAGGTGCCGGCGGTCGCCGACGCGGTCAGCCGCTCGAAGGAGGTCATCGAAAACACGTACTCCCAAGTCGGCAGGCTCGTGCTGTTCAAGCGGATCCACGATTCGTTGCACGTCATCGAGGTCGATTGCCTCCGCCCGCTCCAGGCAGGAGGTCCTGCGGGCAGGCTGCGGCCGTTCAAGATCCGGTTCGCCGTAGAGGCGCGCCGCATCCAGGAGGCGATCCAGGAGAAAGAATGGAATTCCGCGCTGCGCGACGATCTCGTAGACCGGCTGGATTCGGCCACGGCAGCCCTGGAGACCGCGGTGGATGCGCCGAGCGAAGCGTCCTATGGGCGCGTCGTCGGCGAGCTGAACGGATTCCTTTCCGGCGTGTCTCCGCAGTTGGATGTAGGGATTGCCGAAGCCGCGGCGGGGCTGAATCTGGACCGCCTCCTGGAGCTCATGGGCAGAGTGAGAGACACGCTGCCATCGCCGGCCGCGGGGAAGGATCCCGAGCTCGAGCCGTTCGTTCAGGGTATCGACGCCCTGAGCCGGCTGAGGGAGGAGCTGAGCAATCGGGTCTCCGAGCACGGGCTCTTGCAGCGCCTCGATTCCAAGCTGAGAACGGTGTGCGTTGGAGGAATCCTGCCGGGGATGCTGGCCGGCGAGTGGGTACGAATCCGGCTGGTGCGCTCCAGGCTCGCGCCCCCCTTTTCGCCGGAGCTGGGAGCGGTGAACGATGACCTCGTGGCCATCGAAGGAGAAATCGAGGCAAGTCTGGGGCAAGGAAACCAGGCGGCGGCACTGGATCTTGTGAGTGAGTATTTCCGGGCCGTCAGCTCGGTGTTCCGGGACGTCGACGGATGCCTCAAGGAATTCTGCCTGCGGCTCAGCGACGTCGCTCAGCCGCTCAAAACAGTCCTCAGCATGTTCTAGGCCGGGAGGCCTCATGTCAGATGAAGCCGTAGCCCAATCCGCCGCTCCCTTTGAGAGCGCAAGCGAGCTCCGGGAAGCGCACGCGCGTCTCCTGGAAGCGTTCGACTCTCAGCTCGGAGAGGATGCCAACTCAGCGGGGGAGGCCGCCGCGTTGGCGCGCCTCGAACCTGAGATCCGGCTGTTTCTGGAGCGTGGCGCGGCGACAGGCATCTACTTGGAGGAGATGAAGGAGCGTACTTCCTGTCAGGTATTGTTGGATTATTGGCTTTCCAGCCTCGCGCAAGCGGGTCTGCCCACGGGGAGCGTCCGTCTCGCGCGTTTCGATGCCGCGCAATTGCCGGACCTGAAGGGAGTAGGTTGCCCCTATGTCGGGCTCGACGCTTTCCAGGCGGAGAACAAGGCTTATTTCTTCGGCCGCGAGACCGACACGAAGACGTTGCTGGCGCAAGTGCGTAACGCTCCGCTGGTCGTGGTTCTCGGCGCTTCGGGCAGCGGGAAGTCTTCCCTCGTCTTGGGCGGCGTGCTGCCCGCGCTCAAGGACGAGGGAACATTTCGCGTCGTTCCATCTTTCGTTCCTGGAAACGCCGTGCTCGAACATCTTGTGGAGGTGGTGCTGCAGAGACGTGGCGAGCCGGACACCAATCCAGCATTTTTGGCCCCGGCACTACGGGAGAATTCCCAGAGCGTGCTCTCCCTGGTGGAGGCGGAAGCGCCGCCGACCCTGATCACCATCGATCAGTTCGAGGAAGTGTTCACGCTTTCCAGCGTAGAGGACAGAGAGGCGCTGGTCGCGAGCCTCGCTCAGCTCCTGGAGGCCGGCCACCGCGTGATTCTGACCATGAGGGAAGAGTTCAGAAACCGCATCGTCGAGCTGCGCCCGCTGGCGCCTTATCTCGACAAGGCTTGGTACTCGATGCGCCCCATGAACTACGACGAGTTCAGGGCGGCGGTGGAAAAGCCGGCGGCGCTGGTGAACCTCCAGTTTCAGGCGGGCATCGTGGACGACTTGGTCAAGAAGGTGCTGGGACAGCCCGCGGCGTTGCCGCTGCTGCAATTTACTCTGAGTTTGCTCTGGAAGGAGCGCGACCGCAACCGGATCACCTGGGAAGTCTATGGCAAGACCGGGGACCCTCTGAACGCGCTGAAAACCTCCGCGGACCACTTCTACGACGGGCTCGCGCCGCAGACCGAGATCGAGGTCAAACGCGTGCTGCTGGAGCTGGTGCGGGTGGACGAGCTGCTCGAGGCGTATCGCCAGCCGGTGCCCATGAGCCGTCTGCGCCAGGCGGGCAAGGCGAACACCGAGGAAGTCATCAAATTGCTGGCCGATAACGACTATATCCGCATAACGGCGGCGGCGGACGCGGTCGTCGAGGTCAAGCACGAGTCGCTGGTGCGCAACTGGCCGCGCTTCGTGGGATGGATCGATGAAAAACGTAACGATCGGCGGCAACGACTCGCTCTCACCCAGGCGGCGCAGCAATGGGCAAAAAGCGGGAAGTCTGTTGCCGAGGGTCTGCTGACCGGCTGGCAACTGGAGGAGGCGAAGGGTCATGCCAACCTGTCGACTGTGGAGGAAGAGTTCGTCCAGACCAGCGCGAAGGCCGTCGAACGCACCCAGAGGGAGAGAGAAGATGCCTTGCGGCGTGAGGCCGAGCAGGTGCTTGAGCAGCAGAAACGCAATCGGCGCAATGCGGCATTTGTGCTGGCAGGAGCGTTCGTCGTATTGGCTCTCGCATCGTTTGCCGGGTGGTCCAGTTGGGTAGCCAGGCGGCTGCTGCGTGAGGCGGAGAGCACGCGGCTGGTGGCCAACGCTGATCGACTTCAAGATATCGGCTACGATGCATCTCTTCTGGTCAACCTGGAAGCGATCCGGGCCGCTCCGACGCCCGCTGCGTCGGCCGGGCTGCTGCGGCGCTTTGTGAGCCACCCGCAGCTATCCGCGTTTCTGCCGGGGCACAAGAGCCAGGTCTATGGCGTCGCCTTCAGCCCGGACGGGAAGCGGCTGGCCTCGGCGAGTCAGGGCCAGGCCGTAATCCTGTGGGACGTGGAAAGCCGCAAGCCACTGGCGACGCTGGAGGGGCACAAGGGCGCGGTCTATGGCGTCGCCTTCAGCCCGGACGGAAAGCGGCTGGCCTCGGCGAGTCAGGACCAGACCGTGATCCTGTGGGACGTGGACAGCCACAAGCCGCTGGCGACGTTGGAGGGGCACAAGGACGCGGTCTATGGCGTCGCCTTCAGCCCAGACGGGAAGCGGCTGGCCTCGGCGAGTCAGGACCAGACCGTGATCCTGTGGGACGTGGACAACCACAAGCCACTGGCGACGTTGGAGGTGCAAACGGGCACGGTCTATGGCGTCGCCTTCAGCCCGGAAGGCAAGCGGCTGGCCTCGGCGATTGACGACGGAACCGTGATCCTGTGGAACGTGGACAGCGGCCAGCGGCTGGCCACGCTGGAGGGGCACACGGCCGAGGTCTATGGCGTCGCCTTCAGCCCAGACGGGAAGCGGCTGGCCTCCGCAAGTTTCGACAAGACCGTGATCCTGTGGGACGTGGACAGCGGCGAGCGGCTGGCCACGCTGGAGGGGCACACGGAGGCGGTCCATGGTGTCGCCTTCAGCCCGGACGGGCAGCGGTTGGCCTCCGCGAGTTTCGACAAGACCGTGATCCTGTGGGACGTGGACAGCCGCAAGCCGCTGGCCATGCTGGAGGGGCACACGGCCGAGGTCTATGGCGTCGCCTTCAGCCCGGACGGGCAGCGGCTGGCCTCCGCAAGTTTCGACAAGACCGTGATCCTGTGGGACGTGGACAGCGGCCAGCGGATGGCCACGCTGGAGGGGCACAAGGGCACGGTCTACGACATCGCCTTCAACCCGGACGGGAAGCGGCTAGTCTCGGCGAGTGCGGACCGGACCGTGATCCTGTGGGACGTGGCGAGCCGCAAGTGGATGGCCACACTGGAGGGGCACACGGGCTTGGTCGAAAGTGTCGCCTTTAGCCCGGACGGGAAGCGGCTGGCCTCGGCGAGT
>Ga0307506_10000299_pt1 | contig 9883 bp, 10 predicted proteins | sample 25_S_MG_FD_202175 | JGI IMG/M metagenome (GOLD analysis project Ga0307506, IMG submission 202175) | Soil microbial communities from Populus trichocarpa stands in riparian zone in the Pacific Northwest, United States - 25_S | ecosystem: Environmental > Terrestrial > Soil > Riparian zone > Trees... | reverse complement strand
ACGTCCAGGCATCGTTCGCGCTGTTCGACCGGATCTTCGAGTACCTCGACATGCACCACGAGATCGCGGACAAGCCCGGCGCGGCCGCGCCCGACCTCTCGGCGATCCGGGGCAAGGTGGTGCTCGACCACGTCCGGTTCCGCTATGAGGCGCCGCCCGACGAGTCGCAGCTGCCGCCCGACGATCTCGCGCTGGCGAACGAGGCGCCCAGGGAATGGACCCTCGACGACGTGAGCCTCGAGATCGATCCGGGTCAGCTCGCGGCGCTCGTCGGTCCGAGCGGCGCGGGCAAGACCACGGTGACCTACCTCGTGCCCCGGTTGTACGACGTGCAGCGCGGCCGCGTGCTGATCGATGACCTCGACGTGCGGGAGTACGCGCTCGAATCGCTCGGCGAGATGATCGGCGTGGTGACGCAGGAGACGTACCTGTTCCACACGACGATCCGGCGCAACCTGATGTACGGACGTCCCGGCGCCACGCAGGAGGAGATGGAGGCGGCCGCGCGCGCCGCGAACATCCACGATCGGATCGTCGAGCTCCCCGAGGGATACGACACGATCGTGGGGGAGCGCGGGTACAAGCTCTCGGGCGGGGAGAAGCAGCGTCTCGCGATCGCTCGCGTGATCCTGAAGGATCCTCGGATCCTGATCCTCGACGAGGCGACGTCGTCGCTCGACACCACCTCCGAGCGGCTCGTGCAGTCGGCCCTCGAGCCCCTGATGGAGGGTCGAACGACGATCGCCATCGCGCACCGCCTCTCCACGATCCTCAAGGCCGACGTGATCTTCGTGATCGACCGGGGGCGCGTGGTGGAGCGGGGCACGCACGACGAGCTCCTGGCGCGCGGCGGCCTGTACGCGCAGCTCTACCAGCAGCAGTTCCGCGGCGGCCTGGTGGAGGCCGAACTGCAGGACGGGGTGCTCCTGGCGAGCGGCGAGGTCGTGCACCCGCCCCGCCCGTAGCCCGGGCTCGACCGCAGCGCCTTACAGCTCGATCCGGTAGGCCAGCAGGACGAAGCCGTCGGGGAACACGCGGTCGTCGAGCCGGCGGAACCCCATCGCCTCGTACATCCGCTGCGCGGTCCCCATCCGCTCGGTCGTGTGGAGCGTCAGGAACGTCTTTCCGTTCGCGCGCGCGATCGCGAAGCACCGGTCGAACAGCGCACGCGCGATCCCGCGCCGGCGCTCGCCCGGATCGACCCCCACCATGCGGACGTGCGCCTCCTCGGGATGCAGGCTGGGGTCGTCCTCGGGCTCGACGCGGTCGAAGAGCTCCAGGGTGGCGCTCCCCAGGATCCGTCCCCCCTCCACGGCCACCAGGATCGTGGTGCGGTCGGCCCGGCCGTCGATGTCGGCGATGTGGGTCAGGTACTCGTGCCAGGCGTCGTCGCCGTCGCGCACGAACTCGCGATAGGCCTCGGCCGTGACCCTCCCGGCCGCGGCGTACTCGTCGGGCATCGCCTCACGGATCTCGAACGTCACGCGACGTTCACCCCGACGAGGCTCCCGATGATGTACGTCACGAGCGCCGCGCCGCCGCCGATCGCGAGCATCCGCAGCGCCGATCGCAGCGCGGGCCGTCCGGTCAGGCGCGAGGTCAGGGCGCCCACGGTGGCCAGCGCGATCGCCGTGAGCGAGGCCGAGATCAGCACGCCGGTCGTCCCCCCCACGAAGAGGAACGGGATGAGGGGGATGATCGCGCCCACGGCGAACATCCCGAAGGACGACGCGGCCGCGCCGACCGGGGAGCCCAGCCCCTCCTGCGGGTCGATGCCGAGCTCCTCGCGGGCGTGCGTCTCGAGCGCCACCTTCGGGTCCTTCATGACCTCTTCGGCGACCTGGCGCGCCAGCTCCTCCGACAGGCCCTTCCGGAGATAGATCTGCGTGAGCTCGGCGGTCTCTCCGGAAAGATCCTCGCCGCCCAGTTCGTGCGCCTCGAGGTGCAGCATGCGTTCGAGCACCTCGCGCTGGATGCGCATCGAGATGTACTCGCCCGCGGCCATCGAGAACGCGCCCGCCAGGAGCCCGGAGATCCCCGCGAGGAGGATCACGCTGCGTGGCTGGTCCGCGCCCGCGAATCCCATGATCAGGGCCGCGTTCGACACCAGACCGTCGTTCACCCCGAAGATCGCCGCGCGCAGCGTGCCGGCCTTGCCCGTGCCCGTGTTCTGCTCACCGTCGACCGGACCGGGGTGGGGCAGTAGCTGCCCGGGTCGGGTGCGGCGAAGGCGCCGCCGCGCCTCCTGGAGCTCGGGAAGCTGCTCGTTCGTGCGAACGTCCTCGGGCGTGGGGCCGGTCTCGCTCATGCCACCACGATAGCCCGGACGTGCGCCCTCACGCCGCGATCGGCGCGCGTCCTCGGTAAGTCAGATTGACCATCGCGCCCATGCGCGGGAGCATGGGCGCATGGCGACCCAGCCCGATCTCGGGCGACTGCTGTTGGAGGCGCAGCGTGCCCTCGCCGCGGAGCTCTCCTTCGCCCTGGAGGAACGCGGCTACCCCGATCTGCGGCCGGGGCACGCGGCGGTCTTCCTGCACATCGACCGGCGCAGCGGCTCGCGCCTGTCCGACCTCGCGGCACGGGCCCGCGTGACGAAGCAGTCGATGATGCTCACGGTCGACGAGCTCGAATCCCGCGGCTACCTCAAGCGCGCGCCGGATCGCGACGACGCCCGCGCCAAGCTCGTGCGGCTCACGACGCGCGGCCGCGCGGCGGCGGCCGAATGCCGCCGGGCGGTCCAGGCGGTCGAGACCCGCGCCCGCCGGCAGCTCGGGGATCGTGCGTACGCTCAGCTTCGCGACGGTCTCGTCGAGCTGGGCGCGGAGGAGGAGTGATCCGTTCGGGGCCGCGGCCGGTAGCATCGAAGGCATGCGTGAGGAGGCGACGGGCAAGACCGGCAAGCCCAGCGAGACCCGTGCGAAGCCTGAGCGACCGCGCGACCTGCTCGGACGGCCGCTCGACTGGGGCGCGGAGAATCAGCTGGTGCTCGAGGACTACGACGCCCTCGGCATCGAGGAGAACCACGAGTTGGCGCGCGCGCACGTCCGGGCGGGCCGCTACTTCCCGGCGCACGAGGCCTGGGAGACCGCGTGGAAGCAGGCCCGCGAGACGCCCGACGCCGAGTTCTTCAAGGGGTTGTCGCAGATGGGCGCCGGCTACGTCCACCTGCTCCGCGGGAACGCCCACGGCGCGATCACGCTGCTGCGGCGCGCCTCGGGCCGGATCGGGGCCTATCCCGACGGGCATCGCGGCATCCCGACCGTCGAGCTCCACGACCGGCTCGAGACCGACGCGGCCGCGGTGGGCGCCGGGACCCTGGCGCCCGGCGAGGACGCGACGGTCACGCCTCCGCCCGTCTAGCCGCGCGAGGCGCCCGGCGTGTAGCCTTTGCGCCCAAGCCGACCGGCGCCCCGGCCGGCCCGAGCGAGGAGTCACCCGATGACCGAGGTCGTCAGCGAGATCGAGTGGAAGGGCCGGACCGGTCCGTTCAGCCTCACGCTGCGCCCAGGCGTCTTCAGCCCCACGAGCACCAGCAAGACGCTCGCGGAGGCCCTCGAGATCGGCCCCGACGACACGGTGATCGACATCGGGTGTGGGAGCGGCGTCCTCGCCTTCGTGGCGGCCCGGCTCGGCGCGAAGAGGGTGTACGGCTGCGATCTGTCGGGCCCGGCCGTGGAGACCGCGCGCGAGAACGCCAAGCGGCTCGGCCTCGACGACGTCTGTGAGTTCCGCCAGGGCGACCTGCTCGACCCCATGCGCGACGTGCGTGCGACGGTGCTGATCGGCGACGTCTCGGGGATCCCCGACGAGCTCGCCGCCGTCACGGGGTGGTTCGACCGGATCCCCGCCGGCGGCCCGACCGGCGCCGAGCTCCCGAGCAAGCTCCTCGCCTCGATCGGTGACACGCTGGCCCCGGGCGGCCGGCTCTACTTGCCGACCGGCGGGCTGCAGGACGAGGAGCGCGTCCTCGCCACCGCGCGCGAGATCTTCGGGGACAACATGGAGCCGGTGCTCGAACGCGAGTTCCCACTGCCCGACCTGGTGGCGAAAGCCGCGACGACCGCGCGCCTGATGAAGGAGGGGCTCCTCAGCCTCCGCAAGCGCGGCAGTCGCCTCCTGTGGCATCTGCAGATCTGGCGCTGCGTCCGCGGCTGAGGGTCGGCCGGGTCCGTTTGCTCAGTGCCGGCTTTCCCGGATGAACCCGACGAGCGACCAGCCGAGCAGCGCGATGCCCGCGGGCAGCAGGATCAGTCCGTACACGAGCGCGGCGCCCGTCAGGACGATCCCGAGCACGATGAACACGGGCCACCCCGTGGCCTCCGGGAACTCGCCGAGCTCCTGGCCGGCTCCGTCGGCCGGCGTTCCCTCGGGGTCGTCGTCGGGAAGCGACGTGCGCGTGCTCCCGGCGTGCGTGGCCCATCCCGCCACGATCAGCGGCATCAGGCCCGCGACCACGAGGAGCACGGTGCCCGTCCACTCGTACGTGAGGACCCAGTAGACGACGCCGAGCCCCACGAAGAATGCCGCGAGCGCCCAGAAGAGGCGCATCGCGATCCTCACGGTTCCAGCTCCGGGTGGTGCAGGTCGAACGCCGGCCGCGAGGAGCGGATCCTCGGCACCGCGTCGAAGTTGTGCTCGGGCGGCGGCGAGGTCGTCGCCCATTCCAGCGAGGAGCCGCCCCAGGGGTCGTCGCCGGCGGGGATCCGGTGGCGGCGCGAGATCCACAGGTCGGCAAGGAACACGAGCACGGCCACCGTCATCACGCCCGCGCCGATCGTCGAGACCAGGTTCGGGGTCTCGAAGCCCAGACCGCTCGAGTAGTCCACGATCCGGCGCGGCATCCCGCGGAGCCCCAGCACGAACTGGGGCCAAAACGTCAGGTTGAACCCGAAGAACAGCAGGTAGAAGACCCAGCGCCCCAGGGATTCCCGGAGCATCGTGCCGGTTATCTTCGGGTACCAGAAGTAGATCGCAGCGAAGATCCCGAAGACCGCGCCGCCCATCATCGTGTAGTGGAAGTGCGAGACGAGGAAGTACGAGTCGGCGATCTGGAAGTCGATCGGGGCGCTCGCGAGCAGGACCCCCGTGACGCCGCCGATCAGGAAGTTCAACAGGAACCCGATCGTGAACAGCATCGGCGTCGCGAGCCGGATCTTCCCGCCCCACATCGTGCCGATCCAGTTGAAGAACTTCACGCCGGTGGGCACGGCGATCGTGAACGTCATCGCGCTGAAGAACGGGTTGTCCACGACGCCGGTCGTGAACATGTGGTGCGCCCACACGCCCACCGAGAGCGCCCCGATCGCGAGCGTCGCGAGCACGAACCCGAGATAGCCGAAGAGCGGCTTGCGCGCGAACACCGGGATGATCTCGGTGATCACGCCGAAGAACGGCAGGATCAAGATGTACACCTCGGGGTGGCCCAGGAACCAGAACAGGTGCTGGTAGATCACTGGATCGCCCCCGCCTAAGGGGTCGAACGCATGCCCGCCCACCCGCCGGTCCAGGAACAGCAGGCCGAACGCGGCCACCGCGGGCGGGAAGGCGACCAGCCCCAGGATCGAGGTCACGACCATGTTCCACGTGAAGATCGGGACGCGCCACATCGTCATACCGGGCGCCCGCATCAGGAACACCGTCGTGAGGATGTTGATGCCCGTCAGCAGGGTGGCCATCGCGACGAGGGCGAGCCCGAAGATCCACAGGTCGGTCGCGATCGAGGGCGACAGGCGCGACTCCGAGAGCGGTGGGTAGGCGGTCCAGCCGGTGGCCGTCCCGCCGCCGGCCGCGGCGAACCCGGACAGCAGCACGAGGAGCCCGCCGCCGGCGAACGTCCAGTACGAGAGGGCGTTCAGCCGGGGGAATGCCATGTCGGGCGCGCCGATCTGCAGCGGCACGAGGTAGTTGCCCAGCCCCGCCCCGAACGGTGCCACGAACAGGAAGATCATGATGGTGCCGTGGATCGTGAACGTGGTGTTGTAGGCCTCGTTCGAGAGCAGCTGGCGTCCCGGCTCGGCGAGCTCGGTGCGGAGCAGGTCGGCGAGCGCGCCGCCGATCAGGAAGAACGCGAACGCCGTGACGCAGTACATGATCCCGATGTGCTTGTGGTTCGTGGTGGTGAGCCACGAGACCGGGCCGGGACGCGACGGCTCGGCGGGCGCGGGCACCGAGGCCGGCCGGTCGACCGTGGTGCTCACGTCGCCACCTCCTCGGCCCGGCGCGCGCTCAGCCATCGCTCGAAGACCTCGGGCTCCATCACGGCGACGCGGAACGTCATGTACGCGTGGTTCAGCCCGCAGAACTCGGCGCACACGCCCTGGTACGTCCCCGTGTCGGTGGGCGTCACGTCGAACTCGTTCACGTGACCGGGGATCGCGTCGCGCTTGAACAGGAAGTCCGGGACCCAGAAGGCGTGGATCACGTCGTCCGAGGTCAGCACGACGCGCACGGTCTCACCGCGGGGAAGCGCGATCTCGGGACCGGTCACCCCCTCGCCGCTCGGGTCGCTGACCACCGTGACGTTCTGTCCCTCGTACGTGAACCGCCACCCCCAGGCGAACGCCTCGGCGTGGAGCGTCACGGCGGGGTCGGGCGACAGGTCGGCCACCCGCTGCTCGGTCCGCAGCGACATCGTGAACAGGGCGATCACGATCACGATCGGGATCGCCGTGTAGACGATCTCGATCGGGACGTGGCCGTGGAACTGCCGCCCGAGCGCCTCGTCGTCGTCGGCGCGCCGGCGTCGGTACCGGATCAGCGACCACCCGATCAGGCCGTACACGATCGCCCCGACCACGATGCCCGCGATCATGAAGGTGTGCCACAGGCTGAAGATGTCTTGCCCTTGCTCGCTGGCGCCGCGCGGCATCCCGAACGAGGACGAGCACGCGGCGAGCCCGACGGCGGCGGCCACGACCGCGAGGGCGCGGAGTGCCCGTCTGACAGCAGGCGTCGTCACGGGACGTCCTCCCGATCGGCCGGCGAGGCGGGCGACACGTGCGCCGCGTCGAACCCGCCGTCGCCCTTCCGCCGCAGGGCCACGCGGGGCGGGTTCTCGATCGGGCGCGTGCCGCGTCGCCCGAGGTCGCGGCAGATCCAGAACGTGAGCAGCCCGACCACCGCAGGCAGCGTGAAGAGCAGCACGAGCAGGACCGAGTTGAGCGTGTCGACCTCGATCAGCAAGTACTTCGCGAGCACGTCGTTGGAGCCCGCGAGCATCAGCACGATGAACATCGTGATGCCGGCCGCGCCGATCCCGCTGCGCACCGGCGCCTCGCGCGGACGCTGCGCGTAATGGTGCGCGGCCGTGTCCCGGCGCACGCGCGCCTCGACGAACGGCCACAGCGCGAGTGCCGTGAAGATGATGCCCGGCACGACCACCGCGGGCAGGAACAGTTCGCCCACCGTGTGGCCGAACGCGCTGAACTCCCAGTTCGGCCAGAGCCGGAGCAGCCCCTCGAGCCACCCGACGTAGAAGTCGGGCTGTGCGGGCGCAGGGGCCGTGTAGGGCACGAACGGCCCGTAGAACCACACCGGGTTGATCTGCGCGAGTCCGCCGAGCATCGCGATGACCGCGAACGTCATGAACGCCACGCCGATGCCTTTGAGCGCGAACCGCGGCCACACCGGGATGCCCCTCACGGTGTCCTCCGTGGTGCCCGGGCCGCGGAACTGCGTGTGGGTCTGATGCCAGACGACCGCCAGGTGGGCCCCGAGCAGCGAGAGCAGCAGCAAGGGGATCAGCAGGATGTGCATCACGAACAGGCGGGGCAGGAGCTCGGAGGAGGGGAACTCGCCCCCGAACAGCAGGAAGGCGAGCCAGGTTCCAACGACCGGGATCGAGAGCACGGCCGAGTAGATGATGCGCAGGCCGGTGCCCGACAGCAGGTCGTCGGGGAGCGAGTAGCCGGAGAACCCCGCCGCGATCCCGCCGATCAGGAGGCCGATCCCGATCAGCCAGCTGATCTCGCGCGGCTTGCGGAACGCCCCCGTGAAGAACACCCGCACGACGTGCGCCACGACCGACGCCATGAAGATCAGCGCGGCCCAGTGATGGGTCTGGCGCATCACGAGGCCGGCTCGCACCTCGAACGAGAGGCGGAGCACGGACTCGTACGCCTGCGAGACGGTCTGGCCCTGCATCGGCGCGTACGGTCCGAGGTACACCGTCTGGCTCGACGACGCCACGTAGAAGAACGACAGGAAGATCCCGGTGAGGATCAGCAGCACGAAGCTGTACAGCGCCAGCTCGCCGAGCATGAACGACCAGTGGTCGGGGAACACCTTGCGGAGGTTCCGCTTGACGAACGAGGTCGCGTCGAGCCGCTCGTCGATCCCGTCGACCGCCCGTCGCACGATCACGAGGGCATGTCCCAAAAGCTCGGGCCGACCGGCTCCGTGAAGTCCCCGGTGGCGTGGAGAACGCCGTCGTCACCGATCTCGATCGGCAGTTGCGGAAGGGGTCGCGGCGCCGGCCCGTACACGGGCTTCGCGCCGTCCAGCACGTTGAACGTCGACTGGTGGCACGGGCAGCGAAGCTCCTGGGTCGCGGCCAGGTACAGGCCGAGGGGACATCCGGCGTGCGTGCAGATCTTCGAGTAGACGACGAGGCCGCCGGGCGCGCCGGCCGCCCGGTCGGGCGGGAGCTGTAGCTGGTCGGGCTCCACGCGGATGAGGACCGCCTGTGAGTCAGCCGAGCCGACGAAGCCTTCGGGGAAGACGGTCGTGAACGAGTTCGTCTCGAGGGTGTCGGCGGTGACGAGCTCACCGTCCGCGGTGACGAGCCGCGCGCCGGGGGTCCAGTCGGTGACGAACAGCGAGTCGCCGGGGGCCTGCCCGAGCGATCTGAGCGGGAACAGCGCGGCGAGTCCGAGCGCGCCCGCCGCCCCCAGGAGCATCCGCGTCAGGAACCGCCGCCGCCGGATCTCGTCGACGCCGCCCTCGATCGCCGCGGCCGCGCTCTCGAGCTCGTCGGGGCCGGGAGGCCGGTGCCGGGGCTGGGTCTCGTGGGGGATGTCCGCCATCAGGCGCTTGGCCCACAGCAGGAGGCCGGCGCCGATCCCACCGAGCGCCAGCGCGAGGAGCGCCCCCTCGGCCTGCGTCTGACCGCCGGCGGCGTACACCGCGAACAGCCCGAGCGCGGCGAGGATCGACACCGCGAAGCAGATCGCGATCCAGCGCTCGGCGCCGCGGGTGTCGCGCCGCTCGCTCACAGCTTCGACCCCGTGAGCCGCAGGACGAGGATCAGCAGCCCCAGGCCGATCACGACGGCCACGAGGCCCTCGGCGACGGCGCCAACGCGGCCGAGCTGCGCGCCGCCGTCGTCGGCGTTGGACCGGATCCACACCAGGTACCGCGCGATCGAATCGACGTCGCTCTGATCGAGGGTCTCGGCGCTGAATCGCGGCATCACGCCGGGCCCGACGCGGATCGCCTCGGCGATCTGCACCGGGTCGGCCACCGTGAGGGAGGGCGCGATCTGCCCGCCGCCGACCGAATCGCCCGATCCTCCGGCGCCGTGGCACCCGGCGCAGTTCTCGAGGAAGAGCGCGGCGCCTCGCACGAGGTCGCCCTGGCTGGTGTCGACCGTCGGGATCGGCTCGCCGCCGGGGACGAGCGTCTCGAGGTAGGCCACGATCGCGTCGATCTGCGTGGGCGAGAACTTCGGCTCGCCGCGCCTCGGCTGGTCGGCGGGGTTCGCGATCGGCATCCGTCCCGTCGAGAGCATGAAGTCCACCGACGCCGGTCCGACCTCGGACAGGCTCGGGCCGTTGTCGGTGCCGAGGCCGTCGAGGCCGTGGCAGGTCGAGCAGTTCGCCTGGTACAGCTCCTGACCGGCGCGCGCCTGATCCGTGACCGCCCGGCTTGGCGCCGGCCGGAA
>Ga0307506_10000298_pt1 | contig 9914 bp, 9 predicted proteins | sample 25_S_MG_FD_202175 | JGI IMG/M metagenome (GOLD analysis project Ga0307506, IMG submission 202175) | Soil microbial communities from Populus trichocarpa stands in riparian zone in the Pacific Northwest, United States - 25_S | ecosystem: Environmental > Terrestrial > Soil > Riparian zone > Trees... | reverse complement strand
ATCGAGATCTGCGAGAAGTCGTGCTCGCTCATCAGCTTGACGGCGGCGCTCACCGGCTCGCTCCCCTCGATCGCCAGCAGCTCGCCGGAGAGGCCGGAGCCGACGAGGTCGCGGGCGGTCAGGCCGGTGCGGTCGAGGAAGCCCTTCGACAGCATCCAGGAGTCGTTGAACATCTTGCCCAGGTAGCGCGTGCCATGGTCGTGGAAGATCACCACCACCACGTCGTCCGGATTCTGGAAGTGCTCCTTGAGCTGGAGCAGGCCGGCCATCGCCGAGCCGGCGGAGTTGCCGACGAAGATCCCCTCCTCGCGCACGATGCGGCGCGTCATCAGGGCGGCGTCCTTGTCGGTCACCTTCTCGAAATGGTCGATGACGCCGAAGTCGACGTTCTCGGGCAGGAAGTCCTCGCCGATCCCCTCCGTGATGTAGGGATAGATCTCGGTCTTGTCGAAGATGCCGGTCTCTTTGTACTTCTTGAACACCGAGCCGTAGGTGTCGATGCCCCACACCTTGATCGCCGGATTCTTCTCTTTCAGGTAGCGGCCGGTGCCGCTGATCGTGCCGCCGGTGCCGACGCCGGAGACGAGGTGCGTGATCTTCCCCGCGGTCTGCTCCCAGATCTCCGGGCCGGTCTGCTCGTAGTGCGCCGCCGCGTTCGACGGGTTGTCATACTGGTTGGCCTTCCAGGCATTGGGGACCTTGGCCTCCAGGGTTGACGAGACGGAGTAGTAGGAGCGCGGATCTTCCGGCTCCACGTCCGTCGGGCAGACGATGACCTCGGCGCCGAAGGCGCGCAGGGCGTCGACCTTCTCCTTCGACTGCTTGTCGGTGGTCGTGAAGATGCACTTGTAACCCTTCACGATGGCCGCCATCGCGAGCCCCATGCCGGTGTTGCCGGAGGTCCCTTCGATGATCGTGCCGCCGGGCTTCAGGCGCCCGTCCTTCTCGGCGTCCTCGATCATCTTGACCGCCATGCGGTCCTTGATCGAGTTGCCGGGGTTGAAGGTTTCGACCTTGGCCAGGACGGTCGCCTTGACGACGTCCCGGGTGAGGCTGTTGAGGCGGACCAGCGGCGTGTCGCCGATGGCGTCCAGAATGTTGGCGCAGATTTTCTTCATAAGATTCTTGGTCTCTCTCCGGGAAAACGTCCCTCTCCTTGGCCTATTCTCTAGGACGGATGTCTCGACAAGCAATGGAGCCGTTCCTGGAGGCCTGCCGCGCGTCGAGCGCGGCGGCCTGGTCGCGGACCTTTTTCGAGGGGCTCGCCCGCCTGCCCGCCGGCGAGCTGGAGGGTCGGTCCCTGGCCGAGCTCGGATGCGGCAACGGCTGGATCTCGATCGCCCTCGCCCGCCGCGGGAGACAAGAAGCGCGAGTCACCCCTCGCCGCAGAAACCGTTCCTGATCCTCCAGCAGCGTCCGCATCCGGGCTTCAGCGCAGGCCATCGATCCTTGCGGTCTTCTCCGGGCTTAATAAGAAGCGGGCGGTGCTCAGGAAGGCGCTGGTGAGATCGGCTCCGGTCATGTCGGCGCCTTCGACGTCGGCGTCGCGGCGCGACCCTGCTATTCCGTCTGGCCGGTTTCCAATCTCGGTGGCCGTGGAGCGTGTCGCACGGGAATCCTTCCTGCGGCGGCCTGACGAGCACGTAGCTGCTCACAGAGGAGGTGAAGATCCCCACTGACCGCTGCTACGATGCGTTCGCGCGCCGCCCGGACCTCGGCGACGATCGGATCCACCCACGGGGTTTGTGGTTCATCAGTTGGCATCGACATTCGAGTCTTCTCCCATCAGCTCGTCGGGTGTACACAGGATTGGCGCCTTGTAACCCGACAGGCGGCACACGGTCTCCACGAGTGGGCGCTTCTCCGCGTTGGCGATGTGCGCCGAATTCCAAGTTAAAAGGTACGAAACTCCCTGGGTGGCTGCAATGGCGATGTGCAAGGCATCCGCTCGGGCCTTCGAAGGCAGAGCAGCCTCCTTCAATAGGGCGAGCGCGAGCATTTCCGCCTCGGCGGTAGTCTCCAGCGACCGCAGGGCCTCCAAGAAGATCGCCCGCCGAGCGGCGGCGGCGGGATCGCCATCCGCGCACTCCAGATGGACCAGCTCCGAGACCACCACCTCGAAAGAGCTGCGGCGCCGGTTCCACCACTCATGGGTCAGCTGCTGTCGGCCCGCCACGATCAAATCGCGGGAAGGCCACGCCGTAAGGTAGCTGATGATGGACGTCTCCAAATACACGAGAGCAGCCATGCTCCGAGTGTACCCCAGCTCGCCCCACCGTAAGAACGACCTGAGCCAGGGATGCCGCAGGTGAGTTGTCACTGGCTCCGAGGTCGCGGGTGGACGGCGACCAGCCGCGGAGGTCGAGGCCGATCAGCGGCTTGTCGCGCCAGGGGATGTAGCTCGCAGCACGGCGGAAATGCTCGATCTCTTCGGGAGTGTGCGAGCCGGTGGTGTAGCGCTCGTCGCCGGGCCAGGGATCGGCGTTGTTGTGATAGCTGGATGTGGCTTCCCAGTAGCCGAGGCGGTCCTCCTCCAGGAATTCGATGCGGTGCACCTACTTGACGCCCTTGTAGAAGTAGCGCGACGGCGTGACGGCCGGTCGCTCTTGAAATCGCGCACCAGGAGGGCCGGGTTCTCCCGCGTGATCATCCCCGAGATCAGGTCGACCGGCGTCGAGATGTCGACGAAGGGGAAGGCCGGCTGCATGATCGACTCGACCGGGCGGCTCTTGACGCTCGGGTCGCGCACCAGCTCCTCGTAGAGGTGGGTCTCGTTGAGCGAGCCGACGAGGCGCTTGTCGTGGGTGATCGAGATCTGCGAGAAGTCGTGCTCGCTCATCAGCTTGACGGCGGCGCTCACCGGCTCGCTCCCCTCGATCGCCAGCAGCTCGCCGGAGAGGCCGGAGCCGACGATGTTGTCGCAGATTTTCTTCATGGGCGTTCCCTTCCGCTTGAGCGGGGGATCATATCCTTCCCGGCCCGGCGCTTGCGAGGCGCTTGCGATATGATCCGGGCGTCGAGCTTCGGGGAGGTGTGATGAACGACGACGACAACACGTCAGACGCTGAGATCGAGGAAGCGGCCGCCGCCTGGCAGACCGCCAAGATCGTGGGCACGGAGGAGGAGGCCTCCCTGGTGGCGGGCTTCCTCAACAACAGTGGCATCGAGGCCCAGGTGGAGTCGCTGCACGCCAGCGAGTTTCCCACCGATTTCGGTCACATGGGTGAGGTTCATGTGATGGTCCCTGCCGAGCAGCTCGCCGAGGCGCAGCAGCTTCTGGAGCAGAGCGAGGCCGAGGCTGTGGCCCGTCCCGCCGACAGAGAAGACGATTGAAAAGGCGATTGAATAAGGTAGACGCCCGGTGACCGACCTGGACGGCGGCCGGCACGTCGGCCGTTACCGCATCATCGATTTCCTCGGGTCCGGGGCGATGGGTGAGGTGTATCTCGCCGAGGACCCGCAGATCGAGCGCAAGCTGGCCATCAAGACCGTGCGCCTGGTCGGCCGGCCGCAGGAGATCGAGGACCGCAAGCGGCGCCTGCTGCGCGAGGCGCGGGCGGTCGGCAAGCTGCTGCATCCCAATGTGGTGACGCTGTTCGACGCCGGCGAGGAGGAGGGGATGCTGTTCCTCGCCTTCGAATTCGTCGCAGGCACCGATCTCGCCGGACGCCTGGAGAAAGAGCCGCCGCTCTCGCTGCGCGAGGTGCTGCGCATCATCCGCCAGGTGGCCGACGCGCTCGATTTCGCCCACCGGGAGGGGATCGTCCATCGCGACATCAAGCCGAGCAACATCCTCCTCGACGCCAAGGGGCGGGTGAAGGTCGCCGACTTCGGGATTGCCAAGGTGGCGGGGCAGAGCACGGAGCTGACGGTGGCCGGCTCGGTGATGGGCAGCCCGCAGTACCTGTCGCCCGAGCAGATCCGCGGCGAGGACCTGGACGGCCGCAGCGACGTCTTCTCTCTCGGCGTCGTGCTCTACGAGCTGCTGTCGCGGCAGCGGCCGTTCGAGGGCGACACGATCACCACGCTGGTCTACCAGATCCTGCACAAGGAGCCGCCGCCGATCTCGGAGCTGCGGGCGGTGCCGGAGCGCCTGGAGAATCTGCTCCGCCGCATGCTGGCGAAGAGCCGCGACGACCGCTTCGCCACCGCCGCCGCGGTGGCCGCCGAGGTGGCGGTGTGCGAGCGCGAGCTGTCGGACGAGACGCTGTCGGCCCCGGCCGCGCAGCTCCCGCTGGAGGAGACGCGCGCGCTGCCGCCGCGCCGCTCCCAGACGACCGCTCCGTCGCCGGGCCGCCATCCGATCCCGCCGCCTCCACCGCAGGCCGCCCTGCCGCAAGCCGCGCCTCCGGCTCCGCCGCCCAGCCTGGTGGCCCAGGCGGCGGCGCGGCCCGGGAACGGAGTGGGGATCGCCCTGGCGGTCGTCCTCGCGCTGCTCCTGGTGGGCGGCGCCGCGGGCGGCGGTCTCTGGTGGTACTTCTTCAAGCGTCCCCAGCCGCCGGACGTGGCGCAGGTGAGCTCGCCTCCCGGCGAGACGAGCCCGACTCCGGCCACGCCGGCTCCGCAGGAAACCTCGCCGGCGGCCGTCGAGCCACGCGTTCCAGACCCCAAAATGCCGACGGCGGCGCAGACTCCCATCCAGCAGCACGACCGGACGATCCCCGGCGTGAGGGCGGAGCCCTCTCCGCGTCCCGGCCCGTCGAGCCCGCCGGTCGATCCGCGCCCTTCTCCCCCCGCGGTCGCGCCGCCGGTCCCGGAGAGCCCGAAGCCCGCGGCTCCCGCGGCCGATCCGGACGAGGACGATGCGCCTCGCCGGCGAGGCGGCGATTTCGGCACGCCGGACTCCGTGGTGCCCACCGGCCTCGCGGTCACCTTCCGCCCCACGCCGGCCGACGCCTTCGTGCTGGTGGACGGCACGCCGATCGGCAAGGCGACCGAGTGGAACGGCCTGAAGGGGGGGCGCACGTTCTCTCTCTCGCCGGGCGAGCACCAGGTCAAGATCCGCAGCGAAGGTCTCAAGGAGGCCCACATCCTCTTGCAAGCAGGGGAGACGGCCGGCGTGACGCCGATCTTCGCCCGCCTGCGCCCGCTGGCCGCCGCCACGGCTGACGCCTCGGACCTCAAGACGTACCGGGTGAGCGAGGCGATCGCCTTCCGGGTCGACGCGGCGCGCGCCGAGATCTTCGTCGACGGCCAGCCGGCGGGGCCGGCGAGCAGCTTCGGCGGCCGTTTCGCGCAGCCGAAGACCTGGCTGCGCCTGCCGCCGGGGCGCCACCGCGTCGGCGTGGCCGCTCCCGGAATGGCGCGCCAGGACTTTCTGGTCGAGGTCTCGGCAGGAGCCGGGAAGGACAAGGAGCGCATCGAAGTGAATCTGCAGCCCGGAGGGAATGAATGATACTTGTCGCCGCGCTCGAAGCGCCGCCGTCGCTGCCCGGAACGCCGCGCCTGGAACGGCTGGACAACGGCCTCACCGTCTGCCTGCTCGAAAACCGCCAGGCGCCCATCGTCACCTCGGCGCTCTTCTACCGCGCCGGCACGCGCGACGAGCCGGCGGGCCACGGCGGCGTCGCCCATTTCCTCGAGCACATGATGTTCAAGGGCACCGAGCGCTTCGGCCCGGGGGAGATCGACCGCCGCACGCAGGCCCTGGGCGGCAGCAACAACGCCTTCACCAGCCATGACGTGACCGGCTACTACTTCAACTTCGCCGCCGACCGCTGGACCGAGGGGCTGCTCATCGAGTCCGACCGCATGGCCGGCCTCCTGCTCGATCCCGAGCAGGTGGCGAGCGAGCGCCAGGTGATCCTCGAAGAGATCGCCATGTACGACAGCGAGCCCTGGGACGCCCTGGAGATGGAGGTGCAGGCCGGCCTCTTCCTGCCGCATCCCTACGGCCGGCCGGTCCTCGGCACCCGCGAGGAGCTCCTCGCCACCGGCCCGGACGAGCTGCGCGCCTTCCACCGCCGCTTCTACCGGCCGGACAACGCCGTCCTGATCGTCGTCGGCGACCTGGAGGCGAACGCCCTGGAGGCGGTCCAGGACACCTTCGGCCGCCTGCCCGCCCGCGGCGACCACCGCGACGGCTCCCTGCCGGTCACCCGGCCGCCGGGGCTGCGGCGGATCGAGCGCCGCAAAGGGGAGGTGGCGCGCATGCTGCTCGCCCTGCCGGCGCCCTCCGGTGCCCATCCCGACCATCCGCCGCTGCGCCTGGTGACCACCCTCCTCGCCGGCGGGCGCACCAGCCGCCTCCAGGAGGCGCTGGTCGACGGCGGCCAGCTCTGCGCCTGGATCTCGGCCGACCTCTCGGAGAATCTGGAGGCCAGCCAGCTCAGCATCGCCGCCGAGGTGGTCCCCGGCGTCGAGCCCGAGCGCGTCGAGGCCGAGGTCTTTCGCCTCCTCGACGATCTGGTGCGCAACCCGCCGACCGAGGCGGAGGTCGAGCGCGCCCGCCAGATCGCCACCGCCGACTGGGTCTTCGGCCACGAGAAGGTGCACCAGCAGGCGATCTCCCTGGGGCTCGCCGCCACCCTCTTCGACCTCGACTATCTGGACCGCCACCTGCAGGGCCTGCTCGCCGCCACCCCGGAGCGGGTGCTCGAGGTGGTCTCCCGCTATCTCCGTCCCGAGCGCGGCGCGGTGCTCGGCTGGTCGCTCCCGCGCGCCGAATCGTGAGCCGGGCCGGGATCTCCGACGCGGAGGTCGGCCGCCGGCGCGCGGAGACGCCGGGCTGCGCCGGCCGCGTGCATTTGAACAACGCCGGAGCCGGCCTGATGCCGCGGCCGGTCATCGAGGCGATCCACGGCCACGTCGACCTGGAGGCCGAGATCGGCGGCTACGAGGCGGCGGACGCGGTGGCGGAGCGGGTGCGCCAGACCTACGAGCAGGTCGCCGCCCTCCTCCATGCCAAGGCGGCGAGCATCGCCCTCCTGGAGAACGCCACGGTGGCGGTGGCCCAGGCGCTGTCGTCCTTCGACTTCCATCCCGGCGACGTGCTGGTCACCACGCACAACGACTACACCTCGAATCAGATCATGTACCTCACTCTCGCCCGCCGGCAGGGCGTCGAGATCCACCGCGCCGATGACCTGCCCGAGGGGGGCGTCGACCCGGAGTCGGTGCGCCGCCTGGTGGCTCATCCGCGCTGCCGCCTGGTGTCGCTGACCTGGGTGCCGACCAACTCCGGCCTGGTGCAGCCGGCGGAGGAGGTCGGCGCCATCTGCGAAGAGGCGGGAGTGCCGTATCTGCTGGACGCCTGCCAGGCGCTCGGCCAGATCCCGGTGGACGTGGAGGCGCTGCGCTGCGACTTCCTGGCCGCCACCGCGCGCAAGTTCCTGCGCGGTCCGCGCGGCAGCGGCTTCCTCTACGTCTCCCCGCGCATGCTGGAGAGCGGCGCCTATCCGCTGGGGGTCGACATGCGCGGCGCCGGCCTGGCGGACGAGGAGAGGTTCGATCTCGCGCCCGGCGCGCGCCGCTTCGAAAACTGGGAATTCGCCTACGCCCTGATTCTCGGCCTCGGGGAAGCGGCGCGCTATGCCCTTGAGGTGGGGATCGAAAGAGGAGGCGGACGGGCGCTCGAGCTGGCCACTGCTTTGCGGGAAAAGCTGGCGGAGATCCCGGGAATCCGGCTGATGGACCGCGGGCCGCGGCTGTGCGCCATCGTCACCGCGGAGGTCGCCGGCTGGCGGGACGCCGGCGCGCTGGTCCGCCGCCTCCGCGAGGCTGATTTCAAGCCTGGCATCAATACCAGCGCGGCGATGAGTGGGCGCGGACCGTTCAATCCGTTGGGAGCCGAGGGGCCGTCGATGGTCCGCCTCTCGCCCCATTACTACAACACGCACGAGGAGATCGACGCGGCGGTGACGGCGCTGGCCGGGCTGGTGCGGTCGGGAGGCGGCGCATGAGTCGCGGGAATCGGATGAATCGCATGACGAATCGGGCCGAGGTCCATGTCCGCCGGGTGGAAGGCGCGCCGGTGGTCGCGGTGCGCCTGTGGATCTGCGCCGGCGCGCGGCGGGAGCCGATCCCCGGCCAGGCGCTGCTCACCGGCCGCATGCTCACCGAAGGCACCCGCGAGCGCGACTGGCGGCGCATCGCGGACGAAGCCGAAAGCACGGGGATGATCCTGTCCAGCTTCGGCACCTTCGAGTGCCACGGGATCACCGTCGACGCCCTGTCGCGCGACTGGGAGCAGGCGCTCGAATGGACGGCCGAGATGCTCTTCGAGCCGTCGTTCCCGGAGGACCGCTGCGCCTGGATGGCCAAGCAGGCCGCGGCGGAGCTCGAAAGCCTCGCCGACCAGCCGGACGTCAAGACGCACTGGGGATTTCTCGAGCAGCTCTACACGCCGCACCCGCGCAGCCGGCCGCTCCACGGCAGCGTCGAGAGCCTGCTCCGCCTGACTCCCGACGACTGCGCCCACTTCCATGCCGCCGCCCTGGCCGACGGGGTGATCGTCTCCGTCGCCGGCGTGGTGGACGAGGACGCCGTGCGCCGCAAGCTGGAGGCTCTGTTCGCCACCCTGCCGGCCGCCGGCGAGCACCTGCCGGAGCCCGCGGCTCCGCAGGGCCTCCCCGGCCGTTTCCACGTCGAGACCGACGCCGAGGACCAGGCCCACCTCTACATCGGCCACCTCACCGTGCCGCGCCGGCATCCCGACTACACCGCCCTGGAAGTCGTCGCCGTCATCCTCGGCTCCGGCGCCGGCCTCACCGGGCGCATCCCGATGCGCATCCGCGAGCAGGAGGGGCTGGCCTACAGCGCCTACGCCCAGACCGTCGCCGGCTCCGGCATCGACCCCGGCCGCCTCCTCGCCTACGTCGGCACCTCGCCCGCGACCGTCGAGAAAGCCGAAGCCAGCGTCTGCGAGGAGATCGCCCGCCTGGTCGAGAACGGCATCGAGGACGCCGAGCTGGAAGAAGCCCGCGCCTACCTCCTCGGCCGCGAGCCCTTCCGCCGCGAGACCGCCCGCCAATGGGCCGACCTGCTGCTCGAAGCGGCGCACTACGACCTGCCGCTGGACGATCCCGAGCAGCGCCGGCACGAGCTGGAAGCGCTGGACCGGAAAACGGTGGAGGAGGCGATCCGCCGGCATATCCGGGTGGCGGACCTGCGGGTGACGGTAGGGCTGCCGGGGGACGAGGAGGGAGAGGAAGAGGAGACCCTGGCGCCCTGATCCGTTGGCGTCAGGTTTCCTCCCCCCTGCCACCCGCCAGTTGGATGACTGCGCTCGCGAGCAGCCTCACCCCCCTGGCCCCCCTCTCCCATCGCCCTCCCTTCCGCCGGGAGAGGGGGGAAGCGCACCGTTGGCCGTGTTGAGGGGACGGGGTGCCCCATAGGCGTTAGCTTCTCGTGTGCCGTACCTGTTCCTCCCCCCTGGGCGGGAGGCGGTTGGGAAAGGGGGGAGGTTAGGAGGGGGGCGCCGACTTCGGGGAAGATCCCTAATTTCTCTGCGGAAAGCTCTTGCTTTCCGCCCTATTCCCGCAGTAGGCTCGTTCCGCTGCACGGTTCTTTTCAGTCGTTCGCCGGCAGGAGCGTATCCAGCCGGCGATCCAGTTCATTCCCTTAATAGGCGGGCCCGAGTGAGTTTGCACCTCACCCGGACCCTAGCGCACACAGGAGGTAACCCTATGCGCACCGAGCAGGATGGTAGCACCCGTCCGTCCCGTCCCCGCCACATCTTCGCCCCCGAGTACCTCGCCTGGCTCGCCGAGCGCGACGAGCCGCACACCGCTCCGGAAGCTGATTTCGCCGGCCCCTGGCATCTGGAGCCACACCCGCAGGGCGGCTGGGCCGTTCTGAGGGAAGGCGAAAGCCTGGACTTCGGCAGCACCCCCACCGCCGTCTTCGCCAAAAAAGAAGCCGCCCAGCTCGCCGCCGCCATCCTCCCCGGCACCGGCCGCCGCCTGCGCTACCGT
>Ga0307506_10000297_pt1 | contig 9965 bp, 10 predicted proteins | sample 25_S_MG_FD_202175 | JGI IMG/M metagenome (GOLD analysis project Ga0307506, IMG submission 202175) | Soil microbial communities from Populus trichocarpa stands in riparian zone in the Pacific Northwest, United States - 25_S | ecosystem: Environmental > Terrestrial > Soil > Riparian zone > Trees... | reverse complement strand
ATCACCGCGAACGCCCGCGTGTTCGACGCTCGGCCCTTGAAGGGGGCGTTCGCGGCGGTGTCCGAGGAGCACCGGCGGGCGCTCGTGACCCTGCGGGCGAGCGGGCTGGCGTGGACCGTCGTGGCAACCCCGATGCTCACCGACGACGTGCCGACCGGCGGCTATCGAGCCACGTTCGACGCGAGGGGGGACGGCGAGGACATCGACCGAGCCGACTTCGCCCGTGCGGTCGTGGACGCGCTCGAGCACGACGAGTGGGTCGGCCACGCGGTGGACGTCACGACCCGCGGGACACAGCCCTCCGAACGCTAGCGCCTCGAGATCCGATACACGGCGTAGGACGTGCCGTCGAGCTCGGCGGCGCCCATCGAGCCGGTGACGAAGCGTTCGAACCCGTCGTCGCCCATCTCGACGAGCACCCCGCCGGTGATGAGCGCCTCCCCGGGATCGGCGCGCTCAGCGAGCGCCGACGTCGCCCGCCCGGCGTGACCGCCCAGGGCGTCGTCCTGCGCCGTCACCTTCCCCATGTGCACGCCCGCCCGCAGGTCCTCGCCGCCGGAGACCGCGTCGAGGGCCAGCTCGATCGCCGCCACGACGTCGGGGAGCTCGGCGAGGAGCATGCCCGGGCCTGGCTCCTCGACCCGCGCGGCCGCCTCGTCGAAGCGTGCCCGGAGCTCCTCGGCACCGGTGCCGCACACGCACGCGATGACGGTCAGGTGCGCGGGCTCGGCGTCCGCGATCGCGAACCCGGGAGGGAGTTCGACCTTTCGGTGGTAGACCACCCCACGAGCCTATCTCGGGCGCGCCCGTATCCTTGGTCACGTGCCGACGCGGACGAGAACCTGGACGCGCGAGCATCTCCGTCACGCGGCCTCGATGCTGCGCCACGGCAGGAACCCGGCCACCACCGTCTACGACAGTCTGAGCGACGACTTCCCGTTCGCCCTGGCGCCCGGTTGGCTGAACCTGGGGCTCTGGGAGGGCGACGGGAGCGATCCATCGGAGGCACCGGTCGCGGCACGCCGGCTCGTCGAGACGATCGCGGCGGCGCTCCCGTCTGGCGGCGACGTGCTCGACGTCGGGAACGGTCTGGCCGAGCAGGACCCGGTGATCGTGGGCGTCGCCTCCCCGCGATCGCTGACCGCCGTGAACATCACCCTGTCGCAACTGCGGGCCGGTGCGCCGCGGCTGAAGGAGGCCGGGGCCCGTCCGGTGAACGGCGACGCCACCCGCCTCCCGTTCCGCGACGGTGCGTTCGACGGCGTGATCTCGGTCGAGGCCGCCTTCCACTTCCCGTCCCGCGAAGCGTTCTTCGCCGAGGTGCAGCGCGTGCTGCGCCCGGGCGGCGTGCTCACGATGTCCGACATCCCCACGAACCGATACCCGCGCGGGCCGCGCGAGGCGGTCGCGGCGTTCTCTCAGCTGCGCGCGTGGGGGCTGGGCATGCACGCGGCGGCCTCCGCCAGGGTGATCGCCGAGCAGGCCGAGCGAGCTGGTCTGGTGGACGTGCGCACCGAACTGGTGGGGGAGCGCGTGATCGGGCCCGCGCTTCGGTTCGTGCGCGATCGGCTCGAGCGCGGCGATACCGGCGCCGACCAGAGCTTCTCGCTCGCGGTCAGGCTGATGCTGTCGCAGGTCGACCTGCTCTGGGAGCGTCGCCTGATCGATTACCTGTTGTTGACGGGGCGCGTTCCCGACTAGTTGCGGTTCCCCGGCATGTTCGCGGTGAGCCAGCCGATCAGGTCCTGCGGGCTCCGCGTCTGGAGCCAGAGCTTGCCCGGTCCCGTGAACTCGGTCACGAGGCCCTCGGCGCCCAGGATCGTGGACTTCCAGTTACCGGCCTTGTGGACCTCGTACTTCATGCCTTCGTGGAACGCGACGATGTGGCCGGTGTCCAGCGTGTAGGTCTCGCCCGCCGGGACGTCCCGCTCGATCAGCGCGCCGTAGCTCGAGACCAGCATGTCGCCCTGTCCCGTGCACCGGAGCAGGAAGAGGCCCTCGCCGCTGAAGAAGGTCTTGGCCCCGCCCCACTTGGTGTCGACGTCGACGCCGGGATCGCTCGCGATCCACGAGCCGGACTGGACCATCATGTTCTGCGTGCCGTCGAGCGGCATGTGCGCCATGTCGCCGGGGAGCTTGGCCGCGACGCTCACGGTTCCGCCGTTCGCCGCCGTGAAGGTGTTGATGAAGAAGCTCTCGCCTCCGAGCACGGAGCGCTTCAGACCGCCGAGCATGCCGCCGCGTGATGCCGTCGCGATCTCGATGCCGCCGCTCATCGCCGCCATCGCGCCGGCCTCGACCTCGACCGATCCACCGGGCGGCAGCGTGATCGTGCCGAACGCGAACGCGGGACCGCACTGGATGTCGACCTGCATGATGACCCCCTCGCCGTAGAGGCAGCCAGGATACGTCCCGGTGCCCGGCCGCTACGACCCGAAGCTACGGGCGAGCGAGGGCAGCGGAACCGTCCCCAGTGCCAGGAGCCGGTCGTGGAAGTCCGGCAGGGAGAACGCGGCGCCTTCGCTTGACTCGGCCGCCGCGCGCGCCTTCTCGATCTCGATCATGCCGGTCATGTAGCTGAGCGCCTGCGCAGGCATCGCGATGTAGCGGTCGATCTCGATCTCGGCGTCGGTGCGCGGCGAGCCGCCGTCTTGGAGCTTCGCGATGGCGCGCTCGCGGTCCCACCCGAGCGCGTGCAGCCCGGTGTCGGTGATCAGCCGGCCGGCGCGCAGCGCCTGGTTCTCGAGCATCCCCAGCCGCTCCCAGTCGTCGAGGTAGAGCCCCATCTCGTCGGCCAGGCGCTCGGCGTACAGGCCCCACCCTTCGGTGAAGGCGCTGCCCGCGAGGATCCCGCCGAACCGGCGCAACCTGGGGAGCCCCTCGGCTTCCTGCTCGAGCGCGATCTGGAAGTGGTGGCCCGGATTCGCCTCGTGGAAGGTCACACCCGCGATCGCGTGCAGCTCGCGGCTCGGCAGGTCGTACGTGTTGATGTAGTACACGCCCGGCCGCGACCCGTCCTCGGTGGGCGGGTTGTAGAAGGCCATCGGCATGTCGGCCTCGCGGAACGCCTCCACCGCCCGGACCTCACAGTTGATCGACGGGAGCCGCCCGAACCAGGGAGCCGCGGCGTCCCAGCTTCGCCGCACCTGGTCCTCGACGAGCGCGACGAGCGCCTCGGGGCTCTCGGCGGTGTCGGCGCCACTCGCCGTGTAGGCCGCGAGCGCCTCGGCGGAGGAGGCGTAGCCGAGTCGGGCGGCGATCCGATGACGCTCCTCCTGGATCGCGTCGAACCGCTCGTTCCCGAGTTCGTGCACCGCTCTCGGGTCCAGCGGGAGCGAGGTCCAGGACAGGACCTCGGCCGCGTACATCGCGTCCCCGCCGGGGAGCGACGAGAGCCCGAGCGTCTCGGTGGCGTGGGGAAGGTAGTCGCGCAGGACGCCGAGGAAGACCTCGTGCGCCGGGTTCACGGCGTCGCGGACGATCGCGGCGATCCGGTCGCGGGCCGCATCGTCGGCGGCCGGCATCAGGGCGGGCGACTCCTCGACGGGGAGCGCGAGGAGGCGCTCGACCTGAGCGACGGAGCGCTCGGCGACGACGCGTGGCGACGTGACACCGGCCGCGATCCCCTCGCGTCCGATCTCGGTCCACGCCTCGAGGTACGCGGGGTACGCGCGCAGCCGGGCTTCGTAGCGCTCGAGCCGCTCTGGGGTGTCGGCCTGCTGGAACGACGCGATCTCGCCGAGCGACTGACCCGGGCCCCAGAGGTGGTTCGCGACGCTCAGTCGGTCGGTGCGGTGCTCGATCGCCGCCAGGAACCGCCGGGCGATCGCCTCCACCACGTCGAGCGTCGCCGCACGGGTGTCGTCGAGTCCCGCGCGGTCGATCCCGGTGGCATCGACCAGGGCCGCGCGGTGCACGGCCTCGCTCTTCGCGCGCCCGGTCTCGCTCGGGTCGGGTAACCGGTCGTCGTACCGCTCGTCGCCGACGGAGGTGCCGAGCGTCGGCTCGAGCTCGAGCAGCTCGTCCCAATAGCGGTCCGCCAGCGCGTCGGTTCGGTTGATCTCGTCCACGGTCCCCCCGGAGTCGGACTACAAGAGCCCCAGCGTAGCGGCGCCGTCGATCCGTATCGCCGTTCCGCTGACGTAGTTCGCGGGCTGGGAGCACAGGAACGCGACGACACGCCCGAAGTCGCCGGGATCGCCCATCCGACCATCGTGGCCGAGCTCCTTCACGCGGTCGGTCGCGTGCAGGCCGGGGCAGACGAGGTTCACGGTAACGCCGTCGCCGATCAGGTCGGGCGCGGCGGACTTCGCCCAGGCCCACAGGCCCGTTCGCGCCACGTTCGAGTAGGCGAGGTCGGGGATGGGCTGCTGCAGCGCGTTCGACGTGATGAAGCAGATCCGGCCCCATCCGGCGACACGCATGTGGGGGATCGCCGCGAGCGCGAGGCGGATGGAGGTTTGGAGGTTGGCGTTCAGAGCCCGCTGCAGCTCTTCGTCGTCGACCTCGAGGGCGCGCGCCTTCGGAGGGCCGCCGGCGTTCGCCACGAGGACGTCGATCGACCCGAACCGGGCGACCGTTTCCTCGACGAGCCGGGCGGGCGCAGCGGGGTCGGTGACGTCGGCCGCGAGACCCTCCACGCGACCACCTCCGGTGGGGGCGTCGTCCACGGCCCCGCGGAGCCGGCTCTCGTCGCGGCCACAGATCAGGACGTCCGCTCCCTCGCGCGCGAGCGCGTACGCCGCACCGCGTCCGAGGCCCCTCGAGGCCGCCGTGACGAGCGCGGCCTTCCCCTCGAGCCCGAGTTCCATGCGGGCGACGATACCCTGGAGGGGTCATGACCGACCGACGCGCGCGCCTGCGCGCCGCCGGGGTTGCCCTCGCCGCGGTCCTCGCCGGCATCCTCGTCCTCGCCCTCGTGATCCCGCGCGGGCCCGGGGACGCGGCGCCCGGACCGCTCGTGCGCGCGAACCCGAACCTCGAGCCGTTCCGCGGGCTGGGTGTGTGGGTCGACATCTATGACGAGCAGGCGTGGGCTGACCCGGCGGCGGCCGTGACCGACATGGCGGCCCGCGGCGTCCGGACGCTCTTCCTCCAGACCTCGAACGCCGATCGCGCCGGATCGTTCGTCTTCCCGGACGCCACGGCCACGTTCGTCGACGCGGCCCACGACGCGGGGATCGAGGTCGTCGCCTGGTACCTGCCCGCGTTCCGCGACCTGGCGACGGACCGACGGCGGATCGCCGACGCGATCGCGTTCCGGACCTCGCGCGGCGACGCCTTCGACGGGTTCGGGATGGACATCGAATCCGAGGTGGTGCGCGATCCGGCGCGCCGGACGGAACGGCTCGTGCGGCTCTCCTCGGAGATCCGCGACCTGGCGGGGCCCTGGTACCCGCTCGGTGCGATCGTGCCCTCGCCCGTCCGACTCCGCGACGACCTCGCGTACTGGCCGGGCTTCCCCTGGCACGACCTGGCGCTGACGTACGACGCGATCCTGCCGATGACGTACTTCACGTTCCGGGCGCACGGCCCGGCCGAGACCGGCGCGTACGTCGCGGGCTGCATCGACCAGATCCGGACGGGCGTCGGGAGCGATGCCGTCGCCATCGACGTGATCGGCGGCCTGGCCTCGGACGCCACCGAGGCCGAGACGCGGGCGTTCGTCAGGGTCGCGAGGGCGCGGGCGGTCACGGGCGGCGGCTGGTACTCGTGGCCCGACACCACCGATGCGCAGTGGGCCGTGCTGACCCGGCTGAACTCGCCGGTCCCGGGCATCTGATTGACCCCCTTCCGCGGCCGCGGCTAGGCTTCGGCCCGTCCCCCAACCAGGAGCGTTCCGTCCACGTGCCGCTGCGAACCCGAGCCACCCGCGCCCTGGCGCTCATCGCGCTCGCGCTGCTCGCGGCGTGCAGCCGGCAGCTCGACATCAACGGGCTCGAGCCGAAGCTCGCGCGGCAGGTCGAGCGTGAGTTCGGCACGACCGGCCTCACCGTGACCTGCCCCGACAACGTGAAGGCGGAGGCAGGTTCGACCTTCACCTGCGAGGCATCCGACGCCTCCGGTGCCACGATGGTGCTCACCGTCACCCAGAAGGACGACCAGGGCCAGGTGCGATGGAGCGTCACCGGAGCCTCGACCTAAGGAGCCAGCCCGTGCTACTCGAGAAGAAGCGCCTCCTGATCACGGGAGTGTTGACGCCTCAGTCGATCGCGTTCGCCGCGGCCGAGTCATGTCTGGACCTGGGCGCCGAGATCGTGCTCACGAACTTCGGGCGGGGCGTGAGCCTGACCGAGAAGGTCGCCAAGCGCCTGCCGCAGGAGGTCGACGTCCTCGAGATGGACGTGAACGTCCCCGAGCAGATCGACGCCGTGCGCGACGAACTCGCCTCGCGCTGGGGAGCGATCGACGGCTTCCTGCACGCGATCGCGTTCGCCCCGACGGACGCGCTCGGCGGGAACTTCCTGAACACCCCCTGGGAGAGCGTGGCGACCGCGGTGCAGACCAGCGCCTTCTCCTTGAAGGAGCTCGCGGTGGGGATGCTCCCGCTGATGCAGGAGCGGGGCGGTTCGATCGTCTCGCTCGACTTCGACGCGGCGGTGGCGTGGCCGATCTACGACTGGATGGGAGTCTCGAAGGCGGGCCTCGAGTCGGTCACCCGGTACCTCGCGCGCGACCTTGGGCCCAAGGGCATCCGCGTGAACACCGTCTCGGCCGGACCGATCAAGACGATCGCGGGCAAGGGGATCCCCGGCTTCGAGCAGATCACCGACCGATGGGCCCAGCGTGCGCCGCTCGGGTGGGACGTCCACGACCCCACGCCGGTCGGCCGGACGGTGGCCTTCCTCTTGTCGGACCTGTCCGACGGGATCACGGGCGAGATCATCCACGTTGACGGCGGCTTCCACGCGATGGGCACCGAGCTGGAACGCCCCGAGTAGGACGTGGCCACCAGGGTCAGCGCGCTTCGACGCCCTGTTCGCTGGCGAGCTGGCGCTGGGCCCTCGCGATCGCGCGGAACGCCTCCTTCAGCCCGCTGCGTGCGAGCGGCCCGAGCGCGCCGGGGTCCACGAAGTCGTCGGGCGCCACGCCGGCCGCGACCTGATCGGCCTGGTGCCGGAGCCGCACTCCCCATAGGAATCGGAACGCCTCGGCGAGCTCGTCGGCCACGTGCGGGTCGACAACGCCGCCGGCCGTCGCGGCCCGGAGCCGCGCGATCGTCGGCTTGGCGGCCACGCCGGCCTGCACCGCGTACACCCGCGCGAGGTTCGTCACGATCGTGATGCCGCCGTGCTTCACGTCGAGCCGGCCGGCGTGCTCGCCGGAACGCTCCACCACGAGATCGCGCAGGAACCCCGTCGGGGGGTGGAGGTCGAGCGCGCGGCGCGACATCGACCGCACGAAGCCGGTGTTGCCCGCGGCCTTGCGCATCGCCTCGTCAAGCGGTGGCTCGGCTCCGAGCGGCCCCGCCACCCGGCGGAAGTCGTACCCGATCGAGGAGAGCACGATCGAGGTCCCGGTCGCGTCGTTCATCCATTCCTCGAACCGCTCGACCCATCGGGCGATCGGGGCGCGCATCGCTCGGTGGACGGCCATCGCGTCACCGTTGCAGCGCGGGATCCCGGCCGCTTCGAGCCCGTCGGTGACGATGCCGGCGAGCTCGGCGAAGTAGGGGTCGATCGCGTCGACGTCCTCGGGAGTGACGTCGTACGCGATCGCGTGGTCCTGGTCGGTGCGCAGCGCCTGCTCGTGGCGGGCGGCGCTCCCGAGTGCGAGCCACGCCCAAGCGGCCGGCGGGTCGCCGAGCGTCGCGATCCCGAGCTGCAGCAGCCGCTCGGTCATGGCGTCGACCACGAGCGCCGCCACGCGGCCGACGTCCACCGGATCGGCGTGCGCCTCGACCATCGCGACCACCACCGCGGGGAGGCCCCGCCCTGCCGTGGAGACGGCCTCGGGGGTCGCCGCGCGCTCGATCGCACTCTTCAAGGCGAACGGGGTGTGGCGCCCCAGTCCCATCAGGTCGGTGTCGGTCACCACCCCCACGAGATCGCCGCTCGGCCCCACCACGGGGAAGTGATGCACGCCCTCGGCGAACATCGCGAGGAGCGCGTCGCCCGCGAGCGTGTCCGCCGGGAGGCACCGAGCCGGGAACGTGGCGACGTCGGCCACGGGCGTGTCGAACGCGCCACGGACGGCCACCACCCGCGTCCGCAGGTCGCGGTCCGTGAGGATCCCGAGCCCGTTCGGGATGGGGATCAGCAGCGACGAGACGCGTTCGGCGGCCATCGTCGCGGCGGCCTCGGCCACCGTCGCCGATGCCTCGGCGATCACCGGCGGACGGCCCACGAGCGATCCGACGGTGGTCAGGCCCGCGTCGGGCGCCACCGGCGCGGCCCGCTCCGAGGCGGCCAGCACGCGCCGCCGCATACTGCCGAACATGTAGTGGCGACCCTCGGGCGTGCCGAGGACCTCGTCGGCCACGGCCTCCGGGATCACGTAGAGCAGGGTGTCCTCGTGCGCACGGACCGTCACGGTCGGGCCCTCGTGCGCGAGCAGCGAGAACTGCCCGAACAGCTCGCCCTCGCCGAGCAGATCCAGCAGACGAGCCTCGTCGAGCAGCTCGACGGCCCCCTTGCGGATCAGGTAGAGAACGGTGGCCGGCTCGCCGCGCTGCTGCAGGATCGTCGCGCCGGCGGCGGCGTGCTCGATCTCGACCGATCCGGCGACCGTGGCCAGCCGGTCGTCGCTCAGCTCGTCGAACGGCGGATAGCGCCGCAGGAATCCCGCGATGTCCACGCTGCGGAGTATGGCGCGTCGGTAGACTCCCCGGCGATGACCCGGCCGTTCCGCTCCCTGCTCGTCGCCGTGTGCGCCGCCTCGCTCGCCCTGACCGCGTGCGACGGCAACGGCTCCTCCGCGTCGAGCCCGTCGAGCGGCGCTCCGACCTCCCCGCACGCCGCTTCCTCGTCGCCCACCGATGCCGCCAGCCCGTACCTCGTGTACTCGCCGCCGCCTCCGCCCAGCGGACCGATCACCTCGGGGTACCTCGGCTCCACGCTCACGCTCGACGTCGGGAACGGGCAGCACCTCCGGCTGACCTTCCACAGCACCGCCATGGATGCCGTCGCGGCGCTCTACAACCAGCCTCGGCAGTTCAACGTCTGGCTGACGGTCGAGAACCCCAACGACACGTCGTGGAAAGGGAACCTCGGTCCGCTCGCGCACGTCGACGACGACATCGGCGGCAACGTCGCGGTCGATCCGTCTCCAGCGCCGGGTCTCTTCAGCTCGTCCGCGAAGCGCCTGGGCTACTCCAACCGCAACCTCGCGAAGCCGATCGTGATCCCGGCCGGCGGGTCGGTCGACGGCGCCCTGCTGTTCCAGATGTACGGCGGGAACCGCGTGGTCTACATCACGATCGACTCGCCCGCGAACGCGGACCCGATCATCTGGGAAACGAACCTCGGCATCTTCTGACCGGGGTGCCCCTCGCCGGGCGTGTCGCGACCGTTCCGTATGCTCGCCGGATGGACACGGAGCGACGGCTGACGAGTTTCAGCCATGGCGCGGGATGCGGGTGCAAGCTCGGTCCCGATCAACTCGCCGAGGTGCTGCGCGGTGTGTCGCTGCCCCCGCCGCCGCCCGAACTGCTGGTCGGCACCGATACCGGCGACGACGCCGCGGTCTGGCGGACCTCCGACGGCCGTGCCCTCGTCGCGACCCTCGACTACTTCACGCCGATCGTCGACGACCCCTACGACTGGGGCCGCATCGCCGCCACCAACGCGCTGAGCGACGTGTACGCCATGGGCGGTGCGCCGCTGCTCGCGCTCAACCTCGTCGCGTGGCCGCGTGACGGTCTCCCCTTCGAGCTCCTCGCGCGCGTCATCGACGGCGGCGCCGACGTCGCGCGCGCGGCCGGCGCGCTGATCGCGGGCGGCCATTCCATCGACGACCCCGAACCG
>Ga0307506_10000296_pt1 | contig 10039 bp, 10 predicted proteins | sample 25_S_MG_FD_202175 | JGI IMG/M metagenome (GOLD analysis project Ga0307506, IMG submission 202175) | Soil microbial communities from Populus trichocarpa stands in riparian zone in the Pacific Northwest, United States - 25_S | ecosystem: Environmental > Terrestrial > Soil > Riparian zone > Trees... | reverse complement strand
GAGCCAGCGTCCCGAGTGACCGTGGTACCGGGCCATTCGCGCCGGACCGTCGCCCGAGGCTAGAATCGCGCCACGCCGCTCGGGGCGGCGCACGATCGAGAGGGGTTCGGATGGCCGACGACATGATCGCCACGCTGAGGGCCGTGCCCTTGTTCAGTTCGCTCTCCGACAAGGACCTCAGGGCCATCCTGGAGATCTCGAAGGAGGTCTCGTTGGAGGCGGGCCACAGGATCGTCGAGCAGGACCAGTCGGCGGTCGGGTTCCATCTGATCCTCGAGGGACAGGCCGACATCGAGGTGAACGGGCGCAACGTCGCGACCTTCGGGCCCGGCGACTACTTCGGTGAGGTGTCGCTGATCGACGGGAAGCCCAGGACGGCCTCGGTGACGGCGACGACCGCACTGCACACGCTCGTGATCCCTTCGTGGAGCTTCAACGGGCTCCTCGATCGGTATCCGGCGATCGCGAAGGAGCTCCTTCTGATGTTCTGCGCGCGCCTGCGAACCGTGGAGGCGTTGATCACCGCCTGAGGCGGTCAGGCTCCCGCGGCCTGCGCCGGCGCCGGCGGGTCGGCCGCCTCATGCAGCACGACCACCAGGTCCTGGAGCCCCGTGCCCTTGGCGAGGAACCCGCTGGCACCCGCCTCGCGGGCCGCGCGCTCGACGCCCTCGTCGGCGTGGGCGGTGAGGATCACCACGGGCAGATCCGGATTGGTCTCGTGGATCTTCTTCATGGCGTCGATCCCCGAGAGGTCGGGCATCGACAGGTCCATCAAGATCACGTCGGGGTCGAGCTGCGCCGCCTCCTGGCACGCCGCCACGCCGCCCCCCGCCTCGCCCGCTACCTCGATGTCGTCGATCATCCGGAGCGCCGACGTGAGCGCTTTGCGGAAGGCAGGGTGATCGTCCACGACGAGCACTCGCACGGGCATGTCTCCTTCAAGGATATGAGGGTCCACGAGGATTGCCTCCGGTGGACGGTTCGGCGTGCGGGAGGGGAAATCGAAGGCCATTCTCTCCCGCGTTGTAGGCCAAGGACAATCTGCCATCCGGGGGACTTCGACTAGCCCGAACGGGCGATCGACGGCCTACGTCGAAAGGCACCTCATCCCCGAGGCCGTTCCTTCCGAATACCAGAGTGAGAACGTGCACGTGGGTGGGAAGGATCCCCTCGTTCCGGGGTTATCAGGGGCGGTGGGTATACTTCTTTCCAACGGGCGCTGCGACCGGATCCCCGGGTGCGGCGCCCACGGTGCCTCGGGGGTAGGACGGAGTCCGTTGATCCCAGGGGCCGGGAACATGTGGGCTCGATGGCCCGGAGGATGCTGACATGTTCGAACGGTTCACGGATCGCGCGAGAAGGGTCGTGGTCCTCGCCCAAGAAGAGGCGAGGATGCTGAACCACAACTACATCGGCACCGAGCACATCCTGCTCGGGCTGATCCACGAGGGCGAAGGCGTCGCGGCCAAGGCCCTCGAGTCGATGAACATCTCGCTCGAGGCCGTTCGCCAGCAGGTGGAGGAGATCATCGGCCAGGGCCAGGCCGCCCCCACGGGGCACATCCCCTTCACCCCGCGCGCCAAGAAGGTTCTCGAGCTGTCGCTCCGCGAGGCGCTGCAACTCGGCCACAACTACATCGGCACCGAGCACATCCTGCTCGGGCTGATCCGCGAGGGCGAGGGCGTCGCTGCCCAGGTTCTGCAGAAGCTGGGCGCCGACCTCAACCGGGTCCGACAGACCGTGATCCAGCTGCTCTCCGGCTACACCGGCGGCAAGGGCGAGACCACGCCCGGGGGCGGCACCCAGGGCGAAGGCGGCCCGCAGGGGTCGATGGTGCTCGACCAGTTCGGCCGCAACCTCACGCAACTGGCGCGCGATCAAAAGCTCGACCCCGTGATCGGGCGCGAGAAGGAGATCGAGCGCGTCATGCAGGTGCTCAGCCGTCGCACCAAGAACAACCCGGTGCTGATCGGCGAGCCCGGCGTCGGCAAGACCGCCGTCGTCGAGGGGCTCTCGCAGGCCATCGTCAAGGGCGAGGTGCCAGAGACGCTCAAGGACAAGCAGATCTACACGCTCGACCTCGGGGCGCTGGTCGCGGGTTCCCGCTATCGCGGCGACTTCGAGGAGCGCCTGAAGAAGGTGCTGAAGGAGATCAAGACGCGCGGCGACATCGTCCTGTTCATCGACGAGCTGCACACGCTCGTGGGTGCCGGCGCCGCAGAGGGCGCGATCGACGCGGCCAGCATCCTGAAGCCGATGCTGGCCCGCGGCGAGCTCCAGACGATCGGCGCCACCACGCGCGACGAGTACCGCAAGCACCTCGAGAAGGACGCCGCCCTCGAGCGGCGGTTCCAGCCGATCGAGGTCAAGGAGCCGAGCGTCGCGCACACGATCGAGATCCTCAAGGGCTTGCGCGACCGCTACGAGGCCCACCACCGCGTGAACTTCACCGATGACGCCCTGGTCGCCGCCGCGAACCTCGCCGACCGCTACATCAGCGACCGGTTCCTCCCGGACAAGGCGATCGACCTGATCGACGAAGCCGGCTCGCGGATGCGCATCCGCCGCATGACCGCGCCGCCCGATGTCCGCGAGGTCGACGAGAAGATCGCCGAAGTCCGCCTGCGCAAGGAGTCGGCGATCGACGGTCAGGACTTCGAGAAGGCCGCGTCGCTGCGCGACGAAGAGCGCCAGCTCCAAGAGGAGCGCGCACGTCGCGAGCAGGTGTGGAAGTCCGGCGAGATGGACATCCTGTCCGAGGTCGACGAGGAGGAGATCGCCGAGGTCCTGTCGATCTGGACCGGCATCCCGGTCTTCAAGCTCACCGAGGAGGAGACCGAGAAGCTCCTGCGCATGGAGGACGAGCTGCACAAGCGGATCGTCACCCAGAACGAGGCCATCTCCGCGGTCTCGCGCGCGATGCGCCGCACCCGGTCGGGCCTCAAGGACCCGCGCCGTCCCGGCGGCTCGTTCATCTTCCTCGGGCCCTCGGGGGTCGGCAAGACCGAGCTGTCCAAGGCGCTCGCGGAGTTCCTGTTCGGCGACGAGGATGCGCTGATCCAGCTCGACATGTCGGAGTACATGGAAAAGCACACGGTCAGCCGCCTGATCGGTTCGCCTCCGGGCTACGTGGGCTACGAGGAGGGCGGCCAGCTCACCGAGGCCGTTCGACGCAAGCCCTTCAGCGTGATCCTGTTCGACGAGATCGAGAAGGCGCACCCCGACGTGTTCAACACGCTGCTGCAGATCCTCGAGGACGGCCGCTTGACCGACTCACAGGGGCGCACCGTCGACTTCAAGAACACGATCATCATCATGACCTCGAACCTGGGCACCCGCGACATCCAGAAGGGCCCGGGGATCGGCTTCGCCACGACCGGCGACGAAGAGGTCACCTACGAGAAGATGAAGGACAAGGTGACCGAGGAGCTGAAGCGCTCCTTCCGTCCCGAGTTCATCAACCGCATCGACGAGGTCATCGTCTTCCGCTCGCTCACGCAGGAGAACGTGAAGGACATCGTCGACATGATGATGAAGCGCGTGACCGAGCAACTGCGGGCCAAGGACATCGAGATCGAGCTCACCGACGCGGCGAAGACGCTGCTCGCCAAGGAGGGCTACGACATGTCCCTTGGCGCGAGGCCGCTGCGGCGAACGATCCAGCGATTGGTCGAGGACCCGCTCGCGGAGAAGCTCCTGTGGAAGGAGTATCGCGCCGGGCAGACGATCTTCGTCGACGCGCGCGACGGCGAGATCGTGTTCGACGGTGGGGCCTCCGTGCTGCCGCCCGACGCGCCGCCCGTCGAGCTCGCCGGGTCAACCGAATAGACCTGAGCCGGGGCGAGACCCTGGTTCACCCCGCCGCCTTCGGGCGGCACCAAGGCCGAAGCCCGGCCCCGCGAGGGGACCGGGCTTCTCGGCGTCTCGCGGGTGCCGGGAAGCCCTGATATCACCTCACATCGTGAGGCCTCTGAGCTCCTCGGGCACCAGGTCGGCGAACGTCCAGGCGGTCCACAGGTCCTGCGCGATCCGATCCGGGTCGCGCGTCACGCCCCACCGCTCGAAGTGATCGCACATCCGCCGGATGTCACGTCCGAGCAGCGCCTCCGCGTGCTTGTTCTTGCGCGGATCGACAGCCTGGGGAAAGTCGATCACGGTGAGACGCCCTTCCCACACGAGGATGTTGTACGGCGATAGGTCCCCATGGATCGCGTTCCGGTACAGGAAGTGCTCGACGGCGCTGACGGTCTGGTCGAAGAGCGCCTCGGCCTCGCTCGAGTCGTCAGGCCGGTAGCCGTGGAGTTGGGGTCCCGCGGCGTCGAGGTCGCCGACGTACGTCATCAAGACCGCGTCTTCCGTGCGCTCGATCGGGCGAGGCACGGGGGCCCCGGCCTCCGAGAGCATGCGCAGCATCTCCCATTCGCGATCGACCCAGATGCCGCCCTGCACCTCGCGGCCGAACCGGGTCTTCTTCTCCAGCGCGACGCGGACGCGTCGTTCCTTGATCCACTCGCCGTCGTGGTAGATCGCGTCGTCACGGAAGTCCCGCCGATCGAGCGGGTGGTAGAGCTTGAGCGCGACGAGTTCTTCGCCGGTGGTGCGTGGGTTCGCGCGGCACAGGTGGACCGAGGCCTCTTTGCCGCTCTTGATCGGTCGTATGACCTTCTCGATGAGCCCTTCGTCGAAGAAGTGCTCGAGTGCGTTCGCGTCGTGCAACGCGGTGCTCCTTCCGGTGGCCGATCACCTGTGGCGATCGGGAGTTGGGCGTGACGAAGCCGCGTCCCCGAAGGTGAGCAGGGCGGCGCCGGCCGAAGGATCAGGCGGCGACGCGAGGCGACCGGGAGGGACGCGGCGCGCGCGCGATGTCGAGTACCGAAATCGCGGCCATACCTCATCCCTCCTTCTGCGGTCGTTGCGGCGCGCTGATCGCGCCGAGCACTACAAGCTTACGGGCCGGCCGGCCTCGGGGCAAGCGGATCAGCCGGGGTCGGGCAGGATCGCGTCGTCGAGCTTCCAGGGGGTGTGGTCGCCACGACCGGCGGCCCACAGCAGGGCGATGATCAGGAGCGCCGCGGACAGCGCCATCATCGGGATCGAGATGTAGTGGAAGCGCCAGACCCAGACGACGGTGCATGGATCCTCAAGGCTGCATGACGGCGACGCCTGGTTGGGGAACCGCTCCAGCTGATAGTGATACGTGCTGATCGTCGCGCTGATCGCCGCGACCGGGATCACGTAGAACCGGATCGCTCGGTCTCGCCGGAGCGCCGCGAGCAGCAGGACGACCGCGAGCGGGTAGATCCCGATCCGCTGGTACCAGCAGAGCTTGCAGGGATCGAAATGCGCCACCTCGGAGTAGTAGAGGCTGCCGAGGGTCGCGGTGAGGGCCACGAGCCAGGCGAGCCAGAGTCCCGTCTCCGACATGAGGTCGCACAGCCCGTCGCGAGCACCCCGAAGTCCTTGGGACCAACGCGCCCCGACGCCGATGACGAGGATGACGAGCACGCTCAGGTCCGCGATCACGGTGAGCAACGCGAACAGCGTCGACATCGTCGTCACGTTCATGCGCCGAGCCTACCCCGGCGTGTCGGCGGCCCTCGGTAGGCTCCGACGCATGCCGAAGACCCGAACCATCCTCGCGTGCTCGTCGTGCCGCCAGCAGGTGTCGCAGTGGGTGGGCAGGTGTCCCGGGTGCGGCGCCTGGGGCACGATCGAGGAGGCCACGGGGTCGAGCTCGACCGGAACCTCCGCGCCCGCTCGCGTCTCGCTCGTCGGCGCCGAGGTTGCAGCCGACGAGGGCCGGGTGTCGACCGGCTTCGCGGGGATCGATCGCGTCCTGGGCGGCGGCCTGGTGCCGGCCTCGGTCGCGCTCCTCGCGGGCGAGCCGGGGATCGGCAAGTCGACCCTCCTCCTGCATCTGCTCGGCCACCTCTCGGCGGCGGGTCGTCCAACCCTGTTGGTGAGCGGCGAGGAATCCCATGCGCAGGTCGCGGCCCGGGCGCGGCGGTTGGGCATCGACGATCGAGGGCTCGAGTTCGCCGCGGGGCGGGACCTGGAGCAGGTGCTGCAGCTCGCGCGGGATGCGAGGCCCTTCCTGCTGGCAGTGGACTCCATCCAGACGATCCGCGACACGTCGGGCACGCAGATGCCCGGAGGCGTCTCGCAGGTCCGCACGTGCACGGACGCGCTCGTCGGCCTCGCGAAGACCGAGGGCATCGCGGTGCTTCTGACCGGCCACGTCACCAAGGACGGCGATCTCGCCGGCCCGCGCGCGCTGGAGCATGCCGTCGATGTCGTGCTGACGTTCGACGGCGATCCCCGGTCCGGGCTCAGGGTGCTCTCGGGGGGCAAGAACCGGTTCGGCGCCGAGGGCGAGTCGGCGTGGTTCGAGATGGGTGGGGGCGGACTCCGTGAGATCGACCCAACGTCGCTCCTCGTGAGCGGCGAACGCATCGCCGGCGCGGCCACGGCCTTGCCGCAGGCGGGGCGGCGAGCGCTCGCCGTCGAGGTGCAGGCGCTCGTGGGTTCGGCCGAAGGACCGGGTCGTCGCCAGGCCACCGGGCTCGACCCACGACGCTTTCAGCTCGTCGCGGCGGTGCTCGATCGAGCGGTGGGGATCCCGTTGGGCCGAGCCGAGTTGTTCGGGGCATCTTCGGGCGGCGTGCGGATCGACGATCCCGCGTGCGACCTCGCGGTCGCCGCAGCGCTCGCCTCGGCCGCGACCGGCACGCCCCCACCGGCCGGGTCCGCGTTCGTCGGCGAGGTGGCCCTCACCGGGCTCGTGCGGTCCGCCCCCGCGGTCGGCCCGCGCCTCGCCGCGGCGCGAGCCGCGGGGTGTACGGTGGTCTACGCGCCCGACGGCACCACGGAGGCGCCCGAGGGGCTGCAGATCAGATCCGTACGTCACGTGCGGGACGCGGTGAGCTGGGCGTTTCCGGGATCCACGAGGACTCCGCCGGGCCCTTCGGCGTAGACCGTTTGGACCCCCCGGGGCCCTGGAATAGCCTTCTGACCTGCGGTTTTGGGTTGCGCCGCAAGGACGTCTCGTGCTACCCTCTGACTAGTCAACTCGCGAATCCCACGCGTCCCACCAGGTCAGGGAGGTTTCGTGTTCCGCAAAGGCGATACGGTTGTGCACCCGGAACATGGCGCGGCGGTCATCGAAGAGCTGCGCGAGAAGGAATTCCTCGGCGAAACCCGGACTTACCTGGTACTTCGTGTCGCGTACGGCGACCTCACGTTGATGATCCCCACCGACTCCACCGACCAGGTCGGCCTGCGTTCGGTGGTCAGCAAGGCCGAGGTCAAGAAGGTTCTGAAGGTGCTCACCGAGGACGAGTCCTCGATGGCCGCCAACTGGAGCCGCCGCTTCAAGAACAACATGGAGAAGCTGCACTCGGGCGATCCGTACCAAGTGGCCGAGGTGCTTCGGAACCTCTCGATCCGCGATCGCGAGAAGGGCCTGTCGGCCGGCGAGAAGCGCATGATCACGAAGGCCCGTCAGATCTTGATCTCCGAGCTCTCCCACGCCACCGGCAAGTCCGAAGAGGACGCGGAGGCTCTGATCGACGAGACGCTCGACGGCGCCCACGGCGCCAAGATGGTCGCTCAGGCCTGACGTTCCTGTCCCAAACCTTCAGCCCCACCGGTTGTCGGCCGATGCCACTCCAGTAAGGGGTAGCTCGCGCGTGCCCGGCGCCCCGGGCTGCCCGTCGGACGATCGGACGGTGGTCATGAGCGAACCGGAGCCTCGCAAGTCCGCCCTTCGCGGGCGTTTGGTCGAGGGTGTCCGCCTGATCTTCATCGCCCTGTTGGCTACCGCCGGCTATCAGATCGGCGCCTCCCAGGCGGCCGACAGCCCAAGCCGCGCGCTGCTCTGGATCTTCATCGGCGCCGGCGCGGGCTTCGTGATCGGTGGCGTGGCGGGCCGTCTGACCCTGCGGGCGGTGAGCGGGCTCGAGCGGGAGCTCGGACGGACGCCGGCGCCGCAGATCGCCGGCGGCGTGGTGGGTCTGATCATCGGCCTCGTGATCGCCGCGCTGATGATGGTGCCGTTCCTGTTCCTGCCGGCGGGCGCCGCGTGGCCCGCCGTGATCTTCATCTATCTCGTCATGGGATCGCTGGGATTCCGGTTGGGCAAGGCGAAGCACGAGGACATCTTCGCCCTCGTCGGGATGAAGCCGCAGGCGTCAGGAGCGGCCGCTCGAGGCGACCTGCACGTCCTCGACACGAGCGCGCTGATCGACGGCCGGGTTGCCGACCTCGTGTCGACGGGGTTCGTGAGCGGGACGATCCTGTTGCACGACGGCGTCCTGCGGGAGCTCCAGGCGATCAGCGACTCGTCCGACCCGCGCCGGCGCACGCGAGGCCGTCGCGGTCTCGACGTGCTCGTGGAGCTCCAGAAAGCTCCCACGATCCAGTTCCAGCTCGTGGAGGAGGCGGGTGTGCTCGACGTGGACGCCGCGCTGGTCCGGCTCGCTCGTGAGCGGGGGGCCTCGCTCATCACCGTCGACCACAACCTCGCCAAGGTCGCGGAAGCCCTTCGCGTGCCCGTGGCCCAGATCAACGCTCTTGCGACGCGGTTCCGCGTGCCGTACACGGCCGGCGACGAGATCGCGGTTCGTCTGGTCAAAGAGGGCCGAGAGCACGGGCAGGCGGTCGCGTACCTCGACGACGGCACGATGGTGGTCGTCGAGCGGGCGAACGACCGGATCGGGACCCAGGTCGACGTCCGCGTCACGAACGTGATCCAGACGACCACCGGCCGGATGGTCTTCGCGGCGCTCGCGGCCGAGTCTCACGTCGACGCCTGAGCCACGCGCCGTGCCCGGGCGTCGCGCACGTCTGGCATGCTTGCGCGCATGAACGCCCGTCCTCCGGCTGCCGCGATCGTGCTGGCCGCCGGCGCGGGCCGGCGGGTGGGTGCCGACGAACCGAAGGCGTTCCTCTCGATCGGTGGGCGACCGATGCTTGCGGTGGCGGCGGCGGCTGCCGCCGCCTCCGGCGCCGTCGACGAGCTGATCGTGACCGCGCCCGAGGGGTTCGAGGACCGCGCGCGTTCGTGCGTGGACGGGCTCGCGATCCCGTGCACGGTCGTGCCGGGGGGGCGATCACGGCAAGCCTCGGTCCGCGCGGCGTTCCACGTGCTCAGCGAGCGGGTCGAGCTCGTGGCCGTGCACGATGCCGCCCGCCCGTTCGCACCACCCGACCTGTTCGCGTCCGTGCTCGAGGCCATCGGCGACGATGCGGACGGGGCGATCCCCGTCCTCGTGGTCGCCGACACGGTCAAGCGCATCGATGGCGGCCTCGTGGTGGCCACGGTTCCACGCGGCGACCTCGCGCTGGCGCAGACCCCTCAGGCCTTCCGGCGAGGGCCGCTGCGAGACGCGCACGATCGGGCCGTGGCCGCGGGGCTCGAGGTGACCGACGATGCCCAGGCGCTCGAGGAAGCCGGCTTCCGCGTGCGTGCGATCCCCGGCGATCCGATGAACGTGAAGATCACGACGATGTTGGACCTGGCTAGGGCCGACGCTCGGATGGGTGGCGCGCATGCCTGAGACGCCGAGGGTCGGGCTCGGGTTCGACGTGCACCCGCGCGCGGAGGGCCGTCCCATGTGGCTCGGGGGCATCCGGTTCCCCGACGTCGACGGGCTGGCCGGGCATTCCGACGGGGACGCGGTCTGCCACGCGCTCGCCGACGCCCTGCTCGGGGCCGCGGCGCTCGGTGACGTCGGCGCGCACTTCCCCGACACTGATCCGGCGATCGCCGGGATCGGCGGCGTGGAGCTCCTGCGTCAGACCATGGAGCTCGTTCGAAGGGCCGGGCACGACCTGATGTCCTGCGACGTGACGGTGATCTGCGAGCACCCCGCGGTGGCCCCGCGCCGCGATGAGATCCGCGCCGTGCTCGCGGACGCCCTCGGGCTCGGCCAGGCATGTGTGTCGGTGAAGGCGACCCGACCCGAAGGGCTCGGACTCGTGGGCGACGGCGCGGGGTGTCTCGCGCTCGCCGTGCTGGCGTGAGCGGCAACGCGGGAGG
>Ga0307506_10000295_pt1 | contig 10076 bp, 7 predicted proteins | sample 25_S_MG_FD_202175 | JGI IMG/M metagenome (GOLD analysis project Ga0307506, IMG submission 202175) | Soil microbial communities from Populus trichocarpa stands in riparian zone in the Pacific Northwest, United States - 25_S | ecosystem: Environmental > Terrestrial > Soil > Riparian zone > Trees... | reverse complement strand
AAGGTGCTCCGTCAGCAAGGCCGGTTTGGGTCCGGTGACCTGCCATAGCTGGAGAAGCCCGTCCATGAAAAGAACGGCGAGCGTGGCGCGGTCCGGGCTGAAGGCGAGCCGCTCGACGTAGCCCTTGTCCCTGGGCTGAACCCACAGAGCCCGGCGAGTCTCTGTGTCCCACATCTGCAGCGTGCCGTTGTCGGTGCCGGTGGCGAACCGGCGTCCGTCCGGACTGAAAACGATGGCATTGACGAAGCCGTCCTGCGGATTGGCGCTGTGCAGGTAGGCGAGAAGGTCGGGAGAGGATTGAAAGAGGGAGAGCGAGGCGTTGCGGGTATCGAAGGTGTCTTCCGTGCGGGTACCTTCGAGGCTCAGAAGGAAGGCAAGGTCGAGCTCAGTGTCTTTCAGGCTGAGAGCCGTCGTGCCAAGGCGTCCGGCGTTGGCAATGCGGGCCTGCCGCACCGCGGCGTTGCGCTGGAGAACAGCGAAGATGGCCACGGCCAGGAGAACGGCCGCGACGGCGATGGTGATCCCCTGATTGCGCCTGTGCGCGCGGCTGGCGGCCTGGCGGCTGAGGAGAAGGTACTGAGTCTGGAGCTGCGTGGGCGGCGCCGGCTGGCTCGGGCTCTGGGCGAGCCAGATCTCGAATTTCTTCAGCTCGTCGCCGCGCAACAATCTGCTGTTGTCTTTGCCCTTGCTCTCCCAGTCCTGTGCACGGACCTGAAGCAGGGTCTTCTGCGCGACCCAGGCAAGGTCGGTATTCATGGCCGTGATGAGGGTCTGGAAAGCAGCGGCAAAGGCTTCTTCTGAGCTGTCGGCCGCGCGAAAATCGATGTCGTTCACCACGCGGATTTCTTTCGCGATGCCCTCGTACGGGGTGTTCCGGTAGTGGATGGGGATGAGGCGCTTGCCCGCCTTGACGGCGTGGGCGATCTCCTGGCCGCAGGGGGCAAGTGCGCCGTCGGGAAGCGGCTTCACGGAGTCAGGGCTGATGACAAAGAGGAAATTGTGCGCGCTGTCGATGCCGCTGAAGGCCGCCGCATCCCAGGCTTCCGCGGGCTGGATATCCCGCTTGTCGAGCCATACCGTCTTGCCCGCGGCTTCGAGCGCTGCTCGCAGGCGGACCGCAAAGGGTCTGTCTACACTGGAATAGGAGAGAAGGGCATCGAACACAGGAAACCTGCGGCAGATCGTGTGTGCTTTGCAGGGAGTCTACAGGAACTGAGGCCTAAAAAGGACATGCTATGGTGGAGCGGAATCGAAAGGAGAGCCCATGCCTACGATCCGTGCCCGTCATCGCGCGGTCATGTCGCTACTGGTGTCCTTGCTCGTCCTCCCCTTTGCGCGTCCTGCACAGGCTGCGCGAGTGATTGCCACCGTCGAGACGGTCAACAGCGGTCGGCCCAGCTCGATCCTGGTCGAGGCGGCCACCAACAAGATCTACGTCGGCAACTTCGATGGCGGCACGGTGACCATTCTCGACGGCAGCACCAACACAGTATCAGGCGTCGATACGGGCAGCGGCAGAGCGGCCGGCCTTGCGCGGGACACCGCCCGCAGCCGCGTCTACGTGTTCAACCGCGATGGGCGGCCCTACCTCTCCGTGATCGACGGAGTAACCAACGCTGTGTCCAGTTTTACCGATCCGCCGGGAAAGGCCGACTTGTCCAGCCTGGCCTGGGGAATCGCTGTCGCGCCGTCCACGGGCAAGATCTACGTCCCGGGGGTCGGTGCCAATATGGTCGGTATCGCCGACCCCGTCACGCGGACGTTCCAATCCTTTCTTCCCACCGGCGACCCGAGGTATTTGGTGGCGAACGCGACCAGCGGGCTCGTCTACGTGGCCAGCCGCGCCGGCGTGGTGGTCATGCAGGGCACCAGCGGTGGCACAGTCATCAGCATGTCGACGCACACCATCGCGATGCCGGGGTTTCCCCAGGCTCCCGTCGTCGACGAGGTCTTGAACAGGATCTACGTTCCGATCCTCGGCCAGACGTCGGTCGTCGTGATCGACGGTAACAGCAACACGACTTCGTCATTGGCCATGCCCGTGGTATGCAGCCGGCTGGCCGTCAGTCCCGTGACGCACAAGCTGTACGGGGTCTCAGCCGACCTGACCGGGGTCGTCGTCGTCGCTCCAGACGGCAGGGTCAGGGTGCTGCCGGTCCCTGGCGCGCGTTCCATCGCGATCAATACCACCACCAATCAAATCTACGTCGCGGGCACGGGCGGGTGCTCATCACCGGCTGACTGTTTACAGAGCCGTGTCTACATCATTGATGGCCTGACCAACGCGATCAGCTCGCTGGATCTTTTCAGCCTCAAAGGCCTGGAGATGTCGCCCGTGGCCATCGCCGTCAACCCGGTCACAAACCGGATCTACGTGGCGAGCCAACTGTCGGGCAACCCACTGTGGGTGCCACGCGAGCAGACGGGCCAGATCGATGTCATCGATGGCGCGGCAGCGGCGGTGCCCGTGCCGGTGGTCAGTGTCGACAACATCGAAGTGGTGCAGTCGGTGCAAGGACCGGGGCAGGCCGTGCCGCTGATCGCAGGCAAGGTGACCGTAGCGCGGGTCTATCTCAGCGGCGGGCCGCTGCAAGGCGTGACCGGAGCTCTGGCCGTTCGCGGCCCCAAGGGCGGCAGCCCTGACCCTCGTTCCATTCAGTCGGAGCAGGCGATCGGCGTCGGCTCGACGAGCCTGGGCTCGCGCCGGGACGCCAATGACGGGAGCCTCAACTTCAGGCTGCCCCAGGATCTGACCGGCGAGATCTCGCTGCAGGTCAGCGAGCTACGTATTAGCGGTGGCCGCGTTGCCTGCCGCAACTGCTGGAACAAAATCGGCCTCATCCCCGGCTTCGCGGCGCCGGTTGACATGAAGGTCAAAGTGATCGGCCTGAGCTACAACGCAGCCAACCCCGTGCGCGCGATGGCACCACGGCCGGTGGACTTCAATATGCTGCAGTCCTGGCTGGTCCGCGCCTACCCGATCAGCACGCTGACCTGGTCCGCCCGGACCGTCGCGGCGCAAGCCGCCGTTCCCTTCGAATGCGAGGACGCGAACGCCCAGGTCCTGGCGATCCGCAACCTGGACATTCAAGGCGGGACCGACGCGCGCACCCATTACTACGGCTACGTCTTCGACGACGGCGGCAACTCCGGCATATATTTCATGCGCGGCTGCTCCGCAGGAATTCCCACAGTAGCGGATCCGTCCATCGTGGCCTCCGGTCCCACCGGGCCCCCCGGCTCCAGATTCGCCTGGGACCGCAGTCCTTCCTGGGGCGGCTGGTATGGCGCGCATGAGCTCGGACATACCTATGGGCGCATGCACGCCGGCCCGATCACGGGGCACACGCCGCCACCGAGCAGTATCGCGCTCGGACCCTGCGACGAACAGGTCCCCGACCCCTCCTTCCCGTACCCCGCCGGCCAGATCAGCTCAGCCGACGGTGCGTTCGTCGGGCTGGACGTCGGGGATGCCGCGAACAACATCGCAGAATCGGTGAAGCCGGGGCTGTCATCGCACGACGTGATGAGCTACTGCGACAACATCTGGATGAGCAACTACAACTACACGGCCATCATGACGCGCCTGATCGCCGAGAACGCGCTGCCGGCGGTTCCGCCGCCGGCGCCTGCCGGGCTGGCTGCCGAGGCCACGAGCCACCCCGCCGGCGATTACGTCACAATCGTCGGAACGGCGAACGTGACCCGGCATACCGGCAGCATCGTCTACGTCCGTCGCTCGCAGCGTGGCGAGATCCGCGCCGTGGACGCAAAATCTCCCATCCGCTTGCGCCTCATCGGCAGCAATGATGCGACCCTTCAGGAGCTGCCGGTCGCGTTCCTGCCGAGCTCGGAGCGCGAGCGCGATGAGGACCTGAAGGGGGTCGTACAAGCGTCATTCATCATGCGGTCCGACCTGAAAGCCATCGAGCTGATCGTTGACGGCAAAGCCGCGGGGCGGTTCGATGCGACGGTGCCGATCGCGATCCCGCAGACCGAAATCCGCACCCCGGCAGTGCCGAAGCTCCAGGCCGCACCGGTGCCGGACCAGGGCGGCAAAGGCGCGAGCACCCTGCACATCGACTGGGGCTCACGCATCACCCGGGCGACGCCCCTCGTGGCGACGGCCCAGGTCCGCTACGACGTACAGGCGAGCGCGGACGGCGGCAAGACATGGGAGACTCTGGCCATCTCCGTTCCGGCGCCCAATGCCGACATCGACGTGAGCGGGTTCGGTGGGGGTAGATCCTTCCTCGTCCGTGTTGTGGCGAATTCGGGTTTCGAGTCGAAGGTCATCGCGCAAAGGTCGATCACACGATAGCGGCGGGACGCTCTGGCGGGTGAGGTACGCTCTTGACGATTGTCGCCATGCTGGCCCTGGGATTCTCGACCCGCTATGCCGGCCTGGACTCGACGATGGGTTTCGCCTTCGCGTCGACCGGCGTGCTCTTCCCCTTCTTCTCGCCGCTCACCGGCAGCGACACCTCATCGAACGTCCTCTTCCGAGGGCTCCAGCGGATCAGTGCCGAGCGGCTGGGGTTGAGCCCCATCCTGGCCTGTGCCCCCAAGTCTTTGAAGAAGCCGAGCTCTCCTCGCGGCCGAGCTCCGGACCTCGCGGAGCGCTTGACGCGTAGCGCGGGATTCCTGGTCTTCGGATGACATGGCGGAAAGAGGCGGAGTTTCCTCGAAAGCCGCGAACTCAGAAGAACGGCAGCTTCCAACGGCTCGTAGACGGAGGGACAACGATCATCCCTCCGTATACGGCTTGTCTTCGGAGGGACAGCGATCATCCCTCCCTATTCAGCTTGTTTCCGCCTCGAACAGTCCGTAGATGGAGGGACAACGATTGTCCCTGCGTATACGGCGCATCTTCGGAGGGATAGCGATTGTCCCTCCTTATCCAGCCCGTTTTCGCCCCGAACAAACCGTATCTGGAGGGACAACGATTGTCCCTCCAGATACGAGGGATTTTTGGAGAGGAGCGTCTGATTTTCGGAAGGCGGCGCGGAAGTGGCCGGTATCCAGGAGCCCTGCGCGGCAGAAAGCCGCGAAGCAGCGCTGGAGGCCTGCGAGGGAGAGACCTCAATACACCTCGTCGTGGGTTCCGATCTCGATGAGGAAGATGTCGTCCTCTTCTTTTCCCGGGTTACTGACAAACTCGAACAGGATGCGCAAGTCGTAGCCGGCGCTACAGGCCCAGATACCGGCCAGGCGCCCTTTGAGCTTGTGGGTTGCGAGTTGGGCTGCGAAGGGTTCTACTTGCAGGAGCTCCAAAGTCGCCTCGATCTCACCGAGAGCCTGGGGTTGACGCTTGACCGTCCGGCGGAGAGCGCGGCGAAAGGTGTTACTCCAGAGGAGCTCCCTCATTCGGCGATTTCCGCCATCAGCTCGGCGACCGTGCCCCGCCGAGCCTCTCCCTGAGCAAGCTCGCGCCGGGCTTGCTCGATGCTGGCGGCGAGAGCCTCGCGGCGACGCTCTCTCTGCCGGCTACGGACGATCTCGACCAGATCGTGCTGCTGCTCTTCGGGCAGCTCTTCCACCATTTCAAGAGCTTGCTGGAAACTCGCGGCTGCTGAGCTTGACATGGGCGACGACCTCCTTGTTCCCTGCATCGCGATTGTATCTCAGCCGCCATCCCTCCGCGGCGGCAGCAGCCGCTCCACGGCCGGCTCGCGGAGGAGAGAGCCGCCCTCATTCGAGGCGAGCCGGTTCAGGGACGCTTCTCGAGAGCAGCGATCTCGCGGAGAGCTTCCTCCATCGAGGATGGTCCGATGCGCAGAGGAGCTCCCAGCCGGAAGAAGCGGTCCTGGAGCTCGAGGCGAGAGAGACCGAGCTCTTCCGCAGCCTTGCCGAGGTTGATGTCGGTCTTCAGGTACCTCCGAAGCACCTGGGCATCGTGGGGGATTCCCTCAGTTGGCTCGGCGGACTCGGTGGCGCAGGTAGCGAGCGCCTGAAGCAGGCGGAAGTCGGCGGCGTCCAGCAGAACGATCTGTTCCTCGCCCGAGCTTTCGAGCACGGCCATTTCCCCGTGGCGCACACGCTCCACGATCTCCCTGGCTTTGGCCCCGAGGTCCGTCGGGGAGATCACTGTTCTGGTCATGGGTGCCATCCGTATCGGCTCTACGATCTTACTCTGGACTCCGCGGCGGCAGCAACCGCTCCACGGCCGGCTCGCGTAGGTTGTAGCGCGAGCTCATGACGCGGCCGTAGGCGCCGGTGTTGGCGATGAGGAGGACGTCGCCTTCGGCGGCGGGGGCGATGCGGCGGGAGCGGCCGAGGACGTCGCCGGTCTCGCAGATGGGACCGACGATGTGGGCGAGGAGGGTCGCCGGCTGGTCGAGGTGGGTGAGGTTGACGATGGGGTGATAGGCGCCGTAGAGGGCGGGACGGATGAGCGAGTTCATGCCGGTTTCGAGGCCGACGTAGGTGAGCTCGCCTTTTCTTTTGAGCTGCACGACGCGGGCGAGGAGGACGCCGGCCTGGGCGACGAGGAAGCGGCCGGGCTCCAGCCAGAGCTGGAGGTGCGGGTTGGCGGCGCGGAAGCGGCGGAGGGAGTCGTCGACGGCGGCGAGGTCGAGCGGGGTCTGCCCGGACCTCTCGGGCACGCCGAGGCCGCCGCCGAGGTCGAGGATGCGCACGCTGGGAAAGCGCTCGGCGACGGAGCCGAGGAAGAGGGCGGTCTCGCTCCAGGTCTCGACGGCGCGGATGCCGCTGCCGGTGTGGGCGTGGAGACCGACGACGCGGACGCCGAGCTCGGCGGTGAGCCGCGCCAGCTCGTCGAGCTCGTCGGGCGCGATGCCGAACTTCGACAGCGCGCCGGCGGTGCGGACGTGCGAATGGTGGCCGCGCCCGCGGCCGGGATCGAGGCGGACGAGGACGTCGCGGCCGGCGAAGAGGCCGGGCCAGGCGCGCAAGGCGTGCAGGCTGTCGATGGTCACCCAGGCGCCCATCTCGAAGGCGCGGCGGTATTCCTCGGCGGGCGCGAAGTTGGGGGTGAAGAGGAGGCGCGTGGCGTCCAGGTCCGGGAACAGGCCGCGCACGTGCTCCAGCTCCGGCGCGGAGACGCACTCGAAGCCCAGGCCCGCGGCGGCGAAGCGGGCGAGGACGTCCTGGTGATGGTTCGCTTTGATCGAATAGAAAATGCGGTCGAGAGCGCCGAGGGCGAGGAGCGAGGCGACGGCGCGGTCCAGGGTCTCGGCGTCGTAGACGTAGACCGGCCCGTCGCTCGCCGCGAGCGCCAGCAGCTCGGCGCGGCGGTCCCGCCACCACTCCCCCGCCGGTCTCTCCTCCGTCTCCGGCTCCCGATTATTTCCGACTAGATCGAAGAGATCGGACCAGGTCGGACCGAAGACCGGGCTCTCCGCCTGGTGGCCGAAAAGGAGGCCGTGGAGCTGGCGCACCAGCCGCTCCTCCTGGTCCTCGTCGACCAGGAAGGTGAGATTGAGGTCGCTCGCCGACTGCGTCATCAGATGGACCTTCATCTCGTCGAACACTTCGAGCACCGGCGCGAGATCGTGGAGGATGGCGCGGATGCCGCGTCCGACCAGGGAGATCGCGGCGGTGGGCGCGATCAGGCGCGGCTCGCAGTGCTCGGCGAGGTCGCGGAGCAGCCGGCCGAGGACCGCGGGCTCCAGCGCGTTGGCGCCGGGGTCCAGGGAGACGGTGACGTTGGTCTCCGAGGTGGAGACCGAATCGATCGACAGGCCGTGGCGGGTGAAGACGGCGAAGACGTCGGCGAGGAAGCCGACCTTCTGCCACATCCCCAGCGTCTCCATGGAGATCAGGGTGATGCCGCGGCGGGCGGAGATCGCCTTCACCTGCGGACCGCTCTCCGGGCCGGCGACCGAGACCACGGTGCCGGGGATCTCCGGCCGCTGGGTGCACAGGATGCGCAGGGGGATGCGGTGGGCGCGCAGCGGCGGGATGGAGCGCGGATGGAGGACCCTGGCGCCGGTGGTGGCGATCTCCTGGGCCTCTTCATAGTCGAGGGCGAGCAGCAGGCGGGCGGAGGGGAGGAGCGCCGGATTGGCGGTGAACATGCCCGGCACGTCGGTCCAGACCTCGCACCGTTCGGCGCCGAGGCGCGCGGCGAAGAGGGCGGCGGAGGTGTCCGAGCCACCGCGGCCGAGGAGGACCGTCTCGCCGGCGGCGTTGCGGGCGATGAAGCCCTGAGTGATCAGGACCGCGGCCGGCAGCGCGGCGAGACGCTCGCGCAGGGCCTCGTCGCGCTCGAAGCCGCAGGAGGCGGCGAGATAGGACCGCGCCTGGCTCGCGCGAGGGCTATCTTGGAAATCACCGCGGGCCAGCAAGGATTCGCGCGCGTCCTGCCAGGCGGCCGAGAGCCCGCGCGCCTGGAGAAAAGCCGCGCCGAGGCGGGTGGACAGGATCTCGCCGAAGGCCATCACCCGCGCCTTGAGCTTGGGGCCGGCCTCGCGCAGCAGCGACGCGGCGAGAGCGAGGCGGGAGAGCTCCTCGAAGTCCGCCTGGAGGAGCGGCGCGCCATCCTCCGGGAGCCCGAGCGCGGCGCCGAGCTCGCGGTGGCGCGCCGTGATGGCGGCGAGCGCCTCCGCATGGGAGCTCTGAGGATGGGCCTGAATCGCCAGGGCGAGCAGCTTCTCCAGGCGGTCCGAGATCCCGGAGAGCGCCGAGCAGACGATCAGGGGCCGCAGCCCCTCCGCCAGGCGCGCCTCGGCCAGGGAGGCGATCGTCTCCCAGCGCTCGGCGGTGGAGACGCTGGTGCCGCCGAATTTGAGGACGACCCAGGGCGGGGATGGCACGAGATCTCGACCTACGTGACCCGGGGCTCACGCCCCGGGCTACACGCTTGCGCCCCTCCGGGGCGGGGACCGGCAGTGGACTCTTGACCCGATGTACGAGCGCCGGGTGGGGGTGTGCCCCGGAGGGGCATGAGCATGTAGCCCGGGGCGTGAGCCCCGGGTACGTTCCGCACGGCCTTGCTCACCCCTTCGCCGCCTTCACCGCCTCGGTCAGCGCCGGCAGCACCTCGTGGAGGTCGCCGACGATGCCGTAGTGGGCGACCGTGAAGATCGGCGCGCCGGGGTCTTTGTTGATGGCGACGACGACGGTCGAGCCCTTCATGCCCACGAGATGCTGGATGGCGCCGGAGATGCCGGCGGCGATGTAGAGCTTGGGGGCGACGGTCTGGCCCGAGGAGCCGATCTGGCGGTCGCGCGGGAGCCAGCCGTTGTCGATCACCGGCCGGCTGGCGCCGATCTCGGCGCCGAGGGCTTTGGCGAGGGCCTCGACCGGTCCCATCTTGTCCGCGCCGCCGACGCCGCGGCCGACGGCCAGGATGATGTCGGCCTTGGTGAGGTCGACCTGATCGCCGCCGACCTCTTCATAGCCCAGGACCTCGCGGTCCGCCTGGAGGCCGGTGAGGTCGGCGGCCAACGCCTGCACCGGCGCCTCGCCTTTGACCACCGCATCGGCGGGGAAGGCGCCGGACTGCACGGAGACGAGCACCGTCCCTTCGCCTTTCACCCGCACCTTGGCCTGCATCTTGCCGCCCAGGATGGGACGGGTCCAGATCATCCCGTCGGCTTCCTGCGTGAAACCGGTCACCTCGGGGAGGAGCCCGGCGCCCACCGTCTGGGCGAGGCGGGGCACGAAGTCGACCGATTGATAGGTGTGCGGGAAGACGACGAAGGCCGGCTGCGCGGCGCGGATCGCCGGCGCCAGGGCGCCGATCCAGGCGCCGGGCGTATAGGCGCGGAGGGCTTCGTGGTCGGCGACGTGGACGGCGGCGAGGTCGAGCTTGGCGATCTCCGTGGCGGCGGCGGCGGCACCGGCGCCGAGGACCACGGCTTCCGCCTTGCCCCCGAGCTGGCCGGCCAGGCGCTGCGCCGCGCCGATCGCTTCCCACGAGATGCGCGAGACCTGTCCATCCCGCAGTTGGACCACCACCCAGACACGATTTGACATCAAAGCGTTTCCCATCAGAGCACCCTCGCTTCCTTCTGCAGCTTCTCCACCAGCGTGGCGGCTGCCTTCTTGGGATCGCCCTCGATCATCTGCGCGCCGGTGCCGCTCTGCGGGAAGGCCACCGAAACGATCTC
>Ga0307506_10000294_pt1 | contig 10080 bp, 7 predicted proteins | sample 25_S_MG_FD_202175 | JGI IMG/M metagenome (GOLD analysis project Ga0307506, IMG submission 202175) | Soil microbial communities from Populus trichocarpa stands in riparian zone in the Pacific Northwest, United States - 25_S | ecosystem: Environmental > Terrestrial > Soil > Riparian zone > Trees... | reverse complement strand
AGAACAAGGATGCGGCAGCGGAAATAAAAATGCCGCGTCCTGAAACGAGATGCCGCGACCTAACTCTAGATGCCGCGTCGTAATTTACGATGCCGCATCCTTGTTCCAGATGCCGCGTCCTTAATTCATATGCCGCGTCCTGGTTTCCGGTGCCGCGTCCTGATCTACGGTGCCGCGACCGGAAAAGAGGTCGCGGCATCTAAAAGGATCTGCCGCGACGGAAAAGCAGGTGCCGCGTCTTCTTTTGCGGGGAGGTGCTCGGGCCTTGCCTTGCGGCAAAAGAGGGCGCGAGGAGGCTTCGGACGGCGGGAGGGCGCGGCGGGGCTGGACTTGCCGCGACCCGGCGGGCTATCGTGCGGGGGCAAAGACGTTTGCCGCGACCTTTTTGGAGGAGAGACAAGATGAAGACCAGCCTCTCGATTGCCCAGGTTCTGTCCGATCTGGAAACGCAGCTTGCGCATCATGAAGGGCAGGAGGCTTTCCATGCGCAGCAGGAGGTCTTCCATCGGGAGCAGCGGGTTCTCCACGCGGAAGGGCTGGGCAAGGTGCGGGAGCGTTACGAGGTTTTCAAGGCCGGCGTGGCGGCGGCCGGAGAGATCTTCGCGGATCTGCCGCAGGCGGCGCCGGCGCCGCCGGCGCCGGTCCTGAGCGAGGGGGACGAGGGCGGCCGCCGGTCGACGGTGGCCAAGCTGGTCCTGCGCCTCGTTGCGGCCAAGGCCGGGAACGAGACCTTCACACCGTCGTCCCTGGCCGCGGAGCTCAACGAGCGCTTCCCGGCCAGGAGGCGCCGTCCCTTCGAAGGCCGCGACATCTCGGTCTACCTGCGCCGCCAGCTCGCCGAAGGCGACCTCCGCCTCGTGCGCAAGGGCGGCGCGGCGCACGAGTCCGTCTATACCCGCCGGCTGGGCTGAAAGTCTCGACCGAAAATCCGGCTGGGGCAAGCTGGCAAACTATTTGCTCTTGCTTCGAGTCGTATGCCGAGTCCCGCCGTCGCACCGCCTGACCGCCTGGAACGCACCGTTTCGCCTGCGCCGCCGCGAGCCACGCCGCCGTCAGCGCCCGCGCCCCGTCCCCGCGAGCCTCTCGGCCGGCGCGGTCTTTTCTGGATCCTGGGACTGGCGGTGGCCGCGCTCGTGCTGCTCTTCATCGCCAGCCACTTCGATGAATATCTGCGGCGGACCCTGGAGACGAAGATCAACCAGCGTCTTCACGGCTACAGCGTCACCCTGGCGCACGCGCACCTCAGTCCCTTCGGCCTGGCGTTGACCCTGGAGGGGCTCGTCATCCGGCAGCAGGCGAACCCGGAGCCGCCGGTGGCGGACGTTCCGCGGCTGCGGACGAGCGTCGAGTGGCGGGAGGTTTTGAGCGGCCATCTGGTGGCGGATGCTCTGTTCCTCCGGCCGCGTGTCCACATCAACCTGCCGCAGCTCCGGGAGGAGTCGCGCGACCGGGTGGGCCTGCAGGACCGCGGCTGGCAGCAGGCCCTGGAGTCGATCTATCCGCTCAAATTCAACCTGATCCAGGTGCGGGACGGCGACGCCGTCTACATCGACACGGACCCGAAGCGCCCGCTTCATGTCTCGCACTGGAATCTCCTGGCGTCGAATATCCGCAACATCCGCTCGCGCGACCGTGTCTATCCGTCGCCCATCCACAGCGACGGGGTGATCTTCGAGACCGGGCACGGCGTGGTGGACGGCCATGCCGACTTCCTGGCGGAGCCGTACGCCGGCATCCACGCCGTCTACCGGGTGGAGAACATCCCCTTGGACCGCCTGCGCGCCATCGTCGCGCGCGCCAATGTCACCGTCTCCGGCGGCGTCCTCGCCTCCCAGGGAGAGGTGGAGGTCGGCCCCAAGCACCGCGAGGCGCGCATCTCCGACGTCATCGTGCGCGGCCTGCGCCTCGACTACACCAACACGCCGGGCACCACCGCCGCCGAAGCGGCGCGGGGGCGCGCGGTGAAGAACGCCGCCGAGGACCCGACGCCCGCCCTGGCGTTCCACGTCGACCGGCTCCGTCTCGCCGACAGCCGCCTCGGCCTGATCAGCGTCATCAAGGACCGCCGCCTCCGCTTCTTCCTGAGCGACACGAATCTGGACGTGACCAATCTCTCGGCCGGTTTCCGCGACGGGCCGGCGACGGCGAAGCTCACCGGGCGCTTCATGGGCATCGGCGCCGCCCGCGGCACCGCCCACTTCCGCGCCGACCGCAACGGACCCGATTTCGATCTCACCGCGGCGGTGGAGAAGGCGAGCCTGCCCTCCATCAACGAGCTCCTCCGCGCCTACGGCAAATTCGACGTCACCCAGGGCACCTTCTCCGTCTACTCCGAGATCCGTGTCCGCAACGGCCGCATCGACGGCTATGTCAAGCCGCTCTTCGAGAACGTCAAGGTCTACGATCCGCAGCAGGACAAGAAGAAGCCGGTCCTCCGCAAGCTCTACGAGAAAATCGTCGGCGGCCTCTCGCACATCCTGGAGAACAAGCCGCGCGATCAAGTCGCCACCGTCGCCGACCTCTCGGGCACCCTCGAGGATCCGAACACCAGCGCCTGGGAGATCGCGGTGCGCCTGGTCTCGAACGCCTTCGTCAAGGCGATCCTGCCGGGGTTCGAGCGCGAGGTCGAGGCGTTCCGGCACCGACGGCGGTGATGCTACGATCCGCCGGCCATGGAACCGCTCAAGCGTCTGGCCCGCCGGGTTCTTCCACGCCGTGTGCGGCGCTGGTTGCGCGGGCAGATGCTGGAGATTCCGTACCGCCTGCACGATCTGGGGCCCGATCTGCGGGAGCGGTTTTCCAGGGATCGTGAGAGTCCGCCCCTGCCGCCGGCGGCGCTCCGCCGGCGCGTTGGCCTGACCAGCTCGCGCGAGGAGTTTTTGACTCTCGGCCGCGATCTTTCGCGGGATCTGCTCGCGGCGTTCGCGGAGGTCCGTCGGCCGGACGAGAGCTTCGCCCGTTGGCTCGATTTCGGCTGCGGCTCGGGCCGCGTGGCCCGTTTCGTGATCGCGGCCGGCGTGGGGACGGTCTCGGGCGTGGACGTCGACCGCCCGGCTGTCCGCTGGGCGCGGCGGCATCTCGGAGCGGGATTTGAGGCGATCGAGCCGCGTCCGCCGCTGCCGTTTCCGGAGGCTTCGTTCGACGTCGTCTATGCGGTCTCCGTCTTCACTCATCTGGATGAGGCGAAGCAGCTCGATTGGCTGCGGGAAGCCCACCGGGTGCTGCGGCCGGGCGGCCTTCTGATCGCTTCGACCCATCATGAGGACCTGGCCTGGACGCGGCCCGATCTGTCCGCGGCGCAGCGGGAGAAGCTCGCGGCGGAGGGTTTTCTTTTCGCTCCCGGAGATGGGCCGTTCAATGACGATTCGGCCTTTCACACGCCGCCCTATCTCGACAGGGTCTGGGGCGGCCTCTTCGCGCGGAGGATGTACAGGCGGCAGGGCCTGGTGGGGTATCAGGACCTTTCGGTCTGGGCGAAATCCTGATTCTGCAGAGCCAGGCAGGCCGTGATCGCCGCCGCGACGAAGCTTTCGGCCTGCTCGGCCTGGGCCTCGCCCGGGCCGGCGCTGAGCAGGGCCGGTGTGTCGAGGACGGCGCCGGTCCAGCCTTCCGTGGTCCAGACGCCGCCGCCTTCCAGAGCCGGCAGCTCGCGGCTTTCGGGGTAGGGCCAGGGGGTGACGTAGAAATAAGGATGCGGCCGGGTGGCGTCGCCGGGCGACAGGCCGGCGCCGATCGTGCGCGCAGTCTCGGGATTCTGATCGAGGGTGATCAGGATCGCGATGTCGAAGTGATGCGGCCAGCAGCGCACCGCCGACGCGCCGGGATGGCGGCCGGCGACCTCGGTGAGGAGGCGGTGGGCGTTGCCGAACCAGCGGCCGATCTCGGAAAAGGCGGCGACGTCGATCACCGAGAAGCGCTCGGCTTCGTCGTCATCGGCACCGTTTCCGGTGCCGGCGCCGTGCTCGGGCAGCCCTTCGCCGGGGCGTTGCAGGGGTTGCAGGAGCGGCCGGCCGACGCGGCGCGGGATTTCCTTCTCCAGCCAGAGGTAGATCTCTTCCAGCGTGTGGCCGTCGAGGAGGAGCTCGGCGGTGACGCGGTCGTTGGCGTCGAGGAGGACGACGGCGGGCGGGGAGGGGCGCAGGGCGGTGCGGAAGGGCCAGACGCCATGCACCAGCTCCTGTGCCAGGGCGCGCGGTCCGCCGGCCCAGCGCAGGCACTGCTCGCTGAAGTCGGGCCGGTGCTCGAGGAGCTGGCGGCCGGGGGCGGAGGCGGCCTGCGCCGCCCGGTGGAGCTGCACGCGGGCATCCACGACGCGGCGCGGATCGACTGTACCGAGAGTCTCCCAGGAAATCGTCATCGGCTTGGGGACGATCTTAACCGATCCGGCGCTACAATCGCCCGCAATAATCGCCCGCGCTCGCCCGCGCGTCCGCGCCTTTCTCTCGGTCCTCAAAGGAGGTCTCATGCTCTGCCGTCGATCCCTGTCGCTCCTCGCCGTCTGTCTTTTGACCCTGCCGGGGCTGACTCTCGCCGCCAAGGCTCCCGCCAAGTCCGATGCGTCCCCGGCGGCGAGCCCGGGCAAGCAGGCCGCCGTCGCTTCCGTCGACCGCCACCGGCCGGAGCTGGTCGACCTCGCCAACCAGGTCTGGGGATTCGCCGAGACCGCGCTCAAGGAGAAGCGCTCGTCGAAGCTCCTCGCCGACTACGCGGAGGCCCAGGGCTTCAAGGTCGAGCGCGGCGTCGCCGGCATGCCCACGGCGTTCACCGCCACCTATGGCGAGGGGAAGCCGGTGATCGCCGTCCTCGGCGAATACGACGCGCTGCCCGGGATCTCCCAGAAGGCGCAGCCCACCAAGGAGCCGCTGGTGGCCGGCGCGCCCGGCCACGGCTGCGGCCACAACCTCTTCGGCGCCGCCAGCCTGGGCGCGGCGACGGCGATCAAGGAGCTCATCGCCGCCGGCAAGCTGCACGGCACCGTGCGCTTCTACGGCACGCCGGCCGAGGAGTCGGTGGGCGGCAAGCTCTACATGATCCGCGAGGGTCTGTTCAAGGACGTCGACGTGGTCCTCGCCTGGCATCCGGCGGACGAGACGCGGGCCGACACCCAGAGCTCCCAGGCGCTGGTCGACTTCGTCGTCGAATTCCACGGCAAGGCCGCGCACGCCGCCTTCGATCCATGGAACGGCCGCAGCGCCCTCGACGGCCTGGAGATCTTCACCCACGCCCTCAACATGATGCGCGAGCACGTGCGTCCCACGGTGCGCATGCACTACGTCATCACCGACGGCGGCGACGTGCCGAACGTCGTGCCGGAGCATGCCAAGGTCTGGACCTGGGTGCGCGACACCAGGCACGCCTCCGTCGACGAGCTGATGGAGCGGGTGCGCAAGATGGCCGCCGGAGCCGCGCTCGCCGCCGACGTGGAGAGCACGCTGCGCGTGCAGTCCGGGGACTACGAGATGCTGGTCAACCGCGCCGGCGAGCGCCTCCTGCATGCCAACATGACCTGGATCGGGCCGATCGAGTACACCGAGGCGGAGCAGGAGTTCGCCCGGAGGATCCAGAAGGAGACCGGCGTCGCGGAGAAAGGGCTGAGCGGCGCCGTCCAGCCGCTCGACGAGAATCCCGGAGATCCCAAAGGCGGCTCGAGCGACGTGGGCGACGTGAGCTGGAACGTGCCGACTCTCCATGTTTCCGTGACCACGGCCCCCAAGTCCGCCCCCTGGCACGCCTGGCCGGTCGTCGCCTGCGGCAGCACCTCCATCGGCCACAAGGGGATGACCTTCGCCGCCAAGACCCTCGCCGCCACCATGGTCGACCTCTTCGAGCAGCCGGCCAGACGCGACGAGATCCGCAAGGAGTTCGAGGAGAACACCAAGGGGACGGCCTACAAGGGATATATCCCGGACGGTCCGCCGCCGCTGCCGAAGGAGTGAGGGTGGAGTGAGGGGGGGAATGTTGACCTCCTGCCTGCGAAGGGGCTAAAGTGGCCGCCAACCCGGAGAAGGCAGGGAGGTCACAACCCAGGATGGGGCCCGAGAGCGAGAACCGTCTGGAGACACAGACGTGGTCCACGCCGGTGGGCGAGCCCAGACCTTCGCTGTCCGTTCCCGGCTTGACGATCCTCGGCCACCCCGAGATCCGGCGCATCGGCGAGCGGGCGGCTCTGCTCGAGCTGTCGTCGGGACGGGAAGCGCTCCTGTCGCGGGCGGAGCCGGGGTTCGCTCCGCCGGGTGAAGCGGTGCTCCAGCCTCTCGGCGTGCCCTATCTCAGCCGCCGTCCCTGGATCCTCCGGCCGGCGGCGGAGGGCGGCGTCCAGGTGCTCCGGGGCGATTCCGCCATGTCCCTCGTTGCCGACGGCCAGGCGGTCGACAGCGAGGCCGCGTTCTCGGCCGCCGAGGTGGATCGCGGCGTGGTGTTGCTGCTCGCCGGCCAGGTGGCGCTCCTGCTGCACCGCTTCCGCCCGGTCTTTCCCGGCAGCTTGCCACGCTACGGCCTGGTGGGCCTGAGCGATTCTCTTCTCGATCTCTGCCGCCAGATCGCGCGCGTCGCGGATCTCCGGGTCCCGGTGCTGTTGCGCGGTGAATCGGGGACCGGCAAGGAGCTGGTGGCGGCGGCTCTCCATCGCGCGAGCCGCCGGCGCGACGGGCCTTTCGTGGCGCTCAACATGGGCGCCTTGCCTGCGTCGCTCGCCGCCGCCGAGCTGTTCGGCGCGGCGCGGGGTGCCTACACGGGCGCCGAGCAGGCGCGGCGGGGCGCTTTTCGCCGCGCCCACGGCGGCACGCTCTTTCTCGACGAGATCGGCGAGACACCCCAGGAAACCCAGCCGCTGCTGCTGCGCGCCCTGGAGAGCGGCGAGGTGCAGCCGCTGGGCAGCGAAGAGACGGCGCGCGTCGACGTGCGCGTCGTCGCCGCCACGGACGCCGATCTCGAGCAGGCGGTCGCCGGCGGCCGCTTCCGCGCTCCGCTCCTGCACCGCCTGGGCGGCTACGCGATCCGCCTGCCCGCTCTGCGTGAGCGGCGCGACGACATCGGCCGGCTGTTCTTTCACTTCCTGCGCGAGGAGCTCGCCGCGGTGGGGGAGGAGCATCGGCTGGCCGATTCCGGCCCGGAGGTGCAGCCCTGGCCGCCCGCGGCGTGGATCGCCCGCCTCGCCGCCGCTCGTTGGCCCGGCAATGTCCGCCAGTTGCGCAACGCCGCCCGCTCGCTCGCCATCGACAGCCGCGGCATCGGAGAGGACGGCGGAGAGGGCAGCGGAGCGAAGAGTGGAGAAGCCCCGCTTCCCGCGGTGATCGAGGAGCTGCTGCGCCAGGAGTCTCCCGCGGCACCGGCGGCCCGGCCGGCCGCGCCAAGCTCCGAGCCGCCGCGGACGGCGTTCCGCAGCCCGCAGGACGTCACGGAAGAGGAGCTGCTCGCGGCCCTCGCGGCGAACGGTTGGAAGCCCCGGGAGACCGCCCTCCAGCTCGGCGTCTCGCGTCCGTCGCTCTATTTCCTTCTCGACGCCTTTCCGAGCACGCGCAAGGCGATGGATCTGAGCCGTGAGGAGATCGCCGAAGCCGGACAACGCTGCGGCGACCGTCCAGGCGACATGGCGGCGCTCCTGCAGGTCTCGGAGGCCGGCATCCGGCGCCGGATGAAACAGCTTGGCCTGAAGCCGTCATGAGCGGGGAGGAGCACACGCCGTCTGAAGCGTTGGGTCCCTACCGGCTCGTCGAGCGGCTGGCCGCCGGCGGCATGGGAGAGGTCTGGCGCGCCTGGGACGGCCGGCTGAAGCGGCCGGTGGCGGTCAAGCACGTCCTGCCGCACGTCCTGGATCAGCCGGGCGCGCGCGAGCGCTTCCGCCGCGAGGCGGAGGCCGGGGCACGGCTCACCCATCCCGCCGTGGTCCGGATCTACGATCTGGTGGAATCGCCGGACGGCGACTGGCTGGTCATGGAGCTGGTGATGGGGAAGACCCTGCGCGAGCTTCTTTCCGCCGGGCCGCTCGCCATCCGGAGCGTCGTCCGGTGGGGCGGCGAGATCGCCGGCGGGCTCGCCGCCGCCCATGCGGAAGGCATCCTGCACCGCGATCTCAAGGCGGGCAACGTGATGATCACCGCGGCCGGCGACGCCAAAGTCCTCGACTTCGGCATCGCCCGGGCGCTGTCTCTCGATGTCTCGGGACCAGGGCTGGGACAGGAGACGACTCTCTCGCAGCCGGGGACGGTCATGGGCACGAGCTACGCGATGTCACCCGAGCAGGTCCTGGGGTGGCCGCTCGATCCCCGCTCGGACCTCTTTTCGCTCGGCTCGCTGCTCTACGAGATGCTCACCGGAGAGGCGCCGTTCCGCGCCGACTCCGTCCAGGCCACCCTGGCCCGCGTGTGCAATTACCGCCCGGTGCCGGTGCGGCGGCGGCGCGCCGAGATCCCCGCCGAGATCTCCGCGCTGGTCGAGCGGCTGCTCGAGAAGGAGCCGGGCGCCCGCCCCCGGGATGCCGCCGAGGTCGCCGCCCGCCTCGCGGAGGCCACCGCCGGGCTGGCGGCGCCGAGCCCGCCCGCGGGAGATACGCCCTCGTCATTCTCGGGCGCATCCGGGCCGCCGGCGGACGACGCCACGCTGTTCGCGGGGCCGCCGCGGGCTACGCGTCCCGCGCTGCCCGCGGATGTCGAGCCATCGAGCGCCACCCTGCCGCGCGGCCGCCGGGTCTTCCGGCGCTCCGCCGGCTTCCTCGCCGGCGGGCTGCTCCTCGCCCTAGTCCTCGTCTGGCAGGGAGGGCGCCTTGCGGCCCCGCCCCTCCCCACCGGCACGTACGAGCTGTACGAGCAGGGCCAGGCCGCGCTCCGCCGCTACGACAAGCCGGGCAACCTCGACGTGGCGATCACGGACTTCCGCCAAGTCATCGGCCGCGTCCCCAACCATGCGGCGGCCCACGCCGCCCTGGCCCGCGCCTACCGGCAAAAGTTCATGAGCCAGAGCAAGGACCGGATGTGGCTGGACCAGGCCTTGCCGCTGGCCGAGCGGGCCGTGGCGCTCGACGGCTATCTGGCGTCGGCCCGGGTGAGCCGGGGCCTGGTCTACGCCTCGCTCGGGCGCCTGGACGAGGCCCACCGGGAGATCGAAAAAGCGATCCAGCTCGAGCCGGGGAACGCAGACGCCCAGTACGCTCTCGGCGTCTTGTACGTGAGCCGGACCGAGCTCGACCTGGCGGAAGCCGCGTTTCAGCGTGCGATCACCCTGCACCCCGACCGGCAGTTCTACGACGCCCTGGGAGCGCTCTACCTGCGCACCGGCCGCCTCCCTCTGGCCATCACGGCCTTCCAGAACAGCATCCGCCTGACTCCCGACGGCCCGCTGGGCTACCGCAACCTGGGGACGGCCTCCTATCTCCAGGGCGACCTCACCCAGGCCGCCGCCCAGTTTCAGAAAGCGCTGGAGATCCAGCCCGAGGCGGGGCTCTACTCCAACCTGGGGACCCTCTACTTCGCCCAGGGGCTCTATGCGCAGGCGGCCCAGGCCTTCGAGCAGGCGCTCGAGCTGCCGGGAGGGGCCAACGACTATCTCCTCTGGGGCAACCTCGGGGACGCCTGCCGCTTTCTGCCCGAGGGCGGCGCCCGGGCCCGCGAGCGCGAAGCCTACACGCGGGCCCTCCAGATCCTGGCCGACCTGCTTCGCGCCGCGCCGCTGGATGTCACTCTCCTGAGCCGGCGCGCCGAATTCCTGGCCAAGAGCGGGGACTGTGGGCCCGCCCTCGCCGCGGGCGGGGAGATCGAGCGGCTGGCGCAGGTGGACGCCGCCGCCTGGTTCCGGCTCGTGAAGGCCGACGAGGTCTGCGGACGCCGCGAGCCCGCGCTCGCGGCGCTCGAAAAGGCGCTGCACAACGGCTATCCCCTGGCCGACGTGAAGCGCGATCCGGAGCTCCTCGCGCTGCGCGGCGACGTGCGCTACCACAGACTCCTGGTCCGCCTGGCTCCTGCCCCGACCTCTCCATGATAGGGAAGTGGAGGAGTCAGTTCTCCCCCACGACCATTTCGGGATCATGGTTGAAAAGGCGTATGACACCACCCGGCCCACGCGCTTGCAGGTAAACGGTCAGCAGAA
>Ga0307506_10000293_pt1 | contig 10172 bp, 5 predicted proteins | sample 25_S_MG_FD_202175 | JGI IMG/M metagenome (GOLD analysis project Ga0307506, IMG submission 202175) | Soil microbial communities from Populus trichocarpa stands in riparian zone in the Pacific Northwest, United States - 25_S | ecosystem: Environmental > Terrestrial > Soil > Riparian zone > Trees... | reverse complement strand
GCTGATCCCGGTCGCGATCGCGGGGGTTGCCCTCGCGCTGATCGGTCTGTTCTACGCGCAGCCGCTGTCGAGCCTGTTCGGCAACGGGAAGCACACCGATGCGCTGGTGCCGTACATCCAGTTGCTGATCCTGTTCCTGCCGCTGTCGGCGATCAACACCGTGGCGATCGCGGGCACCCGGGGCTTCGGAACGATGATCCCCTCGGTCACGGTGGACAAGATCTTCAAGCCCCTCGGGCAGTGTGTGATGGCGCTGGCCGCCGTGCTGCTCGCCGCCGGGTCCGGCGCGTTCGCGCTCGCGTACGGGCTGCCGATCGGCCTGAGCTTCGTGGCGGCGACCTCGTGGCTGCTCGTCCTGGAGCGCCGCTCGGAGAAGCGGATGCACGGCATGGAGGTCACGCCTCCGCGCCGGCTCTTCTCGGAGTTCTGGCGGTTCACGGCGCCGCGCGGGCTGGCCGGGGTGTTCCAGGTCATGATCCTGTGGCTCGACACCCTCCTGATCGGCGCGCTGCGCTCCTCGGGCGAGGCGGCGGTCTACACGGCATCGAGCCGCTACATCGTGATCGGCCAGGCGATCCTGCAGGCGATGGTGCAGGCGATCGCGCCGCAGATCTCGAGCCTGCTCGCCGCCCGCGAGCACGACCGCGCCGAGTCGGTCTATCAGGCGGGGACCACCTGGCTCATGGTCATGTCCTGGCCCATCTACCTTACGATGGCCATCTTCGCGCCCGTGCTCGTGCTGGTGTTCGGATCCTCGTTCACGACCGGCGGACCGGTGCTCGTGATCCTCTCGCTCGCGATGCTCGTGAGCATGGCGTGCGGCCCCGTCGACGTCGTGCTGCTGATGGGCGGCAAGAGCTGGTGGAGCGCGGCGAACACCGTCATCGCGCTCATCCTCAACGTGGTGCTGAACCTGCTGCTCATCCCGCCGTTCGGCATCACGGGGAGCGCGATCGCCTGGTTCGTGAGCATCCTCGTCCGCAACATCCTGCCGCTGATCCAGGTCTCGAAGTTCCTCGGACTGACGCCGTTCGGGCCCGGCTCCCGCGCGGCGGCGCTCGCGTCGGTGCCGATCTTCGGCGGGTTCGGGCTCCTCTGCCGCTTCGTGCTGGGGCCGACGGTGCTCAGCATGCTGGTGTTCGCGGTGGTCTCGTGCTCCACCTACGCCCTGGTCCTGTGGCGGTTCCGTGAGACGCTGCAACTCCGCGAGCTGGTCAGCTCTCTCCGGCCCAAGTCCGGCCGCGTCGAGCCGCTGGCCTGAGCCGGCCGCGCGCGGAACGGCCGTCGGGACGCTTCCCGGGAACGACGAAGGGGGCGCCGAGGCGCCCCCTTCGAGCTCCTCTCCCCGAGCCAGGGAGAGTCCGTGCGGGCCCGGCTAGCCGGGGTACCCGTCGACGACCACGTCGTCGAAGTTGACCGTGAAGGTCTTCGCCGCGGCGTCGCCGATCTGGATGCGGCCGACCGGGGTGCTGCCGGTGTTCGCGACCCATCCGGTGATGATCTGCGTGCCATCCAGGTAGAGGTCCCAGGTGCCGGTGGTCCCGACCGTCATGCAGACCTCGATCGAGTGCCAGCCGGCCGTCAGGGCCGTGCCCGACCCCTTCACGGTGCCCGCCACGTCGGACTTCACCTGCAGGATGCCGCTCGAGTTCAGCAGCACCCGCCCGATGTTCCCGTTGCCCGCCGTGCGCAGGCGCAGCAGGTCGAGAGATGCAGTGCCCCGGTTCGTGACGTTCACGTTCGCGCTCAGGCAGATCGAGGGGAAGTCGGCGCCGAGGGTCTTCGACGCGGTGGCGCTCTGCGCCACCGGGCTGGCGTACGCGCTAGGTGGCGCGTTGCCGCCGGTCCCGCCGTCGATCGACATCCGCGTGACGGATGTCCAGGCGCTGAAGTCGGCGGAGTCGAAGCCGTCGGACCAGAACGTCCCGCCGGTGCTGATCGGATCCGACACCCCGCTCTTGGCGCTCGGGTTCCCCGAGTCGTCGACCGCATCGACCTCGTACGTGTGGCTGCTCGCCACGTCGAGCCCCGTGTCCTCCCAGCTCACCGTGGTCGTGGACGCGCTCGTGGTGCTCCCGACCGGCGTGCCGTCGCCGTCGCGGTAGATCCGATAGGTGATGGGGCTGCCGCTGTCGTCGGTCGAGGCCGCCCACGTGAGGGCGATCTTGGTCTTGCCCGAAGCCGTCCCCGTGGGCGTGCCCGGGACCGACGGCGGGTTGAGGTCGGGCGCCAGCACCTGGATGGGCGCGGAGGTGCCGCTCGGCGAGCTCTCGTTGCCCGCCTCGTCGATCGCGCTCACCTGGTACGTGTGTGTGCTCGAGGGGTCGAGGTCCACGTCCACGTACGACACCGACCCGGTGGAGGTGCTCGCCACCGTGGCGATCGGTGTGGGGTCGCCGTCGCGGTACACGTGGTAGCTGATGATCTGGCTCACGGCGTCGGTGGACGCGCCCCACGAGAGGTCGATCGTCGTGGTCGTGGTCGACACGCCGGTGGGCGTGCCGGGCACGGTCGGCGCCGTCTTGTCGGCGTTCTGCCCCCACACGAACATCCCGCGCGAGGTCCAGTTCGTGCCGTCGATCCCAGGGCCGCCGATGGTCGTGATCGCGCCGGACGGCTTCCCGTTCACCCACGCGACCGAGTAGAGGTTGCCGTTCGAGCGGGCGAAGAACAGCTTGCCGCTGGACAGGGCCATCCCGCTGACGTCGCTCCAGCTGAAGCCGTCAGTGTTGCCGCTGGCGACGAAGGTCTCCGCGCCCACGATGTCGGACTCCGGGGTGAAGTAACGGAAGAACAGTCGACTGTCACCGGCGACCGTGTAGTACAGCCGGCCGTTCTCGAGCGCCATGCCGGTGAGGTTGGAGACCGGCCAGTAGCTGCCGGTGACCCCGTTGAGGTTGACCGTCTGCTTCGGTCCCAGGTTGGTGCCGTCGAACGTCTGCGACGTGAAGGTCCCGTTGCTCCAACCCGCGTAGATCTTGCCGTTGGTGAAGAACGCGCCGCGGGCGGTGGACCAGTCGGTGCCCGGTGTGGCGAGCTGCGCTGCGGCGCCGGCGCTCGTTCCGGTGAAGGAACGGTGCGCGAGGTACTCGGCGCCGGTGCCGGCGGAGGGCGGCGCGATGCCGGTGTCGATGATCTCGATCGCGTTGATCTGCGGATCCCGCTGGGTGCCGTGGGTGAACGCGATGTCGACCGAACCGTCGCTCGTGCGCGTGAACTCCTTCATCACGCCGATCTTGTTGCCCACGTCGGCGGAGATGTCGTAGTTCGTCAGCACGCTGGAGCCGTCGATCGCGACATTGAAGTTTCGGCGTCCGCTCTGCGAGGAGCACCCGCAGAGGTTCGCGAAGTAGAGGCGGACCTTGAGCGTGCGTCCGGCCTGGACCGGGAAGCTCCACGTCATCTCGTTGCCACCGCTCGGGTCCTGGCGGTCGGTGTTGAACACCGCGGCCGGGGTGGTGACCGGCACGGAGCCGTTCGGCGTCACGCCGCTGCCCGACTCGGTCGTGCTGCCGGTGTTGTGGTACGTGCTCGGCGAGGTCGACGTGTCGGTCGCCCAGGCAGGTCCGCAATCCTGGGACGCGACGGTGTCGCCGCCGGCGTTCACGCGGTAGAGGATCGATGCGTCCGGCTGCGGGCAGGTCGCGCTCGAGGGGAGCGAGTAGAGCTCGTTGGGGAGCTCGAAGTTGACGTGCTTGGGCACCGCCGACCCGCCGTCGAGCGGCATGAAGGCGATCTCGCTGTGGTACTCACCGCCGATGTTGGCGGTGTCGGAGCCCACCCACAGTCCCTGGTCGGTGGCCACGAGGGACTGGACGCCCAGACCGCGAGGGTCGCGGACGGGGTTCCACTGGAACGGGATGCCGTTGATCGGGTCGAGGGCGCCGATGCCCATGCGCGAGACGGCGCCGGGACCGGCCTGGTCACCCGCGAACGGGTTGTTCCACCAGCGCTGGTGTCCGCCGACGTAGACCGCGGTGCCGGTGGCGGCCACGCTGAAGGTCGTGTCACCGCCCGTGTAGTCGATCCACTCGGGCTGCACGCCCGAGCCGGTGGCGTTCGAGGCCCAGCGCTGCACGCTGTCACAGAGGACGCCGGCGCCGGGGCCGCCCATCCAGGCGCCCGTGGTGCCGATGACGAAGTATTGCCCGGTCGGGTCGAAGTCGACGTCGCGGAGGTAGGTGTCGAAACGCGACGTGCACTGGGGGACGAATCGGTTCGTCTGCCAGCTCGACACGCTCACGGGAGTGGTGGTGAGGTCGAGCATCGCGGCCTGCTCCCGCGGGAGCCCGTCGGCCGTCGTGAAGTTCCCGATCGCCATCAGCTTGGTGCCGTCGGGGCTGATATCGAACTTGTGGACGCGGACGGTGCCGCCGTTGTGCTGGCCCGCGAACGCCACGTGCAGGTCCGGGTCGAGCGTGCCGGTAGGGAGGTTGAAGGCAGCCAGGCGCTGGCGCGACACCTTGTTGACGATCGAGAACGCGCCGCCGATGTAGAGCTTGTTGTTCTTGACCTGCATGTCGTAGATCTCGGCGCCGCTGTTGATCTTGCCCTTGAACGAGGTGATCCGCTGCCCCGTGGCGAGGTCCAGCTCGGCCAGGCGACGCGACGTCTGCCCGTTCACGGTCGAGAAGGCGCCGCCGATGAACACCGAGGTGCCCGAGCCGTCGGTCGCGAGCGCCAGCACCTCGCCGTCCAGCACGGGCGCGAAGTTCAGGTTGATCTTCCCCGTCGTCGCGTCGAACGCGAAGATGTTCGTGCGGTTCAAGATGACGCCGCCCGGCTCCTTGACCTGCGTGAACGTGCCGGCCGCGACGATCTGGTTCCCGACCGGCACGATCGCGTTCACGATCCCGTCGAGCACGTGCGGGGTCCAGTTCGCTGGGTTCGCGGAGACGACGATCGGCTGGGCGGTGTTCACCGCGGCGGCCGGGGAGGCCGGGATCGCGGCGAGGACGCCCAGCGCGAGGCAGAGCGTGACGAAGGGACTGAGGAAGCGGCGCATCGGGGGGAGTTCTCCTCTTGGCTCGGGGATGTCCTCAGGATAGACACGCCTCTGGGACCTGTCCCTACGCCGTTGGGCTCGCGTTCGGTTCCCCGTTCGCTGCGCGGCGCCCGGGTCAGGGGGACTAGGTCCTCGGACCCGTCAGTGGGGCGGGGCCAGCCTCGCCCTCAGGCCCTCGACGTCGAGGTCGGGCCGTGGGTACGTCGGATCCAGCTCCTCGAGGGTCTCCGCCAACAGGGTCGCGACCGCCCAGTTCCGGTACCACTTGCGGTCTGCCGGGATCACGTACCAGGGCGCGGCCTCGGTGCTGCAGCGCCGGATCGCGTCCTCGTAGGCGGCCTGATAGTCGGCCCACCGCGCGCGCTCGTCGATGTCGGCCTCGTTGAACTTCCAGTGCTTGTCGGGGTCGTCGAGCCGAGCCAATAGCCGCGCGCGCTGCTCGTCGTACGAGATGTGCAGGAAGCACTTCACGATCGTGGTGCCGGAGGCCGTGATGGTCGACTCGAACGCGTCGATCTCCTCGAACCGGCCGGACCAGACCTCGTCCGGCACGAGTCCGTGGACGCGGACGATCAGCACGTCCTCGTAGTGCGACCGGTTGAAGATCATGATCTGCCCGGGGACCGGGAGTCGCCGCTCGATCCGCCACAGGAAATGATGCGCGAGCTCCTCGTCGGTGGGCTTCTTGAAGGACGCCACGTCGACCCCGGCGGGATTCATCGTGCCGAAGACATGCTCGATCGTCCCGTCTTTGCCCCCGGTGTCCATCGCCTGGAGCACGACGAGCATCGAGCGACGGCCTTCGACGAAGAGCCGCTCCTGCAGGCCGTGCAACCGATCGGAGAGCTCGCCACGCGCCGCCTCGGCGGCGTCACGATCCTTCACGCCCGGCGTGGCGCCGGGGTCGATGCCGGGCAGGATCGCGCCGCCGTCCGGATCGGCCCGGAGCAGGTCGCGGATCGAAAACGGGTGACTCACGCGTCCGCCGTGCTCGTTCGTTCGCCCACGGTGAGCCGCCGGTAGGCCACGAAGGCGAGCGTGATCAAGATCGTCGAGGTGAACAAGGTCAGGCTCGCGAGGGCGTTCAACGAGGGAAGCGGGGACCGCCGAGCCGAGCTATAGATCACGATCGGGATCGTCTGGCATGCGGCCGAAGCGCAGAGCCGTTGCGAGATCACGAAGTTGTCGATCGCGGACGCGAAGACGATCGCTACGCTCGCGAGGATCGCGGGCGCGAGCAAGGGGAGCAGCACGCGGCGCATCGCCCGGGTGGGGGAGGCACCCAGGTCCATCGCGGCCTCCTCGTAGTGCTTGCCGATCGAGAGCAGCCGCGCCCGCACGATGATCACCGGGTACGCGAGCTCATACATCGACAATCCCAGGACCTGCGACTTGAACCCCAGGCCCACCGACGTGACGAGTTGGGTCACCATCAGGAACAACCCCACGCCGATGGCGATCTCCGGCGTGATGAACGAGAAGAGCATCACGAAGTTCGCGGATCCGGCGCCGCGCCCGCGCCAGCGGTCGAGCGCGATCGCGAATGCCACGCCGAGCGGAACCGCGATCAACACGACCAGGAGGGAGAGCTTGAAGCTCTGGGCGAGCGCCGACCTGAGCTCCGGATCCTGGAACACCGAGTTCACGTCCTGGGTGTACCAGCGGTTGATCGAGAATCCCTGCCACGTGGTCTGGGCCTTCCCGGCGTTGAAGGAGAACGCGACGGCGATCACGACGGGCACGATCGTCCAGATCACGTACGCGATCGCGCCCACCCACAGGAACCGCGCCTGCGCCCAGGGGTTCCTGATCCAGGCGTCGAACCGACGCCACGCGCTCGGTCGGCGGAGCGGGAGGCTCGCGCTCATCGTTCGGCCAGCTCCCGGGCGACGTTCGTGCTGCGCAGGTAGTAGAGCATCGGGACGATCAGCAGCAGCAGCATCACGATCACGAGCGAGGCTCCGGCGTTCACCAGTGAGGTCTCGATCGAGTTCACGATCAGGTTCCCGAACATCGCGGTCTGGCGGGTGCTCGCGAGCAGCGTCTGCGTGAAGTAATCGCCGAACATCGGGAGCGCAACGATGATGCAGCCCGCCAGGATCCCTTGCTTCGAAAGCGGTAGCGTGACCCGGACGAAGGTGCGGATCTGTCCCGCGCCCAGATCCCGGGCCGCCTCGACCGTCGATCGTTCGATCCGGTCGAGCGTGCCGAAGAGCGGCAGGATCATGAACGGCACGTAGCCGTAGATCAGACCGAAGATCACGGTCGAGGGCTTCCCGTTCAACCACAGTCGGGGCTCGCTGAGCACCCCGAAGAACTGCAGGATCCGGTTCACGTACCCGTCGGGCTGCAGGAGGTTCACCCAGGCGAACATCCGCATCATGTAGCTGATCCAGAACGGCGCGATGAACGCGATCAGGAAGAACGCTTTCGACCGCCGCGCGTGACGCGCGATGAAGTACGCGACCGGGTAGCCGATCAGCAGGCAGGCGACGGTCGCGATCCCCACGTAGGCCACGGTGCGCAGCAACGTCTGCTGCTCGATCGTTCCGCTCGTGAACAGCTTGTCGAGGACCCCGCGGAACGCCGTCACGTCCCACTGCACCGGGTTGAAGACCGGCTTGGCGGTCAGGAAGATCGGGTCGAGGGAACCGAACGCGACCGAGAGCACCACGTAGAACGGCAGGACGAAGAAGAGCAGCAGCCAGATCGTCGCCGGCGTCGCGAACGAAGGCCAGAACCAGCGGGGGAACCAGCTCCCCCCGTCGGCGCGCTTCCTACGCACCGCCGGTCACTTCTTGGTAGATCTGCTGGTAGAGCTGGTTCACGGCGGGCTCGAGCTCGAGTTCCGTCACGCCCATCGGGATCATCTCGGGGGTGACGATCGTGTACGTCAGGCTCTTCGGCAGGTAGCCGTCCTTGATCGCGCTTTGCTCGTTGAACGAGGCCACCGTGGGCTGGTAGCCCTCGTACGAGTAGTTCGTGATCGCGTTCGTCGGGTCGTAGAGGAAGTTGATCATCTCGTGCGCAAGCACGGGGCTCGCGGCGCCCTTCGGGATCGCGAACAGGTCGTGGGACAGGAGTCCCTTCTTTCCACCCGAGCCCTGCGGCGGCCACGCGTACGACAGCGCGGTGATGTCCAGCCCCTTCGGCAGGTAGTACTGGTAGTACGCCATCTGGCCGGACCAGGTGTTGTGCACCTCCCACTGGTTCGAGCCGAGTTCCGTGTAGTCGACGTGGTCGTACTTCCAGCCCATCGCGTCGGCGCCGTCGAGCAGGTCCTGCTTCACCTCGTCGAGGATCGCGGGGTCGCTCTCGTTCGGGTCGTAGCCCTTGCGGAGCAGGCCAACCGCGAGCAGGTCGCGCGAGCCGTTCAGAAGGTGGGTCTGGCCCTTGTAGGCCGTGTCCCAGTAGATGTCGTAGGGGTTGGGCATGTTCAGGATGTCGTCGCTGATCAGGTCGTTCCGCCAGGCGATCCCGGTCGTGTAGATCACGTACGGCGCGGAGTACGCGCGTCCCACGTCGTAGAAGTCGGGGATCCCCGTCGCGAGGTTGCTGTCGACGTTCGGCAGGTAGCTGTGGTTCAGCGGCTGGATCAATGCGCCCTGGGCGAGCTTGCCGATGTTGTCGAGCGTGACGGTCACGATGAGGTCGAAGTCGGAGCCGTTCGACTGCATCTTCGACACCATCTCGTCGGGCGTGTCGAACACCGTGTACTCGATCGGGACGCCGCCCATGCTGTCGCCGAACTGGTTGCGGACCTTCTTCCAGATGTAGTCGGCGTAGCCGAAGATCTTGAGCGGCCCCGACTCGGGGGGCAGGCCGTCGGCGATCGGCGGGTTGTCGGCCGTGATCGGGAGCGTGATGGGGTTGTCCGGGCGGGCGAGCTGCAGGCCGGCCGTCGACGCCGAGCCGCCGGCCGTCGAGCTCGAGTCCGATGACGATCCGCAGGCCGCGAGGATCGCCGCGAGGCTGGGGAGCGCGATACCTGTGGCCGCGGCCCGCTTCATGAACTCACGTCGGTCGATCGGCGGGCGTCGGTCCTTCGGGTGTGCCATGCGTCCCCTCCCAATCAGTTGGATGTTCGGAGCTTTCTAACCTATACGCGGAACGCGTGCAGATGGTGTGGCGCGTGAGGCGGCGACCCGAAGGTCACGTCATGCCCCCTAGTAGACTCCAAGGGCCGGGCGGCCGCTCGGCGCGCCCCTTCGAGATCCGGAGTCCCTGCATGCCCTTCCGCGACGACATCCGCAACGTGGCCATCGTGGCCCACGTCGACCACGGCAAGACGACCCTCGTCGACGCGATGCTCTGGCAGTCCGGGGCCTTCCGGGCCAACCAGGACGTGAACGAGCGCGTGATGGATTCGATGGATCTGGAGCGAGAGAAGGGCATCACGATCCTCGCCAAGAACACCGCGGTCCTCCACAGCGGCGTGAAGATCAACATCGTGGACACGCCGGGCCACGCGGACTTCGGAGGCGAGGTCGAGCGGGCGCTGACGATGGTCGACGGCGTGATGCTGCTGGTGGACGCCTCCGAGGGGCCTCTGCCGCAGACGCGGTTCGTGCTGCGCAAGGCGCTCGAGTCCCGGCTCCCCGTGATCCTCGTGGTGAACAAGATCGATCGCGCGGACGCGCGCGTGGCCGAGGTCGTGCACGAGGTGGAAGAGCTGTTCCTCGATCTCGATGCCGACGAGCACCAGATCGACTTCCCGATCCTGTACTGCAATGCCCGTGACGGGCAGGCTTCGCTCGACCGCGACGCCCCCGGCACCGACCTCGAGCCCCTCTTCGCGACCCTCGTGGAGCGCATCCCTGCGCCCGAGTATGAAGATGGCCATCCCCTGCAGGCGCTCGTCACGAACCTCGATGCCTCGCCCTACGTGGGGCGCCTCGCGCTCTGCCGGGTGCGCCACGGCACGATCACCCGCGGCCAGCAGGTCGCCTGGTGCCGCGTGGACGGCACCGTGGAGAAGGCGAAGATCACGGAGCTCTACGTCACGGATGCGCTCGATCGGGTCGAGGCCGACGAAGCGGGCCCGGGCGAGATCGTGGCGGTGGCGGGCCTCCCCGAGGTCACGATCGGCGAGACGCTCGCCGACCCCGATTCGCCCGTGGCGCTTCCCATCACGCGCGTCGATGAGCCGTCGCTCTCGATGACGATC
>Ga0307506_10000292_pt1 | contig 10177 bp, 20 predicted proteins | sample 25_S_MG_FD_202175 | JGI IMG/M metagenome (GOLD analysis project Ga0307506, IMG submission 202175) | Soil microbial communities from Populus trichocarpa stands in riparian zone in the Pacific Northwest, United States - 25_S | ecosystem: Environmental > Terrestrial > Soil > Riparian zone > Trees... | reverse complement strand
TCACCGATCCCGAGCCCCCCGCCCCCCCGACCGGCGAGGAGATCTTTCCCTGTAGTGACAATTCAAAAAATTGAGCATTCATTCTAAAGTACTTAGCGGCGCACCCGTCAAACATAGGCTAGGATAGAGGTGAGAATCGCCGTCAGAGCCAGGGGGCTTAGATTGGAAGCCGCTCAAAAGCGGCTGGAATAGGTCGTGAGCGCACTCCAGTTCGTTGCGTCCCATCGGTCAAGCGCCCCGGTCGCCGGGGAAGAACGGGTGGAGAGCCCGCGCGGCGAGTGGCGCGACCGTCTCTGGTATCAGCCCTCCGAGTAGAGAAGAGGCTGCTGCGAGCGCATCACGCCGACCGAGGCCAACGGCCAGGCGCTCGAGAGCCACTGCCGCGACGCAGGCCCACGTCGCCCATCTCAAGAAGACACGTCAACAGCGGCCTGCATGAGGATCTCTCTCGGCCGTCATCGGCTCTCGATCGTTGCTCTATGGTCCGCTCTGCGGCTTCACTTTGGCGCCAGACTTCGCAAGCTGCCGCGCCGCGCTCGTCCTACCGGAGCGAATCGCACGCTCCCGGCAAAGGGGGGTTCGGAGTCACGGTGCTCTCTTTCTTCGCCCCGCCTCCTCCGGCAGATCCCCCAGCTCCCGCAGCCGTTGGATTACTCGGTAGACCGTCGTGGCCGGGAGACTCAACTCTTCGGCGATGCCGCGAACCGTCGCGCCGGCCAGTGCGAGCTCGCGGATCTCCTTGCCCCTGTCGGCCGCTCGGAGGAACCTCCAGGTCCAGACGGCAGCGCCATCGATCCCTGTAAGCATCGCTTCGTAGGGTTCGGCAAGCTCACCCTTGACCTGCCGGCCCTTTTCAAGCTGCACCTCGAAGCGAGCCCCCTCGGAGGGGTTGTAGTCGCTGGGCTGCTGCAGGAGGAGGACCTGGTCGAGAACATCCTCGCGCTTGCTGGTGCCTCTCTGCTTTCCGTCCTTGCCGCCGTGATGGACGATCAGGACGGCGAAGCCCTGCCGGCGAAGCCTCAAGATCCAGGACTGGATGGCGTCCCAACTCGCGGCGTCGTTCTCGCTCGCCTCACCGTTCTGGCAGAGGGTGCTCACGGAGTCGAGGATCAGGAGCTTGATCGAAGGGGTGAGCTTGCTTTCGATCACAGTTTGCCCCTCGCGGGTCGCGAGGCTCGGAAGGCTTCTCTCCGCGAGATCGGCGCAAAGGAGCCTCAAGGGTGCCTCCGGTGGGGCGCCGGCCACGTTCAGACGGAGTCGCTCCTGGAGATCGGGCGTCGGCATCTCGCCGTCGACGAGAAGGACTCCGGCCGGGGCCGGCACCCGGTAACGCAGGAAGGGCTTGCCGGCCGCAATGGCGCAGGCCAGTCCCAGGACGAAATGGGTCTTGCCGACGCCCCGCTTCGCGTGGACCATCGCAAGGCCTCGCTCCGCGATCAGGCCCTCGGCGAGCCACTGCCGGGGAGGAATTTTGAGCTCCAGGAAGGTCTCAAGGTCGTAGTCGGGGAAGGGATCGGCGGGGATCGTCTCGACGCCGCGGTTTGCCCGCGGCTCTAGGGTCGCTTTGCCGGCTCCGTCTCTCTCGATTGGGGTACCTGCTGGCGGGATCGTCGAAGCCACCAGCTCGGCGCGGAGGTCCGCGACTGGCCGGCCGCTTCTCGCCTCGATCCAATCGACGGCGTCGCCGCCTTCCGGCATCGTCTCGCCCGGCTGAAGATCCGCACCTCCCTCACCTTCCCTTGGAGAGCGCTGGCGAGCCGGCTCATGTGTTGCTGCCCCGGCTCGTCGGCGTCCGGCCAGAGGATCACGGCGCCGCTCCAACCGGCCAGGTCCGCGAGCGCTGCGGAGCCGGGAAGCGATCCGGCACCGCAGACCGTGGCGACGGCGGGGAGGCCGAGGGTGTGCAGGGTGTCGCAGGCGGTCTCTCCCTCGACCAAAAAGAGCGGAGCGGAGCGGTCATAGGACGCCAGGTTCTCCGCGCCATAGAGGGGAGCCTCCGCGACTTTCAAGCCTCCTAGTTTAGGAGCGGAGCGCTTCGATCTGCGCCTCCGCGGTCCGGCCGGCACACGAACGCTTCAGACTTTCCGCGATCTCACCCTCCCCGAGGTCGTGTCCACTTTGGAGCGCCTCCCGGCGCCCGCGCCCAGCGTGTTCGCCCGGCCGGCTCAAGGATCGCCCGTTCAGTTTGTCGGGATTGTTTCGGCCGACACTGTCCGCTCCGCCGCCCGGCGGGGCTTCGAGCCGGCGATCCTTCAGGCGGTTTCCTCCGACAGCTTTGCTGTCTGGGTGCGCCACGCTCCGGCGAGCCCCGGGCAGCTCCCCCAGCTCCAGACCGCTGCCCGGCTCGCCTACGGGCTCTCCCCACAGGGTCCGCGCCGAGCCTTCGGCCCGCTCGGCGCCGGCGAGAGCCTGCTCCACGTCTCTACGCGGCCCTACGGCCGGGCCGAGCATCTCGCCGAAGCGCTCGCAGCCTCCCGCCACGCGGTCGACAAGCACGTCGACGCACAGTTGCAGGCCCATCGCGTGTCGTCCCTCTCTCCGCGGGAGCGGCCTCCTGGACGACGGAAGCAGACTCGGCGCGACGATCTTGCCTGGCTCCAGCGGGCCCTGTCCCAGCATGTCTCGCCGCGAGCCCTGCTACACGTCCTCACTCGCGACGGCGCCCGCGCGGTCGCGTCATCTGTTGCATCGGCGCGCTCTGCGCTGTCCGTCCTGACCTCGGCGACGCCCGCCCGCGCGCTTCCGGCAGTGGCGCGGTCGCTCTCCCTTCCCACCTCTTACCTTCAGGCCCTGACCAAGGCCGTCCGCCTTGTCCGCCACTTTCTATGAAAACGACCAGCTCGCTTACTTTCCGTCAACGGCTTGGCCGCGCGGCCCGCCTCTTCCTTGCGGCGCTTATCCTCCTCGGAGCCGCCGATCTCCTGGCAACCATCTGCCAGCGGTTTGTGCGTGTGAACCTCTCCCCCTCGCTACCGCGCGGTCTCTATCGTCCCGTCCCCTTGCCGCTGGCCCGCGGCCGGCTCGTCTCGGCCTGCCTGCCTCCGAGCATCGTCCGGCTCGGCCGCGCCCGCTCCTATCTGCCTCCCGGCTCCTGCCCCGGCGATTCCGCGCCAGTCCTCAAGATACTCGCGGCTCTTCCTGGAGATCGGGTCGAGATCACCCCCTCCGGCATTTTTGTAAACGGGACTCGGCTGCGCAATTCCGCCGCCCATGCAGCGGACTCCCACGGCCGACGGCTCTCTCCGATCCCTTCAGGACGGTATCGTCTCTGCGGATGCTATTGGCTTGCTGCTCCGCATCCGGACAGTTGGGATAGCCGATACTTCGGCTGTCTTCCGCGCGAATCCTTGCGCGAGGTCCTGGTGCCCTGGCGGACTCCTTCACCGCCTCCGGCCCTCCTCGACTTTCGCGCGAAAAAAGTCGCGCAAGGTTTTTCTCTATCTGTCGATCCAACTGTCGTACATGTGGAGTAGTCCTCCTTTAGCGTGACACCAAAGGCTTGCCTCACATCTCACGTCAGCCCTGCTCGACTGGAACGATAAGCTGCGCCAGGACTGCCGAATCCGGATCGTCTGGCGCCTCGCGACTCTTACAGTACCTCTCCCAGAGTACAGACCGCAGATTTCGGATTGCCTTGTGTGGAGTAGGGCCGCTAGCCTCCAGCTCGATGTCTGTGAGCACGGCCCGAAATCCGCTCCGCGCGGTATAGACCAGCACTGCTATCGGGAACTGAAGCACGTGAGTGCCACCGCTCGGCAAAGTCGCCAGGTAACTCGTGATGGCTGGAGGAGTCGACAGCTCCTTTGTTGTTTCCTCAATGTCGGCGAGCTGCTGTTTCAACCGTAGCTTGAGCTGCTCCGTGCGAGAAAGGAGATCCCGATCGGCCTTTTGCCTGCGAAGCCTTAAGGCCTCTTGAACTCTCGCGATTGCTTCGGGTGTCCAGATCAATAGTCGACCTCTGCGTTGCAGCTTTAGCTCTTTTCGAAAGGGAGTGATCAGCGAGAGTAAGGTGACATACTCGATGCCCAGCCTACGGCAGACCGCGATCGTTCCCATCTCCTCGGCGCCTTCCTTTTCGTCGAGCGCCGATCGGGTAGCGAGCTGATCCAGTGGCTCACGAACGGAGGTGACTGCCGCCTCGTCCCACAGAATCCGATCTCCTTCCCTCTTCACAGGAACACTATGGGTACGTATCAGCCGATAGAGCTTTTGATATGTAACTCCGAGCCTCTTTGCCGCATCGCTTCCCAACATCCTCCCCGCACTTCCGTCCTTGGCCATAGACGCTTCATTTTCTCCATCTTCCTTGCCAATAATCGCGCGTAGGGTCGCTACCGCAGCCTCTTCTCAGATCAGGAACAGCCCCCGCCGCGAGACCTCAATCCTGTGTCTCTGCTTCAGGGCAAGTATTTTGCTTTCTGACAGACCGAGCTCGGCCGCCACTTCCCACGTCTTCAACCCAACCAGGGCGCGGGCCTTCGCTTCCTGCTCTTGCTTTTCGCTTAAGTGGCGCCGCAATCTTTGGAGGTCGGCGTTCGACCACCAGAGAAGTCCTCCTTTAGACAACGGTTTGATTTCTCCTAGCTTCCTCAGCGACTTACTAAGCGCCAATAGGCGGTCAGGACTGACTCCCAATTGCTCGGAGAGCTCTATCGTCGTCCACAGGCGTTCTTCGTTTGCAGCCCCTTGGTCTTTCCTCTGCTCAATTCTCACTTGACCTCCCTTCCAAGTCCTACCGAGATCGCAACTCTTAAGAATTGATATCTTAACCCGGTCAGCCACCACGACAGGAGGGCATCGGTATCCCGCAGGGTGACTGTTTCCAGGCGGTTGCCGCCACGCCCCACCAGCCATCGGCCCTCGATCCAACCGGCGCGGAGGAAGTGGTCAAGCCATTCCTGGGCCAGGTTGTTGTGAATGCCTCGTTTGTCGAGAGTAGCCAGCAGAGCAGGACCCGCGACCTCGTTGGTATACCCTGGCGAGAAGCCGCGATAGAGCAACTCCACAGCTACCCGCCCCCCGATTACGTCCGGTTTGAGAGCTGGTGGCTGACGATTCCTGGCCTCACCTCGCGTCGAACGTGGGGGCGGGGGCGCAAAGCCTTCCGCTGCCGACCGCACTGCGGGCATACAGGGACCCGACGAGCGAACCGCCTTTCCAGCTCAGAGTCGGGAGACTCTATCCAATCGCCCCAGATGAGGTTTTCGGAAAAAAGGCAGATGTGTTCGAGGCTCTCAGTCGCGGCCAAGTCAACAGTGCTGCGCCAATCGCGCAGGTCGTCAGTCATCCTTGCCTGCCATGAGGGCTAAAAAACTTTCTTCGTAGCCGAGCACGTCACCATAAGTTGCGAAAGCTGGGTCCCAAATCTCTTTCGTCCTGGCAAAGTCTTGGCAAGCACCTAGAAAATCACCCGACTTCCGCCGAGCATACACCAGGTGCGCCCAGGCATAGCCGCGAAGAAGAGCAATCCAGTCGTCGTCTGCCCATCCGGGGATACGCATGGCGACTTCTACAGCCAGCTCGGCAGTCGCTACGGCCGCCGCAGGCTCATGGGGCACACTCTCCAAAGTGCGCTCGCACAAAAACTCGGCGAGGCCCCAGGTGCAGAAACGTTTTTTGGCCTTGACGATGTCTTTTCTGTTCTCAGGTAGCTCGTCTTCGAAGATGAAGCCTCCCAAGGCATGGCACTCGGGACAGACGTGCAGGAGATGGCGAAGTAGGCGCACGAGAACCTCCTCGCGATCCGATTTCATCAAGAGGTCGACGTCTTCCGGAGTCAAGTGAGAGTCCTTCATACGTTCGTGCCCTGAATCCTTTTCTCCTAGCGTCCTTTCATCCCTCATCGATCGGCTCCTTTCCCCCATTTTCCCTTGACTTGCTACAATATCCGCTAAGTCTTCCGCAAATCCGGGATCTGGTCGCGGAGCTTCAGCCAGAAGTTTAAAGAACTGCCTCACAGTAAAGATTCTTTTCATACCTCAGCGCCTCCGTCGCTGAACCACTTTGGAAGTCGAGACGTCCCGCCGCCTTTTTGTGCCGCTTCAGCACACGATCAGGACCTCGGGCACACGCGCGGAACTTGCTGCCGCTCTTACACTGAACCCTCGCGGATGACGCAGTATCTTGAAGCCACGCCAAGCGTAGCCAAAGACGGAAGGACTCTTGGAACCTCCGCTTCTACGACGGTGGATGATCAGAGCCCGTATCGTCCCCTTCGAGATAGGCCTTAAGGCCATGACGAAAGTGATCGCCAAGCGCCATCGCAAGTCCGATACACGCTTCCGCTCCTGTTTTTCCCGACTGCATCTTTCGAGAAGCGGTCGACCGCCACTAGAGACCCTCCTTCGCGAATCTCTCTCCCTGCCCACGCCCACCCCCTCATCCTTGTCTTCCTCTGATTTCTTCCCAGCTCTCATCGATCGACTCCTTTCCGCCAAGCTCGTTGGTCATTTCTTGTGAAGTATTCGCCTCTTGTGAAGTATCCGCCGCAGCGCCGCTGAACCACTTTGGAAGCCGAGGCGTCCCACGCTCCTTCTGCTCTACTTCAGTACCCTCTTCCGGTTCTGCACCGAGAAGCCATGACATCGTGGGCAAAGCACGCCGGAGCGTAACCAGCTCGCGGAAGCCTGCTTGGAAGTATCTCTCGATGGGTACGATTCGCAGATCGATCTCTCTGAGTAGACCTGCGGGGTCTGGCATCGGCACATTCAGACGGGTGGCCTTTTTCCTTAGGCGTTCAAAGTCAGCAAGGATCGCGGGAACATTCGACGCGTTCAGTTGCGCTGCCCCGTTCTCCGCCAGGTGCTTCTCGGCGATCTGCGTCATTAATCCGAGATCCACTATGCTTGCTTGATAAGCGTCGAGGAGGCGGCCTGCAACAAGGGAGTCGACATTTCCCTGCCGACTCTCGCTCATGGTAATCTGTCCTTCTGATACCTGTGCGCGCCTTGCAGCCGCCCTTGGAGTGAACTCACGCCGGTGACGAAGAAGCCTGAAGCCACGCCAGGCGTAGCCAAAGACGGAAACTCTTTTGGACATCTAATTCCCTCCGGGTGGAAGCGTTGCATGGTCGTCAATCACAGCCGGTGATGACACTCCGTCGCTGCCCTCACCGAATAACCCGCGAGAGAAGGCTCCAGACGTCCTGGGCCACCGCTTCCTCGCCTGATCCCTTTTCGAGAGCCGTCACTGCCGCGGCCATTCGCTTGAGCCGCGAAACCACAAGGTTGGCGTCCGGGGGATCCGCGGCGGCGGCGGTGGCGTAGGCGCGTGCCTTCAGGTCCGCCACGGAATCCGGATGATAGGTAGTCCCCAGGGTTTCTGCGATTCTCGCCGCCAGGAGCGCGAGGTCCCGGGCTCGCAGTCTGGTGGATTCCTCGGTCATCTGCTCCTTCGCCTGCTCCAGTGCGACCCAGGCAACTCCCCAGGTCTGTAGCTCCACCTTCTCGTCCACTTGAGAGGACCAACTCGTCCAATCGTGCCCGGCCGCCATGATCGTGGCGAAGAGGTCCTCCGCCGGAAGTCCCTCCAGCACCGCGACCTCAGGGTCCCAGTGCTGGAAGCGCTTCATCAGAGCCTCGACCTGCTGGAGGCGTTCTCCGCAGGCCGGGCAGACCTCGGCGAGATGCCGGCAGGTCTCGGGATCGACGGAGAGCAGCCTGGCGATCTCTGGGAGCTCCAGGTGCTTCATTGAGGACCCCGCGCGCGCCGGACGAGCAAGACCAGAAAATCCCTCAGGGCTTCGGTCAGACGTCTGACGGTTTCTTCAATTTCGTCAGTTTCAGGCAAGCGTTCCTGCGTGCGTTCCTGCGTGTGTTGGGGCATCGGCGATCTCCTTTCAACGACAGTCGGGAAGCTTCATGACAATTTCGCGGTGGAGGGCGAACACGCCTTGAGTCAATCGGGTGAAGCGCTCGTCGATCTCCTCCCGAGTGAGCGGCGGCGTGCCAGGCTCTGCCCGGTCGGCGACGTCCAGCATTCTGAAGAGCTCGAAGTAGCCGACGCCGAGAGCAACGAGCACGCGCTCCAGAGATTCGAGCTTCGGCAGCTCCTTGCTGTTCTCGTACTTGGAAAGCTGGCTCTTGCCCATACCCGCCGCCCGGGCGATGGCCGACTGAGACTTCCCGGTCCGCATCCGCAGGCGGATGAGGGTGCGCCCGAAGTTCCGGAACATTGCCTACTTCTTGTCTTTCGCGCCTGTCAGCCCGACCGCGCCAGAAACCTCTCGGCCGCAGGCAGGGCAGCAGCCGAGAAGGTGGGCAACCACCTGCCGGCTTTCCTCGCGCGTGGCTTCGCCACGAGCAAAGCGGCCGAGAGCTTCGGTGGAGGGATGAGGCGTCCGCAGCCGCGCCCCTGACGAGCCACGAGCTGGGTGCTTCTCTACTTTCTGAGTGGCTGCGGGAAACATAAGCCTCCTCGACGAGCTAAGGGGCGCCGCCGGCTCGCCACAAAGTCCTGCGGACATGAGAGGACACCGTGAACCGGGACCACGGCGGCGGGGCTCCGGTCGGAATGATTTCGGGCAGCACATAGGAGGCGGCCTCTGCCCGCCTCACCAAGCTAGCGATGAGCGCCCTCTCCCGCTCGCACACGAGCGGCTTCGCGCCGGAGAGGGTGAGATCCGGGTCCCGAGGAGAGGCGAGCTGGAGCGGGTTCACGCGAAGCCTTTCCCGCAGCCGGCCGGTGTCGGTGATGCAGTCCACCTCGATCAGAGCCAGCTTGGACCCCGTACCCTCGGGAATCAGCACGTACTGGAGCGAGAGCGAGCCCAAGACGATGGGCGAGACATGGGACTGATGCCATGCAAGATGGAACCGCTGGCTCGTCACCAACTGCGCCTCCCCTGTGGGTTGTAGAAGCGGGCATGGAGGCGCTCCTGGCGTCCCGAGGGGATGTCCCGGAACAATCGCCGGGCGAGATCCTCCTCGGCCGTGATGAGCACGGCCAAACCGTGGCGCCGGAGCTGGGCAAGCGCGACGCTCCGACGGGGAAGATCGAAAAACCAGGGCACCAAGCGAGCGACGAGATGGAGATCGTCGGTGACTCGTCCCGGACCTCTCTCCAGAAACAGGACGATCGCCCAGCGCCGAAGCGGGGCGCCGATCGCGGCTTTCAGAAGGTGCCCATGGGAGACGATCTCCAGGGGCACGCGCAGGTGAGCCGGAAGGAAGCTCTCGCCGTTCCCCGGTGCCGGCGCTTGGCCCCCTCGAGCAGCACCGGCTGCGGGCCGCGCGCCGCCTGCGGTTGCAGACCATGCCCGAACTTCTGGACGCAGAACTCGAGCGCTCACCGCTGCGCTCCAAGCGTCCGCAGCCAGGTGGAGCGGTCGGCCTGTGGAACGATGCGGGCCTGCACCAAGAGATCCACCCATGCCTTCCTCTTCTCCGCCCACATCCTTTCCCGCTCCCGCCGGACTGCAAGGAGCTTGCGCACCTCCTGGACCAGGCAGCGGTCGAGGCGGGCGCCTTCGAGGTTCTCGGAAACCATCCCGAGCGCGGCGACAAGAAGCTCGTAAGCGTCGACGGGGGGAACGTCGTTGGCCACGAGGAGTTTTTCGACTTCGGGCCTGGTTCGCCGGAGAGCCGCCACGAGACCCGATTGCATGTCGATGGCGGTATCCACCAACCTTGGTGTGTTCCGCAGAGGTTCCAGCAACGACAGGTCCAACTCCGCAGGCATCGACATCCCTCCAAGTCAGCGGCCCGAGGATGAACGGTAGAGCCTTCTTTTCGGGGACACCAGAGAGCTGCGCAAAGTGCTATGGCGCTTCTGATTTTTCGGAAAGGCACGATGAAGTGCCCTCTTCTTGTCCCGCTTGTGTAGTTGCCAAACACCCTCTCTCTTGTAGATGATCTGGAGGGATGATGAAACACATGCGCGAATCCGGGCCGCGATCGGACAGACCTCCAGCGCCGAATCGGGCCTTTGCAGCCGTGCTCGAAATGCTTCATCTCAGCCAAGGGGAGGCGGCTTTGCTGCTTGGCCTGGAGCCTGGCACTGTCTCTGCCTACGTCAGCGGGCAGAAAAGGCTACTTCCGGATAACTACCGGAGTAAGGGCTCGTCACGAAATAAGTGTCTCAGTTCTGGGGGTTCTCCCGAGGACGAATTGTGTAGTTCCACTCACCGTGAAAGCTGTCGTGTAGGATATCAAGGTCCGCGACTTCCTTCGGGCTGATT
>Ga0307506_10000291_pt1 | contig 10251 bp, 6 predicted proteins | sample 25_S_MG_FD_202175 | JGI IMG/M metagenome (GOLD analysis project Ga0307506, IMG submission 202175) | Soil microbial communities from Populus trichocarpa stands in riparian zone in the Pacific Northwest, United States - 25_S | ecosystem: Environmental > Terrestrial > Soil > Riparian zone > Trees... | reverse complement strand
ACCGCGCCCGCCGCCCCCGCACGCCGCAGGGCGAGGAGGTCATCAACCGACGCAACTCCGCCGGCCGCGATCACGGGCCGCCCCGCTCGCACGACCCGCCGCACGGTCGCGAGATCGGGACCTCGCATCACGCCGACCCGCGCCACGGCCGTCACCAGAAAGGCCTCGGCCCCCGCCGCAACCAGCCAGCCGAGGGTCTCGACGAGCGGAAGGTCACCCTCTCGGCGGCCTCGGGGCCGGATCCGGCCCTCGTCCACCTCGAGGCCCACGATCAGCCGGCTCCCGAGAGCGTCGATCGCCTCCACGGCTGCCTCCTCGTCCACCAATGCGCCCGAGCCGAGCACCACCCGGTCGGCCCCGGCCCCGAGCGCCTCCGTGGCCTCGGGCAGGGTGGCGATCCCTCCAGAGGCCTGGACGCGCAGCCCCAGCGCCGCGGCGCCCCGCACCGTGTCGAGGTTCGCGAACGCCCCGCCGAACGCCAGATCGAGGTCCACCACGTGCACCCGGAGCGCGCCCGCATCCACGTAGGCACGCGCCGCCGCGAGGGGGTCACCGTCGAACGCCTCGAGCGGACGCGGACCGTCGGGCGTGTGCAGCGCCAGCCGGCCGCCGGCCACATCGATCGCGGGGATGATCTCGAAGGCCATCGACGGCAACCTTACCGGCGGCGGCCACGACACCCCGCGGTCGACGCCATACTGATGCGATGGACCTGCCCGTCTTCGCCCTCCACACCGTCCTGTTCCCCGGCGAACGCATGGCGGTGCGCGTCTTCGAGGAGCGGTACCTCGAGATGTTGGAGGAAGTGCTCCCCGCCGGCGCGTTCGTCGTGGTCGCGATCCGCGAGGGACGCGAGGTCGGCGGCGCCTACGAGCCGTACCGCGTGGGCGTGACGGTCGCCGTGGAGGACTACGCGTACGACGGCGACGACGGCACGTATCGCCTCCGGATCATCGGTCGCGATCGCGTGGCGCTCATCGAGCCGACCGGGACCGACCCGTTCCCGCGGTGGGAGGTGGCGCCCCATCCCGACGAGGGCGGCGCCGGGACCGACGACGTGGAGGCCGCCACGACGGCGCTCTCCCGATACCTCGAGAGCGTCGGCGACGGCTCCCTCGAGCGCGCCGCGATCCCGCACGACCCGGTGGCGGCGAGCTACGCGATCGCAGCCGCGGTGCCGGGGCTCCTCCCCGCGCGCCAGTCGCTTCTGGAGATCCCGGGGGCCGGGGCGCGGCTGGCGGCGGCCCACGCGACCCTCGTCCACGAGACCGCGCTGGTCCGGGCCCTGGGCGCCAACGTCGGCGGCCCCAGCCTCGACATCAACCCGAACTAGACGAGCTCGGGCTCGGGGTCGCGCTCGAGTCGCGCGGCGCCGCTTCCCAGGAGTGATCGGAGCTCGTTCAGCAGCCCGGCGGCCGCCTCCACACGGTAGGAGCCGACCTCGAGGGGCGTGATCCCCGCGGACGACAGGAACCGGACGCGCACGGGCGACGCCCCCGGGTGCGCCTCGAAGACCTCCTTGAGCTTCGCCAGCACAGCCGGCGTGCACGCGGCGGCCTGCAGGTCGACCACCAGGTTCTCGGGGCCGAGCGTGGGCGTCATCCCCGGACCAAGGTTGGGCTCGCGTACCTCGTTCGCACGGATCTGCAGCTCACGACCGCGAAGGTCGATCCGTCCCGTCACGAGCACGATCCGGTCGGTCTCGATCAGGCCGGGCACCGCCTCGTACACGGACGGGAACGCCACGACCTCGGTGCCGCCCGCGAGGCCTTCGAGGCGGAACTGTGCATAGGGCTCGCCGCGCTTCGTGTACTTGCGGGCGACGGTGCCGATGATGCCGCCGACCGTCACGAGGTCCCCGTCGCCGAGCTGATCGAGGTCGCCCATCTCGTGCGTGGTCTGCGCGGCGAGCGCGTCCTTGACCCCGAGCAGCGGATGGTCGGTCACGAACTGCCCGAGCATCTCCTTCTCGTAGCGTAGGAGGTCGCGCTTGTCGAACTCCTCGCCCCGCAGCACGGACTCGTCGACCTGGCCGGCGGCGTCGGCGTCGTCGCCGCCGAAGAGCGAGAACTGGCCCGCCGCCTCGGCCTTGCGCTCGGCGAGGATCGGAGCCGACACGCGATCTTGGTGCTCGAGGAGCCCTCGCCGCGTGTAGCCGAGCGAGTCGAACGCCCCCGCCTGGATCAGCGACTCGAGCACGCGCTTCGTGAGGACGCTCGGCTCCACTTTCCGGCAGAAATCGGCGTACGAGGTGAACGTGCCCTTGGCCCTGCGCGCGTCGATGATCTGCTGGACGGCGCCTTCGCCGACGTTGCGGACGGCGGCGAGCCCGTAGCGGATCGAGGGCGCGTCGCCCGGCGCCGGTGCGAAGTCGAGCTCGGACTCGTTCACGTCGGGAGGCAGGACCTCGATCCCCATGCCGCGACAGGCGTACAGGTAGAACGGCTTCGCGTCCTTGTCGTCCTTCACCGAGGTGAGGACCGCCGACATGTACTCGACCCGGTGGTGCGCCATCAGGTACGCCGTCTGATAGGCGACGAGCCCGTACGCGCACGCGTGCGAGGCGTTGAACCCGTAGTCGGCGAACGGCACGATCATCTCGAAGAGGTCGGCGGCGAGCTTGTGCTGATAGCCCTTGTCGACGGCCCCCGCGATGAACTTCTCCTTGAAGGGCATCAGGACCGAGAGCTGCTTTTTGCCCATCGCTTTGCGGAGCGTGTCGGCCTCGCCCATGGAGAACCCGGCCAGCGCCACGGCCACCTGCATGACCTGCTCTTGGTAGATCATCACGCCGTACGTGTCCTTGAGGATCGGCTCGAGATCGTCGTGCGGGTACGTGACCTTGCGACGCCCGTGCTTGCGCTCCGCGTACTCGGTGTGCAGCCCGTTGTTGAGAGGCCCCGGGCGATACAGGGCGACGAGCGCCATCAGGTCCTCGAACCGGTCGGGGGCGAGCAGCTTGATGAGGCTGCGCATCCCGGCCGACTCCATCTGGAACACGCCGGTGGTCTCGGCGCGCTGGAGCATCGCGTACGTCTCGGGGTCGTCGAGGGCGACGTGGTCGATGTCGAGCTCGACGCCGCGTGCCCGGAGGTGCCGGAGCGAGTCCTCGATCACCGAGAGGTTCCGCAGCCCGAGGAAGTCCATCTTCAACAGGCCGAGCGCCTCGACGCCGGTCATGTCGAACTGCGTGACGACTTTCTTCGAGTCGTCGCGCGAGTCCTTCGAAAGTTTCAGCGGCAGATAGTTCACGAGCGGCGCGTCGCCGATCACGACGCCGGCGGCGTGCACCGAGTCCTCACGACGCAAGCCCTCGAGCGCGCGGGCCGTCTCCACGATCTCCTTGGCCTCGGGCTCCTTCTCGTACGCCGTGGCCAGGTCGGGCGAGAGCTTCAGCGCGTCCTCGATCGGATAGTCGCGGCCCATGATCGCGGCGGGGTACATCTTGCAGAGCCGGTCGCCCACGACGGGCGGGAACCCGAGCACGCGGGCGGCGTCACGGATCCCCTGCTTGCCCTTGATCGTCTGGAACGTGACGATCTGCGCGACGTGGTCGGCGCCGTACTTCTCGGTGGCGTAGCGGATCACCTCGTCGCGACGGCGCTCGTCGAAGTCCATGTCGATGTCGGGCATCTGGATCCGTTCGGGGTTCAGGAACCGCTCGAACAGGAGCCCGTAGCGCAAGGGATCGAGGTCGGTGATGCGCAGGCAGTACGAGACGACCGAGCCCGCCGCCGAGCCACGCCCCGGGCCCACGCGGATCCCCTGCTCGCGTGCATGGCGGATCAGGTCCCAGACGATCAGGAAGTACCCGCCGAAGCCCATCGAGGTGATGACATCGAGCTCCCGGTCGATCCGGCCCCGGACCTCGGGCGTGATCTCGTCGTAGCGCTCGGCCGCGCCCGCGTCGACGAGCTGCCGCAGGTACGCGTCGCGGTCGATCCCGCCGGGCGTCTCGAACCGCGGGAGGTGGTACCGCTGGTCGGCCGGGGCGCGGTCGCCGTAGACGAGGTCGAGCTCGACGCGGTCGGCGATCCGAAGGGTCTGGTCGCAGGCGTCGGGGCGCTCACGGAAGAGCGCGCGCATCTCCTCGGCGCTCTTGAGGAAGAACTCCTCGGAATCGAACTTGAGGCGCTTCAGGTCTGACTGGAGCTTCTTCTGCTGGATGCAGAGGAGCACGTCGTGGGGCTTCGCGTCCTCCTTCAGCGTGTAGTGCAGGTCGTTCGTGGCCACGACCGGGATCCCGAGCTCGTCGCCGAGCTCGAACTGGCGGCGGAGGATCGCGTGCTGGTCCGCCAACCCGTGGTCCTGGACCTCGATGAAGTAGTTGTCGGCCCCGAAGATGTCGCGGTACTCGCCTGCGACCCGCCGCGCGCGATCGTCCTGGCCCGCCAGCAGCGCCACGCCGATCTCGGAGGACAGGCAGCCGGAGAGGCAGAGGACGCCCTCCGCGTGCTCCGCCATGAGCTGCTTGTCCATCCGGGGCCGGTGATAGAAGCCCTCGAGGTACGCGGAACTGACGAGCTTCAGGAGGTTCCGGTAGCCGGTCTCGTTCTCCGCCAGCAGCGTCAGGTGGTAGTACTTCTCCTCGCTCTCGCCAGGGTTGCGGTCGAACCGCGACCCGGGCGCCACGTAGGCCTCGACGCCGAGGATCGGCTTGATGCCGGCGGCCCGGCCCGCCTCGAAGAACTTCAGCGCCCCGAACATCGCCCCGTGGTCGGTGACGGCGACGGCGGGCATCCCCAACCGCTCGGCCTCGGAGAAGATCGTGGGCGCGCCCGGGTTCGACTTCGGGGGCTCGATCCGCGCCGCCCCGTCGAGCAGCGAGTACTCGGAGTGGACGTGGAGATGGACGAAGCTCGGGTCGGTCATCGGCGCTGCTCGTGCCCCCTTCGAGGAAGGTTATCCCCACCGTTCCCGGGGCTGGGGATAACTTACATCGCTGTGATTCAGGCGGGACCAGAACGTACGCCCGGGTCCCGGGAGCGTCAAGGGCGCAGGTCGCGCCGGGCGCGCGCCCGGTCCAACGCCGACTCGAGATCGCCGGGCAGGGGCTCCTCGAGCTCGATCCGCTCCCCCGTGACCGGGTGCTCGAAGGCGATCATCCACGAATGCAGGAACGGGCGCGAGAGCCCGAGGGCGGTCGCGTCGGCCCCTCCGCCGCCGTACGCCCGGTCGCCGAGGATCGGGTGGCCGATCGCGCGCAGGTGCACGCGGATCTGATGGGTACGCCCGGTGCGGGGCGCCGCTTCGAGCAAGGCCGAGGCCCCGAGCCGCTCGCGGACCTCGAACGCGGTCTCGGCCTCGCGGCCGTCCGTATGATCCACGACCACCTTGTCGAGCCGGCGCCCCAGGGGAGCGTCGACGGCGAACGCATCGTTGGCGGGATCGCCCCGGACCAGGGCCAGGTAGCGGCGATCGATCGCGTGGGTCCTGAGCATCCCCGAGAGAGCCTCGTGCGCGTCGTCGGTGCAGGCGATCACCATCAGCCCGCTCGTGCCCGCGTCGAGCCGGTGGACGATGCCGGGTCGCAGAGGGCTGCTCCCGGCGGACAGCGGCACCCCCATCCCGAGCAGCCGGTTCACGAGGGTGCCCGTTCGCCGGTTCTCGGTGGGGTGGGTGACCAGTCCGGCCGGCTTCGCGATCACCAGGAGGTGCTCGTCCCCCCACCTGACCGGGACGGCCGGACCGTCGGGCTCGAGCGGCTGCTCGGTCGCGAGATCGATCTCGATCAGCTCGCCGCCTTCGAGTCGGAACGACTTGGGCCGGGCCACGCCGTCGACCGTGACGCGGCCGGCCGCGATCGCGCGCTGGACGTCGGCGCGCGGCGACCCCGTCAGCCGTGCGACGACCGCGTCCAACCGGCCCGGTTCGCCGGGAACCGTCTCAACCGGCATCCGGGGCGCTCCCCTGGTCCGCGTCGGCGCCGGTCTCCGGCTCGACATCCGTGCGCGGCGACCGGTACGAGGACCAGGCCAATAGGAGCGCCCCCACCACGATCGAGGCGTCGGCGACGTTGAAGATCGGCCAGATGTGCGGGTCGACGAAGTCGATCACGCGGCCCGACAGGCCGGGCCCCCGGAGGACCCGGTCGGTGAGGTTGCCGAGCGCGCCACCCAGGACCAGGCCGAGCGCGACCGCCACCACGGGATCCCGATGACGGAAGGCCGTCGCCACGATCACGATCGAGACCGTGATCGTGGCGCCCGCGAACAGCCATGGCGCGCTCTCGCCTAGGCTGAAGGCGCCACCGGAGTTCGTCGTGTAGCGCAGGGTGAGGACGCCACGGATCACCTCGATCGGTGCGTCGGAGAGCGTTCGCTCCGCCCATAGCTTGGTCACGCGGTCGAGCAGGTACGCGACGGTCGCGGTGGCGAAGAGGATGACCGCGCCTCGACGGCGGACGCGATCCACGGGACTAGCGGCGCGTCTGCGCCTGGGCGTCCTTGATGCAGAGGTCGACGTAGGGCAGCGCCTTGATGCGGGCCTTCTCGATCGGCTTGCCGCAGCGGTCGCAGGCCCCATAGGTCCCGGCCTCGATCCGCTTCAGGGCTCGCTCGATCTTCTGGAGCAGGTCGCGGACGTTGTTCTCGATCGAGAGGTCCTTCTCGCGTTCGAACGTCGCCGTGCCCGCGTCGGCCGATTCGTCGTCCAGGCCTACGTCGCCGACCATCTCGGACTGCGTGGTCGCGAAGGTGTCCTCTTCGATCGTGGTCAGCTGGGCCTGCAGCTCGACCTCTTCCGCCTGCAGGCGCGTGCGGAGGTCATCGAGCTCTTTCTTCGTCAACTTGGTCTCGGCCATGGTCGGCGAAGGGTAGCAGATGGGCGCATCACAGCACCGTCGCCGCAGGTCAGAGGGCCTGCAGCCGGCGTTCGGGCTCCCCGGGCTCGAGGCCCTCGATCGAGAACACCTTCACCCGTGAGCGGGCGCCGGAACGGAGCCGGACGGCCGTCTTGGGCACGCCCAGCGCGGCCGCCAGGGCGTGGGCCGCCTCCGCGGTGGCCCGCCCGCCCTCGGGGGCCGCGCGCACCCGCACGATGACTCCGCCGGCGCCGGCCTCCACGACGGTTCGGCCCGATCGGGGCGTGACGCGAACGGTGATGCTTGCCTCCATCGGGTGTAGCATCCCCCGAACAGGCAACGACGGGAACACGATCGTGGGGACCGTGGAGCCAGAGCGAGCCGGGGGCGGTGTGAGCCCGGCGCCGAGCCCCCCGCGACCATCCTCCCCGAGCCGCTGCCCCAACCGGACGCGGACGTCCCGCGCTCCGCAGTAGGCGCAGCCGGATCCCGCCCGTGATCGCGGGAGGCCGTGTTCGCGGCCGATGAGCGGTCGAGGTCGACCAGGCCCCGGCAAGCTGGGTGGTACCGCGGGGCCCACGCCTCGTCCCGGCACCGATGGGACGAGGCGTTTCGCATGGGCGAACGGGCGAGGAGGTACCGAGATGACGCGGTTCGAGCCGGTGGATCCCAAGGTGAGCTTCCCGCAGCTCGAGCTCGGCATCATGGCCTTCTGGAAGGACGCCGACGTCTTTCGCCGGTCGCTCGAGGCGCGCAGTGACGCACCCCTGTGGATGTTCTACGAGGGGCCGCCCACCGCGAACGGCAAGCCCGGCGTGCACCACGTCGAGCCGCGCACGTTCAAGGACGTGTTCCCCCGCTTCAAGACGATGACCGGGCACCTCGTCCCGAGGAAGGGCGGCTGGGACTGCCACGGCCTGCCCGTCGAGCTCGAGGTCGAGAAGGAGATCGGCACGACCGGCAAGCGTGACATCGAGGCCTTCGGCATCGCGGCGTTCAACGAGCGGTGCCGCGAGTCGGTGAAGCGCTACGTGGGCGAGTTCGAGCGCCTGACGGAGCGCATCGGCTACTGGGTCGACCTCGAGGACGCCTACTGGACGATGAACACCGAGTACATCGAGTCCGTCTGGTGGTCGTTGAAGTCCCTGTTCGAGCGCGGTCTGCTCGAAGAGGCCGACAAGGTCACGGCGTACTGCCCGCGATGCGGCACGGCCCTGTCGGACGCCGAGGTTGCGCTCGGCTACCGGACCGTCGACGATCCGAGCGTGTTCCTGCGGTTCCCGCTCGTGGAGGCGGGCGACCCCGCCCTGATCGGAGCGTCGCTGCTGGTGTGGACGACGACCCCGTGGACCCTCCCGTCGAACACCGGCGCGGCCGTCGACGCGCACGCGACCTACGCGGTGGCCGAGCACGACGGCGAGCGACTCATCGTGGCCGAGCCGCTCGCCGCGGCGGTGCTGGGCGAGGACTGGCGCGTGACCGCGACGCTCGCCGGCGGCGTCCTCGTTGGGGCACGCTACGAACCCCCGTACGCCAACGTCGAGGGCGCGCACCGAGTGGTGGCGGGCGACTTCGTCTCGATGGACAACGGGACGGGCATCGTGCACATGGCGCCGGCGTTCGGCGCCGAGGACCTCGCGGTGGGGCTGGCGGAGGGGTGGCCGGTACACAAGCCGGTCGGCGACGACGGCCGGTTCACCGACGCGGCCCCCGCGTTCGTGCGCGGGCTCTTCGTGAAGGACGCCGATCCGAAGATCGTCGATGACCTCCGCGAGCGCGGGGTCCTGCTGCGGTCGGAGACGTACGAGCACAGCTACCCCTTCTGCTGGCGGTGCTCGACACCGCTCCTCTACTACGCGCGGACGTCCTGGTACGTCCGAACCACCCAGGTGAAGGATCGCCTGCTCGACGTGAACCAGCAGGTGGGCTGGCACCCCGAGCACATCAAGAGCGGTCGCTTCGGCAACTGGCTCGAGAACAACGTCGACTGGGCCCTGTCCCGCGAGCGCTACTGGGGCACGCCGCTGCCGATCTGGCGCTGCGCGGAGGGCCACCTCACCGCGGTGGGATCCCTCGCGGAGCTCGGCGAGCGCGCCGGCCGCGACGTCGCCGACGTGGACCCACACCGCCCCGCGATCGACGAGGTGACCTTCGCGTGCCCCGAGTGCGGCGACGAGAGCCGGCGCGTGCCCGAGGTGATCGACACCTGGTACGACTCCGGCGCGATGCCCTTCGCGCAGTGGGGCTACCATCCGGACCTGGGCCGCGGGATCGAGGAGTTCGAGCAGCACTTCCCGGCCGACTTCATCTCCGAGGCGATCGACCAGACGCGCGGGTGGTTCTACACGCTGATGGCCGAAGGCGTGCTGCACTTCGACTCGACCGCGTACCGCAACGTCGTCTGCCTCGGCCACATCATGGCGGCCGACGGCCGCAAGATGTCGAAGTCCCTCGGGAACATGTTCGACCCGTGGGAGGCCCTTGACCGGCAGGGGGCCGACGCGCTGCGCTGGTTCATGATCACCAACGGCTCACCGTGGGCGTCCCGCCGCATCGGCCACGAGGTGCTCGACGAGGTCCTGCGCCAGTTCCTGCTCACCCTGTGGAACGTCTACGTGTTCTTCGTCACGTACGCGAATGCCGAGGGGTTCGATCCGGGCGCCGAGGCGCCCGCGCCCGAGGATCGCCCACTGTTGGACCGCTGGGTGCTCTCGCAGCTCCACGCGACGGTGGCGGCGGCTCGAGACGGTCTCGAGGCCTACGACGCCACCGGCGCGGGGCGGGCGATCCAGTCGTTCGTCGACGACCTGTCGAACTGGTACGTCCGGCGGTCGCGACGCCGCTTCTGGAACCCGGCCGGGGAGCGCGACGTCGACACGCGGGCAGCGTTCCACACGCTGTACGAGTGCCTCGTGACGGTGGCGACGCTCCTCGCGCCGTTCACGCCATTCGTCGCGGAGGCGCTGTGGCGGAACCTCGCGGCAGGTCGGGGCGACGCGGAGGACTCGGTGCACCTCGCCGACTACCCGGTCCCGGACGCCGCGCTCCGTGACCCTGCGCTCGACGACGCGATGGCGGCGGCGCGATCGATCGTGGGGCTCGGGCGCACGATCCGGGTCGAGACGAAGACACGGGTGCGTCAGCCGCTCGCCGAAGCGGTCGTGCACTACGCGGGTGACCGAGAGGCCCTCGGCGCGTTGCTCGACGTGGTGGCCGACGAGCTGAACGTCAAGGAGGTGCTGTTCGCGGAGTCCGCCGAGGAGTTCGGGCGGTGGCACGCCAAGCCCAACTTCAAGGTGCTCGGCCCCCGGCTCGGCCCACGGGTGAAGGACCTCGCGGGAGCGCTCGCCGCCGACGACGGGACCGTCGCGGGCGCGCTGGCCCGCGGCCAGGCGGCGACCGTCGTCGTGGACGGTGACGAGATCGTGCTCTCCCCCGACGACGTGGAC
>Ga0307506_10000290_pt1 | contig 10259 bp, 7 predicted proteins | sample 25_S_MG_FD_202175 | JGI IMG/M metagenome (GOLD analysis project Ga0307506, IMG submission 202175) | Soil microbial communities from Populus trichocarpa stands in riparian zone in the Pacific Northwest, United States - 25_S | ecosystem: Environmental > Terrestrial > Soil > Riparian zone > Trees... | reverse complement strand
CTCGCGGCCTTTCAGGCCGCGGGTGTTGATCGCTTTTCTACCCAGGGCATCGGCCTGTGGGCCTCAGCCCTGGGCTGGACTCTGCCGGCCCGTTGGGCCGGTGGGATGGTTCAGCGCCCAGGTTATTACGTGACGGACACTTAGGATGCCTATCCGTCGGAATTGAGCCGTAGCTCCGCAACGGCTCACGGAGCGTCAGAACGGAGGCGGGTTAGCCTGGAGCGCAGGATAGCGGAAGCTCGGTCACGAAGGGTAGGCCAGGTGGAAAGCTGCCCGTCGGAAACTTGGCGTTGCGGTCTCCAGATCGCAGCTTTTCCGATGCGTCCGGGGGAGGTGCCAGGCGATTCGCAGCCCTGACACCTTCTCAGGAGCCCGGAGTTACACCTGTACGCATCGGCCCTCGGTAGCCGGGCAGGTCCCAGAGAGAGCTGCCCAGAGAGATGTGCTGGCTGCGGGCGGATCGCCTGGCACCTCCCAGGAGGCCGTAAGACACTGTCGGGGATCGGCAACGGGCGCGTGGGGATCAGCCCCGAAATGGCAGTGCGCCTCTCGCTGGCGTTCGACACGACGGCGGAGAGGTGCTTGGCACCTAAGCGGACAAACGAGCGCACCGTGGGGAGCGAGCCGTGCACCGCGGAGAAGGAGCTGCGCACCGTGGGTAATGAGCCATGCACTGTAGGGAATGGGCTGCCCTGCGAGACGCCAGCGGTCCCAGGGGGGCCTGGCTTGGCCGGTCTGTCTTCAAGGCGAGACGGCTTCGGGCCTGGTACAAGCCGAACCTCGTAGGGCAGGTCTTTCCCGTCAGGCCCCCGCGGTCGTCAACCCGGTCACGTGTCCGGCGGTAATCCCTTGAAAAACATCCTTAGGGTCCCCCAGATCCCTCCCGCTCGCGCGGCTCGCCCTCGGAATGCCGGGACGGGGGAGGCCGCCCCACCCTGCCGGGTAGGACCGGGCCCCCGCCCCGGAACGCGGTGACAACGCACAGAAAAGGGTTAGAATCTTTTCATGAGGCGCACTGGACTGTCCCGCATCGCAGCGATTCTGCTGCTCGCCTTGCTGATCGGCACGGCGGGGCCGTCACTGACGGGTTGTACGGCTTGCTGCCATGGATCTCCGAAAGTCGTTCCGCCGTGTTGCGGAAACGCGGAGACGTCGACCGCATCCTGTTGCGGCCGGTCCGAGGTTCCGCTCGGCACCGCTCTTCAGGCTCCGAGTCCCTTGGAGGCCATGGCCGCTGATCCGTTTTCGCCAGCCGCGGCTCCCGCCGTCCTCGTCCAGAGGGCAGATGCGGCCCCGGTGCGCCTCATGACGATCCCCCCTCCCCGCGACGGTGTCGGCCTCTATACCCTGCACGCCTCTCTGCTGATTTGAACGCTCCTCACGGTGTCTTTCCCGCCGCGGGCTGCCGCGGCTCCGGATGACCTGTCCGTGGAGGAGCTTTCATGCGACGTACGATCTCTGTTTTCCTGGCCCTCGCCTTCCTGGGCTACGCCTCGGCGGCGGCCCCTCACCCCCCGGCCCCCTCTCCCATCCCCTCCCCCCGGCCGGGAGAGGGGGAGACTCTAGAGGCGCTGGTGGCGACTGCGCTGGAGCGCTCGCCGGCGCTCGCCGCGCGCCGGGCGGCTCTGCGGGCGGCGCGCGAGAGGGAGGAGCCGGCCGGGGCGCTGCCCGATCCCATGGTGGAAGCCATGCTCCAGAATGCCGATTTCCCGCGCTACACGGTCGGCACGGTGGACATGTCCATGGCCGGCGTCGAGGTCCGCCAGGGGCTGCCTTATCCCGGCAAGCGGCATGCGCGGGTGGCGGCGGCGCGGGCCGAGACGGAGCTGCGGGCGGCGGAGCTGGCGGCCGAGGAGGGGCGCGTCACGGCGGCCGTGCGCTCTCTCTACGCCAGGATCTACGCGCTCGATCGCGAGAAACAGGCCCGCGCCGCCGGGCGCGAGCTGGCCGATCTGCTCTCCGCCACGGCGGCGGCGCGCTATTCGGCCGGCTCCGGAGAGCAGGAGCCCATCCTCAAGGCGCAGCTCGAATTGAGCCGCCTGGAGGAGGCTCTGGAAGGCCTGGAGGGCGAGCGCGCCGAGGCGGTCGCCGAGCTCGGCCGCCGGCTCGGCGGTCCCGGAGCAGGTGAGCTCGGGGAGATCGCCGAGCTGCCCCCGGTCGGAGATCTGCCCGGAGATCCGCCCGGCGATCTCGCGCAGGTGGCGGTCGACGCCTCTCCCGAGGTGCTGACGGCGCGCGCCTCTCTGGCTGCCGCCGAGGGGCGGCTCGCCGTCGCGCGGCTCGACCGCAAGCCGGATTTCGTGCCGTCGGCGGGGCTGGCGACGCGCGGCTCGCTCGGTGCGGTGCTCACGCTGCGCTTCGGCGTGGAGCTGCCGTTCTGGAAGAAGACGAAGCAGGAGCCACTGATCCGCGCCGCCGAGGCGGAGGTGGAGATGGCGCGCGGTGAGCTCGCCGACGCCGAGGCGATGGCGCGCGCCGAGGCGGCCCGTCTGGCGGCCCGCCGGCGGCAGGCGGAGCGGCAGATCGTCCGCTTCCGCGAGGCGATCCTGCCGCAAAGCAGCGCGGCGTTCGACGCGGCGCGGGCGTCGTATCTCAACGGCCGCGGAGATTTTTCCACGGTGGTCGCGGATTTCGGCCTCTGGCTGGAGGCGCGGGTGGAGCTGGCGCGGCGGGAGGCGGAGAGGTTCGTGGCCTGGGCGGAGGTGGAACGGTTGACCGGGGCCGGTGCCCTGAGGAGGATGCCATGAGAAGCAGGCGCTGTTGGATCTTGGCGGGATTGGCTCTGGCGGCTCTCCTCGTGGGGTGCGGCGGGAAGAGCGCGCCGGCGGAGAAGGCGGCGGCGGCGCCGCAGGCCGTGGCTGCCCGCAAGGTGTTGTTCTACCGCCACCCGATGAACCCGAAGGTCCACTCGCCGGTGCCGGCGAAGGATGAGATGGGCATGGATTACCTGCCCGTTTATGCGGACGAGATGGCGGCGGTGCCGGGGGCGGTGCCCGGGCTGGCGCCGGTCGAAACGGGCGGCGCGGCTCTCCGCCTCGCGGGCGTGCAGACGGCGGTGGCGGAGCGGCGGACGATGACGCGGTCGGCGCGCGCGGTCGGGGTGGTGACGGTGGACGAACGGCGGGTGCGCCAGGTCCATACGAAGGTTTCCGGCTGGGTGGAGAAGCTCTATGTAAACACCACGGGCCAGGCGGTGCGGGCCGGGCAGCCTTTGCTGGCGATCTATTCGCCCGAGCTGCTGGCGAGCCAGGAGGAGTACCTGCGGGCGCGCACTGCCGCGGAGCGCTTCGCGGGGTCGCAGCTCCCGGAGGTGCGCCGCGGCGGCGAGGACCTGCTGACCGCGGCGCGGCGCCGCCTCGAGCTGTTCGACGTGCCGCAGAGCGTTCTCGCCCGGCTCGACCGCACGGGCAAGCCGCAGCGCACGGTGACGCTGGTCGCGCCGGTCTCCGGCTACGTGAGCAGCAAGGACGTCGTCGAGGGGATGGAGATCCAGCCGGGGACCAGCCTGATGACGGTCTCCGACCTGTCGCGCGTCTGGGTCGAGGCGGATCTCTACGAGGTGGAGAGCCGCAATCTTCGTCTCGGACAGAAGGCGACGGTCGTCCTGCCCTATGACTCCGGAGAGCGGCGGACGGGGACGATCTCGTGGATCGATCCGTTCCTCAATCCCGAGAGCCGGACGATCAAGGTGCGGATCGAGCTGGCCAATCCCGGCCTGGCGCTCAAGCCGGGGATGTACGTCGACGTGGTGCCCGAGCTCGGCGCGTCCGCAGGCGTCGTCATCCCCGACTCGGCGGTGATCGACACCGGCGCGCGGCAGGTGGTCTTCGTCAAGACCGGAGAGGGCTTTACGCCGCGCGAGGTACGCCTCGGCAGCCGCGGCGACGGCTTTGTGCTCGTGCTCGACGGCGTACAGGCCGGCGAGAGCGTCGCCGTGCGCGCCAATTTCCTGCTCGACTCCGAATCGCGCCTGCGCGACGCCGTGAGAGGTCTCCAATGATCCGCAAGGTCATCGCCTTCTCGGCGAAGAATCCCTGGCTGGTCCTGCTCGGCGTCGGCGCGCTGGTGGCGGTCGCGGTGTGGACCTTGAGCGTCATCCGCCTGGACGCGCTGCCCGATCTGTCGGACACGCAGGTGATCATCTATTCGAAGTGGGACCGCTCGCCCGACATCGTCGAGGATCAGGTCACCTATCCGATCGTCACCGCCCTCCTCGGCGCGCCGGGCGTCAAGGCGGTGCGCGGTTATTCGGATTTCGGGTTCTCCTACGTCTATGTGATCTTCGAGGACGGCACGGATCTCTACTGGGCGCGCTCGCGCGTCCTCGAATACCTTTCCAAGATCCAGTCCCGCCTGCCCGACGGCGTGCAGACCGAGCTCGGCCCGGACGCGACCGGCGTCGGCTGGGTCTTCCAGTACGCCCTGGTGGACCACTCCGGCACGCATTCGCTCGACGAGCTGCGTTCCTATCAGGATTGGACGCTGCGTTATGCCCTGCAATCGGTGCCGGGCGTCGCCGAGGTGGCGGCGATCGGCGGCTTCGTGAAGCAGTACCAGGTCACCGTCGATCCCAACCGCCTGGCCGCCTACGGCCTGTCGCTCGACGCGGTGATCGCCGCCGTGCGCGGCTCCAACAACGAGGTCGGCGGGCGCCTGATCGAGCAGAGCGGCACGGAGTACATGGTGCGCGGGCGCGGCTATGCGAAGACGCCAGCCGATTTCGAGCAGATCGTCTTGAAAGTCGGTCCCGGCGGCGCGCCGGTGCTGCTGCGCGACGTCGGCCATGTGGAATTGGGTCCGGAGATCCGCCGCGGCGTCGCCGATCTCGACGGCCTGGGCGATCACGTCGGCGGCATCGTGGTGATGCGCCATGGCGAAAACGCCCTGAAGGTGATCGCGCGGGTGAAAGAGAAGCTCCGCGAGATCGCGCCCGGCATGCCGGCGGGAGTGGAGGTCGTCGCCACGTATGACCGCTCGGATCTGATCGAACGCGCGCTCGGCACGCTCAAGCACGAGCTGGTGATCGAAATGATCGTCGTCTCCCTGGTGATCCTCCTCTTCCTCTGGCACATCCCCTCGGCGGCGGTGCCGATCGTCACCATCCCGGTCGCGGTGCTGCTGTCGTTCATCCCGATGTACCTGCTGGGAGTGACGGTCAATCTGATGTCGGTGGCCGGGATCGCGATCTCGATCGGCGTGCTGGTGGACGGCGCCATCGTGGAGGTGGAAAACGCGTACAACAAGCTGCACCGCTGGGAGGCGGAGGGGCGCCGCGGCGATTTCCACCAGGTGCGCCTGGAAGCGCTCCAGGAGGTCGGCCCGTCGGTCTTCTTCTCCCTGCTCCTGATCGCCGTCGCCTTCCTGCCGATTTTCGCCCTGGTCGACCAGGAGGGGCGCCTGTTCAAGCCGCTGGCGCTGTCGAAAAACCTTGCCATGGCGATCGCCGCGCTGCTCGCCATCACGCTCGATCCGGCGATGCGCATGCTCTTCACGCGCATGGACCCGTTCACCTTCCGGCCGCGCTGGCTGGCGCGCCTGGCGAGCGCCGCCGCGGTGGGCACCTATCACGCAGAAGAGAAGCATCCGATCAGCCGCGCCGTCTTCCGGGTCTACGAGCCGGTCTGCCGCGCCGTGCTGCGCTGGCCGCGCCTGGTCCTCCTCGGCGCCCTGGCGCTGGTGGCGGTGAGCCTGCCGGTCTATTTCCGCCTGGGCTCGGAATTCATGCCGCCGCTCGCCGAAGGGACGCTCCTCTACATGCCGACGACGCTGCCCGGGGTCTCGGTGGCGCAGGCGGAGGAGATCCTCCAGGCGCAGGATCGGGTGCTCAAGAGCTTCTCCGAGGTCGAGCGCGTCTTCGGCAAGGCCGGCCGCGCCGACACCGCGACCGATCCGGCGCCGTTCTCGATGTTCGAGACGACGGTGGTGCTCAAGCCCGAGAGCGCGTGGCGAGCGAAAGAGCGCTGGTATTCAGGGTGGGCGCCGGACTGGCTGAAGCCCGCCTTCCGCCCCTTCTGGCCGGACCACATCGCCTCCGAGGAGCTGATCGACGAGATGGACCGCGCCTTGCGCGCGCCCGGCATGACCAACGCGTGGACGATGCCGATCAAGGGGCGGATCGACATGTTGTCGACCGGCGTGCGCACACCGGTGGGCATCAAGGTCTTCGGCAATGACATCAAAGAGATCGAGCGCCTCGGCGAGCAGCTCGAAGCGCTGCTGCGGGACATCCCCGGCACCCGCAGCGTCTACGCCGAGCGCGTGGCCGGCGGCTATTTTCTCGACATCGTGCCGCGGCGCGATCAGCTCGCCCGCTACGGCCTGACGGTCGAGCAGGTGCAGATGGTGATCGCTTCGGCGATCGGCGGCGAGAACGTCACCACCGTGATCGCGGGGCGCGAGCGCTATCCGGTCAACGTCCGTTATCCGCGCGAGCTGCGCGACGAGCCCGCCCGGCTCGCCAGAGTCCTCGTGGCGACCCCCACCGGCGCCCAGGTGCCGCTCGCCCAGCTCGCCGATCTCCAGATCATGCAGGGGCCGGCCATGCTGCGCGACGAGAACGGCTTCCTCGCCGGCTATGTCTACGTCGACGTCGCCGGCCGCGACGTCGGCGGCTATGTCGAGGAGGCGAAGCGGATCGTGCAGGGCGGGCTCCGCATCCCGACCGGTTTCTCGCTCCAGTGGAGCGGCCAGTACGAGAGCATGCAGCGGGTGCGCGCGCGGCTCAAGGTAGTGGTGCCGATCACACTGGTCCTCCTCTTCGCCCTGCTCTTCGCCAACACCCGCTCCGCCTTCAAGGCCATCGTGGTGATGCTGGCGGTGCCCTTCTCGGCGATCGGCGCCGTCTGGCTCTTCTGGCTTCTTGGCTACAACGTCTCGATCGCCGCCTGGGTGGGGATGATCGCGCTCCTCGGTCTCGACGCCGAGACCGGCGTCTTCATGCTCCTCTTCCTCGATCTCTCCTACGACGAGGCGAAACGGGAAGGCCGCCTGCGCAGCCGCGCCGATCTCGACGAAGCGATCGTCCACGGCGCGGTCAAGCGCGTCCGCCCCAAGATGATGACCGTCTGCGCCGCCTTCATGGGCCTGCTGCCGATCCTGTGGTCCACCGCGGCCGGCGCCGACGTCATGAAACGCATCGCGGCGCCGATGATCGGCGGCCTGGTGACGTCGTTCCTGTTGGAGCTGCTGGTCTATCCGGCGGTCTACAAGCTGTGGAAATGGCGCACGGAGGTGCGCGGGCTGGCGGCGGAGGCCCTCACTCCCTAGCCAGCCGGGCCGGTTCCGGCGCGCCTCAGCACTCGATGACGTTGATCGCCAGGCCGCCGCGGGAAGTCTCCTTGTACTTGGTCTTCATGTCGGCGCCGGTCTCCCGCATGGTCTTGATGACGCGGTCGAGGGAGACCTTGTGCGAGCCGTCGCCGCGAAGAGCGATGCGGGAGGCGTTGATCGCCTTGACCGAGCCCATGGCGTTGCGCTCGATGCAGGGGATCTGCACCAGACCGCCGACGGGATCGCAGGTCAGCCCGAGGTTGTGCTCCATGCCGCCAGACCTGCTCGTTCTCCAGCATCAGCCGCCAGATCGGCTTGCCCGTCTCCCGGCAACGCACCAGCAGCGCGTCGGCGGAGAGGAACGGATGCGGCTGCACCGTCTGGTCGGCGACCAGATGATCCTCCCCCGTCACCCCTTCATTGACCACGAAGCCGCCACCCACCGAGTAATCGACCCGCCGGTCGATCTGCGCCGCGTCCGGGGCAACGGCGTCGAAGGCCGTGAAGCGCATGCCGTTGGAATGGACCGGCAGCAGGTCCTTGCGGTTGAAGATCAGATCGCGCTTCTCCTCGAAAGGGATCTCGCGCCGGCCGAGCAGGGCGATCCGGCCGCTCTCCCGGATCTCCTTCACCCGCGCCGGCATGAAGAGAGGACCTCCGGGGGGGAGAACGCGTGATCAGACCAACGAATTGCAGGCCGGCCCGGCTCAGCGCTGCTCTGCGGCGAAGATCGTGAGGCGGACAGCCTGTCCCTGGACCCGGAGATCCGGCCGGCGTCCCGAGACCCTCTCGCTCTCGCGGACCAGGGTCAGGAACCCTTCTCCACGGGATTCCATGTAGCTCCTTCCGGTGACTGGGCTGGTGTAGTCCCTCATGAAGCCGGCGAGGAGCTGATTTCTCCGCATGGGCTGGCAACCGCGGTACAAGTCCTCTTCGGTAAGGGTGTTGTGCAGTCCGCCAGGATTCCAAACCTCGATCCGATCCGGGAAGAGAAAGATGCGGACTTGGGAGCCTTCGAGCTCATAGTCTCGGTGAACCAGAGCATTGACCACCGCTTCCTGGAGGGCGAGCTGGGAGTAGGTTTCCAGATCCAACCGGCCGCTGCCGTCTTTGCGCGAAGGCAGGGCCACCAGGGGCGAGGTTCGGAAATACTGAAGAACCTGCTCGATCTGCTCCGGGACAGGACCGTAGAGTCGGCGCGCATCGGCCGCGCTCCCGTCGGCGACGGGTTCCGTATAGGCCGCGACATCGAGAAAGGCACCGTTGACAAAGCTCTCCGGACGCTCGGCGAACAGCAGGACGCCCAGAATGGTCGCCCGCAGATTGCCCGCCTCGTCTTTGACGGCGAGCTTCTGGTTCACCAGGAGCTGCGTCTGCTCGACTCCGGCCGCTTCCACGGACATCCCGAAGCGGCGCTCGTAATAAGCATTGAACCGGGAGCGGTCGAGCGCTTCGACACCGGCCCGGAAGACCGGACGCTCTTCGGCAGGGAGTGTGAGCCGGCGGGCCGAAAGAAGCCGGCCGAGCTGTTCCGCGGGGATCAGGGTCCGGTGCGAGCCCACGCGCTTGAGGTAGCGCCCATCCGAAGTGGCATGGACGTAGTACCGGGCTTTCGGGATGACCACCTTGAGGCAGAGAGCCGGCCGACTCTCCCTCCCCGGCAGATAAACCCAATCCAGGAGCGGCTCGATGCCGGGGTTGCAGTTGTTCAGGCAGAGGTTGACCACGAACTGCTCGAGAATGTCCCTCTTGCTCTCGTCGATCCCGACGATCTCCCTGCCGTCGTTGACCCCGAAGAGAATCATGCCTCCTTCGGTGTTCGCCATCGAGACGAAGACCTCGGCGATGACGGTCTGCGCCCTCCCTTCCTCGCGGGCGAAACGAACCTGATCGCCCTTGAAGACCACTTCCTTGAATTCAAGGAAGGTGTCCTCTCCCGCGGCGATCTCGCTCAGCAGGCTGCTCATGTCGTCCATGGCTCTCCAATCTCAGAAGTGATACTTCTCGCGGCGGCGCCGGAAGGCTTCCTCAGACCCTTCCATGATGTCGAGCACCGCCTCTTTGACCTGCTTCCGATCAAGGCCCCCCTGGGCACGAACGACTCCGCGGACACCGACTTCACCGACGGGCTCCGCAGACAGGGCGTAGACCAACTCTGCGTCGGCATTGACAGGCAGGTTAGGATTGTGGGTGACGAGGATCACCTGACGCTCTTCCTTGATTTTCCGTAGCAGAGGAACGAGCTGTTCGTAGAGGAAGCTCGAATCGAGCTCGTCCTCGGGCTGATCGATGAGGATCGGCCCATCTCCCTGGGCGAGGAGCAACGTGAGGATGGCTGTGTTGCGCTGGCCATCGGAGAGCTGCTTCCGGCTCAAGCATCCGGCTTCGGAGCCATCCGGGCGATAGAGCGCGAGGTCGATACTGTCCCTGATGCGGACGAGGCTCTTGGTCTCCCAAAGATCTCTCTTACTGTCGAGATGCTCTCGCAAGGGGGCCAGGGCATCGAGCCAGGCCGCCGGGATGCCGCGGGCTTCCATCCGCCACTGTTCGACAACCTCCCATGGGCTGGCAAGCTCCTCCGGCAGTTGGCGAAACGTCGCGAAAGCCTCCTGCCCGAGGTCCTCCCAGACCCTCCCCAGCTTGGATCGGCCATCGGGACTGAGCTCCCGCCATTCGGTGAGAAAATGATCGCGGTCGCCCGAAAAGTCGATCAGGATCTCCACGGAGGGATGCGGAGGCTGTCCGACTTTCGGTACCGCATCACTCCAGAGGACCCCCGTGATCACTTCCCACCGAGCTGCGGTCTCCCGGCGCCAGAGATCGTGGAAGCGAGGGAGCAACTCGACAAGGGCCGCCACCCGCCGTTCGAGCTCCGCGACTTGGGCTTTCCTGTTCGCAAGCTCGAGCGCTCTGGCTTTGCGGGCCACATCGAGCTGCATAAGCTCCTCGAGATCTTGGGGCTGCAGCCCCTGCCGAGCACAGGCAGACAG
>Ga0307506_10000289_pt1 | contig 10292 bp, 8 predicted proteins | sample 25_S_MG_FD_202175 | JGI IMG/M metagenome (GOLD analysis project Ga0307506, IMG submission 202175) | Soil microbial communities from Populus trichocarpa stands in riparian zone in the Pacific Northwest, United States - 25_S | ecosystem: Environmental > Terrestrial > Soil > Riparian zone > Trees... | reverse complement strand
CTTGCTGCGATGTCTGGGAACAGAACCTCTCAGTAGGGGTGCGCACAGCGCACGTCTTCTGAGCGGAACGGTTGTCTGTGCGCTTAGCCGGCTTGCAGGCCGGCCAGGTCGGCCTTGAGCTTCTCCGCCAGCACGCCGACGCGGGGCTCGCGGATGTGGAGACCGTGGTAGCCCGGTACGTCGTGGATCGTGATTCCCGCGGTCGCCAAGCCGCTCCAGCCGAGCTCCGGGTCGGGCTCGAAAAGATCGGCCGGTGGTTGCTGCTCGGAGCGGAAGAGAAGAATCCTGCCCTCGAACGGCTCGGGCCGATAGCGCCGGCGCGCCCGGAAGCAGACTTCCTGGAGATAGAGGAACCGCAGCTCGACCGGGGGCACACCGGGCAGCCAGGGAAACGCCATGTCGAGGTTGGCGCGCAGGCGCCGAACCCTTTCCCGCAGGCCGCGGCGGATGTTTTCCCAGGACGTGTCGTCCTTCGCGCCCACGGGAAGGCACCACCGCACGAGGCGCCGGAGGCTCCGGACGGCACGCGGCCGCGGGTAGTCGGTGCCGTAGCTGTCGAGCAGCGTCAGCAGCTCGATCTGCCGTCCCCGCTGTTGGAGCTGGCGCGCGATCTCGAACGCCACGACGCCGCCGAATGAGCTGCCGCCCAGACGGAATGCGCCCTCGGGCTGGAACGCCACGAGGTGCTCGACGAAGTGAGCGGCCATCTCTTCGACGGTGCGATGAAACTGCCGCGAGCCGTCGACGCCGCTCGGCTGCAGGCCGTAGAACGGCTGGTCCGGTCCGAGACGGCGGGAGAGAGCGAGCAGGGAGAGGACGTCCGATCCGGCCCCCGGCAGGCAGAAGAACGGCGGCTGGGTCCCCCCCGTGCAGAGCGGCACCAGGGGGTTTGCGGCGTCGATCCAACCCCGGTGCCGCACCGCCTGCGCGAACGACCGGATGGTCGGCGCGATGGCGAGCGCCGACAGCGGCACCTCCAGACCGAGGGCGCGCCGGACGCCGGTCACGATGCGGGCCGCAAGGAGAGAGTGGCCGCCCAGCGCGAAGAAGTCATCGGTGACTCCGGCGATTCCGGCCTCGCGTCCGAAGGCGCGGCGCCAGATCTCCAGGAGCTGAAGCTCGAGTGCGTCCTGCGCCGCGGTCTCCGCGCTGGAGGCGGGCGGATCGGAGGCTCGCGCGGCGAGCACCCCGCGGTCGATCTTGCCGCCAGGCAGGAGGGGCAGCTCCGGCAGGATCAGGAAACGGCCGGGGAGCATCTGCTCCGGCAGGCGGGCCGCGAGGAGCGCCCGGAGCTCAGCCGGCGGCGGCGGCTCGACTCCGGCGGCCGGCACCAGGAAGGCGGCGAGACTCTCCGTGCCGCACGGCACCACCACGGCTTCCCGCACGGCAAGCGCGGCGAGCAGCGCTTCTTCCACCTCCGCCAGATCGACGCGAAGGCCGCGGATCTTGACCTGCAGGTCCTTGCGGCCCAGGTGCTCGTAGCAGCCGTCGGCAACCAGCCGGCCGAGGTCTCCGGTGCGGTAGAGGACCTCGCCGTCCGGGAGAGTCTCGAAGGCGGCAGCCGTCCGTTCCGGATCGCGCCAGTAGCCGAGCGAGAGATAGCGGCCCCGGACGGCGATCTCTCCGGCCTCCCCGGGCGCGGCCTCGCGGCCCTCCTCGTCGAGCAGCAGCATTTCGACGTCAGGTAACGGATGTCCGACCGGCACGGTCGCGCCGGGAATCGCTGCCGAGGGATCCACCGTGAAGTGGCAGAGGTTGCCGCCCGCTTCGGTGATGCCGAGACCGTTGACGATTCGGCAGCCCGGCGGCAGGCGGCTCCGGAAGAGATCGAGGTCCCGCCGCGGCAGCGGCTCGCCGCCCAGCTTGACGATCCGCAGCGACGCCAGACTCTCTCCACCGCGCAAGCTCTCCAAAAAGTGGCGGAACAGCGTGGGAACAGAATGATAGATAGTGATCCGCTCGCGCTCGATCCATTCGGCCATCGCGGCCAGCCCCTCGTCGCGGACGGAAAACGGGCAGAGGCAGGCGCCGTTCAGCAAGGCGCTGAAGAGGGCGGTGGCGGACGCGGCGGCCGGCAGGGGAGAGAGGAGCGTCAACCGGTCGGCTGGTTCGAGGGCCAACGCCTCGGTGTGGCTCTCGACGTTGTGGAGGACGCCGCGATGGCTCTGGAGCACTCCCTTGGGCCTCCCGGTCGAGCCGGCGGTATAGAAGAGGACAGAGCCGTCTCCGGGGGCCACCTCGGGAAGGCCCGAAGGGGTGGCCGGCGGTAGGGCGTCGACCTCGATCACCGGCAGCCGGTCTCCGGACAGCAGGCGGGCGAGCGCGGCATGCCGGCCGTCACAGAGCAGCGCCGAGGCCCGGACGTCCGCGAGGACGGCGGCGAGCCTTTCGGGGGGCGCCGTGGGATCGAGTGGCACGTAGAGACCGCCCGCCTGGAGGACTCCGAGGAGCGCCGCGACGGCCGGGCCGCCATGCGACAGGAGCAGGGCGACGGCACCGGTCCGGCCGCCGCCCTTGGGCGCCGATAGAAACGCCAGCAGGGCCGCCGCGACGCCGCCGGCCCGCCGGTCGAGCTCGCCATAGGTCCAGCAGGTCCCGTCCCGCGTCACCAGCGCCGGCCGGTCCCGGTGCCGCGCGACCTGCTGCGCGAAGCGTTGTGGGATCGACGTCTCGACGTCTTCGCGCGGCCTCACCGCGGCTGTTCCCGGCGCAGCACCAGCCTGCGCAGACGCGAGGCACCGGCGCCGCACGGGTACGAACGCAACGGCATGAACAGCTCCGACAGATCGGTGCGGCAGGCGGAGACGAAGTTGTACATCATCTGATAGCGCGGATCGATCGCCATCCGGCTGCCGTAGTGGAAGCAGCGGCTGGAATCGACGAACAGCACCGTGCCGCGCGGATAGATCAGCTTCCGGACCTCGCCGGGGTCGACCACGGAATACATCTCCTCGTCCGTGACGCGGTACGGCGCACCGCGTTTCCGGTAGCCCAGCGCCGCCGCCGCGCGCGCCGAGGCCGCGGCAGGGAGGAAGCAGAACGGTCCGCTCTCCGGCGTCACGTCCTTGAGAAGGACGATGACATAGACCAGCGGGCTGTCGTGGTGGTCGAGGTGGAAGAGCTGGCTCTCCTTCGGCGGACCGCCCGCCGTGTCGTAGTCGGCGCGCGACTCGGTGAGGCGGACCCCGGGAGCGAGAGTGAGCGACAGGAGCGGCACGGCGCGCAGATGATCCGCGACCGCCGTCAGCACCTCGGAGGAGAGGGCGAAGTCGAGGATCGCCGGAAACCGCTCCACGTCCTCGGCTCTCAGGACGTCCTGGATGAACAGCTTGCCGGTGTCCTTGATTCGCATGCCGCCGCGCTCGGCGATCACCTGGTCCGCCGCGTCGAGGAGCCGGTCGAGATGCGGCAAGCTGTGCGTGGTGTCGAGCGCCCAGCCGTCCCGCAGCAGAGACGCCGGCTGTTGCGACTCACCGTTCTGCGCGATCAGCTCGCTCCAGCGTTCGCGGTACTCGGCGGCGAGCCCGGCCTGGAGACGGCCATGGCGGAGCCGGTTCCAGCTCTTGGACAACCGCATGGTGTTGCCGATCCCCAGCCGCTCCATGTCGTTGTGCTGGAGGCTGGCCGCCCAGGGGCGCAGCACCCGGTCGATCCATGCCTCTGTCATGACCCGCCGTGGTAGATCGCCTGGAGGCGCGTGTAGAAGTCCCGGTTGCCCGGCCCATGCTCGGGAGGCCCGAAACCGGATGCCTTCCAGCCGCCGAAGGGGAGGTCGGCCGCGGCGTCCGCGGTGCTCTCGCCAATCTTGAGAATGCCGGCACGGGCTCGCGCCAGGAAGTCGCGGCGTTTCTCCTCGGAGCGCGAGAAGAGCGCCGCGGCCAGACCCTGGCGGACGCCGTTGAGCAGGGCGAGCGCGTGCTCCCAGCCCTCCGCGCGCTGGACGACCAGCACCGGCCCGAAGGTCTCTTCCTGGACGATCTCGGCGAGCGGCTCATCGCAGGTCACGATCACCGGCGGATGCCAGGCCCCTCCGGCTTTGGGCGCTTTGCGAGACCAGGGCGAGAGGACCGTCGCGCCCGCCGCCGTTGCGCGCTCCAAGATCGCAACCACGCGCTCCCGGCTCGCGGCGGAGATCAGCGGTCCCATCCGCGTCGTCTCCTCGAACGGATCACCCCAGGGGAAAACGGCTGTCGCGGCTTGGAGCCGGTCGAGGAATGCGGAGTAGGTGGAGGCGTCCACGATCACCCGCCGGTTGGCGGTGCAGCGCTGGCCGGCGAAGGCGAACGCGCCGTCGACCACCTGCCGCGCGGCGTCGTCGAGATCCGCATCGGACGCGATGATCGCCCCATTGTTGCCGCCGAGCTCGAGTTGGAGCGGCACGTACCGCCGCACGCAGAGCCCCGCCACGGTCCGCCCCGCGGCCGGCGAGCCGGAGAGCGTGACCGCGTCCACCTCCGCCGCGCCGGCCAGCCGCTCCACCACCTCCCGGCCGCCCGTGACGAGCTCCACCCAGCCCGCCGGCCAGCCGGCGCGGGCCATCAGCTCCACGAGGCGGACCGCCACCCCGGTGCCCGCCGGCGCCGGCTTCCAGACGACCGTATTGCCGAAAGTCACGGCCGGCGCGATCTTGCCGAGCGGAATGGCGAGCGGGTTGTTCCACGGGGTGACCGCGGCGACCACACCGACCGGCCGGCGGCGGTATCCCCGGCCGTCCTGGATCGTCGGGATCTCGCTGTCGAGAGCCGCGGCCTGAGCGGCGGCGGCTTCCAGCAGAACGATCGACCGCGCCACCTCGGCGCGGCCGAGACAGACCGGCTTGCCCACCTCCGCCGCCATCTGCCGGGCGAGCGGCTCGGTCTCGGCCGCGAGCACGGAGCCCAGGCGAGCGAGAAGCTCCGCGCGGGCGGCGACCGGCAGATCCCGGGTCTCCTCGAAGCCGCGCCGGGCCGCCTGCACCGCCGCCGTGACGCGGTCGGAGCCCGCGCGGCCGTTCTGACTGCCGCGGCTGTCGCGGGGAGCCATCTCGGTGAGGATCTCGGCGACCGGCCGGAAAGCCGCCGCCCGCGCTTCGAGCCAGCGCCGCGTTTCGACCGCATGGAGCGGCTCTTCGCTCGCCACGGCGTCCTCGGCCACGATCACCTCGAAGCCTTTCTCATAGGCGCCGAGCACCGTCTCCCGCACGCAGGCGTGAAGGTGGAGCCCCGCGATCACGATTCTTTCAGGGCCGTCCTCCTCGAAGGTCTCCGCCAGCCGCCGCTCGAGCTCGTTCGGCTCGTCCGTCGAGAAGGCGTTGAAGAACTGCTTGTGGACGACCGGCTCGCCGGGCCGTGGCGCCAGAGCCGCGGGCGGTGCGTGCCCGGCGGTCCCCTCGACGCAGGCCCATTTCCCGGCGCGCTGCCAGTGCGGCATGCGTGGCATGAGGCTCTCCGGCTCACGCCGCACGGTCGTCCAGACATGGACCACCGGCGCCCCGAGCGCGCGGAACCCGGCGAGCAAGGCTGCGGCCCGTTCGGTGACTGCTCCGGCGGCAGGCTCCAGGCCGGGAGAAGAGAGAAAATCGTTCTGAAAGTCGACCAGCAGAAGCGTCGCCGTCATCGGCTCATCGGCTCCGCCCGGCCGGCACAGCCGCGGTAGAGAGGACCGCCTCCGCCACGCGGCGGGTCAGCTCACGCGTCCCGACCACCCGGCAGCCAGGCTCCCCGAGGTCCGCCGTACGCCATCCGCCGGCCCACACCCGGCGGAGCGCCTCCGTCACCAGATCGGCCTCGGCGGCCAGGCCGAAGCTCTCGCGCAGCATCAGGGCGAGCGACAGGATCTGCCCGGCGGGATTGGCCCGATCCGCCCCCGCCAGGTCGTAGGCTGCACCGTGGTTCGTCTGGTAGACGGCGGCACCGGCGGCCGAAACGCTGACGCCGTAGGTGAGGCCGCGCGATCCCATCAGCACCCCGCCCAGGTCGGCCAGAATGTCGCCGAAGCAGTTCGGGGCGACGAGGACGTCCAGATCGCGCGGATTCTGGATGAGCTGATAGACGGCGTAGTCGATGTCGAGGAAAGCGTGCTCGATCCCGGCGCCCGCGGCGGCGGCCCGGGCCTGCTCGCGCCAGAGCGCCGACAGCGCCGGCAGCCCGGAGTCCTTGACCACCACGGTCAACCGTCCCCGCCGTTGCCGTGCGAGCCGCACCCCCGCTTCGAGAACCCGCCGTGCCTCCTCCTCCGAGCAGGAGAACGTGTGGACCACCCGCCGGTCCGCGCTCTCCGACTCCCCCTGGTAGAGCCCGCCCAGGTTCTCGCGCATCACCACGAGATCGATCCCATCGCCGGCCTCGGGCCGGAGACGGCCGGCCCCGCGCAGCTCCTCGAACGGATGGATCGGGCTCAGCTTGCAGAACAGATCGAACGTCCGCCGCATGTCATAGACGAACCGGCCGCCCCCCGGACCCGCAAGCACGGCTCCGCCGGCTGCAAACACCTCGCGGCAGAACCCGCTCACCTCCGCGGAGAGCGGCTTGCCCGACTGCCCGATCGCATCGAGCCCGATCGCGCCGCCGAAGCGCACCTCGAAGGCGAGCCCGGACACCGAGCCGACCGCCGCGAGAACCTCCAAAGCCGCGTCGACGACGGCCGGACCGACGCCCTCGCCGGGGAGCACGCCAATCAGAAATGGCGGCGAAGAGGCTGGACAGGAGGAACCGAAGAGCTGGGAGAAGACCTGGGGCAACATCGGCGGAAAGTATAGCAGCGCCTCGCAATCCTCTTCACCGGGAACCCAGGCGACCGGCAACAAGTGTCTCACCGAGGAGCCTGCGCGGCAGAAAACCGTGAGGCGACGCTGGCGGCTTGCGAGCCGGAAAACAAGGACATAAGGGACATAAAGGACTGCAAGGACGAAGGATCCTGACGAGGCTGCGCCTTCCGTCCTTGGCGTCCTTTGTGTCCCTTATGTCCTTTGTGTCCTTGTGACGAGCCCTCGGGCCGGTAGAATCCGCCCAGCCGATAGGCGCCCGCCTCATGCCGTTTCCTCGAAAGCTCGCGCGAGAAGCTCGACGACCTCCCGGGCGACGGTTTCCTCTCCCGTGCCGCTTTGCAGTGCCTCCGTGGCGGCGGCCACTTGGCGCAGTCTGCCGTCCGTGCCGTCCGGGGGAGCCGCGGCGGCGGCGGTGGCATGAGCCAGCGCCTTGAGGTCGGCGATCCAGTCCGGGTGGTAGACGGTGCCCAGATGGCCGGCGACTTTCACCGCCAGGAGGGCAAGCTCTTGGGCCGGGCCCTCGGCTTGCCGGTCCAGAATGGCTCGCGCCCGCTCCAGGGCGACCCAGGCGACACCCCACGTCTGCAGGTCGTCTTCCTTCTCGACCTGGGAGGCCCAGCTTGCGGGATGCGTCGCGAGGAGCGCGTCGAGCAGGCCGTCGGCGACGAGCCCTTCGGCGACAGCGACCTCGGGATTCCAATGCCGGAAGCGCTTCATCAAGGCCTCGACGCGACGCAGTTGCTCGCCGCAGGGCTCGCAGACGGCAGCCAGGTGGCGGCAGACAGCCAGAAGCGGGGGATCGTACTTGCCGAGGAGCGCGGCGATGTCGGCGAGCTCCAGGTGCTGCGCATGGCTCATGGGAAGTCTCCTTCGCTGCCGTTAGTCTTGTCTTGGCTCAAGCACTGCAACAGCCGCTCGACGACGTCCAGCTCGGCCGAATCGCCAACGTTTTCGAGGACACGCGCGAGCCGCACCAGGCGGCCGAGCGAGGAGGTGGCGGAGCGGCCGAAGACGATCTCGTCCAGGTCGAACCCGAGAACGGCGCGCAGCCGCGCCAGCTCTTCGAGGCTGGGCAGGAAGCGGCCCCGCTCGATGCGCGACAACCGGGAGGAGGAGATGTCCGTCTCGCGGCTGAGCTGGCGCTGGCTGCGCACGCTCTTCTTGCGCAGATCGGCGAGCCTCCGGCCGAGTGCCAGGCGATCTTCCTTGGAGAGAATCGGGTAGCTGCGTTCCGCGTCGGCTGCTTTCGCCATGACGCGTCACGTTAGGCCGAGCGGATTGAGTCTGTCAAGGGCAATCTCAAAGATTGCGTCCAGTGCAGCAATGCTGGCCGTCTATGGCAAATCCCTGGACGCTGAAAGCAATTCCTCTGGCTCGCGACGGCAAAGCTTGCGTGGCATCGAAAGATGGTCCTAGATTCCAGAATGACGACACCGGGTCCGAGCGCCCCGCTCGAAGCGGATTGGCCCTGGGAGTCGCACAGTGCGACTCCCGGAGCCAAGAACGTTCAAACTTGCGGGAGTCGCTTGGAGGGTCCGCGGACGCCGCGGTCAATGCCGGCCGTGTGTGCTCCACGGATCGAGGAGGCACGATGTTACGGAATCATGGATTTCGCTGTGTGGTGGCGTTCGCGGTGGTCCTGCTGCTCGCCGGACCAGTCGCGCCCGTCCACGCGGCCGGCTTCGGCCGGCCGGCGGCCGGGGAAATTGGCATCTCTTCCGGTGTCGCCGGCCTGTGGGCCTGGATCAAGACGGTCCTCTCGGTCGGGCCGGTGGTCCAGACCGCTTGCGACAAGGGGGGCTATATCGATCCGGATGGAGGGTGCCGGGCGGCGGCGAGCACCGCCGGCTCGGACAAGGGCGGCTACATCGATCCGAACGGCGGTTAGCCCAGACCCCGGCCCGGAGGCGCTTGGCGCCTCCGGGCTTCTCTTTCGGCGCAACTTTGACCGCAAAGTGTGCGAGAATCTTTTACGTTCAGACTGCTTTCTTGTGGAGGGGGCCCGCGCGTGAGCCACGTGACCGATGAAGAGATCAGCCTGCTCGCTTCCGGCCGTCTGCAAGGAGGCGCCCGCCTTCGCGTCGTCCGCCATCTGCTCTCGGCCTGCCCGGAGTGCCTGCCGAAAAGCGTTCCCTATCTCGCGGTGCTCCAGGGCCGAGAGGCCGAGGAGCTTCCCGAAGCCGAGGCGGCGGTCTACGACCCGATTCTGGCCCGGTCGATTGCCGGCGCAATCCGGCACGCGGCGCGCCTGGCGGAGGAGCGGGAGTGGCGCGACCGGTTTCTCGCCGAGGTGCGGGAACGCAAGCTCGCCGGCTTCAAGGCCATCGTCGACGCGATGGACTGGGAGATGCCGGGCCGCGCCAAGATCGAGGCCGTGTTGACCTTGAGCTTCGAGGCCCGCTTCCGCGATCCGGAGGAGATGCGGAGCCTGGCCGAAGCCGCCACCGTCACGGCGGAAAATCTGGACAAAGCGCAGAGAGGACGCTACGCGCCGGCCGAGATCGCCGATCTCAGGGCTCGCGTCTGGGTGGAGGTGGCGAACGCCCGGCGGGTCTGTGAGGATCCGGTGGCCGCCGAGGAGGCGCTCGACAAGGCGCAGGACTTCCGCATGCAGGGGACCGGTGATCCGCTCCTCACGGCGCGGTGGTTGGATGTCCTGGCTTCGCTGCGGACGGACCAGCGGCAACTCGATGAGGCGATCACCCTCCTCGACGAAGCCCACGGGATCTATCTCAAGGAAGGCGAAACGCACCTGGCCGGCCGCGCGCTGATCAAGAAGGGCATCAACATCGCCTATGACGACCGGCCACGCGAGGCCATCGCCTGGTTTCGGCAAGGTATCTCTTTGCTCGATTCTCAACGAGACTCGGACCTCCGGCTCACTGGAGATTTCTCACTGCTCCGGGCTTTGGTCGAAAGCGGCGAATATCGGGAAGGTCGCCGGCTTCTCCTGGAGAGCGGGCTCCGGCAGGCCTTCGCGGCGGAGCCGCTCAAGTTGCTCAAGATCCGCTGGCTGGAAGGGATCACCTTCGCGGGCCTGGGTAAGCTGCGGCGGGCCGAGCACGTGTTCGCCGAGGTCGAAGACGGATTCTTCCGCGCCGGTCTGGAGTACGAGGCGGCGCTGGTGGGCCTGGAGCGGGCCGGCGTCCTCCTGCGGCAGGGCCGGACGGACGAGGTGGACGCCGTCGTCGAGGAAGCCCTGGAGACCTTCCTGGCGCTCCAAGTGAGCCGCGAGGCGCTCCGCGCGCTGCGGTACCTCCGGGAATCGTGCGCGCAGAGGGCCGCGACGGCCGACCTCGTGCGCCGGGTGGTGGACTTCCTCCAGAAGCTCGAGAGCAAACCGTACCTACGGTTTGTCCCGGCGTAGAGTTGCCGGTCTTTGCGTGACGCCAAGCTCAGGACATGGTAAAAGCCTGCCTCATGAAGAGGCTTGCTTGCCTTCGCGGGCTCGCCGGTCTGGCCGGCTTGGCGTTGTTTCTTGGCTCGGCTCTCCCTGCGACACTCGCCAATACCAGGCTCCACTTCAACCGTGGCTGCGAGCACATGC
>Ga0307506_10000288_pt1 | contig 10382 bp, 6 predicted proteins | sample 25_S_MG_FD_202175 | JGI IMG/M metagenome (GOLD analysis project Ga0307506, IMG submission 202175) | Soil microbial communities from Populus trichocarpa stands in riparian zone in the Pacific Northwest, United States - 25_S | ecosystem: Environmental > Terrestrial > Soil > Riparian zone > Trees... | reverse complement strand
GAATCCTGAGCTTCGCCGAGACCCTGATGGGCACCGTCGAGGCCGAGCACCTCGGCGCCCTCGTCGGCGGAGCCACCGCGGGCACCAACGGCGGCATGAACCCCTTTGACGTCGCCGGAGGCCACACGCTGCGCTGGACCGACATGGACATCCGGAAGAAGGATGGCTCGCCCCACCACGGAGTGGGCATCAAGCCCACCGTCCCGGTCACCCGCACCCTCGCCGGTGTGACCGCGGGCCGCGATGAGCTGCTGGAGAAGGGGATCGAGGTGGTGAGCCAGCGGTAAAGGTCTCCTACACTCCGATGGAACGCTCCAGGCCCGCGGCGTCTGCCGCGGGCCGGCGAGCAAATGCCGAGGACAGAGTGCCGGGTGGATCGGGTGGCACCTATCCGGCACCTACTCAGGCCTGCAGCTCTACAACCGGGTCAGTGAGCATTTTCAACTCCTAAGAGTTCTTCGGGAGTGCAGATAATTGGAAGCAAGAAGCCCTGTTCCTCGCAAAGATCTGCGATGCGAGGTAGAACCTCCACATCGGCGATGTGCTTGCAATTCCAGGTGAGAGGGTCTCGCCCTTCGCAGGGAGCCGCAGTGAGGTACTCCAGGTAGACACGAGCCGATCCGTTGTATAATCAAACAAGGCAGCGCTATGGAGCCATAGCCATATACGCGAGCAAGAAACATTGGGTTCCGCCAACCCACCTCTCCTGCACCGACGGCTGACTTCGTCATCCGCTGGTGAGGGCCACAGCGTTACTGTTGTCGGCACGTGCTAATCGACCTCACACCATCACCCGGACGACGATGACCATGAAGAGCGATGGCGATCTCTCGAGCTACGTCGAACTGATAGCCAAGAAACACGGGGGCCTCGAAGGGTTGCGAAACGTGGTGAAAACCCGTCTCCCGCCCCACGGCGGCCTCGGGCTCGAACGGTTCGGCGGCGACGTTGGCGGCACGACGGAGACGGCTGCCAAGGCGCTTGAGGACATCGAGCTGGGGCGTGACCCCAGCCCGAATGGCCGTGAAGCGCTCGAAGCCATCATCGACGCCGAGATCCGGCCCGTCATCGACATCGTGGACGGCAAGTTCACGAGCACCCATCCCCTGTGGACGATGCTCTCCACGGATAAGGCGATCCGCGGACGCCTCGAGACCTGTATCACGTCGATCGGCCGGATCGAGCTGCCGGGCAACGACGAGATCCCGTACGGGGGCACAGGGTTCATCGTCGGCCCCGGGCTGGTGATGACGAACCGTCACGTCGCCGAGATCTTCGCCACCGGGATGGGCACTCGTCGCGTCGACTTCAAGCCGCAGGCGCGCGCGGGCGTGGATTTCGTGCGCGAGTACGGCCGCCCCGCCGGAACGGTCTACACGGCGAGCCGGGTCGTGATGATCCATCCGTACTGGGACATGGCGCTCCTCACCGTCGACGGTCTCGAGTCGCACGGTATCCTGAAGCTGTCGCTGCTCGACGCGCGGGACCTCACCGGGCGCGACATCGCGGTCATCGGTTATCCGGCGTTCGACTCCCGCAATCCCTCCGACGTGCAGAACTCGCTGTTCGACGGGCGCTACGGCGTGAAACGCCTCCAGCCCGGCGAGTTGCAGGGCGGCGGAACCACGGCGAGCTTCCAGAAGTTCGTGAACGCCGCGACCCATGATTGCTCCACGCTCGGCGGGAACTCCGGGTCGGCCGTGATCGATCTGGAGACCGGCGAAGTCATTGCGCTGCACTTCGGCGGGAGGTATCGGCAGCGCAACTACGGAGTGCCGTCGTCGGAGCTCGCGCGCGACCGGCGAGTCGTGGACGCCGGGGTCGAGTTCGCGGGGACCCCGGCGGCCGACGGAACGGACTGGACGGACTGGTGGCGTCGCGCCGACGAGGAGGAGGAAACCGCGGCCACGAGCTCCGACGCCGGCACCTCGTCGACGACCGGCACCGGCGCGCCCGGCAAGACCGGCACACCGAGGGCGACCGTCGACGCCAGCGGAACGCTGAATATCGAGATCCCGATCCGCGTGAGCATCTCCGTGGGGAACCTGCGTGCCGCGACGGTGTCGATGGGGCAGGGAGCCAGTGAGGCGGTGTCCGAAGGTGAGGACACGATCGAGGCGATGCGCGAGCCGCTCCACGACACCGACTACGGCTCGCGAAAGGGATACGACCCCAACTTCCTGAACGCGCCGGGGTTATCGGAGGTTGCGGTGCCGATGCCCACGGCGGCCGACAGCAGCGTGCTCGCGATGACGCTTCAGGGCCAGGACGCGCTCAAGTACCAGAACTTCTCGGCCCGGATGCACGCGAAGCGGCGCCTCGCGCTCGTCACGGCGAGCAACGTGACGAGGGAGCCGCAGCTCCGGAAACCGGACCCGGGCAAGAAGTACACGCGGGCGGCGCTCTCAGGGCTTGGGGAGAACGACACCGAGCGCTGGTTCACCGATCCGCGAATGGACGCGAAATACCAGATCCCGGACGTCTTCTTCACCAAGGACCGGAAGGCGTTCGACAAGGGGCACATCGTGCGGCGCGATGACGTCGCGTGGGGGAAGACCTACGAGGAGCTGAAGCGAGCGAACGGCGACAGCTACCACGTTACGAACTGCTCGCCGCAAGTCGGCGCGTTCAATCAATCGGCCAAGGGAGAAGACAACTGGGGCGATCTCGAGAATCACGTGCTGTCGGAGGCGGGCAGCGAGCGGCTCTGCGTGTTCGCCGGACCGGTCCTCGATCCGAACGATCAGGTCTTTCACGGCGCCGGTGACGGAGGCGTCAAGCTCGCGGCGCGCATCCCGTCGCGGTTCTGGAAGGTGATCGTCGCCCGCGTCGAGGAAGGGATCGCGGCGTTCGGGTTCGTGCTGGAGCAGGACCTGAGCGACGTGCAGTTCGAGTTCGTCGTGCCCGAAGAGCTCGAGCCCGCGATGTACCCGATCGCCGACATCGCGGCGATGACCGGCGTACGGTTCGACGAGGCGATTGTCCAGGCGGACCAGTACGACTCCGTTCGCGGCGTCGAGACAACGTTCCGTAACGGCATCAAGCGAAAGCGCCGGGAGTAAGTGCCGCTCCCCATCGCACCTTTGCGTGGCAGCCATGACACTCGATCTCACCGACCTCAACGGACCGCAGCGCAAGATCGTCCGCGACGCATTTTTGGCCGCCTTCGACGAGGACGGGCTGCGTCTGCTGCTGGAGGACGAGCTTGACAAGGATCTCGCACACATCGTCGCGCCGTCGAACCTCGAGACGGTGACGTTTCAGCTCATCAGGGTCTCGAACAAGCAAGGATGGACGGATCGGCTCATCGGCGCCGTGGAGAGGATCTCGGGCAACGCGCGCATCGCGAAGCTGCGCGAGACGCTTGCGACGACCGAGGCGCTGAACCTCAGGGAAGTCGATGCCGCGGTGGCCACGAAACGGCGCGCCGGCGCAGAGGGTGGACTGGAGCGCATGGTTCGCAAGGAGGGATTCGCGGACTGGGGGCTCTGGGTCGATCGCATGGCGGAGATCGGCCGGTGCATCTGCAGCATCCAATACCCCATTGGCGTGAAGCTCGGCGGCGGCACGGGATTTCTCGTCGCGGACGACCTCGTGCTGACGAACTACCACGTGATCGAAGATCATTATGCGAAAGTCCTCGATCCGGCGCAGATCGACTGCCGGTTCGATTTCGCCGTCGGGTCGGCCGGCGCGACATCGGTAAAGCTCCACGCGGGCTGGCTCGTGGACCACAGCATCTACAGCCCGTTCGACCCGGGCGACAAGGGTGGACTCCCGGATCCCGACCACCTCGACTACGCGCTGCTCCGTCTCCAGCGGCACGTCGAAGCGGATATCGTGGGAGGAGCAAAGCGAGGATCACTCTTGCTCGACGGCAAGACCGCCGTGTCCTCCCCCGATGACCTCCTCTTCATCGGCCAGCACCCCGGTCTACAGCCGCTCAAGCTCGGCGTCGGCGAGGTGCTCGCGGCAAACGGGAACGCCACGCGCATTCGGTATGATGCGAACACGGAGCGCGGATCGTCCGGCTCCCCCTGCCTCGACATGCAGCTCAACGTCGTGGCGCTGCACCACGCCGGCGATCCTGACTACACGAAGCTGCTCGGCGATTACAATCAGGGGATTCCGATCGGCCTGATCCTCAAGCGAATGGCCGGTCGCGTGCAGAAGTTCTGGGCCTGATATCCGCGGACGCGTCATGGAGCTCAACAGCACCGAGCGAGCAAACCTGCGAGTGAGGATGCTGGCTTCGTTCACGTTCGTAGACCTCGACATCTTCGTGCAGGATCACTTGGACGTCGTGCTGGGCAACGTCGTGGACACCGCCGGAACGTTCGAGCTGGTGTGCCAGCGATTCATCCGCTGGGCGGAACAGAAGGGCCGGCTCACCAGGTTCCTGCAGGCCGTGATCGCTGCCCCGGAGCTCCCTCACCTCCTGCAGATCGCGACGGAGCTGATCGCGAAAGAACGCGAAACACTTGCGACAAGCGAGGCGCTGAACCTCGGCGCAGTCGACGCCGAGGTGGCCAAGAAAGGGCGCGCCGTCGCGGAGGGCGGGCTGGAGCGCATGGTCCGCAAGGAGGGATTCGCGGACTGGGGGCTCTGGGTCAATCGCATGGCAGAGATCGGCCGGCGCATCTGCAGCATCCAATACCCCATTGGCGTGAAGCTCGGCGGCGGCACGGGATTTCTCGTCGCGGACGACCTCGTGCTGACGAACTACCACGTCATCGAAGATCACTCTGCGAAAGCCCTCGACCCGGCGCAGATCGACTGCCAGTTCGATTTAGCCGTCGGGTCGGCCGGCGCGACGTCGGCAAAGCTCCACGCTGACTGGCTTGTGGACCACAGCGTCTACAGCCCGTTCGATCCGGGTGACAAGGGTGGGCTCCCGGATCCCGAGCACCTCGACTACGCGCTGCTCCGTCTCCAACGCTCCGTCGGAGCGGATGTCGTGGGAGGAGCGAAGCGAGGATCACTCTTGCTCGACAGCAAAACCGTCGTGTCCTCCCCCGATGACCTCCTCTTCATCGGCCAGCACCCCGGTCTACAGCCGCTCAAGCTCGGCGTCGGTGAGGTGCTCGCGGCGAACGGGAACGCCACGCGCATTCGGTACGATGCCAACACGGAGCGGGGATCGTCGGGCTCCCCCTGCCTCGACATACAGCTCAACGTCGTGGCGCTGCACCACGCTGGAGATCCTGACTACACGAAGCTGCTCGGCGATTTCAATCAGGGCATTCCGATCGGCCTGATCCTCAAGCGAATAGCCGGCCGAGGCGTGCAGAAATTCTGGACCTGATATCCTTGGACGCGTCATGGACCTTGACAACACCGAGCGAGCAAACCTGCGCGACGCAATGCTGAAATCGTTCTCGTTCGATGGCCTCGATCTCTTCTTACAGGATCACCTAGATGTCGAGCTGGCCCGGAGCGTGGGCACCGCCGGTGGAAACGACATAGTGTTTCAAAGATTCATCATTTGGGCAGAACAGAAGGGCAAACTCACCAGGTTCCTGGAGCTCGTGGCCGCTGACCCCGAGCTCCCTCACCTCCTGCAGATCGCGAAGGAGCTGATCGCGAAAGCTCAAGCCGCTGCTGCTCCCGGCGGCGGGAGCGCCAAGCCGTTCACCGTCAGCGGTCGCCCGGTCATCGACCGGGATACTCTCTGGCAGCGAGTCAAGACGCTCAGCGGCCCCGGAGCGAACCGCGTAATGGTGGTGAACGGCGGGGTCGGCAAGTCCTACTCGGTGTGGATGCTCAGCTATCTCTGCTTCGGCACGGCCCGACTCGTAAAGGTGGACGCGAACGATGCGGACATCCCAATCACACCTGGAAGCCTGGCGAGCCTCCTGGCGATCCGGCTGTGGGACACGTCGAACGGCGCCGAGCCCGATCCCTTCGCCCTGGATTCGCGCGATTCGAAAGGGCTCGCCATCAGGTTGATCAGCCGGCTTTCCGTGCTTCAGACGGCGACGTGGCTGGTGGTCGACCAGCTCGACCTGGTCAACCTCGAGCAGGAGTCGCTGGAGCTGCTGGCCCGGCTGAGCAAGGCGATCGATGCTGGCGAGTGCCCGAACGTCTGGCTCTTCCTGATCGGCCTCGATCCGAACCGGCTGGGACCGCAGGTCGCGCAGTTCGTGCCGGTCGATCTGGTGACACGTCCGTCAAGGGCCGACATCGACAGCTATGTGACGTGGTTCGCCCGCTCGGTGAACAGCGACGAGCCGCCAGCGAGGCTCGCCGCTGCCATCGATGAGCTCGACACGACGCTCCAGCCCACGCCAAGCTACGCGGATTGGGAGGCGTTTCACAACCTGTTGCGAGACAAGTGTGGTCATCTCGCGAGCCGGATTCCCTTATGAGCGATGTACGCCAGCGCGAGCCGGATCGACTCGAAGCGCTCGCATGGTTGGAGAACTCCGAAAGCGTGAAGGAGAACGACCGGCGCATCGAGTCGTACCTCGATGCGGCGGCAGTCCTCGACACGTTCAGCCTCGAGACGCTGCAACCGTGCCGGCAGGCTACGGATGTCTCGCCTTCGGAGGTGGCCATCGAGCTCACTGATCGAGCGCGTCCGGTCGGATCGATCGTGGGCGACATCTGGAGACTCGATGAGCGCGTACGGCGCGCCGCCCTGCGGCGCCTCGGTTCCCGCGCGACCATGCGCGAGGCGCGCGCGGCCAATGCGGCCTCGGCCACCGGTCCGGTGCAGCAGGGAATCGACCTGCTCATCGCCGACGAGCCCGTGAGCCTCAACGAGCTGTCGCTCGAGCAACTGCTCGGCCTGGAACGAGCCGTCGGGTGGTTCTCCGGAATCCTCGTGCCGCTTCCGTCACGCGCCGAGCTCTCTCGGCGGATCGAGCGTGAGCGCCACCTCGCGCCGATGCGGAAGATCGCCGGGAAGGGGTTCGTGGACCGCGAGGACGAGCGGGAGCAGCTCGCGGCGTACGTCGGCGTACTTCCCCCCGGAACGCGGTGGCAGGGAGTGCAGCGGGGGATCCTCCACGTGCGATACTTGCTGCAAGATCGGCCCCCATTCCATCTCCACGGCCCCGGCGGCATTGGGAAGTCGGCGCTGCTCGCCCGGTTCATTCTCGATCACGCGGATCCCCGCGCGCCGCAGCCGCTGCCCTTCGTGTATCTCGATTTCGACCGTGCCGCGCTCGATCCGAGCAGGCCGGCCTCGCTCCTGGAGGATGCCATCCGGCAGTTGCTCATCGAGTTTCCGGATATCGATCCCGAGCTCAGCGAGTTGGACGACGCGGCTCGGGAGAACATTCTCTCGGAAGACGCCTTCGAGGTGGCGAAGAGCGTACACGCCGACCGCTCAGCCCAACTCCTCCGTCGCTTTTCCAAGCTCCTCGCGGTCGTTGCCACGCGCAACGACCAGCCTGTGCTCATGGTGCTCGACACGCTGGAAGAAGCGGAGTTCCAGGGGCACAGCGCCATGTTGCTCACCTGGACGCTGCTCAGCGACCTTCTGAAGAACGTCGATCGACTCCGCATCGTGACCGCCGGGAGATCCGAGCTGTCGCCCACGCTCTCGCGGCGGCCGGTGGAGCTGAAGGGACTTCCACCCGAAGCGGCTCGGCGGTTGATCGGCGAGCGAACGGCCGGGCTGGAGGGCGGCCCCATCACGGAGAGCGACGCAGACGAGATCATCTCGCTGGTCGGCACCGTTCCGCTTAGCATCCTGCTCGCCGCGCGCGTCGTCGTGACCGAGGGTATCGGCGCTCTGCGCGAGACGATCCCGCGGCAGCGGTTATTCCGGCGCATCAAGGAAGAGCAGCAGCAAGGCATGTTGTACGGACGCATCCTCAAGCACGTCCGGGAGCACGATGCGGAGCTGGAGAAACTCGCGAATCCCGGGCTGGTCTTGAGGCGCATCACGGCCGACATCATTCAGGAAGTGCTCGCCGGACCCTGCCAGCTCAGGGTCAGGGACTCCGGCCACGCCGCAGCCCTGTTCCAGAAGCTCGAGAGGGAGACGGGCCTCGTGGACCCGTACCGGGAGCCGGGTGCGCTCTGGCACCAGACCGCCGTGCGCCGCATCATGCTGCCTGAGCTGCGTGCCACGTTAGGCGACACGTTCAAGCGGATTCACGAGGCCGCCGTCCGATACTACACAGGCCGTCCGAAGCTCGCGGAGCGCGCGGAGTTCGTCTACCATCACCTGTGGCTGGATACCGATTCGACCCAGCTCGACGAGCTGTGGAGTGAAGACCTCGACGCGCCGTTGCGTGGCGCGCTCGAGGAGTTGGACGCTCGGGGAAAGATCTGGCTTGGCGACAAGTTAGGGATCGAGCTTCCACCGGAGCTTCGCAAGCAGGCAGAATACGCCGTCTGGGAGCGACAAACCGAGCAGCGGGCGCGCACGATGCTCGCGGGTGGTCTCGCGGAGGAAGCCCTTGATGCCATTCGGGAGCGCGAGCGCCCGCTGCAGCCGAGCCCGCTGTACGCGCTCGAGGCGGACGTCCTGAAACTGCTCGGACGCGTGCGCGAAGCGCGCGAGGTGATCGAACGGGGCCTCCACGCCGCCGAGCGCACGGGCGACCGCGCCGCGATGCTGGCGCTCGTTTTGCGAGATGAGTTCTTGTACGAAGCGACCAACGAGCTCCCGGAAGCATTCGAGCGAGCCATGCGGGCGCTCGATCTCGCGCAGTCGTTGGGCGACGCCCTGGAAGTGTTGAGCTCCGGGATCGCGTACCTTCGGATCGTGCGCAAGCTGGAAGCGGCCGGTTTCCTCGACGAAAGGACAGCGGCGCCCTGGATCGTCACAAGGCGGGCCTTCGAGGCGACGCGAGCGAACATCCGCGATGCCATGATCGCCCTCGCACAAACGCCCGACGTACTACGGGCGCTCCAGGAATCCCGGCCCGCGCTGCTGCAGGAGGCGGCAGCGGAGTTGGGCGACGAAGCCGTAGACATTCTGGAGGCTGCAGTCGCGACGCTCGGCATCACCGCGGATGACCGCCTGGCGCTCCGGCGGTACGCGGCCGAGGCCGAGATGCGGGACAAGCTCGATCCAGACCAAGTCAGCGCTCTGGAGAGCCTCTCGCGTCGCGTGTCCTCGCGCGGCGCGGGCCAACAGGCGGCGCACCTCGTCCGGGCGTTCCTCGGGTTCTTCGTCGAACGGGTGCGGAAGGGAGTCGAGGACGCGCTCCAGCGGACGTCCAGCCAGGCATCCGACGAAGATCGCTTCGTACGGGTCGGGAAGCTCAGCGGACGCGACGCCCGCGCCCTCGCCGGGCTCATCGCCGGCTCGTTCGGTCCGGAGGAACTCGACTCGTTGGTGGCCGACGAGTTCGACACGCATCTCGTCGACATCGCGCCGGCGGACTCGTCACCGGGAGTGACCGCGGCTCGCCTGCTCGCCCATGCTGAGAGACACGGGTTCCTGGACCGCCTATTGATCGGGTTGGCCCGCAGCGCTCCCTCCAACTACGAGCTCAACGGCTACGTGCAAAAGCTGTTCAATGCGAGCGGCGGATCTAAAGTGACGCTGTGAGCTCAGATGCCGAGTATCTCGCGACTATGCCGCTTCCGCCACGGCGTGGTCTTCGACATGCGGGGCTACCCCTTCTCCCTCTTCTCGGACTCGGTGCTCCGGCATCTGATCGACAAGCCGGTGACCTCGAACTGGTTCAACATCCCGATCGTCACCCGGCCCGACCGTCAGGGCTGGCGTTGGCATTCGCTGTACGACTTCCTGACCCCGGAGGCGCCCCGGCTCACCGGCCGCATCGCCTTCCTGATCGACGGCCGGATCCTGAGCTTCGCCGAGACCCTGATGGGCACCGTCGAGGCCGAGCACCTCGGCGCCCTCGTCGGCGGAGCCACCGCGGGCACCAACGGCGGCATGAACCCGTTTGACGTGGCCGGAGGTCACACCCTGCGCTGGACCGGCATGGACATCCGGAAGAAGGACGGCTCGCCCCACCACGGAGTGGGCATCCAGCCCACCGTCCCGGTCAGCCGCACCCTCGCCGGAGTCATCGCGGGCCGCGATGAGCTGCTGGAGAAGGGGATCGAGGTGGTGAGCCAGCGGTAAAGCTCACACTCCGACGGAGCGCTCCAGGCCCGCGGCGTCGTTCGCGGGCCTGGAGGGCCGACATTCTATCGCCTGGAGAACTACTTTCACGGCAAGAAAGCCCCCATCGCCGCTCAGCAGGCAGGGCGTGCTGATTGAGCTCCGGCCGTCAGGTAGCTCCACGCACGAGTGTACGGACGGCGACGAGATCCTCGGCTCCGACCGCACGGAGATCGGCCTGCCGTAACTCCGCCAATGCCTGCGTTCGGCCCGCTGCGGTCACGAACTCCACCTCGAGGCCATCCGGTGGGTAGACTTGTACGACAGCGCCGAGATCTCCGCGCCG
>Ga0307506_10000287_pt1 | contig 10401 bp, 5 predicted proteins | sample 25_S_MG_FD_202175 | JGI IMG/M metagenome (GOLD analysis project Ga0307506, IMG submission 202175) | Soil microbial communities from Populus trichocarpa stands in riparian zone in the Pacific Northwest, United States - 25_S | ecosystem: Environmental > Terrestrial > Soil > Riparian zone > Trees... | reverse complement strand
GAGGATGTCTCCCCCCGTCAGGTCCACCGAGTAGGCCTGGACGGCGTAGCCCGCGGTCCAGGCCGGGAGCTGGACGTTGAAGCGGTGGTTGTTGCCGCCGCCGCATTCGTTGGCGACGGCCTGCTCGCTGGACAGGTCGGCGGTGTAGATCCCGATCACGGTGTTACCGGCGACCAGCTTCACTTTGGTCGACACCTGCGGTGCGTCGGGATCGCAGACCCAGCCCTGGGCGTTGCCGCTCACCCCGAGATCCTCCATGTAGCCCTTGGCCTCCCAGGACGAGCTGTACCAGAGGCAGGCGGGATTCTCCAGGCAGTTGCTGGGCAGCGTCACGGTGGTCGTGGAGTCGAGGTCGCGCGCCTTCGCGGTGATCGAATAGCCGCTGGAGCCGCTGCCCAGGTTGGTCCGGAAACGCTGGCCCAGACCCGCTCCGCACTGGGAGCTCAGCACGTAGTCGTTGCGGTCCGGGAAGCTGGAGCCGTAGGTGTAGGGGCCCATCTGGAGAGTCATCGCCGGGTTCTCGCAGACCGTGCCGTCCGCGTCGCAGGCCCAGCCCACGACATTGCCGCCGTAGACCCCTTCCAGGCGGCCGGTCGGCCCGCCGGTCTGGGCGCGCACCTTGCCGGTGACCTCGCGGCCGATCGACACGTGCTCCTGCATGACGTTGCAGGCGAAGTTGCGCGAGGTGGTGACGCCGCTGCCCAGGGAGGGCCAGAGGAAGGCTCCGAAGAGAACCGAGCTCAGGTCGTCGTGGGCCACGTTGTACCACTCCCTGGCCAGGGCGGCCATGTTGGAGACCGGACCGATCGCCGCCTGATGGCCGGCGTCCCAGTAGGCGTCCATGACGTAGACGGTCTTCTTGCCCGGGAGCTTCAGCTTGAGCTTCTGCATCGCGGACTTGAAGCCGGTGTTGGTCGCCGGGTGGATGGCGTACTCGTCGACGCCCACCCAGTCGACGTCGGGCATCGTGCCGGCGTACTGCGTGAAGCCGGGCTCGCTCGTCCCGAAGCAATTGCCGCGCACCGCGCAGGCGGCCTCGATGAGGAAGATCTTCGACCACGGCAGATCGGTCTTCACCATGTGGGCGGCGACCTCATAGCTCGCGATGTTGGCGTGGTTGTGGAAAGGCTCGTCGCGGATGGTGAAGGCGAGGACCTTGTCCGCGGCCAGGATGCTGGCGTTGGTCGTCTTCCAGGCGTTCCAGCGCGCCACGTAGTCGCTGCACAGATAGGTGTAGCTGCTGCCGCACCAGAGCACGTTGCCGAGATCGATCGTGGCCTTGAGGCCCTTCTGGGACATGGCGGTGACGCGGTCGCGCACGAAGGTGCTGTTGACGTCCGCGACGGTGGAGAGGTAGGCGTAGTTGGTGAACCCCTTGACCTGGTTGAGGGCCAGGTCGTCGTCGCCGGAGCCGACGTAGCCGAAGTTGCTCAGGTGGGGCGTCCAGACGCAGGCCGGGTTCTGCGCGCAGGAGCTGGGGATGGAGGCGCTGCCGGAGGTGAGGTCCGTCGCGACCACGGTGACGTTGTGGCCGGCCGTGCCGCGGGCGAGCGTCTGCTGGAAGGTGTAGCCGAAGCCGGTGCCGCACTGCGCCTGCGGGGTCATGCTCTGCCCGGAGAGGCCGAAGGTGGCGGTGAGCACCCCGTCGACGTAGAGATTGGTGGCCGGCTTTTCGCACAGGGCGGCGTCCGGATCGCAGACCCAGCCGCTCACCACGCCGTTGCTGTCGACGGCGTAGGTGCCGATGGGCAGCGAGGCCTGGGGCCGGGTCTTCTGCGTGATGGCGCGGCCGATCGACACGTGCTCGGCGAGCACGGAGCACTGGAAGTTTTTCGAGCCGGTTCCGGTCGGCGGCAGGTCCGGCCAGAGGAAGACGCCGAGGGTCACGGCGTTGGGGTCGACGCGGGCCACGTCATACCACTCGCGCGCGATCGATCCCATGACCGTCGGGGCGCCCAGGTACCCCTGCACGGAGTTGTCGTAGTAGCCGTCCATCACATAGAGCCACTTCTTGGTCGGGAACCGCGACCGCAGAGCAGAGCGCGCATTGAGGAAGGTCGAGTCGGTCGCGGGATGGATGCCATAGGCGTCGAGCCCGATCCAGTCGACGCTGGGCAGGCTGCCGGCGTAGTTGTAGTAGGGGGTGGGGTCGCCGCAGGTGCCCTGGATGATGCAGGCGGCTTCGACCATCCAGATCTTGACCCACGGGAAAGCCGCCTTGACCATGCCGGCGGCGTAGTCGAAGTCCTGCATGCTGGCGTTGCGGGCGAACGGCTCGTCGAGGATTGAGAAGGCGAGCACCTTGTCCGAGGTGAGGACGCTGGCGTTGTTCTGTTTCCAGGTGTTCCAGCGGCTCACGAAGTCATAACAGAGCTGGCGGTAGCCGTCGCCGGCTCCGTCGCCGTCCAGGTCGTAGTCGCACCACAGGACGAGGCCGAGGTCGATGGTGGCCTTGAGCCCCTTCTGGGACATCGCGGTCACCCGGTTGCGCACGAAGGGATCGTACAGATCGACCCCGGTCGAGACGTGGGCGAAGTTGGTGTAGGCGTAGGTCTTGTTGAGGCCGGCGTCGTCGTCCGCGTTGCCGACGTAGCCGAAATATTGGAGCTGAGCATGGACTGAAAGAGGGAGCAAGGCTCCGAGGAGCAGGAGGGCGAGCACGAGTCGTTTCATGGCTTCCTTTCTGAGCAGCAGGACACAAAAGCTGAGTCACTGCCCAGAAAGACCCTGAAACTCCCAGCCGGTTTACTCGCCCCCCTGGAAGGCTGCCGTTCTTACTGGCACTGGCTGGAGTGGCTGGCCCACCAACTGGAGCAGGACGTGAAGAATCCGGTCTTCAGATCCCTGCACCCGGGGCCCGAGCCGCCCGCGCAGACCGTACAGGAGCAGATGAAGTCGATGGCGGGAGCCGGAGCGGTGGTGGCCGCCGCGCTGGTGAGGACGAGGGCGGCGACGAGGAAGAGCTTCCTGAGCATGACTGACCTCCTGAAGACGTGGGGGAGGCGCTCGAATGTCCTCCCCCCTCTACTTGAGTCGGTGCTCCGGAGAGTCGTCCCGGGACAACGGCGCCCCGGTCTTCCCGGGAGCTCCTCTCCGCGGCCCTTCGCCCTCCTCAATAGCTCCATGTCTCCTGCCGCACCGGCAGGCGGTTGAGGGCCTGGCGATAGAGCTGCCAGCGGGGCATGAATCGATCCATCAGGGCGACGAAGCGGGCGTTGTGGGTGGGCTCGAGGAGGTGGACGAGCTCGTGGACGATGATGTATTCGAGGCACTCGGGCGGCTTCCTGGCCAGCTCGCTGTTGAGGCGGATGGTGCGCGCTGCGTGGTTGCAGCTTCCCCAGCGGGTTTTCATCCGCTGCACGAACCAGCGCTCCACCCGCACGCCGAGCAGCGGCTGCCAGCGCGCCAGCAAGGGCCACGCCGCCTCCCGGAGCTGCTCTCGATACCAGTCCTCGACGATCGCCTGTCTTCGGGCTTCGTCGGTTCCCGGCCGCACCCGCAGGAGCATTCTGCGGTGTTTCAGCTCGACGGCGGGCGGCTGGTCGCTCTCGGTGACGGTGAGCAGGTAGCGCTTGCCCCAGAGGTAGTGGCTTTCCCGGTCGACATAGTCGCGGGGTGTCTCGCGCTCCTGCTCGCGCAGCTTGGTCTGCTGCTGCCGGATCCAGTCGAGCTTGGAAATGGCAAAGACGCGGATGGTGTCGAGGCTCATGTGTTTCGGGGCGGAGATGCGGACGCGGCCGGACGGCGGGTAGACGCTGAGGTGGACGTTCTTGATCTCTTTGAGGATCACGTCCACCGGGATGTCCCCGAGCTGGAGCTGAACGGCCATCAATATTCGTCCTGCGCCTCGACGATGGCGAAGATGCGCTCGACCTCGCCGGCGTCGCGCAGGACGTCGTACAAGGCTCGCTTGATCACCTGCTCGCGCGCCGTGACGCCGCGCCAGCCATCCGGCCGCACTCTCTTGACGGTCGCATCGAGCATCACCGACAGGTCGAGAACCGGGTCGCCGGTTGATGAATACCCGCCCGGCGGCTCGGCGACGATGCCCGGCCGCGCATGGTCCTTCAGGTTGTTGTAGAGGGCCCGCAGGGCCGGGCTTTTTTTCAACGGCTCGGGGGTATCCTCGGCCTGTCCTGCTTCGACTCTTTGCGCTACGGCGGCGACGCGCTTCAGGTATTCCTCGTATTCGATGGCCCTGGTCTTGCGGAGGACGATGATCTCGTCGAGCAGGGTCGACATCTTCTCGTAATAGGCCGGGTCGGTGAGGTGTTCTTTGATGATTTTGCTGCGCACGTTGTTCTCGATGGTTTCGGCGATGGCGTCGCGATTGCCTTTCAGTCCGCCGAGCTGCCGGGCGATGGCGTCGGCGATGCCGGTCTTTACGATGAGCTCCAGCAGGCCCATGGTGCCGAAGGGGGAGATGGTCCTCGGCTCGTCCGCCTCGATGTAGGTGTCGATGAGATGGCGCATGTCGGCTTCGTAGGTTTTGAGGTCGAGGGTCTCGCCGCCGGCGTTGCGGATGATCTCGCGGAGGTGCAGATAGTTTGTGATCTGTTGCTGGATGCGGCCGACGTCGGCTTCGCCGTAGCCGGCGCGGTCGAGCTCGTCGGCGATGTTGGCCCAGGCGCGCACGAGGGCCACGGTGGCCTTGTAGAGCGCGGTCCGCTGCGGCTCCCGTTCCGCCAGGTCGGACGGAATCTCGGTGTTGCCGCAGAAGTAGTGGATGTGCTCCAGATCGCTTTTCGGCGGCTCGACGGGCTCGCAGAGGAGGGCGAGGGCTTCGAGGGCGTTGTCGAGCCGTTCTCTGCCTTTCGTCAGGCGGTCCTGGAGCAGCACTTCGGGAGCCGGGCCGTCCGCGCTGTGGTCGAGCTCGGAGGTGTAGACGGCGATGGCGTTCTCGACTTTCTTGAACAGGTCCTTGTAGTCGACGATATAGCCGAAGTCCTTGTCGTCGCCGTCCAGGCGGTTGACGCGGCAGATGGCCTGGAACAGGCCGTGGTCCTGCATGGATTTGTCGATGTAGAGATAGGTGCAGGCGGGCGCGTCGAAGCCGGTGAGGAGCTTGTCGACGACGATGAGGAGCTTCATGTTCGCCGGCTCTTTGAGGAAGAGCTTCTTGGCGTTCTCTTCGTAGGTTTCGGTTGCCGCGCCTTGCAGCAGATCGACATAGGTGTTGTAGATGAGCTGTTTGTCAGTGTCTGTATGGGCGCCGGTCTCTTCCAGGGTCACGTCTTTGGCCTGGGGATTGTAGGAGGTCACGATGGCGCAACGGCCCTTGAAGGGGGTTTTCTGGAACAGGGTGAAGTACTTGCACGCCTCGTAGATGCTGGAGGCCACGAGGATGGCGTTGCCGCGTTCTTCCGAAATGCGCGGCTTGACGGCGAAGTCGTATGTGATGTCTCTCACCACGCGATCCATGCGGGACTGCGAGCTGAGGACGTGCTGCATGGTGCCCCACTTGGACTTCAGCTCGGCCTTCTGCCAGTTGTTCAATCCTCTGGTCTTGGCTTCGAACCAGGCGTCGATCTTGGCCTCGGAGCCGAGGCGCTGGTCGATGTCCCGCGCTTCGTAGACGAGGTCGAGCACGACTTCGTCCTCGACGCCTTCGCTGAATTTGTAGGTATGGATGTAGCCGCCGAAGACCTCGTGGCTCGTCTGCCTGTCCTGCGCCAGCAGCGGGGTGCCGGTGAAGCCGATGAAGACGGCGTTGGGCATCAAGGCTTTCATCACACGGTGCAGTCTGCCGCTCTGGGTGCGGTGGCATTCGTCGACGAAGACGAAGATCTCGCCCACGGTCAGGCTGGGCTGGGATTCGAGCTCTTTGATGAAGGCTTCGAAGTCCGCCACGTCCCGGCGCCCGAATTTGTGGACGAGGGAGCAGAGGAGGCGCGGGGTCGCCTGGCCGAGCTGTTTCATCAGGTCGCGCCCGCTGTTGGTGCGCTGGACGGTTTCGCCTGCGGCCCGGAAGACGCGCTCGATCTGTTTGTCCAGCTCGTCGCGATCGGTGATGACGGCGACGCGGGCGTCGGGGTTGTTTTCCAGGATCCACTTGGCGAGGAGGACCATGACGATGCTCTTGCCGCTCCCCTGGGTGTGCCAGATGATGCCGCCCTGTCTCCGGCGCACGTGCTCCTGCGCGGCCTTGATGCCGAAGTATTGGTGGACACGCGGCAGTTTCTTGACGCCGCCGTCGAAGAGCACGAAGTCGTGCATCAATTCGATCAGGCGGTCTTTGCGGCACATTTTGAGGAGATACTTGTCCAGCTTGAAGCGGCTGTTGTCGGCTGCGTCTTCTTTCCACCGCAGGAAGTACTTTTCCTCGGTCGCGATGGATCCGTATTTCAGTCCTTCGGAGTCGTTGCCGGCGAAGAGGATCTGCACGGTGCTGAAGAACCAGGCGTTGAATTCCGGCTGCTGGTTCGAGAGGCTTTGGCGGATGCCCTCGCCGAGGCTCGCGCGGCTGTTCTTGAGCTCCAGCACGGCGACGGCGATGCCGTTGACATAGAGCACGACGTCCGGCCGCCGCTGCAGGTTGCCCTTGAGGGTCACCTCCTCGGCGATCGCGAAGTCGTTTTTCTCCGGCTCCTGCCAGTTGATGAGGTGGACGGTCTCCGTGGGCTTGCCGGGCTCGGTCTTCACCTTCACGCCATAGCGCAGCAGCGCGTAGACGGCCTCGTTGTTGCCGTAGAGCGTGCGGCTGTGGTTGTCCGCCTCGACATGGAGCTTGTAGAGGGCCGCGCTGATCTGCGCCGGCGCATAGCCGCTCCCCGCGAGCCACGGCACGAGCAGGCTCTCCTCGACGTTGCTGTTGCCCTCGCGGCGCGACCAGTCGCCGAGGTAGCGATAGCCCAGCTCGTCACGGAAGAGGGCGATGACGCGGTTCTGGGTGACGCGTTCGGAGGGGCCGATGGTGCTCATTGCGGATGACCCTTCTGCCGGCGAGCCGTGACTTCCTCGGTGACTTCCTCGGTGACTTCCCGGGCAGACGTTTCTACCGGCGTTTCTTTCAGAAGGCGCTCGACTTGGGGGGTGACTTGGGGGGTGACTTGGGGGGTGACTTGGGGGGTGGCAGGCGTTTCCACCGTGGCAAGAAGATAGCGTTGCAGCCGGCTGTTCGGTTTGTCGGGAATGGACATGCGGATCAGGCCGGCTTCAATCGCTGGGCGCAAGTATAGGTCCTGGAAGGACTTGCGATCCTTGAGATCGAGAGCTGCCTGCAACTCGTCCCGCCCCATGGCGCCTTGGAGCACCCTCAGAAGACGCTCGACTTGGGGGGTGACTTGGGGGGTGACTTGGGGGGTGACTTCCTCGGCAGCCGTTTTCACCGGCCTTTTGACGGCGGCCTTTAGGGTAGTGATTGGGGTCGTCGAGGCTGTTTCTTGGGCAGTCTCCCCCTGCTCGATCGCCGCCTGGACGTGCGCGGGGTTGGCGCGGAAGGTCAGCAGCAGGCCGGCCATTTCGAAATCGTAGACCGGGGGCTCGATGCCGTACTCGCGGCATTCGCGCTGGATCTTCTGGATGCCGCGGCCCCAGGATTCGATGTAGCCGGCGCGGAAGAAGGCGTTGGCGAGGAGGGGGTTGAAGGGGCAGGAGGGATGTTTGCCCAGGAGCTTGGCGAGGGTCCAGTTTTCCGGCAGGTCGCCGGGATTCCAGAGGACGATCTGGTCGTCGTAGACGCTGATCTGGATGGGGATGCCACTGCTGTAGTCCTTGTGGACGACGGCGTTGAGCAGGGCCTCGCGGAGGGCGGCTTGCGGGAAGAGAAAGGTCTCGCGCCGCTGCAAGCCGTGGTAGCTGATGTAGGCCTTGAGATATTTGGTGGACAGGAGGTCGAGGGTCTTCTCCACCTGCTCGAAGAGGTTGCCGTGGATCTCGTCCTGGTAGCGGAGGTCGTCGTCGGTCAGGAAGAAGCCGATCTTGATCCAGGCGCCGCTCACGAACCGCTCGGGACGGTCGGAGAAGAGCAGGCAGGCGGCGCGTTTGAGGCCGTGTTTCTCGATCAGCTCCAGGTTGCCGAGGACGGCCTCCCGGCCGTCGCGCAGGACCGCGCGGTCCATGCGCCCGCTCTCGGTCGCTCTCTGCTTGAAGAGGCGCAAGGCGCCGGCGCTGCAGGAGCGCACGGTGAAGGAGGGCTCCGGCGCATCGTCCCAGTGGCGCCCGCGCTTCTTGAGAAGGAAGCGCTCCAGCGCCGCGCCTTTGAGCTCCTGCTTGGTGCTGCCGCTGCGGTAGTGGTATTCGCCCTTGTAGCTGATGGGGCTGGGATACGGCTCGACGCGGATTTCGACGAGCTCCTTGCCCGCCTCCTCGACCAGGTGAACGTCGGCCATGATGCCCAGCACGTCGCGGATCTTGTTGGGCAGGTCGTCCAGCAACTTGCGGGAATTGTCCACGCCCACGGCCACGCCCTTGTCGTTCCGCCCGAGGACCAGCACGCCGCCCTCGGCATTGGCGAAGCCGCAGATCCAGCGCAGGTATTCGTCGCGCCAGGTCTCCTTCCATTCGATGTGCTGGCTCTCTTTCATGCGAGGAGCTCGTCGCGAACGGATCGGCTGATCAGTGTCATTTCAACGTCTCCCAGTGTCCACTCTTGCGGGGGCCGACGAAGCGCAGCCGCCCATCGGCGACTAATTTCGTGGTCGCTCTCTCTACGGCCCTTCGGGACATACCGATTCCCTCCGCAACCTCGGCCATGGTCATTTGCGGATTGGCTCGGAGCAGCTCGAGGATCCTGTCCGGCGTTTTTACCGGCGTCTCCTCGGTTTCTACCGGCGTCCCGACCGTTTCTACCGGCGTTTCTACCGGCGTCTCCTCGGTTTCTACCGGCGTCTCCTCGGTTTCTACCGGCGTCCTGGCCTGATGCTCCGGCAGGTACGAGAACACCATCCACAGGCCGGTCTGCTCGTCTCTCACCTCCGGCTCGGGGGTGCCTGCCTCCTGGCAGGCTTCCATGATGCGCTCGATGCCGCGCCCCCAGGACTCGATCATGCCGGCGCGGAAGAAGACGCTGGCGACGTCGGGGTTGAAGGGGATGGAGGAATGCTTGCCCAGGAGCTTGGCCACGGTCCAGTCGGGCGGCAGCTCGCCGGGGTTCCAGATCATGAGCTTGTCGGGGTAGACGCTGATCTGGATGGTCATGCCGCCGGCGTAGTCTTTGTGAACGACTGCATTCAAGACCGCTTCTCGCAGCGCAGGCATCGGCACCGGCCAGGTCTCGACGCGCTGGAGCCCTTCGTAGGTGATCCAGGCCCGCAGGTACTTGGCCTTGAGGACCTCCAGGGTCTGGTTGACCTGGGTGAAGAGATCGCCCTGGATCTCGTCCTGGTAGCGCAGATTGACGTTGCTCTCAAAGTAGCCGATCTTCACGGAGGCGCCGGTAAAGAAGCGCTCCGGGTCGGGATGAAACAGGAGGGCGGCGGCGCGGGTCAGATACGAGCCTTCGACGAGGTGCAGCTTCTCCAGCAGATTCTGATCCGGCTCCTCGAGCACCGCCTCCGGCAGGCGCTGGCTCTTCTGGGCCAATCGGCGAAAGTCTTTCAGGGTCCCTGTATCCAGCTCGGCCAGGGTCAGCCCGGGCAACGGGACGCCGTCCCAGGTGCGGCCATGCCGGCGCAGGAGGAAGCGGTCCAGGGCCGCGTTCTTGAGCATCTGGTTGGTGCTGCCGCTGCGGTAGTAGTACTCGCCTTTGTAGCTGATTGGGTTGGGATAGGCCTCGACCTCGATTTCCACCAGATCCTTGCCGTCCTCTTGCCGCAGGTTCACGTCCACCATGATGCCGAGGATGTCGCGCACCTTGTTCGGAATCTCTTCGATGAGCCTCGCGGCGTCGCTGACGCCGATGGCCGCGCCCCGGTCGTCGCGCCCGATGATCAGCCGGCCGCCCTCGGCATTGGCGAAACCGCAGATCCACTTGAGGTACTCGTCCCGCCAGGAGCTCTTCCATTCGATCTGCTGGCTCTCTTTCATACGAGGCGAATCCTCCCGGTGAGCAGCTCCTGCATCATGCCCTGTTTGAGCTGGCGGGCTTTGGAGAGCTTGGCTTCGAGCGCGGTGATCTCGGCGTCCATGTCGGCGAGGACGGTGGCGATGGCTTCTTGTTCGGCCTTGGTAGGGGGGAGGGCGACTGTGTATTTGGAGATCTGAGGAGCAGTTAGCTGCGGTACACCCGTGCTTTCGAGGGCAAAGTCCACAACATTGTTTATGAACTCAGTGATGAACCGGAGGTCGCACTCACGTTTAGAGGCCAAGACCAGCAACCTCCCGATCGCGCAGAACTTTGTGCTGCGATATACCGCATGCCCAATGTCACCTCGAGCGGTAACCGTGAGCCTGTTCCCCTCATATTGGTAAGATTCTGAGAAACCGTAGAGCCCCTTGCTCGTGAGTGCATTAGAGTAGATC
>Ga0307506_10000286_pt1 | contig 10433 bp, 5 predicted proteins | sample 25_S_MG_FD_202175 | JGI IMG/M metagenome (GOLD analysis project Ga0307506, IMG submission 202175) | Soil microbial communities from Populus trichocarpa stands in riparian zone in the Pacific Northwest, United States - 25_S | ecosystem: Environmental > Terrestrial > Soil > Riparian zone > Trees... | reverse complement strand
CCGGCGCGGTGTGCGGCTCGTCGCGCTCGGCGAGCCAGGCCAGGTACTCGGGGGCGAAGATGTGGCGGGGACGGGACGGACGGGTGCTACCATCCTGCTCGGTGCGCATAGGACTTTACCTCCTGTGTGCGCTAGGGTCCGGGTGAGCTACCAACTCACTCGGGCCCGCTTGGGGATCACCGGCCGGATACGCTCCTGCCGGCGAACGACTGAAAAGAACGGAACAGCGGAACGAGCCTACTGCGGGAACAGGGCGGAAAGCAAGAGCTTTCCGCAGAGAAAGCAGGGATCGTCCCCGAAGTTGGCGCCCCCCTCCTAACCTCCCCCCTTTCCCAACCTCCTCCCGCCCAGGGGGGAGGAACAGTGAAGGAGCCGCTCACTGTGGTGAACGTGGCGCTCACCACGGTGAACGGCTCGCCTGAAACACAAACGGCCGGCCCGCTCGCGCGGACCGGCCGTTGATTCCTGCTCTTGGAAAGCCGGGCTGTTGGGCGCCGCCGCACTTGTTGTGGCCTCCGTCGTCAGCGCAACGGCAAGAACAGCACTCGGCCTCGGAGCTCCTGAGGGTCACAGGCCTTGGAGACCAGCTCGAGCTCATCAATGCAGTTACCGCGGAGTCGTAGCCCGTCCAGGACCGGCCGCCGGACGTTGTGGTCAAAGTAGAGCTGAAGTGCCACTCAGAGCAGGCCCCGCTGCCTCAATCTCGCGACGAGCGGCGGCTGCCCCAATTCGCGGCGAAGCCGCTCGGCAAGCTCGGCGCGGCGTGCCAGATCTCGATCGACCTCGTCTTTGTGATCCCAGTAGTACGCCAGGGCAGAATGGAGCTGCCCGAGCGACAGGTGAGACAACTGGAAGCAGAGCTCCTCCGGGCTGAGACCATGCGCCTGGATCTCGGCAATCAGCTCGGCGACTTTCGTGTTGGCGCCCTCGATCACCGGGATACCCTGCTCGTCGAGGACGATGTGTCTGTATGAGGTTTCTGCGACTGGCACTTGTTCCTCCTCGCCTTGACGATCCGGAACAGTATACCCCTCCCCACCAAACACAAACGGCCGGCCCGCTCGCGCGGACCGGCCGTCAGTTTCCTGCTATTGAAAAGCCGGGCGGTTTGGGGCCGCCCGGCGAAGAGCGGTTTAGTACATTCCGCCCATGCCGCCGCCGGGCATGCCGGCGCCGCCGCCGCCCTTGTTGTCGTCCTTCTCCTTGATCTCGCAGACCAGCGCTTCCGTCGTCAGCATGAGGCCGGCGATCGAGGCGGCGTTGATCAGCGCGGTCTTGGTGACCTTGGCGGGGTCGATGACGCCGGCCGCGACGAGGTCCTCGTACTTGCCGGTCGCGGCGTTGAAGCCGCCCGTGCCGTTGTCGGCCAGGAGCTGCTTGACGACGACCGAGCCCTCCTCGCCGGCGTTGTTGGCGATCTGGCGTGCCGGCTCCTCGAGAGCGCGGCGGACGATGTTGACGCCGACCTTGACGTCACCCTCGGCCACCACCGCCTCGACGGCCTTGATGGCGCGCAGCAGAGCCACGCCGCCGCCGGGGACGATGCCCTCTTCGACAGCCGCCTTGGTGGCGTGCATGGCGTCCTCGACGCGGGCCTTCTTCTCCTTCATCTCGGTCTCGGTGGCCGCGCCGACCTTGATGACGGCGACGCCGCCGACCAGCTTGGCCAGGCGCTCCTGCAGCTTCTCGCGGTCGTAGTCCGAGGTGGTCTCCTCGATCTGGGCGCGGATCTGCTTGACGCGGCCGGCGATCGCCTCACGCCGCTTCGGATCGTCCGAGTCGGTGACGATGGTGGTCTCGTCCTTGGTGAGGACGACCTTCTTGGCGTCGCCGAGGTCGGCCCACTGGACGTTCTCGAGCTTGATGCCGAGATCGTCGGTGATCACCTTGCCGCCGGTCAGGACGGCGATGTCCTCCAGCATGGCCTTGCGGCGGTCGCCGAAGCCCGGCGCCTTGCAGGCCGCCACGTGCAGCGTGCCGCGCAGCTTGTTGACCACCAGGGTGGCCAGCGCCTCGCCCTCGACGTCCTCGGCGATGATGAGCAGCGGACGGCCCTGCTTGGCCACCTGCTCGAGGGTCGGCAGGAGGTCCTTCATCGAGCTGATCTTCTTCTCGTGGAGGAGGATGCGGACGTTCTCGAGGACCGCTTCCATGCGCTCGGCGTCGGTGACGAAGTACGGGGAGAGATAGCCGCGGTCGTACTGCATGCCCTCGACCACTTCGAGAGTGGTCTCGAGACCGCGCGCCTCTTCGACGGTGATGACGCCGTCCTTGCCGACCTTCTCCATCGCCTCGGAGATGATGCGGCCGATCTCCTCGTCGTTGTTGGCGGAGATGGTGCCGACGTGGGCGATGTCCTTGCCCTCGACCGGCTTGGAGAGCTTGTCGATCGACTCGACGGCGGCCTTGACCGCCAGCTCGATGCCGCGCTTGATCTCCATCGGATTGGCGCCGGCGGTGACGTTCTTGGAGCCCTCGCGATAGATCGCCTGGGCGAGAACGGTCGCCGTGGTGGTGCCGTCACCAGCCACGTCGGAGGTCTTGGAAGCGACCTCGCGCACCATCTGGGCGCCCATGTTCTCCAGCGGATCGCCGAGCTCGATCTCCTTGGCGACGGTGACGCCGTCCTTGGTGATCGTCGGCGAGCCGAACTTCTTCTCGATGACGACGTTGCGGCCCTTGGGACCGAGGGTCACTTTGACCGCGTCGGCGAGCTTGTTGACACCCCGCAGGATCGCGGCGCGCGCGTCCCCGGAGTAAATGATCTGCTTAGCCATGTCTTCTATGCCTCCTGGTTTTCCGGAATTCGGTCGAATTGCAAGGGGGGAGCGACGAGCCGTCTGTTACTTGCTGCCGATCACGGCGAGGATCTCGTCCTCGCGCAGGATCACGTAGTCGGTGTCGTCGATCTTGATCTCGCTGCCGGAGTACTTGCCGATGAGGATGCGGTCACCCTCCTTGACGTCCATCGGCGAGCGCTTGCCCTCGTCGTTCAGCTTGCCCGGGCCGACGGCCACGACATCGGCCTCCTGCGGCTTTTCCTTGGCGGTGTCCGGGATGATGATGCCTCCGCGGACCTGCTCCTGCGTTTCACTCCGCTTGACCAGAACCCGATCGTGCAGTGGACGGATATTCACGGTTGCTACCTCCTTTGATATGCGCTGAGAGAAGCGAGATGGCTCGAGATCTTGTCTTGGGTCGTCACCGCGTGGCTTGTTAGCACTCGCCCTCGGTGACTGCTAACAGTGTAGGCAGGGGCGGCGGGGCTGTCAACCCCTGTTGAGGAATGTCTGCGAAGCTGCGGGATTCAGAGCGCCTGGAACCGCGTCCGCGCCGCCGTCCAGGCGGCGGCCGCCTCTTCGGCGCCGCCGGCGCCTTCGCAGAGGCGGCCGAGAAGGTCGAGCGCCTGCTGGAAGTAGTGGACGGCGGTGGCGTCGGCCTGGAGGGCGCGGGCGTTGCGGAGGGCGCGCTCGAGGTGGGAGAGAGCCTTGCCCGGCTCTCCCGCGGCGGCCCAGTGGTGGGCGAGAGCCTCGCTCGAACGGTCGCCCGCGGTCTCGGGCAGAGCTTCGAGGGCGGCGGCGATCTGGGCGTGCAGGAGCTGCCGGCGGCGCGGCTCGAGGGCTTCGACCAGGGCGTTGCGGATGTGGCGGTGAGAGAACTCGAAACAGCCGCGGCGCATTCCTTCAGCCCACAGTGTGATGTCCCGCCGCCGCTGGTTGCTCTCCCAGTGGCCGAGACTCTGGCGCACCAGCCAGCGCCGGAGCATCAGCTCGAGACCGATCTCGACGACCACGGGGTGCTCTTCCCCGGCGTGCTCGAGGAGGGCGAAGTCGAAGCTCGGCCCGGCCAGCGCGGCCACGGTCGCCAGGCGCCGCGCCGAGCTGGGCAGGCGCCGGACGCGGTGGCGGATCAGGTCCGCGATGCCACCGTCGCCCGGCAGCCGCAGGTCGAGAGAGCCGGTGAGGCGCCAGCTCGCGGTCTCTGCCTGAACGAGCAGCCCCTCGTCCCAGAGGAAATTGACCAGCTCCGCCGCTTCCAGGGGGAGGCCGCCGCTGTGGGCGATGAGAAAACGGGAGAGCTCCGCCGCCTGATCCTCGGCGACCAGCGACTCCGCGATCTCGTGCAGCACTGTGTCAGGGAGGCGCTCCAGGGAGATCTCGGCCCCGCGGAGACCGGCCGGCCCGAGGAGAATGCCGCGCAGGTGATCCTCCTCGCCGGGCTGGCAGACGCCGAGGATCCAGACCGGCAGGCCGGTGAGCCGGTCCGCCAGATGCTTCAACAGCGCCAGAGAGTCGGGATCCGAACGGTGGAGGTCGTCCAGGAACACGATGAGAGGAGACGGCGCCCCCTCCTCGCTCCGGCAGAGAGCCGCGAGAAAGAAGGAGACGGCATCGAAGAGACGGCGGCGTCCGGCGGCGTCGGTCAGGGGCTCGGGCTCCGGGACGTCGGGCCGCAGATCGCGGAGCATCGGGCAGAGCAGAGAGAGATCGGACAACACCGGCGGTGGCAAGGCGGTGAGCGCCCGCTCCGCCGGCCCTCCATCGTCCTGCAGGGCGGCGCGCAGAGCCTCGGCCATCGGGCGGTAGGGCACCGGCGGACCCAGATCGTCGCCGCGCCCCTTGAGGACGGTGGCCCGGCGCTGCGAGGTGGCGGCGTCGAGGAAAGACTTGATCAGCCGCGTCTTGCCGGTGCCGGGCTCGCCGGTGACCAGGGTGACGCGGAGACGCCCCTCCCGGACCTGCTCCCACTCGGTGAGCAAGGCGGCGAAGGCGCGGCCCCGGCCGGCCAGCGGGATCAACGGGCCGATCGGCGCGCTCTCCCCCGCCACCTCGACCGCCTCTCCCCCTTCGAGGAGGATGGATTCATAGAGATTGCGCGTCTCCTTGAGCGGCTCGACGCCGAGCTCTTTCTTGAGCAGGCCGCGCAGCTTCTCGTATTCGGCGAGCGCACGGCTGCGCTGGCCGGCGAGGAGGCTCAGGCGCATCAGCTCGCGGCAGGCCTCCTCGGAGAGCGGCTCCAGGACGACCAGGCGACGGGCATAGTAGAGGCCGAAGCGGTACTCGCCGCGCCGGCGATAGGCATCGACGAGAGTGCGCAGCACGTCGATCGCCGTGTCGCGGAGCCGTTCCTGCTCGGCGAGGAGCCACTCTTCGAAGGCCTCGCTGTCCTTGACGAAGAAACCGGCCAGCAGCTCGCCGCGGTAGAGCTGCGCCGCGGCGGTGAGATGGTAGGGGTCGATCATCTCGGGTCTCTTCCCCCGCTGCGCGGCCTGCTCGAAGGCCTCGACGTCGCTCCACACCGCGGCCGCCGGATTGATCTGCACCCCGCCCTGCCCGGAGAGGATCAGAGGCACGGCCGCCGGCAGGGCCGACTTGAGGTTGTAGATGGCCTGGCGCAGAGCGTGGCGGGAGCCGTCCGGGTCACGATCGGGCCAGAGAAGGCCGGCGAGGCGGTCGCGGCCGAAGGCGCGGTCGCGATAGCAGATGAGGTAGGCAAAGAGAGCGCGCACTTTCTGCGACTCGAAACCGGAGACCGGCCGGTCGCCGTGCCAGACCTCGAAACCGCCGAGGAGACGCACGCGCACGACTCCCGCCTCCGCGAGAGGAGCACGCCGCCTCTTCTGTCCTTCTGTGGCTCTGGCCGAGATTTGGCCCTGCAAACGTTCTCCTCCAGAAAGCTCCGCGACGTCTTCGTCCTAGCTTACGCGACGGCCGGGCCGGTGGATGAATTCTTTCTGCCGGAAGGACGGCGCGGGGGCGTAATCGCGCCTGTAAGGAGCATTGCCGATGATGGTCATCAGAGCGAACCGAGAAACAACTAATGTATTGGAGTCATGAAGGAGGAAGGTATGAAAGTCCCGAGCTACAAGACAATCGGGCCGGTCCTCTGTGGATTGCTGTCCCTGTCCTTGGTAAAGACGCCAGCGATTGCTCAGACCGGGAAACCGCCGCGCGCGGATCTCGAACAGATAATGTATCAGGATCTCATCGGCAAGCTTGCCGTGGACGCGGCGGAGACGCCGGCCAGAGCTCCCGCCGTGCCATCCGCCGTGCCATCCGGAATACTGGTGAAAAGCGGCCCCTCCTGGCACTGCCTCCCGACCTGCGATAGCACGGACGGGCGCTTCCTCTCCATCGCCGGCCAGAATCTGGCGACCCTCAGCGGCTCGGACCTCAATCTGCAGATCTCCGTCCTCGCCTCCGCCACCTCCTTCAGCATCGGGTTCTTCGACGGCGACGCCCGCGGCGTTGACGCGGGAGGTGCCTCGCATTGGGACACCGGCACCGCCAACGCGGTCTACACCTACACCCTCTACACCGACCCCGCCGCCGACGGCCGAGGGACCACCGTGGTGGAGATGGCCGCGGGCTCTCCGGTGCTCACGGGCGCGGCGATGCCGGACAACGCCTGGCTCGACCTCACCGTTCCCACCAGCCCCTCCGCCCAGGCACCGAGCGGCAACTTCTTCTATCGCCTGAGCATCCGGCTGACGACCCCGGCCTTCACCACGCTCAACGCCTTCAAGGTCCGCACCAGCGCGCTGTTGAGCGGGATGCCCCTCGATGCGGCAACCCGGCCGCTCTCCTACATCGTCAATCCCACCAGCCAGGCGGATCTCCGCATCCTCTATCCGAGCTATCCGGCCACCAGCCCGACCACCTATGACGGGCGCTTCAGCTTCTTCTTCGAAGCTCCCTCCTCCATGACCTCCCTGTCCGTCTGGGACGGCGATTTCGACCACGGAAAATTCACCGGCGACGAGCTCGACACCAACGACCCGGACACCCCGGACGCCCCGTTCCGGGCCCCCTGGGCGACGGTCGACACCGTGCCGGAAGGCACCGCGACAGGGCTGACCGGGACCACCGGCAACCCGCCGGACGACCGCAACCCGGCAGGCAGCGGCATCTACTCCCAGCGCAGCCCTTCGATCCGCTACGACCTGATCGCCCCCGGCGGCCAGGTCTTCGCCAACGACAATCCGTCCGGCAACCTGGAATGGGAGCAATTCAGGATCTCCACCGATCCTTTCGACCGCTCACGGATGGACTACCACGCCGACGTGATTCCGGCGGGGATCTATGAGATGCGGGTCCAGGGCCTCGACATGGTGAACCTCAACGCCGTGCTCCTGCCTTTCAAGGTCATCTGCATCGACGCTCAGGGAGCGCCCTGCAAGATCCTGCGCCCCTTCGCGGTGGGCGATACGGTGTTCGCCGACCTCGACGGCGACCGCAACCAGGGAGCGGAAGAGCCCGGCATTCCCGGAGTGCTCCTCGAGCTGCGGGACATCGCGGGAGCACTGATCGCCACCACTCTCACGGGAGCGGAGGGGCACTACCGCTTCGAGGTGGACGCCGGCACGTTCGAGGTCGTGGTGGCCGCCTCGAGCTTCGCGCCCGGCGGCCCTCTCGCCGGCTCCGCCTCGACCACCGGCGACAGCCGGACGGACACGGTCAACGGCGACAACGTCCTCACCTATGACTTCGGCTACCGCGGAGCGAGCTCGATCAGCGGCCGGGTCTGGTACGACCTCGACGGCGACGGCCTCCAGACTCCTGACGAGACCGGCCTCAAAGCCGTGGCCATCGACTTGCTGGACGCGGGAGGCGCGTTGATCGCTTCGACGGCCACCGGCGGAGACGGCCTTTATCTCTTCACCGGCCTGCCGGGTGGCACGGACACCGTCCATGTCGTGACGGCGACCTTGCCCGACGGCTCGATTCCGACCTACGACCCCGACGGCACCGTGACCCCCTCGACCGCCCAGGTGGCGGCCGATCAGAACCGGCAAGACGTGAGCTTCGGCTACCGCGGCAACCTGTGCGCCTTCCCGGGCAAGCTCGAAAAAACTCTGCCGTCCGCTCCCGCCCCTGCCATGACGCCGCCGAGAAATCCGGATTACTGGGCGAGCCACGCCGGCGCCTGGCCGGTCAGCATGGTCCTCGTCGGCGGCAGGCTCTACACGAAAAACCGCGCGCTCGAGCTCCTGGGCGCCTCGAGCCAGGGAGATCAGGGCCTCGCCCTGTTCCAGCAGGTCCTCAGCGCGAAGCTCAGCTTCCTCACCGGCGCCAATCCCGCCCGCATCTATACGACTCTCGAGTGGGCCGACGCCTGGCTGGCGGCCTATCCGGCGGGCGGTGACGCTGCTTCCCGAACGGCGGCCGCCGAGGCGTCCGCCTGGCTGGCGCAACTGGAGAGCTATACGCGCGGCGTTTCTTTCCCCTCACCGCGGCCATAGCCGGGTGAAATCGCGCGGCCCGCCCGGCGGGCCGCGCGCTCGTAACATGGGCCGTAATCCTTCCTGACGATCTCCTGACGGGCCTCCGTGAAACTCCCTCTCACCGCTGAGCAAGGTCTCCCGGGATTCAGGGCTTGTACGGCGCATGCTTGCGTGCGATCTGATGACGTTTGGGTAAAAAACGACAAGGAGGAGAAACGATGACACCGTTGAACCGATGGACGACAGGATTGCTTCTCGCCGGGCTGCTGGCCGCTGGACCAGGCAGATTGATGGCCCAGGCCGGGGAGGAGCCTCCCCGCCAGCAATTGGAAGAGGTCCTCTACGACGATCTCCTCGACAATCTGGCAGCCGAGGCCGCCGCCCAGGAATCCGCTCCCGCCGCGAGCCCCGCGGCGTCACGCCAGGCGGCACAGCCGGCGATGTCCGTCATCGCCAAGACCAGCACCGCGACCATGCGGTGCCTTCCGACCTGCAGCACGACAGACGGGCGGTTCCTGGCCATCGCCGGCCAGAACCTGGCCACGCTGAGCGGCGCGGACCTCAATTTGCAGATCTCGGTGCCGGCGGCCGCCACCTCGTTCACCATCGGTCTTTTCGACGGTGACGCGCGCGGTGTCGACTCGGCGGGGCTCTCGCACTGGGATACCGGGGTCACCACCGCGGTGTATGAGTACACCCTGTACACCGATCCGGCGGCCGACGGCGCCGGCGCCACGGTCGTCGAGATGGTGCCGGGCAGCCCGGTTCTGACCGGCGCCGCGATGGCGGACAACGCCTGGACCGACTTCACCATCCCGACCAGCGCCGCGGCACGAACCCCGAGCGGCAATTTTTTCTATCATCTCAAAATTCGCCTGACGACCCCGAGCCTCACCTCTCTCAATGCTTTCAAGGTGCGCACCACCGCGGTGATCAGCGGACTGACTCTCGATCCGGTGGCGCGGCCGTTCTCCTATATCGTCAATCCGACCAGCCAGTCAGACCTGCGGATCCTCTATCCCGGCTTCCCGGCGGATACACCGACCACCTATGACGGCACGTTCAGCTTCTATTTCGACGTCCCGACGTCCCGATCGTCTCTGACGCTCTGGGACGGCGACTTCGACCGCGGCAAATTCGACGGCACGAATCTCGATACCGACGATCCGGATACCCCGAACGCTCCCTTCCGGCCGGCCTGGTCCACCATCGACACGGTACCGGAAGGCGTCGCCGTCGGGCTCACCGGGACGACCGGCAACCCGCCGGACGACCGCAGCCCCGCGGGCAGCGGCATCTACTCCCTGCGCAGCCCGTCGATCCGCTACGACCTGATCTTCCCCGACGGGCAGAGCTTCGCCAGCGACAATCCCTCGGGCAACCAGGAGTGGGAGCAATTCAAGATTTCCACCGACCCCTTCGACCGCTCGCAGATGGACGCCGCTGCTCCGTCCATCCCGCCGGGCACCTACCAGTTGCGCATCCAGGGCGTCGACCTCCTGAACCTCAACGCCCTCCTGCTGCCAACCAAGGTCATCTGCATCGACGACCTGGGGATCCCCTGCACGCTGCTGCGCCCCTTCGCGGTGGGCGACACGGTGTTCTTCGACGGCAACGCCGATCATCTCCAGGGCGCGGGCGAGCCGGGGATTCCCGGCGTCGTCCTGGAGCTGCGGGACACCGCGGGCTTTCTGCTGGGGACGGCGACGACGGACGCGGACGGACACTACCGGTTCGAGGTCGATGCCGGCTCCTACCAGGTGACACCAGCCGCGTCAAACTTCAACGCCGGCGGCGCGCTCTACGGGTACATCGCCACGATCGCCACCCAGATCACCCAGACGGTGAGCAATGACAACGTCCTCACCTATGACTTCGGCTACCGCGGCACCGCTTCCCTGGGCGACCGCGTCTGGCTCGACGCCGACGGCGACGGTGTCCAGGATTCCGGCGAGACCGGGCTCAACGGCGTCACCGTCGAGCTGCTGAACGGCTCGGGAAATACCTACGCCACGACGGTCACGGCCGGCGACGGCGACTACTCCTTCGACCACCTGCCCCCTGGCACCTACAGCGTCCGGGTCGTCGCCGCAACGCTGCCCGCGGGGGTCGCGCCGACCTTCGACCTCGACGGCACCGGCACGGCCAACACCGCGACGCTGAGCCTGGCGGCCGGCGCCCACCGCACCGACGCGGACTTCGGCTATCA
>Ga0307506_10000285_pt1 | contig 10464 bp, 9 predicted proteins | sample 25_S_MG_FD_202175 | JGI IMG/M metagenome (GOLD analysis project Ga0307506, IMG submission 202175) | Soil microbial communities from Populus trichocarpa stands in riparian zone in the Pacific Northwest, United States - 25_S | ecosystem: Environmental > Terrestrial > Soil > Riparian zone > Trees... | reverse complement strand
TGAGGCGCTAACTTTACAGCCGTGCCGAGGTTTTCGTAGGGGCGGTCCGCGGGATGCCGAAGGCACCCCGCGTGGCCGCCCTGCAAGAGTTTGCCTTGTCCCGCAACGGCCGCCCACCCAGGGCGGCCACATGGGGTGCCTGTCGGCATCCCATGGACCGCCCCTACGAAAGCAAGGACGACCCTACGGCCAAAGTTAGCGCCTATGGGGCAGGGGGTGAGGCGGAGTCACCCAGCTCGCGTCAGCTCCAGCGCCGCTCGCGCAGCAGGCGGGCTTGCAAGTCTTTCAGCTCGTCCGCCCCCAGGCCGGCCAGGTCGGCTTCACGGTCCGCGTCCAGCTCAATCTCGAGAGCCTGACAAAGAGCGCGGATCGCCTCGCGCAGCCCCTCGTTGCGGCCTTCTTCGCGACCTTCCCGCAGCCCCTTCTCGAGACCCTCGCGCATCCCCTTCTCGACGCCCAGCCGTGTGGCCAGGCTGAGGGCGCCGCGGGCGTCCTGCTCGGCGATCTTGGCGCGGTCGTAGAGGTCGAGCTCGTCGGCGCTGAAACCCGCCAGGCGGGCGACTTCCAGCGCTTCACGGAACGGCGCCTGCGACAGGGCCGGCGGCACCACCCCGAGTTTCTTGGCCTCGCGGAAGAAGTAGGCCCAGCGGTCGATCGTTCCCCGCGGATCGTCGCCGGAGTGGTATTTGGGCAGCTCCAGGAAAACGTACTGGACCTGGGACAGGCCGAGGGCGCCGCCGTGCTGTTCCTGCATCCGCCAGCGGCTGAGCATCGGCACCGGCGCGCCGCCCTGGACCGGCGGCCCGGGCCAGAGCAGGAAATCGCAGATCGTCACCCCCACCACGTCGTCGAGGCCGGGGTAGTCCTCGCCGGCGCGCAGTTGGGTGACGTAGGCCTTGGAGGTGTTGTAGACCACCCGCTTTTCGAATCCTTCGACCTTGAGCACCTGCATTTCGACCACGTAATGCCGGCCGCGCTGGTCGATGCACTTGACGTCGACCAGAGATTGCTTCAGCTCCTCGACCGGCACGTGCTGCGCGGGGGAGAGATATTCGAGGTCGACGATCCGGTGGTCGCCCGCGAGCTCCAGGAGGGCGTTGAGGAGCTCGATGAGAAGCGGCTTATGGACTTCGGTGCCGAAGATGCGCTTGAAGACGAAGTCGGTCTTGGGATCCGCGAATACAGGCCGCATGCAGGCATTCTACCGCAAGGGGAGGGAGACGCTTCATAGGTCACGTCTTTCGCGAATTCATGCAACAAATCTGGCCGCCCTGCGCGCCGCCTTTATTTTCAGAATGAAGTGTGTATAATCAGCTCGAAGACCCTGATCAGTTGTAATTTGCGGACGCTCCGAGATCTTCAGTAGTGCGTAGATTTCGGAAGTCCTTCCATGGGGGAGGGGTGCGCTCAGAATGATAGACCCAAGCGGAGGCGGATCCGAGACGCCGCTCGTCTTCGTGACGGACTGTCTGCAGCTCGTCATGCAGCGCGCGCACCTGGCGCGCTGCGGGTATCGTCTCACGGCGGCCCTGTCTCCGGAGTGCAGGGTCCTCGTCTTCTGCGGCGACCACCTGAGCTGGTATGAGTCGGCTGCCGCCGGCCTCGACGCGCCCAAGCTCGTCGTGGGCGCCGACCCTCCCGCAAGCTGGCAGAAGGCGGAACGGCTGAACCGGCCTCTGCTCCCCATCGACCTGGAGCGCCGTATCGTCAAGCTCCTCCAGGGAGCCGGCACGCCGGCCGGCGCCGAGCTCCGGCTGCTGATCGTGGAAGACGACGCCACCGTGCGGGCCGCGGCCGAGGTGGCGTTCGCGGAAGCGGGCTTCGACGTGCGCAGCGTGGCCGGGTTCGGCCTGGTCCAGAGTGAAATGAACCGCCGGCCCGACCTCATCCTGATGGACCTCAATCTGCCCGGCCTCTCCGGCGAGCAGCTCGGCGAGATCTTGCGGCGCCAAGGGGTGCCGATCGTGATCTTCTCGTCGGCGTCGCCGGAGCGCCTGGAGGCGGCCCGCGCCGCCATCGGTGCCGCCGCGGCTTTTTCGAAAGGCGTCGCGCTGCACGAGATCGCCGCCTGGATCCGGGAGTATCTCGCGGGCCGGAAGGCGTGACCATGGAGCTTCCGGAAGAGCCGCTGCGCCGCCTCGATCGCCTGGAGCGGGAGGTCTCCCGCCTCCGCGCCGAGCTCTTACCCGAGCGGCGCATCGAGGAGCTGCCCGAGGCGCTCGACGTGCTGCTCGCGGTCGTCGCCGGCGGGCTCATCGCCTTTCCCCTCGACGCGGTGCTCGAAGTCATTCCGCGCGTCCCGTTCACGCCGCTGCCCGAGGCGCCGCCGCACATGCCGGGCCACATGCGCTGGCGCGGCGCGCACGTGCCGGTGGTCGACACGACGTTCCTGTGGACCGGCCACGAGCTGACCCCGCGGCGCCTGGAGGACCGGGTCGTCGTCGTGCGGCACGCCGGGAGGCCGCACGGCCTGCTCGTTCCCGAGGTGCTCGGGGTCGACCGCTTCCGGAGAGCCGAGTGGGACGCCGTCCGCGCCGGCGCCGGCGGTGGCGAGCTGGCGGTGGCGCTGGCGCACCGTCCCGAAGGCTCGGTGCTGCTGGTGTCGCTCCCGCACCTCTTCGCCGCCGCGCCGCTGCCCGCCCAGGAGGGCGGCGACGCCGCGGCAGCCGCCGCGGGCGAGGCGGTGCCATGAGCACCCTGGAGGTCCAGAGCCTGCTCACGCAGCGGATCGGCGTCCGCTGGAACGAGGACCGCCGGCGCGACCTCGAACAGTTTCTCGCCCGCGGTGTCGACTCGGCCGACGTGAACGCGCTCGCCGACTTCATGAACGGCGAGACGTACTTTTTTCGCTACCCCCTGTATCTGGCGGTGCTCCAGGCACGTCTCGACCGGCATCCCGCCGATCGCCCGTTCCGGATCTGGTGCGCCGCCTGCTCTTCCGGCGAGGAGGTGTATTCGGTCGCCTTCGCCCTCCTCGACCGGGCCGCGGAAGCCGGCCGGCAGATCGAGATCGTGGGCAGCGACGTCCGCGCCCGCGCCATCGCGTCGGCGAGGAGCGCCGTCTACGGCCAGTGGTCCTTTCGCAACGTCCCGCGAGCCGACCGTTCGCGCCACTTCGAGCCGGCGGCCGGATCGGCCTGGCAGGTGAGAGAGCCCTATCGTTCGGCGCCGCGTTTCGTCGTCCGCAACCTGCTCGATGAGGTCGACGACGTGTGCTACGACGCGATCCTGCTGTGCAACGCGACGCTTTACATGGAGCCGCAAGCGGCGCAGCGGGCCTACGAGAGAGTCGCGGCCTGCCTGCGGCCGGAGGGGCTTCTGCTGCTCGCGCCGACCGATCCGCCACCCGCGTCCGGGTGGCGGCAGGCCGAGGAATACGGCGGCTGGAGCATCTTCCGCCGGGCTGCGCCGCGGCCCGAGCCCCCGATCCTGTCCCCGATCCCGATCCCGTCCGCGATTTCGTCCCCGTCCGTGCCGCGCCCCCGGCGGACCCTGATGCCTGCCCCCGCGGCGCCGCCGGCCCAGGAAGGCCTTTCCGCCGTCGGCGCGCCGGCCGACGCGTTGTGGACCGCCTGGGCCGAGGGCGCGCTCCCCGCCGCCCAGGACGAGCTCCGCCGGCGGATCTTCCTGGAGCCGGAGAGCCCTCTGTGGCGCTTCCTGAACGGGGTCGTGCTGTGGGAGCAAGGCTGGCTCCGGCGCGCCGGCCAGGAGATCGAGCGGGCGGCTCGCCTCGCCGCGGGCCCGGCGGACGACGTCTCCATCGCGGGATTGTGTACCGCGGCGGAGCTGCGGGGAATGATCGACTTCTGGACGCACCGGCATGCATGAAACGGACGCGGCTTTCCAGAGAGTGCTCGCCGAGCGCGCCCGGCGCTATGGCGCGGCGGTCAGTGTGGCGGCTGCCGGGGCCGAGGTCGGCACGTTCGTGGGCTGCAGGGCCGGGGACGCCGTGTTCGGGTTTCCGGTGGCCCTGGTCACCGAGATCGCTCCACTGCAATGTTTCACGCCCCTGGCAGGGCTGCGCTTCGTGCGCGGCCTGACGCACCTGCGCGGCGACGTGATGGCGCTCGTCGACGTGTTCGAGGCGCTGACGGGGCGGCCCTCGCCGCAGGGCCACTGGATGCTCGTCCTCGAAGGGCGCGGCGGCCGCGCGGCGGTGCCGGTGGAGGAGTTTCTGGGGGCGCGGCTGGTGCGCGAGCCGGACCTGCTGCCGGCCGAGCGGGCGCCCGAGCTGATGCAGGGGATCACCGCGGCGACGCAGGATCTGTGGCTGCTCCTCGACGCCGCGGCCGTCAAGAGCTTCATCGACAAGGGCGTGGCGGTGCGCCGCTGAGGCGTCTCAGCGGACCGGCCACGGACCACGACGACGACTGGAGAGACCCATGGGTTGGTTCGAGAATCGGAAGATCGCCGCCAAGCTCCTCATGGCCTTCGCGCTGCTCGTCGCGGCGCTGGGTTTCGTCGGGCTCAAAGGGCTCCAGGACCTGGAGGCCATCGAAGGCAACCTGACCGAGATGTATGACAAAAACGCGCTCGGCATCTTCCACCTGTCGGAAGCCTCGGATTTTCTCGCGCTGACCGGACGCGCCCTGGACAACGCCGTTTTCGGAGGCGAGGCGGCGAAGGCCGAAAAATCCATGGCCGACATCCGCGGCTATCGCGACAGCTTTCGCGCCGAATTCGGGCAGTATCAAGAGCGCATCGCGCTCCAGGGGACGAAAGACCAGGCCCGGCAGTTGCTCGACCGCTGGGAAGTCCTGATCCCGAAGCAGGATGCCGTGTTGCAACTGGTGCTGCAGCAAAAAAATGCCGAGGCCAAGGACCGCTTGCAGGAGATCCACGACCTCGAAAGCGACCTGGAGACGCGGACGGACAAGCTCATCCAGGAAAAGCTCGCCTTGATGGAGAAGACCGAAAAAGACGCCGAGGCGCAGTACCGAGCGACGCGGCGCAACGTGATCGCCGTGATCATCCTGTCGCTGGTGGGCGCGATCGGTCTCGGGTTGTTCCTGGCGAACCGCATCACCAGGCCCATCGCGCGGGTGGTGGCGCTGCTGCAGAAGATCGCCGGCGGAGACTTGACCGAAACGGTCGCCGTCGACCGCAAGGACGAGATCGGTGACATTCTGAAAGCGGCGGCCGACATGTCGCAGGCGCTGCGGGCGCTGATCGCCGAAACCAAGGCCGGGTCGAACACGATGGCCGGCGCCACGAGCCAGATCAACGCCAGCTCCCGCCGGAACGTCGAGACCAGCCAGATGCAGTTGAGCGCGGTGCAGGAGACCACGACGTCCGCGACCGAGCTGCAGGAGACGGCGCGGGTGGCGGGGGAGCGGGCGCGGGAGATCCAGACCGCCCTCGCCAGCACGGCGGAGGCGGGCCAGTCGATCAAGGTGCAGCTCGGCGAGGCGACGGAGCTGCTGGGCCGCGCGCGCGAAGAGCTGCAGGCGATCGTCGGCAGCGTCCAGGAGCTGGCGGGCCGCAACCTGCAGATCGGCGAGATCATCGAGAGCGTGGGCGACGTCGCCGACCAGACCCAGCTCCTGGCGGTCAACGCGGCGATCGAGGCGGCCAAGGCGGGCGAGGTCGGACGCGGCTTCGGGGTCGTCGCCACGGAGATGAAGGCCCTCGCCGAGCAGAGCAAGAAATCGGCGCAGCGCATCCGCGGCATCGTCGGCGAGGTGCAGCGGGCCACGGCGGACACGGTCCGGCTGGTGGAAACCGGACAGGCGCGGCTCCAGGAAGCGCTGGATCCGGTGAGCGCGATCCTGCCGAAAATCGACCGGCTCACCGTGCAGGTGGACGAATCGGGCCAGTCGGGCCGGCAGATCGTCGCCATCGTCGCCCAGCAGGGCGCGGGCGTCGAGCAGATCTCGCAAGCGATGAAGGCGATCCAGGGCGGCGTCCAGGAGGGCCTCGCGCAGACCCAGCAGGTCGAGCGGGCGGCCGAGAGCCTCAGCGTGCTCGCCGCCAGGCTGCGCGACACCGTCGCGGCGTACCGGGTATGAGAGAGGCGGTCCGATGAGCGGCCCGGACCTGCTGCGCACTTTCGAGGCGGAGCTGCGCAAGAGCGCTCAAGCCATCCAGGCGTGCCTGCTGGCCAGGGAAGAGCTGGTGGGCCAGGAGGCCACCCGCTCCCTTCACGAAGCCTACCGCCTGACGCATTCCGTCAAGGGCGCTTCGCGCGTCGTGGGGCTCCTCACCATCGAAGAGATGGCCCACGCGCTCGAAGACCGCCTGCAGGTGCTGGTGCGCGAAGAGGGCGCACCCGACGCGCGGGAGACGACGGCGTTCTTGCGGGTGGTGGACGGCTTCGTCGCGGCGCTCGACGCGTTCCTGAAGGGCGCCGACTTCGACTCCGCGCCGTACATGGAGGGTTTCCGGCGCCTCGGCGAGGCCGGCGAGCCCGGGCCGGACTCGCGCGGGCTGCTGCGGCCGGCCGCGGAGAAAGGCGCCGAGCTTGTCCCCGGCCCCTCGCCGGCCGCCGCGCCGGACACGAAACGGGACGAGCTCCTGAGCATCCCCGCCGGCCGCGTGGACGAGCTGTTCCGGCGCGTCGAGGAGGCGTTCCTGATCGAGGCGCGCGTCTCCGCGCTCGTCCTGCGGCTCGAGCAGCAGGACGGCCAGGCCGCCGCCGAAGGGCAGAAGATCGCGCCCGAGCTGCGCCGCGAAGCGGTCCGCCTGCACCAGGTGCTGTTGCATTTCCACGAGGTGGTGCGGCTGATGCGCATGGAGCCGCTCGAGCGGCTGCGCGTGCCGCTGCAGCGGGCGGCCCGCGACCTGGCCCCGCAGCTTGGCAAGGAGCTGCGCTTCAAGCTGCACGGCCGCCAGGAGATGGTGGACGCCGCGATCCTGGACGCCCTGCAGGAGCCTTTGCTGCACCTGGTGCGCAACGCGGTCGACCACGGGATCGAGCTCCCCGCGGAGAGGGAGACCGCCGGCAAGCCGCGCCAGGGGCTGGTGGAGGTGAGCGCGGCGGTCAAGGGCGGCACGCTGGAGATCGTGGTGCAAGACGACGGGCGCGGCATCGTCCCGGAGACGGTGCGGGACAAAGCCGTCGCCCAGGGCCTCGTCACCGCGGACCAGGCCGCGGCCTGGACGCCGGCGCAGTGGCTCGATCTCCTCTTCCGCTCCGGCTTCAGCACGGCGCGCGAGGTGTCGGCGATCTCGGGCCGCGGCATGGGGCTGGACATCGTGCGCGACCGCCTGCGCGGCCTGGGCGGCGACAGTCTGCTCGCGTCGACGCCGGGGCAGGGGACGCGCTGCGAGCTGCGGGTGCCGATCCGCCTGCTCACCGCGCGCACGCTGCTCGTCCGCTGCGGCGACTACCGCGCCGGGCTGCCGATCGCCGACGTGAGCGGCGTCTTCGCGTTCAAGCGGGGGGAGGGCGAGCTCGTCGGAGGACGCCATCTGGTGCGCTGGAACGGCATGCCCCTGGCGCTGGAGCCGCTCGCACCCCGGCTCGGCTGGGGAAACGGCCCGCGCGACCACGGCCACGTGGTCGTGGTGAGCGCCCAGGGGAGCATCAAGGCCCTGCTGGTGGACGAGATCCTGGGGGAGATCGAACAGCCGGCCGTGCCGCCGCCGTCGAACCTCGCCGAGCTGGCGGTGCTGTCCGGCGTGATCGTGCTCGGCGACGGCGACATCGTGCCGCTGCTCGAGGCGCGCGAGCTGGTGCGCGCCGGCGAGACCGCGCCGCTCGACCTGCGGCCCGCACCGGCCGAGCCGCGGTCCGAGCGGCAGCGCATCCTCATCGTGGACGACTCCCCGACGGTCCGCGCGCTCCATCGCTCGGTGCTGCAGGCGGCGGGCTACGAGGTGCTGGTCGCCGAGGACGGCGCCGACGCCCTCGCCACGCTCGACCGGCATCCCGCCGACCTCGTCGTGACGGACGTCCAGATGCCGCGCATGGACGGGCTGACGCTGATCCGGAGGATCCGCGAGCGCGCGGCCTGGCGCCGGCTGCCCATCATCGTCGTGTCGCAGTACGGCCACAAGGACGATCTGCAAAAAGCGGCCTCCCTGGGCGCCGACCGCTACGTCGTCAAGAGCGCGTTCAAGCCGGAACAGCTCCTCGACATCGTCGCCGAGCTCCTCGAGCGGTGAAGCCCGCGGAGCGGCCTCCCGTGCGCGTCCTGGTGGTGGACGACTCGGCGACGGTCCGGGCGTTCCTGTGCTGGATGGTCGAGCAGGCCGGCTTCGCCCTGGCCGGCACGGCGGAGAGCGTGGCCGAGGCGGAGCGGCTGGTGCATCGGAAAAAACCCGATCTCGTCCTCTCGGACGTCCGCCTCCAGGACGGCGACGGCATCGAGCTGACGCGCCGCGTGCTCGCCGAGCGCGGCGTGCCGATCATCCTGATCACCGCGCACGATCCGGCGAATCCCGATCTGGTCTTCCGCGCCCTCGAGGCCGGAGCGCTGGAGGTGCTCGCGAAGCCCCCGGCGGCGACGTCTCCCGGGTTCGCGGCCTACCGCCGGAGCTTCGAGACGACCCTCAAGAGCCTCGCCGGCATACCGATCGTCCGCCGCAAGCCACGGCAGGCGGAGCCCGCCGCCGGCAAGCCGGGCGCCCTGCCTCTCCGGCCGCCGGCGCCCGCGGCGCGCCTGGAGCTCTCCGCCCTTCCGCTCATCGCGATCGCCGCCTCGACCGGAGGGCCGCTGCTGGTCGGCGACCTGCTGAAGGCGCTGCCCGAGGGCGGCTTCGCCTTTGCCGTCGTCATCCAGCACATCGTCCCCGACTTCGCCGACAGCTTCCGCGTCTGGCTCGGCGAGCACGCGGGGCGGCGCGTGCTGTTCGCGGAAGAAGGCCGGGCGCCCGTGGCCGGGGGCATCTACGTCGCACCGCCTCACTGCCACGTCCAGCTCCACCGGGACGGCACCTTCCGAACCCCGTCAGCCCTCGACGTCCCCACCTCGCACGTCCCCTCGGCGGACGTGCTCTTTGCGAGCCTGTCCGCGGCGCGGCCCGCCGACACCCTCGCGATTCAACTGAGCGGGATGGGCTCCGACGGAGCCGAGGGTCTCGCCGAGCTGCGCGCCGCCGGCGGCCATACGATCGTGCAGAGCCCGGAAACCGCCGCGGTCGACGGCATGCCGAGGAGCGCCATCGAGCGCGGCGCGGCGTGCGAGGTGCTGCGGCCGGAGCAAATCGCGGATCTGCTGCGCTCGCTGAAGCGGCAAAGCCCGCCGGACTGAGGAGGCGGCGGCGCCCGCAGGAACACCCCCTGGCTCCGGACACCCAGGCCGGTGGTATCGTGAATTGGTGGCATGAGGAGGGCCATGAACATGGATCATGCGTTGAGGGGATCAGCATCAACAGGCTGGTGCAGGAGGCCATTGCGGAAAAAGCCGAAAAGTCGGTCGAGGAAAGCTTGAGTCGAGCTTACGACATGCTTGCCGCCGACTCGCCAGAGACCGGGGGCGAGATCGAAAATCTTTTCGCCATCCAGGTGGAAGCTATCCTCGGTGAGTGACTTCCCACTTCCCCGGCGCGGCGAAATCTGGCTCGTGGATTTCAATCCGGGCCGAGGCTCGGAGCAACTGGGCCAACGGCCCGCTCTCGTTCTGCAAAACGATGCGGCAACCAGAACGCCAGATACCCGAATACCGTCGTGCTCGCGATGAGCACTCGAGGGAAGCCGATTCCATTCCATGACCCGTCCGCCTCCTCGCGTTCCGCGACCAGGGCCCCTTCACCGTCCCCTGCGCCAACGGAGGGAGCGGAGAAGATGTAACCGGCGTCGTCAAGCTCCACGCCGTGTTCGGAGTCAGCAAAACACCTGGATTCGATGCAAAGTACAAATACGATGCAGCAAGAGATCTCGGCATTGAGGCATTGGAGCGTCAAATGCAGCTCGTCAGCTCCAGCGCCTCTCGGACAGCAGGCGGTCTTGCAAACCTTTCAGCTCGGCGGCATCCAGGCGGGCCAGGATGGCTTCCCGTTCTGCGTCGAGCTCGATCTCGAAGGCTCGGCAAAGGGCGCGGACTGTTTCGCGCAACCCCTCGCGCAGCCCCTCTTCGCGGCCTTCTTCACGGCCCACGGCGCGACCCTCTTCGCGGCCTTCTTCACGGCCCACGGCGCGACCCTCTTCGCGACCCTCTTCGCGACCCTCTTCGCGACCCTCTTCGCGACCTTCTTCGCGGCCCTCCCGTTTGGCCAGGCTGAGGGCGCCGCGGGCGTCCTGCTCGGCCATCTTGAAGCGGTCGTAGAGGTCGAGCTCGTCGGCGCTGAAACCCGCCAGACGGGCGACTTCCAGAGCTTCACGGTACGGTGTCTCTGACAGAGCCGGCGGCGGCACCCCGAGGTACTTCGCCTCGCGGAAGAAGTAGGCCCAACGGTCGATCGTTCCCTGCGGATCGTCGCCGGAGCGGTATTTGGGCAGCTCCAGGAAGACGTACTGCACCTGGGACAGGCCGAGGGCGCCGCCGTGCTGCTCCTGCATCCGCCAGCGGCTGAGCATCGGCA
>Ga0307506_10000284_pt1 | contig 10499 bp, 9 predicted proteins | sample 25_S_MG_FD_202175 | JGI IMG/M metagenome (GOLD analysis project Ga0307506, IMG submission 202175) | Soil microbial communities from Populus trichocarpa stands in riparian zone in the Pacific Northwest, United States - 25_S | ecosystem: Environmental > Terrestrial > Soil > Riparian zone > Trees... | reverse complement strand
TGAATCGCCCCAACCGTGTCTCCTGCTCGCCGAGCTGAAACGGTATCGGCCGCCGGAAGATCGGTCCGGCATGCACGAAGGTGTGGAATTCACCGTTCTCGCCGCAGGGGTCGACGTGGAAGGGGAGATCGCGGAGGAGGTCGGCGTCGAAGGCGCGGCCGGCGAAGGCGGGGTCCAGGGCGTTGGTGTCGATGCAGACGAGGACGGCTTGGAAACCTTTCGCGATGAAATCCAGGGCCAGCTCGGCGGTGTCGCGGCCCCAGACGGGGAAGAGGGCTGCCATGCCGGCGCCGGCGAGCTTGGTTTCGCGATAGGCGCGGATGTCCTCCAGGAAGAGATCTCCAAAGGCGACGCGATGAACGCCTCGATTCCGGTGCGGGGCGAGCGCGGCGGCCATGCGCTGTTCGTAGATTTCGTTGGTGCAGTCTGGCGGGATGGAAACGACGTGGAGGGGCAGGCCGGCGGCTTCGGCTTGCTGTTCGAGGAGGACGCGGCGGACGCCGTGCATGCTGATGCGATCGTAGTCTTCGGTGACGGTGGTCAGGAGGCCGGTGACCTCGACGCCCGGCATCTGCCGTAGCGCGTGGAGGGCGAGAGCGCTGTCCTTGCCGCCGCTCCAGGAGAGCAGGATGGGCTCGGTCACGTCCGTCATCGGTTCCTCCGGAGAACCAGCAGCCAGAGAAAAAACGGCCCGCCCAGCAGCGCCGTGAGCACGCCCACCGGCAGCTCGGCCGGGGCCATGACGGTGCGGGCGGCGAGGTCGCAGAGGACGAGGAAGGCGCCACCGCCGAGGACGCAGGCGGGGGCGAGGAAGAGGTGGTCGTAGCCCACCTGGCGGCGGAGGATGTGCGGCACCATCAAGCCGACGAAGCCGATGGGGCCGGCCACGGCCACCAGCGCGCCGATCATCAGCGAGGTGGCGAGGAGGATCTTGAGGCGCAGGCGGACGAGATCGACGCCGCGGCTCGCGGCCAGCTCCTCGCCGGTGAGGAGGAGGTTGAGCTCCCAGCGCGAGAGGAGCAGCATGGCGGTGCCGCCGAGCACCCAGGGGAGCACCCAGAGCACGTCGCCGTAGCCGACGACGGCGAGGCCGCCCATCATCCAGCGGACCATGCGGAAGGTCTGTGTCGAATCCGACAGGTATTGCAGGAAGAGGATGATCGCGGAGCAGGAGAGGGAGACGGCGATGCCGGCGAGGAGGAGCGTCGACGTCGAGTCCGACCGCCGGCGCATGGCGAGGCCGGCGACGAGCGCGGTGGCGGCGAGGGCTCCGGCGAAGCTGGCCGGCGCGATCAGGGGGAGGCCGAGGAGCGATTCGGCGACGTCCAGGCGCAGGGCGATCACGGCGCCCAGCGCCGCGCCGCTCGCGATGCCCAGGGTGTAGGGCTCGGCGAGATCGTTGCGGAACAGGGTCTGAAAACCCAGGCCGGAGACCGCCAGCCCGGCGCCGGTGAGCAGCGCCAGGAGCACGCGGGGGAGGCGGAGCTGCCAGAAGATGGCCGCCGCCGTAGGCTCGCCGCGCAGCACGTCCGCGAGCGAGATGGATTGCGTACCGAGGAGCGGCGCGATGAGCACCGCGGCGACGGCGGCCAGGAAGAGCAGGGCCAGCACGAGGCGTGGCCGCGCCCGCTTCGACGGGATCCTTGGCTTCGATGGGATCCTTGGCTTCGATGGGATCAACTCAGCTCAGCTCCAGCATGGTGACCGGCCGCTCGCCGCCGCGGACGATCTCGAAGCGCGCGCGGAAGAGCCGTTCGAGCACGTCCGGCCGCACGATCTCCGCCGGAGTGCCGACCTCCAGGATTTTGCCGCCCGAGAGCGCCAGCAGGCGGTCGCCGAGGAGCGACGCCAGATTCAGGTCGTGCGTGGCGAGCACCACCGTGCGTCCGGACTCGGCCTTGAGGCGCAGGAGGAGCTTCGCGAGATCGCTCTGGTGGCGGGCGTCGAGATGGATCGTCGGCTCGTCCAGCACCAGCAGCTCCGACTCCTGCGCCAGGGCCGCGGCGATGAACACGGCCTGCCTTTCGCCGCCGGACAGCTCGTCGACCGGCCGCCCGCGCAGCTCCTCGATCCCCACCAGGCGCATGGCCTCCGCGACCGCCTGGAAGTCAGCCGCCAGCGGCGCCATCTGGAACGCCGAGAGATAGGGATAGCGGCCGAGCAGCACGACCTCCTCGACGGCCAGCGGCACGTGCGATGGGCGGAGCTGCGGCACGTAGGCGATCCGCCGCGCCAGTGCGCGCCGCGAGAGAGCCGAGAAGGGCTGATCGAGATAGGAGACCGTGCCCGCCGCCGGCCGCAGCAGGCCGGTGAGCAGGCGGAGGAGCGTCGTCTTGCCGGCGCCGTTCGGCCCCACCACCGCCAGGCACTCGCCGCGATGCACGTCGAGGTCCACCGGCCCGAGGATCGGCCGGCCGCCTGTGCCCCAGGCCAGGCCCCAGGTCAGACCGCGCGCCGCGAGCAGGGCCGTCATTCCGTCGTTCTTCCTTCTTGCGCCGCCTCCAGGGCGGCGCGGATCGCCTTTTCGAGCAGCGGCAGGCGCGGTCCGGGGATCGCCACGTAATCGCCGGCGAGCACCGTCACGCGCCCGCGGCGCACCGCCGGCACCTGCGGAAGCTGCCGCCAGTCCTGCACGAGAGCCGCGACGACGTCCGGCGGCACCGGCTCGGAGCGCAGCTCCAGGACCACGTCCGGCGCTCGCGCCACGACCTCTTCCAGGCTCACCTGCGGATAGAGCGTCGGCGCGTCGGCGAATGCGTTGATGCCGCCCATGCGGACGAGGATCTCATCAAAGAACGTCCCCGGACCGGCGACCAGCACGTCCGCCAGATGGCCGGACTGCCGCCCCACCGAGAGCATCACCCGCGGTTTCCACGAGAGAGGCCGCGGCGTCATCTCCCGCCGCCACTCCGCCGCCAGCCTCTCCCCCGCCGCGGCAACGCCGCAGCGCGCCGCGATCGTCCGGAACGACTGCTCGACGTCCGCAAGGCTCTCGTTGCGGACGATCAGGGAAGGCACGCCCAACCGTGACAGCTTGGCTCCAAGATCGCGCTCGCTGGGGATCAGAACGGCCAGATCCGGGCGCAGAGAGACGATGCGCTCCAGATTGGGATTGAACAGGCCGCCGAGCTGCGGCAGCGCCCGCGCCTCCGGCGGAAAGTCGCAGTAGTCTCCCACGCCCACCACCCGCTTGCCGAGGCCGAGAGCGAACAGCGTCTCCGCGACGCTCGGCGTGAGGGCGACGATGCGCTGGGGGGCGGCGGGGGTGGGGGAGGACGAAGAAGGCGGCGCCTGCCGGCAGGCGCCGAGGAGAAGAGAAACGACGAGGAGGGCGGCCGGCCGGCTCAAAACTCGATCGCCACGCCGCCGATCCACGTCCGTCCGGGGCTCGGGAAGCCGAGCACTTCGGCGTAGTCGCGGTCCGCGGCGTTCTCCACGCGGGCGTAAGGGGAGAAGCGCTCGGTGAGCCGCCAGCGCGCCGCGAGGTCGGTGCGCAGATAGCTGGAGCTCTCGGCGCGCCCGAAGGTCACCGGGTCGACGTCGGGCCGGTCGCCTACCCAGCGGCCTTCGAGATTGAACGTCCAGCGGCCCGGCCTCGCGGTCAGCACCAGATTGCCGCTGCGCTTCGGCCGGCGCAGGAGCGGCAGGCCGGTGTCGCGGTCCTCGGCCTTCAGATACGTGCCATTCAGGCGCGCTGCCCAGATGCCGCGCGTGTAGGCCAGCTCTGCCTCGAGGCCACGGCTGCGGGCGCGGCCGACGTTGACGTTGCGGAAGGTGACAAACTCGAAATCGATCAGATTGCGCTGCTCGGTCTGGAAGCCGGTGAGAGCGGCGCGGAAGCCGCCGGATTCTCTTTCGATTCCGGCCTCCCAGGTCTCTCCGGTCTCCGGCCGCAGGTCCGGATTGCCGCTGCCGGGGAAGAACAGCTCGCCGAGCGACGGCGCGCGGAAGGCTTCGCCGTAGCTGGCGCGCAGGCGTACGCCGCCGCCCACCTCCACCACCGCGCCGCTGCGCAGGCTGGTCTGGCCGCCGTAGACGTCGTTGTCGTCGCGGCGCAAGCCAATGTCGAAATGCACCGGGCCGTGCTCCCAGCTCGCCTGGCCGAAGAGCGCCCAGGTGCGCTGCCGCGAGCCTTCCAGGTTCTTGCCGAAGCTGGAAGAGTCCGTCACCTCCAGGCGCTCCACCTCCGTGCCGCCGGAGACCGACAGACCCTTCGCGTGCCAGGTCACCACGGTCCGCCCGCGCAGCCCTTCGGATTCCGTATCGGAAGCCGTGAAACCGAACGGATCGTCCGGATCGCGGTAGGAGGAATCGAACGTCGTGCGCGAGACCTGCGCCGACACGTCCCAATCTCCCCGCTTCACTGTGAACGGCACCGCCACCTCCCTCTCCTGCCAGGAGATCTTGCGGTGCGGCGTGGCGGTCACGCCGGAGAAGGGAATGCCCGTCTTCGAATCGTTGGCGCGCGCCAGGAGGCCCAGGCTGATGCCCGGCTGCAGCGTCCACAGCGCCCGCGTCACCAGCTCCTCACTATCGAAAAACTCGTTGTCCAGCGCGCCGTCGCCGCGCCGCGCGTGGCCGGTGACATCAAGGCGGACTTTCCCCAGATCCGCCCCCGCGGCGAGCCCGGCGCGGCTGTAGCCGTTCTCGCCGCCCTCCAGGCGCAGCGTGCCGCCTTGCTCCGCGCCGGTGAGCACCTGCACCACGCCGCCCACCGCGTTGCTGCCGTAGAGCGCGCTGAACGGCCCGCGCACCACCTCCACGCGGTCCAGGCCGTCGGTGGAGACGAAATTCCAGTTGACGCCGCCGAAATAGGGGTCGTTGAGAGGGATGCCGTTCCACAGCAGCAGGGTCTGGTCGGACTCCGCGCCGCGCAGGAAAATCGACGTCACCTGTCCCGGTCCGCCGGACCGGGCGACGGTGACGCCGGGGACGCTCGACACCAGATCGCCGAGCGCGTCGTCCTGGCGGGCTTCGATCTCCTGCTTGCCGATGACGGTGACGGAGGCGGGGACCTCCCGGGCCTGCTCAGGGTCGAGGGAGGCGCTGACCACGACCGTATCCTGGAAGGATGGAACGGCGGTTTGTACTGTGGTCTGAGCGGTGTTTTGAGCGAGGACCGGAATTCCGCCCCCGAGGATTCCGGCCACGAGAAGGGCATGACGCATCTGGAGCTCCTTGCAATGAGCGACGCCCCGCCGGGAGGTGGCGGGGCGCAAGGAGCCCGAGGGGTCCTGGAAGCCCGCACCTACACCCCGTAGGCGGCGTCGGACGCTACGGCAGGTCTCCTGGCTTCCGGATCTTCCTACTCCCGGACCTTCCCACACAGGCAACCGCGATCTCGCGCGATCCACCCGGGCAGTGGCTCTCTCCGGTTTCGTACCCGGTTACAGTGGCGGGGGCCGCGCCGGTCTTACACCGGCTTCCCTCTTGAGCCCTGCTCCTTCGAGGAGGCAGGGCACCGTAACGTCGGTCTGTCAAAGAATCTCCCACGGCGGGAGATGTGTGGACGAACGGAAGACGTCTTACTGATTGTTGTTGGTGGAGTTGCTGATCAGGCTGCCGGGGATCCCCTGCGTCTGATTCGGCTCGACGAACTGCTGCACCGAGTACTTCTGCTGGGCCTGGCGCTGCTGCGTCTCGAGCTGCTGCTGCTGCAACTGGAGCTGGAGCAACTGGACCCGTGCCTCCGCCGCTCCGGCGGCACCGGAGGCTCCAGGCTGGCCGCCACCGGCGGCCAGCGCGGCCTCCTCCGCCGCCTCGGCGTCGTTCGCCGAGATTCCCAGCTCGTAGGTGTTGACCGCGATCTGGACGCCGAAGCTGCCGGTCTCGTTCACGGGCTCGACCTGCTGGATGTCGGCCTTGGAGACACCGATCCAGTTGCCGACGTCGCTCATCAGCAGCACCATGCCGGCATCCCAGCTCGCCTCCTGGGGCTGATAGTTGGTGTCGAACGTCTGCCCGTTGTTCAAGGTCACACGGTAGATCTCCGCGCCCGCCGGAGCGGCGAGCAGCGAGAGCACCAGGAGGGACGGCCAGACGCGAGCCAGAGACCTGCGCATAAAAACCTCCTGCGGCCGGATGAGACTGCCGAGACCGCATTGAAATGCTCCTATAAGTCTAGCACGGCGAGTGCTAGCATCCAATACGGAAAAAAGGAGCCTTGTCTGATGAAACCACCCCGCCTCTTCCTCGTTCCGGCTCTGGCCTTGCTCTTGACGGCCGCGGCCCTGTCGACCGTTGATGCCGCCTCGAAGGCCGCGGCGGACCCCGCGGCCCGCCTGCACGACCTTTTCGACCGGGAGTGGCGGCACCGCCTCCAGGAAGATCCGCTGCTCGCCACCTCGGTGGGCGTCCACGGCTTCAATGACCGCCTGCCGTCACAGACGGTCGCGGACCAGAAGCGCCGCGCCGAGGCGGAGCGCGCCTTCCTCAAGGAGCTGGAGGGGATCGACCGCACCCGGCTTTCGCCCGCCGACCGGCTCAACGCCGAGATCTTCGAGAGCCAGCTCCGCGACGGCCTCTCCTCCTTCGAATTCGGCGAGTACCAGATCCCCCTGAACGCCGATTCGGGCTTTCAGAGCGATTTCGCCCGCCTCGCCGACGTCGTGCCCCTGGCCACGGTCAAGGACTACGAGAATTACATCGCCCGCCTGCGCGCCTTCCCGCAGTACGTCGACCAGAACGTCGAGCTGATGCGCGCCGGGATCGCGAGCGGCATGACCCTGCCCCGCGCCGTCCTCGACGGCATCGAGATCACGATGCAGACGCACATCGTGGACGACCCGGCGAAGAGCGTCTTCTGGGCCCCCTTCGCCACCTTTCCGACCACCGTCGCGGCCGGCGAGCACGAGCGCCTGCGCGCGGCCGGACGCCAGGCGATCACCGAAGCGATCGTGCCGGCCTACGCGCACCTCCTCGACTTCATGGTCCATGAGTACATCCCCAAGGCCCGCCCCACCCTCGGCGCCTCGGAGCTGCCGAACGGCCGCGCCTACTACGACTACCTGGTGCGCCACTTCACCACCCTCGATCTCACCGCCGAGCAGGTCCACCAGACCGGCCTCGCCGAGGTCGCGCGCATCCAGAAAGAGATGGACGAGGTCATCCGCGGCACCGGCTTCCAGGGCGACTTCGCGGCCTTCGTGAAGCTCTTGCGCACCGATCCGCGCTTCTACGCCAAGACGCCGGAAGAGCTGCTGATGCACGCCTCCTACATCGCCAAGAAGATCGACGGCAAGCTGCCCGCCTTCTTCAAGACCCTGCCGCGCCTCCCCTACGGCGTCCAGCCGGTGCCGGATTCGATCGCGCCCAAGTACACCGGCGGCCGCTACGTCGAGGCGCCGATGGGCAGCACGCAGCCCGGCATCTACTGGGTCAACACCTACGCCCTGGAGACCCGGCCGTTCTACAACCAGGAAGCGCTGACCCTGCACGAGGCCGTGCCCGGCCACCATCTGCAGATCGCGCTGTCGCACGAGCTGGCGAACCTGCCCAATTTCCGCCGCTACTCCTACATCTCGACCTTCGGCGAAGGCTGGGGCCTCTACTCCGAGCACCTCGGCCTCGAGATGGGCCTCTACACCGACCCCTACAGCAACTTCGGCCGTCTCTCCTACGAGATGTGGCGCGCCTGCCGCCTGGTCGTCGACACCGGCATCCACACCAAGGGCTGGACCCGGCAGCAAGCCATCGACTATCTGGCCAACCACACCGCCCTCGCCCTCCACGAGGTCGAGACCGAGACCGACCGCTACATCTCCTGGCCCGGCCAGGCCCTCGCCTACAAGATCGGCGAGCTGAAGATCCGCGAGCTGCGCGCCAAGGCCGAGAAAGAGCTGGGGACGAGCTTCGACATCCGCGCGTTCCACGACGCCGTGCTGCTGAACGGCTCGGTGCCGCTGCCGGTGCTGGAGGAAGCGGTGAACCGGTTCATTGCGGAGACGAAAGCGGAGACGAAAAAGAAAGGGTAGATGGAGCCGCAAGAGTTGATCATCGCCCCTGGGCTTCGAGCGCTGCCGGCGGACGTGTCACAAGCCGAGCCGCTGGCCGCTCTCGTCCGCCGCAACATCGAGCACCTCCGGCGCTATCTGCCGGCCGTCGCGGCGCTCAGCACCGTGGACGTCGCACGCTCCCATCTGATCGACGTCGCCAGCCAGGCCACACGCGGCGAGCTGCTGGAGTGGTACGTCTTTGCCGAAGGGGTTCTGTGCGGAGGCCTGAGGCTCAACCACTTCGAGCCGGAGAATCAGAAAGCCTCCGTGGCGTACTTCCTCGGGGAAGAGCACCAAGGCCGCGGCATCGCGACCGCCGCGGCGCGGGCCGCGATCACGTTCGGCTTCGAAACTTTAGGGCTGCACCGCGTTGAGCTGCGGTGCGTCACGAGCAACCACGCGAGCATCCGGGTCGCCGAGCGGCTGGGGTTCGTCCGGGAAGGGGAGCTGCGGGACGCCGAGCGGCTGGATGGCCGGTTCGTCAATCATTATGTGTATGGGTTGCTGCGGACGGAGCTTTGCCCAGGACCTTGCTAATCCAAACCGAGCGCGGAGAGGGAAGGAGCCGCTGTGCTCTCGACAATCAGATCCGCCAGCCGCTCCAGCGAATCGATGGCGTCGAGGCGCTCACTCACGCTGTCAGGCAGGGGTCCGAAGCGCAGGCCGAGCTGTCGCAGCAGAGTTTTGCGCAAGAGCGCAAGATCCTGGCGATGCTCCTGCTCGCGCCCTCGCTCGATGCCCTGCTCGCGCCCTCGCTCGATGCCCTGTTCGCGCCCCTGGGCAAGGCCATCGTCAAATCCCTGCTGTCTCCACTCCCGGCTCCAATCAATCTCGGCCAACATCGATGTGACCTCCTGAAGGTTTCCGACCTCTGGAACGGTGACGCCCGGCATCCGGGCGGGAAGAAGCACGCGGGCCAGCCAGACGGCGAAGGCCCTCTGGAGGTCCGCATGCTCCGGCTCTCTGAGCCATTCTCCCAGCGCCACGAGGACCTGCTGGACCTCCGCGACGCCCCGGCTCCTCTCCAAGCGAAACAAGGCAGACACTCGACCATTCTCGGATGCGAGAAGAGAAGCTTGTAGCCGTCGTCGTGGTTCGCCATCACCGCCCCTTCCCGGAAAGCGCTTGGAGAGAACGGGGCATTTCTACAGGAAACCGCGACCGGAGGCAACGGTCAGTCAGTGCCCGACCGTTCTCGCCGCCGCCGCGGCCACCAGGGCACGAACGAGCTGGTGCGCTCGATGTACTCGCGGTAGCCGGGACGGCGTTTCTCGATTCCCGCTTCGAGCATCGGCACGCCCGAGACGCGGAGGAGGAGAACGGTCATGGCGAGAGGTGCGTAGAGCGTCCAGAAGCCTCCCGCGACCGAGAGGGCGAAGGCCCCGTAGCCCCACCAGAGCAGCGATTCTCCGAAGTAGTTCGGGTGCCGGCTGAGGCGCCAGAGGCCGGAGCTCAGGACTTTGCCGCGGCTCGCCGGGTCGCCCTGGAAGGCGAGGAGCTGGGCGTCGGCGACGGCTTCGCAGAGGAAGCCCAGGAGCCAGAGGGCGGCGCCGGTGAGGCACCAGGCGGGGTGAACGATCGGCTGGAGCTGGACGATCACGAGCGGGGCGGAGAGGAGCGCGGCGAGGGTGCCCTGGAGCAGGAACACCGTGAACAGGCTGACCCACCGGAAGCGCGGGCCGTGGTGCTCGCGCATGGCGGCGTAGCGGCGGTCTTCGCCGTGGCCGTGGCCGCGCCAGGCGATGTGGACCGCGAGGCGCAGGCCCCAGAGGGCGACCATGGCCAGTAGCAGGTGATGCCAGACGGAGGGGTGCCCTCCACGGAGCCAGGCGAGCAGTATGGCGATGACGAAGGCAGGACCCCAGAAGATGTCGACGATGCTCGCGTCGCGCCGCGCGACACTGACGGACCAGAGGGCGAGGCCGTCGCCGAGGCAGGCACACCAGATCAGGAGGAGGGTTGTCGTCATCGCAGCGCTCTGCAAGAGCCCTTCCCCAGATCTCCATCCGGATCGATCGTCAGAATGACCGTGCTCTCAAACTCAGCGACTCAGATGATTCCTGATCAGGGCCTTAGTCCAAACCGAGCGCGGAGAGGGAAGGAGCCGCTGTGCTCTCGGCAATCAGATCCGCCAGCCGCTCCAGCGAATCGATGGCGTCGAGGCGCTCACTCACGCTGTCAGGCAGAGGTCCGAAGCGCAGCCCGAGCTGTCGCAGCAGAGTCCTGCGCAAGAGCTCAAGATCCTGGCGATGACCCTGGGCAAGGCCATCCTCAAATCCCTGCTGTCTCCACTCCCGGCTCCAATCAATCTCGGCCAACATCGATGTGACCTCCTGAAGGTTTCCGACTTCTGGAACGGTGACGCCCGGCATCCGGGCGGGAAGAAGCACGCGGGCCAGCCAGACGGCGAAGGCCCTCTGGAGATCCGCATGCTCCGGCTCTCTGAGCCATTCTCCCAGCGCCACGAGAACCTGCTGGACCTCCGCGACGCCCCGGCTCCTCTCC
>Ga0307506_10000283_pt1 | contig 10645 bp, 16 predicted proteins | sample 25_S_MG_FD_202175 | JGI IMG/M metagenome (GOLD analysis project Ga0307506, IMG submission 202175) | Soil microbial communities from Populus trichocarpa stands in riparian zone in the Pacific Northwest, United States - 25_S | ecosystem: Environmental > Terrestrial > Soil > Riparian zone > Trees... | reverse complement strand
CTCCAGCAGAGAGCCCTCTCTCTGCTGGAAGTCACCCTCCCCGTGTAGCCAGCAGCGCGCAAGCGCGATAAGCCTCAACATCATTATTTGCTATAATTTAAGGCTTCGCCGTGGGAAGAACTTCGGTCTAAGAGGAAGTGTGCGGTGGGGCGGGCAGGCGCCGAGGGTGGCGCGCGGTATGCGGGCTCGCGTGGATCGGAAGGTCTTTCTCCTTACCTGGAAAAGAGCTGGGTTGGCTGGGCGGTGGATGCCGATCGCCGGGACCGCGGCGCGCCGGGGCGGACCGACAGCGCTGGAACTGCCCGTCTGCCGCTGGTGGTGCGTATAGGTGTAACGCCGGGCATCTGAGAGGGTGCCAAAGCTGCGAAGCGGCTGGCACTTCACCGGGGCCCGACGGTGGTGCGTAAAGGTGTAACGCCGGCTCCTGAGAGGGTGTCAGGGCTGCGAAACGCCTGATGATCCTCCAGAAGGCCCCTCCCTTTGACGAGCGGGTTAAGCTCGTCGGGAGAGGAATCCACGAAAGGAGGAGCCAGATGTCACTGTACTGCGGAATCGACTTGCACTCAAACAACTGTTACCTCGCCGTGCTCGACGAGCAGCTCCGACCGGTTCTCGGTCGCCGAGTCGCCAACTCCGTCGAGACGATCCTGGCGGCGCTGGAGCCCTACCGGGAGCACATCGCGGCCGTGGCAGTGGAATCCACCTTCAACTGGTACTGGCTGGTGGACGGGCTGATGGAGGGCGGCTACCACGTGGAGCTCGTCAACACCTCGGCCGTGCGGCAGTACGAGGGCCTCAAGTACGTCGACGATCGCCACGACGCGCGCTGGCTGGCTCGCCTGCTCCAGCTTGGCATCCTGCCGACGGGTTACATCTACCCGAAAGAACAGCGCGCCCTGCGCGACCTCCTGCGCCGGCGCTCCTTCCTGGTGCGCCAGCGCACCGCCAACCTGCTCAGTCTCAAGAACCTGTACTCTCGCGAGACCGGAGCTCAGGTACCCACCAAGGACCTCAAGCGCCTGACGGCCGAGCAGGTCGCCGACCAGTTCACCAATCCCCTGATCGCTCAGTCGATCACCTGCGGCGTCAACATCTCTGACGCCTTGAAGACCGAGATTGTGAGCCTTGAAAAGACCATTCTCGCGCAAGCCCGACAGCATCCGGAGTACGTGCTTCTGGAGAGTATTCCCGGCATCGGGCAGACTCTCGCCATGACGATCCTTTATGAGACGGGATCGCTCTCTCGCTTTCCCGACGCCGGGCACTTCTGCTCCTACTGCCGCTGCGTTCCCAGTCAACATCTCAGTAATAACAAGGTGAAGGGCAAGGGCAATACACGTAACGGAAATCCCTACCTGTCCTGGGCTTTTATGGAAGCCGCACATTTTGCCATCCGATTCGAGCCGCTGGCCAAGAAGTACTACGAGCGCAAAAAGGCTCGCACCAACCCACTCGTCGCCCTGCGGGCGGTAGCCCACAAAATCGCCCGCGCCTGCTTCTACGTAATGCGCGACCAGGTGCCGTTCCAGGCCGCGCAGGCCTTTGGTTGATCTCGGCCGGGGGGCAGGGAGCTCAGAGAAGTGCCTGGGTCAACCCATCACTGGCTGATTGAGCCCCTGCCCCCCGCCGTGTTGCTTTTTGCCGGAGATGCGCCCAGGTCGCGAGCCACGACGTGCTGGCGCCCCGTTCTTCGGGGTAGCTCACTTCGGCTGTCCTCCAGCCTTGGACACGATCTGGAACCGAAGATTTTCTGGGGGCACAATGTGCCGGGGGTGCTGGAGCCGGTTCCCGGCTCCAGCACCTTGATCCCGATGGGTGGCTGGTGCGGAATCTCCGCACCCAACACACGAGAAGACGGGCGCGCAACGAACGCAACGAGCAAGTACTGCCCGAGCACGAACGTTCGAAACCAAGCAACTCCCGGAGGGGAGGGGCAGGGAGAGGTGTCGGGAGTTGACAAGGGGCCTTCTAATGGGTGGCACTTCTCCGGTGGGGCGGCGGCGCGCTGGGGCGTGGGCATGGCGCCCGAGCTGCCCGTCTGCCACGGACGATGCGTATAGGTGTAATGCCGGGCTCCTGAGAGGGTGCCGTGGCTGCGAAGCGGCCGGGCACTTCTCCGGCACTTCTCCCGGGGGGGGCGTGCCGGGGCGGAGGATGCCGATCGCCGGGGTGGTGGCGCGCTGGGGCGTGCGTACGGTGCCCGATCTGCCCGTCTGCCGAGGACGATGCGTATAGGTGTAACGCTGGGCTCCTGAGAGAGTGCCGTGGCTGCGAATCGCCTGGCATCTATCCGCATCTATCCGGGGCTCGTGGAGGGCGCGGCGAGCGCCTCACCCCCGGCCCCGGTTATTTCTAGGAACAGATGCACGCGTCTTCACATTGGCAGCCCCCGTAATAACCTAGATTTGGCCAGCACCTCCTGATACAATCGCACGACGAATCGCAGCACCAGTAAGGCTCGCAGTATCCAGCGACTGCCTCGTTTGGCCTATCAATGAGCATGCTAACAATCAACAGCACGAAAACCATTACCAACTTTGAAATAGTTCTACGCATGGGACCTCCTTTGACGAACGATGCAATTCCGTGAATGGTACCTAACATAGGTGCTACTCAGCTTGGAATGAGGCTACGTTCTTTTCCAGTCCACGTCAATACGGATAAGCGCTTGACTTTAGTGAACACCTCACCCCCGACCCCTCTCCCATCTCCCGACCGCCCCCCGCCGGGAGAGGGGAGAACTTTGGCAGGGAGCAGGAGGTCGCCGGAATGGCGGGGCAGGATGCTTTTCTCCCTACCTAGAAAGAGCTGGGTGGGGCGGGCGGAGGATGCCGATCGCCGGGGTGGCGGCGCGCTGGGGCGTGAGGACAGCGCCCGATCTGCCCGTCTGCCGAGGCCGATGCGTATAAGGATGACGCCGGGCTCCTGAGAGGGTGCCAAAGCTGCGAAGAGCCTGGCACCTCCCCTGGGGTGGCAGCCCGGCCCGCGAGCTTGATCAGCCGTTGGGCTCGAGACCGGAACCGTTGTCGCCTGTGGTGGCCGCGTTGGGCTCGCTCGCGCCGGAGGTGGCGCCTCCATTCGGTTCGAGACCGGAGCCGTTCTCGGCCCAGAGGATGGAGAGGAGGCTCCGGATCTCGGCGAAGAGGCTGGAGGCGGCCTCGGTGCGCTCTGCAGGCGAGCGGACGGCTTCCCGTTGCGGCTGGGCTGTCGCGAGCGCAGGGAGGAGGAAGACGAGGGCGGTGAGGGCGAGGGCGGGGACGAGAAGACGCTTGGGGAGTTGGGGCATTGTGACCTCTTGGGGCCGCACGGCTCCGGCCACCACGGCTGGAGAGGGCGGGCCCCTAAGAGGAAGTGTGCGGCGGGTTGGACGGGGGCGGGCCCTGCCCCGTCCCCTGTCCCCGCTCCGCGCCTCCGCAGGCGAGCGGACGGATTCCCGCTGCGGCTGAGCTGTCGCGTGTGCAATCGAAGCATGTGACCTCCCGGGGACCGCGCGGCTCCCGGCCACCAACGGCTGGAGAGGGCGGGCCTCTAAGAGGAAGTGTGCGGCGGGTTGGACGGGGGCGGGCTTAGAGGCTGGCGCGGGGGCGCGGACTCCGCGTGGATCGGGATGCCTTTCTCCCCTACCTGGGAAGAGCTGGGCTGACCGGGCGGTGTGCGCCGAGCGCCGGGGCCGCGGCTCGCTGGGGCGTGCGCACGGTGCCGGATCTGCCCGTCTGCCGACAGCGATGCGCAGGGGTGAGGCGCCGGGAACAAGGACTTGCACGAACGAAAACGGACGGACATAGAGGGCTCGCGCTAGAATGAGGAGGAGGAGACGCCTATGACCTCGCGAGACAGCCTTCACCGTCTGGTTGACGACCTTCCCGAGACCGAATTCGTCCGCGCCGAGCGCATGCTCGAGGTTTTGAAAGAGACGGCTGTGCCGTCACTCTATACCCTGGACAGCGCCCCAGAAGACGATGAGGCCGAAACGCCGGTAGAGGCCGCGGCGGTGTCTGAAGCCTGGCGAGATCACAGGGCCGGGAAGAGCCTCACGACGGAGGAGCTGAAGCGGGAGCTCGGGCTCTCGTGAGTCTGCGCATCGAGTGGACACCGAGCGCCCAGCGGGACCTCGGCCGGCTCGATCGACCGACCCGCGCACGGATTGTCGCCACCGTTCTCAGGCTTGCGGAAACCAGTCAAGGCGACGTGCTCAAGCTCGCGGGCAAGCAGCCCCCGGAATATCGCCTGCGCGTCGGCGGCTGGCGGGTCCGCTTCGCGTGGGATCAGGCCGCAGGGGTCTTGATCGTTCTCCACGTTTTCAAGCGCGGGCACGGGTATGAGTAATAGAGCCCATATTGGGATGAGGCCAAGAAATTGGGAAAACAGATGGCTAAACCTACGGAGCCTGGATCCAGAGTATTCGCGGCTATGGAAGTTCCGGAGTTTTTATTTCACTATACTTCCCAGGAGGCATTCCTAAAGATTGTCGAGTCCAAAGCCCTTTGGGCTACTGACATCCTTTACATGAATGACTCGGCTGAGTTTATCTACGCGAATACAGTCGCACGGGAGGTTCTTCAGGAGTATCCAGCCGACCAGCAACCTGCTCTTGCTGCCGGATTCCAAGACCTTAACCAAGGCCTCTCCTGGGTGACTGAAGAATCGGTGTACGTCGCTTCCTTCTCAGAGTTGGATGATTCGCTCAGCCAATGGCGTGCTTACTGCCCACTCTCCAGTGGAGTAAGTATTGCCTTTGACAGAGTGGCAGTGGAAAAATCTGCACGCGCCCAAGACTTCCGGTTGGTCCAATGTGTCTACGACTTCGAGACACAGAAAAGAATGGTCCGCGATATCTTCGACCGTGCTCTGGAAGAGGTAGGCGATGAAGCAGTGTCACGGTGGTGCTGGGGTCATTTGCTCGAGTTGGCGCCCTCGCTCAAACATCCTACCTTCGCTGAGGAGCGCGAGTGGCGCCTTGTGTCCTCGTCGATTTCGCTTGACGATTCACGTGTCCAGACTCGCGCAGGAAGATCGATGCTGGTCCCCTACGTGACCGTTTCTATAGAATCAGACACCAAGCTAACTATTGATCACCTTAAGATGGGCCCTACTCCGAATCCCGACGTGTCATGGCTGTCGGCGCACAGGATAATGCGCGTATTGTTCAAGAAGGGACTAATAGCTCCGCGAGAAGCAGGGCTATTTCCTGTTTTTGTACATCAATCGGGAGTTCCGTACCGAAGCTGGTAGAGATAACAATGTAACCTTCTCAAGGTCCTGTAGAGTTAAACCTAGATGTCGCACTTGAGGAGACGAATATTCTGAGGTTCGGCGGCAGCGGCGATGTTTAGTCTAAATCATCTTGATGCAACGGAATTTGAAGAGTTCGTTTACGATCTTCTTGCAGCAATTGGCTATAAGAACTTAAGCTGGCGCAAGGGGACCGGTATAGAGGGTGCCAGCCCGGCGGATCAGGGACGCGATATTGAAGGAGATGAGGAGATCACTGAGCGGGACGGGCGAGTTCGGCATGATCATTGGTTTATTGAGTGCAAGCATCATAGACGAGGAGTGCCCCCCGAAAAACTTGAAGGCGCTCTGGCTTGGGCGCAGGCGCACTCTCCAGATTTTCTACTGTTTGTCTGTTCACAATTTCTCTCAAATCCAGCGAAAAATTACTTGACCCTCTACGCCGAAAATAGGAGGCCTAAGTTCAAGATTAGGTTTTGGGAACGGAAGGATCTCGAGAGACTTGCCGCGGAGCACTCGCAACTTCAGAGCAAATATCGACTTACTAATGAAGCTCCAGGCTGTGCGGCTGCGCAAGGTATGGATTTAGCGTGTACCGTTGAAGGTGCGCAAAATAGCAGCGGATTGGTGCAGGCCGCAACACGTAGAAGCAATGAGGCCACAGAGAAAAGTATTGATATAGCCGAGCGCAGCCTTGAGCTTGAAAGCTGCGCCTGGCTCCATGTGAGCATCAAGACTATCCCTAAGAATTCCGTCCTCGCCGCCGGGTACGATATCGAAATAACCAACCAGGGAAAAACGCCAGCTGTCGAAGTTGAGATCAGGTATCAGACCTACCTTTCGAAAAGCGCTGAGATACCTGATGAGATCCTGTCGAGCACGAATCAGGAGCGCGAAGCGGGTATTGTTATTAATGAGGGACGCGAAGCTGGTGTTCATATTTCACCCAACGCTACGCACAAGATTACTCTTCGCTGGGACCCGGCGGGACGAGAAATCTGGGAGGAGAACGCGGCGGGGAAGTTGGCGACTCAGCATCCGCTTATCTTTTACTGTGAGATAACCTACCGTGACATCTTTGGCAAGCAGCATAAGACCGTCGTGTGTAGACAGAGCGCGGCTAAGGCCTCCACCTTTGGTGGGCAGGAGTGGGTATCCGTTCCTAAGCACAACCGGATCGAATAGCAGCACTGGCGTACCGGGAGGCGGTCTGAGAGGGGGCGAGGGGAGGACAACTTGCGGTTCGCGGGTGTCTTCTGACGTGCCTCCATTTCGGCGAGGATCTTGGGTGTTGACCGGCCGTCTATCGAGACCCAAGAAGTCTACTTCGGACTTGAATTACCAGTTATCGTCACCCCTCAGTCGATCTATTAGCATTTTCGATCTTATTTTCTCGCGCTCTTCACGAGAGAGCAGCGCATCTTTGCTAATAGCTTCGCACGCACCCAATAGACTAACCGGCAACATCACGAAAAAGAATTTCGCTCCTTCTGTCCATCGCTGTCTTTCAGTGGGTTCGAAATCGACCACGACTTCACCTTGATCCATGTAGTCATCGCCGCCTTCGCGATGAGTTCCGAGTTCGCGCCCCATCATTGCGCTAAAGAAAAGACAAGCTCCAACGCACCAAGAATATATGTAAGCTTTGCGAAAGACTTTCGGAGGGTTATCTTGGCCCTTGCAGTAAAAGTTGACGGCAGATTTTGTAATGTAGTAGACGGCCGCAACGGCCGCCCAATGCGCGAACACTGAGAACGCGCTAGAGAATGCGGCGGTCCAATTTACGGAAGGCATAGATACAAGGGCGGTCAAACGTTAGACTTCATTTCTATGTTCGGCCTTGTAATGATGAACGATTCAGCAAGTGATGTTAGGCGGCACATTCTGCCAACTGCAAATGGTTAGGCTGGGAGGCATGGGATTACGGCTCAGAGACGTAGATCGCGATGCCTGTCGCTTCTTTCCCGGTTCTCGTGCTCATGACAGCGGTACCGATTGGGCTGCCGGGATTTGCGACGATGACGCCGGAGGAGCCAATCTGGTAGTTCCCTATGCCGTTCAGCAGGATGCCATTGGCGCCGACCTTTGCCGCTTCTCTCTTGAGGCGATCGATGGCTGCGTTGGTCAGGTTCTGCTGGCTCGCGAAGTCGTTTCTGCTGTCGGCAGAGAGAAGAGCAATCTTCACGTAATGTGCGGGCAGTTCTGTGTACAGCTTGACGGTAGCAGGGTCCACGGGCGGCCGGGGAGTCCCAATCACCACGCTCGAACCCCTTGTGAGCGTGCAGCCAGCCAGAACAATGACGGCAAACACGACGAGCAGAGAGAGACGCCTGAGTATCATTCTTGTACCTCCTGACGGACAGAGTACGCCGACCATGAGCAGGACCCCTCCAGGCTACGCCATGGAACGCCGCCCTGTCGAATTCGTGCCGAGTGCCTCCTAACTCTCGACCAACGTATCACCGCCCCTGCTGGTTGGGGTCGCGGGAAGGCTACGATGCTATCCTGTTGATCCAATGAGATCTTAGGGGACTTCCACCCGCTCGTCAACGGCGCGGCGCCTTCCGATGAAGAATCTCGGCGGCCGGCCTACTGTCCGTGGGAGCCGAGACGGCGCTGGAGCCAGCAGCGGAGGACCTCCAGGAAGGCGGCGCTGCCGCCGATGGCGGTCAGGACGGTGCGGGCCTGATCCATGCGCGAAGCGGGCGAGATCTTCAGACGATAGCCGAGGCTCAGGGGCAGAGTTGACTTGCCGTCACAGCCTCCTGCAGAGGAGATAGGTCTCCGCCCAGGCGGGCGTGGCGCCGCTTGGGTGCTCGATGGAGACGAGTTGGAGGAGGTGGCCGTGGTGCAGCTCAGTTAACTCGTGGGTGTGGCCCTGCACGATCAGGCTCGTGGTGTCAAAGGGCGGATGCGAAGAGCCTGGCACCCCTCCTGGGGGACTCTGCCCTACTCCGCCGTGCAGCACCTCCGGGGCACCTTTTTTTACAATAGCGAGATCCTGCGCCAAAACTCGCTGAAAATTTGCTTGCACCTTAGATCCCTTCTGACTGCCACGTTCTTTGGAGAAAAGTTGCCGATATGTGCGAGATCGGTCGAAATTTCATTGCAGTCGCTCTCTGAGATTCCGAAGGCTGTGGCAAAGCACTTTCTGCTTGAGCCATCTCGTGGTGATGCGGTTGGCCAGAGTAAGTCGAGATTCATGGGATTGAACGCGAAGCCTAGGAAGATCACCTGATTAGCCTCAGCCAATTGAGTGCGACAACGAGTCAGCTCGCCAGATGCCAGATTCCTGCCTTCCGTGAAAGTCTTTATCCCTTCCGCTAGGTTGAGTAATTGGGGTGGCCTAACCTCAGCGCCAAAATCTATTTTTGCGTGGGCGGTATCCTGCCACGGTAGCGAACCGACAGTGCCATAGGGATGGAAGATCTCGACAGAGTGCAGCAGTGAAGCGGCGTCACTCGAATTAATTTCATAGTAGTTCTGCAAGGCATTATGCAAGTAGTGTTCAACGCAGCGGTCATAGTTAAAAACTATGAGAGCCACGGAAGATAGACGACCCTTGAGAGCGGCAATGTCGCAACCATCGATGAGCCAACGCCAAAAACCACAATACCAAGTATCTTCGAGTGGACGGAAGTCGAGCCTGCCGCCATGGGAGGCAAGCAAGCTCTGGCTCTCTTCGAGGATAATCGTTCTTGCAATTGCAAGCTTCCCACAGCGTGAAATTTTAACATCGCCGCGACGATTGTCAATAAATTGGTCGATGGAAGAAGCTTGGGGCATGGCGTCCCGGATTTGCCATGCCGTATCGCGGATGCTACCAACTGAGAAAGGAGCCTCGGCTGCGACATGGTTGAGTGACTCAGCGAGTACATGGTCGTTGCCAGTCAGGCTAAAGCAGCCGTCATCGGAGCGTACGTCGAGAGCAGAGGCGATTTTTTTCGTTAAGTCTGTGGCGAGCGGGAGGTTGGCCTCCTTGCTTGCGCCGGCGCCGATGATGAACACAGTTTTCTTCGTTGCCATGGGACTCGGGTATATTATATGGACCTACTTTTAGAGTGAAAGATTTCGCGGCCCGCGACAACCGCCTTCAGCGCAGAAAGAAGGTTCGTTACCTCTTTAGTTGTCATCAAGTCTGGACCTCAGATCATCGAGACGAACCTCCACAACCCCTAGTCCGGGGCGTCCTCAACCCGGAGAGTGTGAAAGTGACCGCGGCAGGAGGATGCAGGAGTGTGATCCTTATAGGTGGTGATTCCAACAACCTTCCCGGAGCGCAGCCAGATGGCGCTGTAGTCGTGGTAGCCGAAACCCGCACCGGTGACGCAGTATTGAAGGACCTCATAGTCCGCCAGGAACTGGCGATCCTGCGGAGTTCCCATGACTTGAAGTACCTTGGCTCTTTCGTCGCCCTTGTTGATTTGGATCGTCTTGTTTGCGAGTTCCATCGTCCGACAGGAAGCGATGCTCAGAGCGACGACACTGATAACTACCCAGATACGAAGTTTCATGGTGCCTCCGTAGTGCATGTCGGCTCTACCGCGCTCAATCCTAGATTCGCTGCTTGTGCCCCATACCGCCTCGCGAGAAGGTCACGGCTCTATCCTGTTGATCCAATGAAATCTTACGAGGCTTTCGCATCCGCGTCAAACGTGCTCCAGAGGGCTCCAGAGGAAAGCAGGGGGCAAAGGCGGGTGAGGTCGATCATCGCGCGGCCTTGGCTCTCAGCGCCGGGTGAAGTCTTCGTTGATCCGGGTCAGCGCATCGAGCCTCGCCTGCATCTGGGCTTCGAGGGCGGCGAGCTCGGCCTTGTGGCGACGCTCCCGCTCTTCGGCGAGCGCCTGGAGGGCCTCGCGCTCGCGTTGGTAGGCCTCTTGGCGGAGTGCGTGGCCCTCTTCCAGGATCCGAACGTCAAGCTGGAGCTGCTCCTGGCGCTTGTCCTGGCGGCGCTGGAGCCAGCGGCGGAGGACCTCCAGGAAGGCGGCGCTTCCGCCGACCGCGGCGATGGCGGTGATCACGCGGTCGGCGAGCTCGCTCATGCGGGAGGCCCGCGTGATCTTCAGGCGATAGCCGGGGCTCAGGGACAGGTTGATTGGCATCACGGCCTCCTGCAGAGGAGATAGGCCTCCGCCCGGGCGGGCGCGCCGCCGGTCGGATGCTCGATAGTGATGAGCTGGAGGAGATGGCCCGGCTGCAGCTCGGCGAGCTCGTGGATGCGGCCTTTCTGGCGCAGGTCCTCGGCGTCGAAGGGCCAGGCGGGGCGGTGGTCTTCTTGGGCAGAGGATGGGTAGAGCGTGGCTCCGTCTAGGAGGCAGGGCTCCGTCGTAGTCTCTCCCCAAAGGTCTTATTTTCAGCAGGATAGGTAGGGTACTGGCTTTTCCGGAGAGAATCTGGTATTTCTCTTTGGGAA
>Ga0307506_10000282_pt1 | contig 10860 bp, 12 predicted proteins | sample 25_S_MG_FD_202175 | JGI IMG/M metagenome (GOLD analysis project Ga0307506, IMG submission 202175) | Soil microbial communities from Populus trichocarpa stands in riparian zone in the Pacific Northwest, United States - 25_S | ecosystem: Environmental > Terrestrial > Soil > Riparian zone > Trees... | reverse complement strand
CGGAGCCCCTCCCCGAGCGAGGTCCGGTTCACGCCGAACTCGGCCGCCGCGTCAGGCGCATCCGCGCGGCCGGGGGTCGCGAAGAGCCGGACCACGGGAGCAGGCACGGGCATCCCCAGGAGCTCCTCGAGGGTGGCGTGGAGGTCCTCCGCGGCGACCCCTCGGGGCGCGGCACGATCCGGACCCGCGAGCGTGCCCGCCAGATCCACCATCCTCAGGGCGTCGGGACCCTCGAGCGCCCACGTGCCCGCCGGGTCCTCCACCCGATCGTCGGCGGCCACGATCGTCGCGGCGAGGTCGTCCACGAACGCCGGAGCGACCGAGCGAGCAGGGTCCCCGAGCACGAGCGGCGGATCGGCGAGTGCGCCCTGCACGAGCGCGGTGAACCACAGTCCCCCGAGCCCGTAGAGATGGGTGCTGCGGATCACCGCGAACTCGAGCCCGGCGGTCACGACCGCTTCCTCCGCGAGGCCCTTCGCCCGCAGGAACGGGTCGTCGGCCTCGGGCGAGGCCCCCGGCACGGACACCAGGATGAACCGCCGCGCCTCGGCCTGACGGGCCGCGGCCAGCGCGGTCACGACCGACCCGTGGTTCGCCGCCAGGACGGCGTCGTCGTCGGGCTGGTTCGGCCCGCCGACAAGATGGATCACGGTGTAGACGCGCCGCAGGACCTCGCCGAGCGCGTCCGCGTCGTCGAGGCGGCCCACGGTGACCTTCGCGCCCATCGCCCGAAGCGGCGTCGCGGCCTCCGGGCGCCGCACGGCGGCGCGCACCTCGTCCCGCTCGAGGAGCCGCGGGATCAGGGCGAGCCCCAGGGGCCCCGACGCGCCGGTCACCATCACGGTCATAGAGGTCAGGCTACCGGCGGCGGGCGACCGTCCACGTCGGTAGTCTTCGCGGATGCACGCGGTAGGACCGGGCCCCGAGGACGCCGAGCGCGCCGCCCGTGCGCTGAACGCGACGCCCGTCGCGTGGCGGCCGGTGGCGCGCGGGGGCCAGTCGGCCGCGTCCCGCTGGGTCGCGACGCTCCCCGACGGCGCCACCCGGTTCGTGAAGATCGCCTTCACGCTGGACACGGCCGCCTGGATCCGCGACGAACGGCTCTTCTACGTGCAGCACATGGGACTCCCGTTCCTGCCGCGGATGCTCGGATGGGACGACGACGGTGAGCGGCCCGTGCTCGTGCTCGAGGACCTGAGCGGCGCCGTCTGGCCGCCCCCGTGGGACCGCTCGCGCGTCGACGCGGTGCTCGAAGGGCTCGCGCGGGTCGCCGACGCGAAGGTCTCGCCGGAGATCCCCCGTGTCGGCGCGGGTCAGTTCGACCGCGAGGGCTGGCCCGAGGTTGCGTCGCACCGGGAAGCCTTTCTGGCGCTCGGGCTCTGCGACGAGCCATGGCTCGAGGCCTGCCTTCCGGCGCTCACCGAGATCGCGCACACGGCGCCACTCGAGGGCGACCGGCTGCTGCACATGGACGTGAGGAGCGACAACCTGTGCCTCACGACGGACGGAGCACGCCTCGTCGACTGGAACTTCGCCTGCCGGGGGAACCCGCGGTTCGACGTGGCGTCGTGGCTGCCGAGCCTGGAGGCCGAAGGCGGGCCGCCGCCCGAGACGGTCGTCCCGCCGGCGCCCGACATGGCGGCGTTCGCCTCGATGCTCGCGGGGTACTTCGGGTCGCACGCCGCGCGCCCGGCGATCCCCCAAGCACCCCACGTCAGGCCGCTCCAGCTGAAGCAGGCCAGGACGGCGCTGCCGTGGGCCGCGCGCGCACTCGGGCTTCCCGCGCCCGTGCCCGCGCGCCCGTGAGCGCGGGGCACGGCAGGTGCAAGGGCAGTTGCACCTGCAACACACTGCTACACTCGGCTCGCGATGGAACAGGCCGGCCACGACTTCGTCGACGTGATGGCGCTGCTGCGCGACCGCGGGCTGCGCATGACCCCGCAGCGCCGCGCGATCGTCACCGAGGTGATGCGCACCCAGGGGCACATCTCCCCGTCCGCGATCGCGCGAAAGGTGCAGGGCGAGATGCCGGGCGTGAACGCGTCCACGGTCTACCGGACGCTCACGCTCCTCGAGGAGGTCGGCGTGCTGTCGCACTCGCACCTGGAGACAGGCGCCGAGTACCACAAGGCGGAGGAGGCCGAGCACGTCCATCTCACGTGCGGCCACTGCGGCGCCGACGACGCGCTCTCGCTGAAGGAGGCCCACGCCCTGCATGACCTGATCAAGCGCCACCACGGCTTCGTCGCGGACCTGACCCACTTCGCGATCACGGGCCGGTGCGCTGAGTGCGCGGCCGCCGGAGCCTGAGCCGGCTATTGGTGCGCGTCGAGGGCGTCCACCATCGCCCGGCGGCCCTTCACGGCTGACCAGGCGTACACGACCGCGAACAACGCGGCGCCGGTCAGCACCACCGTCGCACCCGACGACACGTTGAGGTAGTACGACAGGTACACCCCGACGAAGCCGAGCGCGGCGCCCACGCCCACCGAGATCCAGAGCATCCGGTGGAAGCTGTCGGTCAGCAGCCGCGCGATCACCGGCGGGATCACGAGCACCGCGGCGATCAGCATCACCCCCACCACGTTCATCGTGGCGATGATCGTCGCGGCGAGCATCAGCGCGAGGATCGCGTCCGTCCGTTCGGTGCTCACCCCGGAGACCTCGGCGACCTCGGGATCGAAGGTGGCGAACAGGAGTTGCCGGTACTGGAGGAACACCGTGAGCGCGATGACCGCCGCGACCGCCGCGACAACGAAGACATCGACCAACGTGACGCCGAGTACGTTCCCGAACAGGATCGCCTCGGCGTTCACCCTGAACCCCGTCTGCGTCGAGATGATCGCGATGCCGAAGGCGAAGGCCGCCGATGTCACGACCCCGATCGCGGCGTCGGCCCCGATCGTGCGCCGGCGAGCGATCCGGTTGATCATGAGCGCCGCCCCGATCCCGAACACGCCGGCACCGAGGTAGAACTCGACCCCGAGGGAGGCGCCGGCTGCGCCACCCAGCAGCGCCGCGCCCGCCACCGCCCCGCCGAAGATCGCGTGCGAGAGCCCGTGCCCGATGTAGCTCATCCCGCGGAGCACGACGTAGACGCCCACGAGCCCGCACAGGCCCCCGGCGACGACCGACACCATCAGGGCATGACGGAAGAACCCGTAGCCGAACGGCTCAAGCAGGGTGTTCATGGTGGCCCTCCCGCAGCGGCAGGACGCGCGCGCCCTCTTGTTCCTCGTCGTAGCCCGGGTACTGCTCGACGACCACTGGCATGCCGCCGTGCACGAGCACCTCGAGCGGCGCACCGTACGTGCGCTCCAGCACGTCGGAACGGATCACGTCGCGAGGCGACCCCGTCGCGATCACCTCGCGGTTCAGGCAGACGATCTGCGGCAGGTGCGCCGCGATGCCGTTCAGGTCATGCGTGGTGAGCACGATCGCGAGCCCATCGTGGTGCAGTTCGTGGATCAGGTGCATCACGTCGTGCCGCGTGCGCACGTCGACGCCGCTGGTGGGCTCGTCCAGCAAGAGCAGCTTGGGGCGGCGGAGCATCGCCCGCGCGACGAACACGCGCTGCTGCTGGCCCCCCGAGAGCTCGCGGATGTGCCGGTCGCCCAATCCGGCGAGCCCCAGTCGTTCGAGCACCGACTCCGCTTCGGCGACGTCGGCCTTCGAGGACCACGGCATGACCCGCCCTCCGAGGCGGGCCATCAGCACCGCCTCCCGCACCGTCGAGGGGAAGAACCAGTTCACGGTCTCGACCTGAGGCACGTAGCCGATCGCCGTGCCCTTCTCGCGGTGGATCCTGCCGGCGATGGGTGCGATCGAGCCCGCGATGGTCTTCAGGAGGGTGCTCTTGCCGGACCCGCTCGGTCCGACCACGCCGACGAAGTCACCGGCGTTCACCTCGAGGTCGACGTTGATCAGCACGGGCTCCTTGCCGTAGCGGCAGGTGACCTTCTCGAGCCGGATCAACGGGTCCATCGCGTCAGTACCGGTAGTCCGCCGTGTCGCCGGACGAGACGTTGGTGAGCGGGATGCGGTCGAACGCGGAGGTGTCGCCCCCGAGCGCCCCCATGAAGGTCTTGAAGTCGAAGACCATCAATCCGAAGTAACTGTGGTCGGGGTCGCCGTTCTCACCGGGAAGGTCGTCGTCACGGAGATCGTCGATGTACTTCGCCCCCGTCTCGGAGGCGATCTGCTCGAGCACCGGGCTCGGGAAGACCTCCGAGCCGAAGATCGCAGGCAGGTGCTCGGCCTTGATCTGGTCGATCAGGGCCGCGACCTCCTGCGGGGTCGGGTCGGCGAAGTCCGACGGCTGGATCGCCCCGATGATCTGCCAGCCGTACTCCCGCGCGAAGTACGGGAACGAGTCGTGGTACGTGAGGAGCTTGCGGTTCTGTTCGGGCACGGTCGCCGTGACCTCTCGCACCGCCTTGTCGAGCTGGTCGATCCGCTTGGCGAACGCCTCGTAGTTCGTCTCGTACGTGGCCGCCCCTGCTGGGTCCACCTTCGAGAGCTCGGCCTTCACGATCTCCGCGTACTTCAGGGCGTACAGCGGGTCCGTCCACAGGTGCGGGTTCGGATCGCCCCCGGACTGCGGGAAGCTGAAGTCGTAGATGTACTGGTCGGGCGTGATCGTCATCTCGCCGAGTGAGATGACGGGCACGCCGTCCCGCACGTTGGCCTGGGCGAGCTCGCGCGTAGGCTCCTCGAGGTGGAGGCCGTTGATGAACACGATGTCGGCGTCCGACATCACCGCCGCGTCCGAGGGCGCGGGCTCGAACGTGTGGCTGTTCGTCCCCTCCGGCACGATCCCGGTGACCTGCACGCGGTCACCACCGATGTTCTGCACGATGTTCGTGACGGGCGAGACGGTCGTCGCCACCTGCACCAGGTTCGGATTCACGTCGCCACCGCCCCGCGAGGCCGAGCAGGCGGCGCCGATGAGCGCCACGACTGCGGCGACGACGATCGAACGTTTCATGCGGTTCGCGGTTCCCCTGGGTCGCCGGCGCGGACGGGTCGCGCGCCGTGAACGTGGGACCAGCCTACCGCCTTCCTGCAAGTTGTTGCAACTGAGAGCCTATGCAGGTGATCCGCGCGCGAGCTGGTCGGCCGCGGCGTACGGGTCGATCCGGCGGGCGGCGAGGTCCGCCAGGAGCCCGGCGTCATCCTCCAGCGTGGCCGCGGCCCGGAGTCGGAACCGCTCGGCGGCCAGGCTCTCGACCTCCCGGAGCTGCCGTGCGCGTCGCTTCCCCTCGAGATCGCCCGAGGCTGTGAGGTGTCCTCGGTGCTCGTCGACGGCTTCCCACAGCTCGGCGATCCCCCGCCGTTCGAGCGCCGCCGTGGCGAGCACAGGCGGGGCCCACGTTCGTGGCGGTCCCATGCGGAGCATCTGGTGGAGCTCGCGCACGACCTCGTTCGCGCCGTCGCGGTCGGCCTTGTTCACGACGAACACGTCGGCGACCTCCAAGATCCCGGCCTTCGCCATCTGGACCGCGTCGCCGAGCCCGGGTGCGAGCACGACCAGCGCCGTGTCGGTGGCGGCCGCGACGTCGACCTCGGCCTGCCCCACCCCCACGGTCTCGACGATCACCAGGTCGTAGCCGGCGGCATCGAGGATCCGCACCGCCTCGGGGGCCGCGAGGGACATCCCGCCCAGATGGCCGCGAGTGGCCATCGACCGGATGAACACCCCCTCGTCGGTCGCGTGCTCCTGCATGCGCACGCGATCGCCCAGGAGCGCCCCGCCGGTGTACGGCGACGTCGGGTCGACGGCGAGGACGGCCACGGTCCGGCCTGCCTCTCGCGCGGCGCGCACGAGCTCGCCGGCGAGCGTGGACTTGCCCACGCCCGGGGCTCCCGTGAGGCCGATCGTCGCGGCCGTTCCGGTGCGCGCATACAACCCGGCCGAGATCGCCGGCAGCTCGGGGGCGCCGTCCTCGACCGCCGAGATCGCGCGCGCGACGGCGCGTCGCTCCCCCGCCAGCACCCCCGCGATCAGCGCCTCGACGTCCACGCGCTGCAGCCTACCCGGCGGCGCCCGTGGTCTCGGCCGGCGCGGCGCCCGGGATCGCGCGGAGCGCGTCGCGGAGCGACCGGCAGAGCGCCCGCTGCTGCGCGAGGGCCGGGTCGGCCGGGTCGGCCGCGCGGGAGGCGACCATCGCCAGGTTCACCTGCTCGCGCTGGAGCCGGTGCAGCAGGGACCCGGCTCGGGAGCCGGCCCGTCGACGCATGGTCCGTCGAGCGTCGCGTCGCAGGCGCGGGGCCTCCAGCTGGCGGAGCTCCTCTGCCGAGATGCCGTCGCCGCCGACCTCGGTTGCGAGCGCGTCGTGGAGCCAACGACGCTCTCGACGACGCGCCAGCACGACCGCCGTCGCGACGAACGCGAGCAGTGGGAGGCCCTTCACGGCGGTCGCAACCGGGATGAGGAGCCAGTCGGTGCCGGTCCAGGGCTCGGCAGGGAACAGGTCGAGCACGGGCGAGTTCCACAGGAAGTGAGCGAAGACCGCCACGGCGCAGAGCCCGGACGCCTGAAGGAGGCGGCGCCCCAGCGGGGAGGTCGAGCGCCGTGAGACCACGATCCCCACCGCCATCCCTACGATGCCCGTGTACAGCACGTGGGAGTAGAGCCCGCTCGCGACCACGCGCAGGAAGAACCCCTGAAGGACCCCCCCGATCCCGCCGCCGAACACCACGGCGAAGTACACGACGTCCTCGACGATCGCGAAGCCGAGCCCGCAGACCGCGCCGTAGACGAACCCGTCCATGACGTCGTCGAACTCGTCGCGGGCGATCAGGTAGATCATCACCACGCCGAGGCCCTTCATCGTCTCCTCGACGAACGGGGCGGTGAGGGCGGCGGTCCATCGGGCCGCGAACTCGGGCCCGCCGACCCGCGCGACCACCAGCCCCCAGCCCCCGTTCGCGATCGCCGACAGCGTCGTGGCGACGATCGCCCCCCACAGGAAGGCGGCCACCATCAGCGAGAGCGGTTCCCGCTCGTAGAGGTCCAGCAGGTACACCACGATGAAGACCGGCAGCGCGTAGACCGCGAGGAGCAGCCACGAGAGCGCGAAGCCGCTCGGGGAGGCATCGCGGAACACGGCCTGTTGCGCCACGGCCACGACGCCCGTGGACACGAGCAGCACCATGTACAGCCAGAAGGCGGGGAGCCGCGGCTGCAGGAACCGCGCCTGGTGGAACGGCCGGCGTCGCGCGGCCAGCGCCATCAGCCGATCACCGCCCGGTCGACCATCGTCTCGATGTCGCCGTCGACGAACGAGAGCATGCCTTGGGCCGCCCACCCGTCGAAGACCACGCCCTGCCCGTCGGGCGTGACCACGCAGGTCACGACGCCCTCGACGGTGGCGCCGGTGTCGGCCACCACGCCCACGTACCGGAATCGGACACCGGTCGTGCCGTCCGCCAGCACGACCGGCTCGAGGTTGTCCGACACCTGCAGCTGCGAGAGCTGCGATCCCAGGATCGAGCGGTAGTCCGCGGCGAGGGACCCGGCATCGGTGGCAGGCCCCCAGGCCACCACGTCGAGCGTCCCGCTGCCCCGGGACAACCGCGTGTACACGTGGCCGTCGGCCTGGCCCTGGCCCGCGACCTCCCATCCCGAGAGCGGCTGGACCGACACCACGCCGTTCACCCCGACCGGCGGCCCCGCGGGCTCGGAGAGCGCCGCGTAGACGACGTACCCGCCGGCCACGACGACGACGATCACGAGCAGCACGACGAGCGGCGCGAGCCATCGACGCGCCGGCGCGAGCGGTGCGGCCTCGTCGGGCCGACGGGGTGGCGCGGTACCGATCGACGCGTCCACGGGAGTCCCTCTAGTGCGCGGAGAGCAGCATCGTAAGCCGCCGTAGGAGGCCGGGGTGGGTGGCCATGCCACCGATCGTGACACGGCGAGCCGCCAGGTCCTTCAGGACGGCCCGGCCGTCGTGGCTGAGCCCGTCCGGAAGGCCGAAGCGCAAGGGAGCGCCGGCCAGGCCGAGTAACCGGCCCGACTCGGCCGTCACCATCAGGTCGGCGGTTGGATCGGCGCCGTTGGAGACCCGAACCTCGCCGGGCCCGAGCCCGAGGGTCACCTCCACGCCGGCGTCGGGCGCGATCAGGGTCGCGGTCCCCCCCGTGAGGAGCCGCGACCGGGAACGATCCCGTGCCAGGTTCTGCTCGATCAGGCCGCCCACCATCGTGGCCAGTCCGTTCGGCTCGGCGTCGGTGAACACGACCTTCGGCCCCCGGGGTTCCTCGCGCACCGCGTCCGTCACGGGGTGAGGACCACCTTCGTCGCCTCCCGTCGATCGAAGAGCTCGTAGCCGCGTGGCGCGTCCTCGAGCGGCAGGCGATGGCTGATCAACGGGATCGGGTCGATCGTGCCCGCCACCACCGCCGCGAGCGCCCGGTCCCACCACGCGTGCACGGGACACAGCCCGACGAACTTCAGCTCGAGCGCGCGCGCCCAGTAGACGCCGAGCTGCATCTCGACCGTCTCGCCGGCGTACACCCCCACCACCACGACGCGACCACCCCGGCGCACGACGTTCACCGCCGACTCGAACGCGGTGGGCGATCCCACCGCTTCGATCACGACGTCGGCGCCGCGCCCATCGGTGGCCTCGGCGAGCGCCGTCGCCGGATGACGGGCGGTCACGTCGACCGGGATGGCCCCGACACGCTCCGCGAGCGCGAGCCGGTCGGCATCCAGGTCGAGCGCGTGCACGGAACGCGCCCCGAGCGCCCGGGCCGCCTGCGCCGCGAAGAACCCGACCGGGCCCATCCCGACGACCGCGACGGTGTCGTCGGGGCCGATCCGGGCGATCGACGCTGCGTAGAAGCCCGTCGTGAGCACGTCGCCCACGAACAGCGCCCGCTCGTCGTCGAGGGCATCGGGCACGAGCAGGAGGTTCACGTCGGCGAACGGCACCCGGACGAGCTCGGCCTGCGCTCCTGGCAGATCGCCCCCGAACGTCCCCGCGCCCAGCGCGGCGGCCTCGTCGCAGAGCTGCGTCTCGCCCCGACGGCAGAACCAGCACGAGCCGCACGCGATGTCGAACGCCACGATCACCCGGTCGCCGGGCGCCACGGAGGTCACGCCGCCGCCCACGGACTCGACCACGCCCACGGCCTCGTGTCCGAGCACGTCGCCCGGCGCCACCGGGGCCTTCAGGTGGAAGAAATGCAGGTCGGAGCCACAGATCGCCGTGCGGCTCACGCGCACGATCGCGTCGCCCGGATCGACCACCACCGGATCGGGCACGTCGGCCACGCGAACGACGCCCGCGTCCTCGAACACGACCGCCCGCACGCGTCAGCCCTCGTCGGGGAAGGTCGTCTCGACCTCACCGCACAGGTGCACGAGCTCGTTCGCGGCGCGCACGTACCGCACGATCGTCGGCAGGTCGCCCTGCACGCGGAGCTTGCCCTGCATCATCGCGCGCACCGGATCGAGATCACCCACCACGACCTCCTTCCAGCGGGAGTACGGGGCGCGGATCACGTACGCGGACGCCTTGCCGCGCGCCTCGTCCACCACCCCGCCCCCTCGGCAGGTGCCGTGCCAGAGGTCCAACAGCCCCCAGACGTCCTCGGGGATGCCCTTGTCGGGCTCGGCCTCCACGAGGAACGAGATGTCGCCCTCCCAGGTCGCGGCGGCCTCCACGTAGTCGGCGGAGCCGTTGATCTGCGCGATCAGGTCCTGGAACCAGGGCTCGGTCGGGAACGTCGGCACGGCGTGGTCCTCCTCGGTCGCGCCAAGCATACGGGCGCGGACCCGGGCCACGCGGAGGCTCAGCGGGCGAACAGGATCAGCAGGAGCCCGATCGTGTTGAAGGCCATGTGCGCCCCGATGTTGGCCACGATCGTCCCGCGTCGCTCGTAGATGAAACAGAGCCCGAAGCCGGTGAAGACCATCACCGACATGAGGAGCAGGTTGTCACGCAGCGGCGACCCCGGGATGAAGTGGAAGAGCCCGAACACCAGCGACGACACGAGGGCTCCCACGAGGAATCCTCGACGATCGCGCACGCTGCGAAACAGCATCCCTCGGAAGAAGAACTCTTCGGTGACCGGCGCCACCACCAGGGCCAGGAACGCGGCGCCGACCTTCCCGAGGGTCGTCAGGTTCGACGACAGCTGGTCGGGTGGCTGGACGTCCTCCCCGGATATCGCGCGGAACAGCAACGTCAGCGCGATCCCTACCCCGACCGCGACGACGAGGTACAGCGCGAGCCCCATGCCGTAACCGACCCCCCAGGCTCGAACACGATCGCCCTTCGGCGGGATCCACAGCAGGGGCAGCCAACCCTTGTGTCGCCACTGCAGCCAACCCGCCAGCCCGATGAGCGTCAGGAGGTCGGCCACGATCGTGAGCGCGACCGCGGGCCCGTCGGCCGCGCCGTTCGTGAGGTCGATGCCGAAGATCACGACGAGCGCGGCCGCCACGATCCCCTGCGCGAGGACGACACCCACCACGAAGTAGGCGAGCACTGCCTCCCAGACCGACCAGGTGACGGCTGGACGTGGATCGAGGATGCCGGCGGGGAGCGCGGCCCCGGGGGGGAGGTCGCGGATGTCCGGGCGGGGCGGGGGCTGCGGCATCATCGCGGCACCATCATCCTGGGTCGGGCCTCGTTCGACATCAGCGGGCGGCCGGCGCGTCGACGTGCTCGCGCCGAACGACGGCACCGAGCGCCCCGAGCTTGGCCTCGAAGTCCTCGTAGCCGCGGTCGACGTGGTGCAGGTCCGCCACCTCGGTCACGCCGTCGGCGCACAGCCCCGCGATCACCATCGCCGCCCCGGCGCGGATGTCGAGCGCGTGCACCGGCGCGGCCGAGAGTCTCTCCA
>Ga0307506_10000281_pt1 | contig 10916 bp, 10 predicted proteins | sample 25_S_MG_FD_202175 | JGI IMG/M metagenome (GOLD analysis project Ga0307506, IMG submission 202175) | Soil microbial communities from Populus trichocarpa stands in riparian zone in the Pacific Northwest, United States - 25_S | ecosystem: Environmental > Terrestrial > Soil > Riparian zone > Trees... | reverse complement strand
CAGGGGGCCGTGATCCTCAGCGATGCCAGCAATCTCCCACAGAGAGGCGGCTTCCCTCTTTTCGCGCGTCGCCTCGGCCTCACGTTGAATCAACTGCCGAACAACTTCGGCCATGCTGACACCGTGACTGCGTGCCTGCCTAGCGAGAAACTCAGCCTGCGATTCCGGCAAGGAGATTTGAAGGCGATGCATTGTCGTGGCCATAGGTTGCCCCTCATAGTGTAACGTCAAAAAGTTACATCACATCACTGTTCCATTCCCCGTCAACCGCCCATCGGCCGGAGCAAGTGCGCGTAGAGCGAATCGTAGATGAAGGCCGCGCGCTCCACGATGCGATGGTCATCCGGCTCGACATCGGTGAAGCCCTGGCTGATGGCCCACAGCCCCGCCGATTCCGGAGTGATGTCGATCTCCGCCGGGAAGTCGGCGCCGTGGACGATCTTGGCGAGGCGGCGCAGGGCGGGATCGTGGCCGAGGCGCTCGGCGATCAGTTGCTCGAAGGAGCAGCGCCCCTGGTCGTCGCTGTGCGGATAGCGGGCGCCGGGCGCGTCGAAGCCGATCGCGTCTTCACGCTGCTGCACGGCCGCGACCTCGGCGGCGGGGACGAAGAGGATCTCGGCTTCGGGGTCCAGGAAGCGGCGGATCAGCCAGGCGGTCGCGGTGCGGTTGACGTGGATCGCGGTGCGGGTCACCCATTTCATGACGTCTCCTTGTGCATGGGAGGCTGGGAAGGGAGCATCAGCGCCGCCCAGAGTGTACCAAGCGCTCCGAGCGCCGCCGCGGCGTAGAATGTCAGCTCGGGACGGATCGTCCACAGGGCGCCGCCGAGGGCTGCCGCTCCCGCCACGGCGAAGCCGCGGATCGAATAATAGAGGCCGACGGTGCGGCCCGGATCGCTCACCGTCAGGTCGAGGATCAGCGCCTTGCGCGCCGGCTCGCCGATCTCCCGCAGGCCGCCGAGGACGTAGGCGCCGGCCAGCGCCGCGAAGGAGTGCGCGAAGACGACGCCGAGCGGGAAGAGGGTGAAGAAGAGATAGGTGAGGACGACGAAAGGTTTCTTTTCCGCCCGGCCGGCGAGGAACGCGGCGGGAGCGTAGGAGACGATCGCCGTGATCATGAGAATGGCGGTGAGAATTCCGAACCGCGCCGCCGAAAGATGGGCGATCTCCAGCGCCCAGACGACGAGGAAGACCTCGGGCAATCCCTCGCAGAGGCGGATCAGGCAGTCGGCGATCAGCAGGCGGACGAGCGCCGGCTGGAGGCGCACCCGGCCGTGCGGACCAAGCTCTGGACCGGCCGGTGCGTCATGGCGGCGGAAGGCCCGCCGCAACCCGAGAAGCATGAGGATGGAGAGGACGATCGACAGGGCGAAGCCGTAGCGCATGCCGGCCATCATGCCGAAGCGGCCGATGAGGTAGCCGCCGATCGGCGGCGCGAGCACGATGGGCAGCCGTTTGATCACCGACTGCACGGTGAACCCGACGAGACGCCCGCCGCCGGTCATCTCCTCCCGCAGCAGGGTGAACGTCGCCGGCAGCCCGAGAGACTGCCAGGCCATCACCAGGAAGAGGCCGGCGAACAGCAGGGGAATCGACGGGAAGGCCAGATAGACCAGGAAGCCGGCGGTGGTCAGCGCGCCAAAAAGAAGGAGCGCGCGCCGGCTGCCCAGGCGGTCGGTGAGCCAGCCGCCGGGATACGCGTACGCCGCATCCAGGAGGTCCTTGAGCGTGCCGAAGGCGCCGACCATGAACGCCGAGGCACCGAGGAACCGCAAAAGTGCCGGCAGATAGCGGAACCACAGCTCCTCGCCGAATCCATAAACGAAAAGCCCCGCCGCCAACGCGCCGGCCCCGCGTTCCAGCCCGAGCCGGCGCCGCCACCGCGCGTGCCACCGGGCCGGTTGCTCCAGGGAAGCTTCGCCGCGAGCGCTCATGGCGGCCTATTGTAGCGCCGGCCCCGTGCGGGCGCCGGCGCGGCAGTCTTGCGATCTCAGGGACGGAGCAGCCTCTGGCTCACCCTGCGCTCAATCGACCGCAATGTAGTTGGCCGGCAGAGAGGGTCGATACCCGTTAGCCTTTTTGATCCGCGCCAACACAGAGGCATGGATCTTCGCGCCTTCGGGAATCCTTCGCGTGACGGGACGCCACGTCCGCCAGAAACCTGTGCGTGAATTGTGCAGCTCCCCCAGGGGATCCGGATGGAGTCGCTCCTTCCAGCCTTCCCTGAGCCGCAGCCCATGCTTCTGTGCATTCTCCAGCATCCAGATCAAGGAGATGTCCGACAGGCCGCGCTGGTCATACCACCCGCCAACGTCCGAATGGACGCCGGGGAACCAGACCTGTACGACATTTTGATCAGGCTCCAGACGGCTCTCGTCCCAGAGACTGATGGGAAACTTCTTCCGTCGTTCATCAATGGAGATCGCATGATAGGCATTCGCCACGTCCGGGTTGAGGCGGTCGTTGAAGAATTTCTTGCCGTACCACCAGCCGAGGGAGCCGACGGTATCCCACACTCCGATGAAATGAGGCTTGCAGGGCAGGCAATAGGTTTCTTTGAATCCCGCGGCAACGCGCTGATTGTCCCGGGCATTGTAGATGTCGCTGGCATAGGAGATGAGGTTGACGCTCCCTTTCTGGAGGAGCCCCACCTTGTGCAGCATGCCCGCCAGGCAACGCGCCGTGAAGGCACCGCGGCTGAAGCCGAACAGGAAGACGTTGTCCCCGGGCAGATACCTGTCCATGAGATAGTGGTAGGCGTCTTCGATGTTTTCCCGCAGACCGTAACCGAAGGCCTGACCCAACATGACGCCGACCTTTTTGCCCAGGGCGCGGCCAAAAACACTGAAGGTCCCGACCCCCGGATCGTAATACGCGATCTGATCGGCGTCGCGGACGACGGGCGTGTACATGTCGACGACGTTGGTGTTGTTGATTCCATACTCGTTGCCGGTGCCATCGCAACACAGGACGATGTTTTTCGCCATGATCGATCCCTTCAGGTCCGCAGATTTCAGAGATGAATCCGGCGCCGGCCCGCACGGGAGCCGGCGCCATCCGTCAGCTATCGAGGACAGGGGTTGTGGGGATTGCCGGCGGGATTCGGACAGGAGAAGGCGGGGATCGGCGTTCCTTCGTACGTCTTGTCATTTTGGATAAAGCAGTTGAGGGCCTGCAAAAGCCCCGTGTCCGCGTGGCTCACCACAAACGAGAAGGGCTCGGCGTAGGCATTGCTGTCGCTCGCCACGTTGCAATGCGGCCAGACTGTAGCGAGAGCCTGATTCGCTTGGGAGCAGACCAGCGACTGGACACTCCCGTATCCTCCCCCGTAGGCGAAAGGCGCGCCCGGATCTTTGTCGCCTGGGCTCTGGCCCGCCGCGACGTCGGCGGCGGCATTCGCCTCGTCACCCCCCCGGGGGTACTCGATGAAGACGCAGGCCGGATCCTGCTTCCGGGTCTTCTCCGGGAGACCGTTGAAGGAGGCGCACGGATGGTCGCCGTCGGCCTTGAGGCACGAGGAGATACCTTTCGCGTTCATCTGATAGCAGAGGTCGGAGTTGGCGGTCGAGTCCTTCGTGACGATCACCTTCTTGCCCTTCAGGTCCTCGACTTTCGTCAACTGGGTGAAATCAGGCGTCCGCACCAGGAACGTCCGGACCACCTGATAGTAGGTGTTCGACCACGCTCCCGAGCCCTTCGCGTCGCGGCGGTCCAGGGTGTAGGAGATGCCGCTGCCTGCGATATCGCAACTGCCCTTGTCCGGTTCGAGCCAGATGCCCTTGAAATCCCTTTCGACCACCTCGAAACCCAGGCCATTCTGATCCGCGAATTTCTTCAGATAGTCCACGTCCCAGCCATGCCAGCCGCTGTCGTCCTTGACGGAAAACGGTGCGAAGCCGTGGTACAGGCACACTTGCAGCTTGCCAGACACGAGAGTCTTGAACGCTGCGGCTTTCCCGGCGTTCCCGGCGTTTTCGAGCTTCCAGAGCTGACCGCTGACGTTCTGGCAGGTGTCCATGAAGGCCGCGCCGTCGTGGACCGGCGAGTCCGCCCGGTTGCCTTCCAGGCAGTGGCCATCCGCTTGAAACATCGTCTTCAGCCGGAACCAGTCTCCTTCGGGAACGAGCTTCCAGAGCTGACCGCTGACGTTCTGGCAGGTGTCCATGAAGGCCGCGCCGTCGTGGACCGGCGAGTCCGCCCGGTTGCCTTCCAGACAGTGGTCATTCCCCTGGAACTGCGTCTTCAGCCGGTACCACTCTCCTTCGGGGACGAACCTCCAGAGCTGGCCGGTGACGTTCTGGCGCTTGTCCATGAAAGCGGCGCCGTCGTGGACCGGCGAGTCCGCCCGGTTGCCCTCGAGGCTCTCTCCGTCGCCGCGGAAGGAGGTCGTGAGCCTGTAATAGCTGTTGGTGTCGATCGTCTTCGGCGTTTGAGCCTGCGCATCCGGCGCGCCGAGAAGGATCGACAGGGTGAGGCCGATCGCGACAGTGAATCCTTTCATGATCCTCTCCTTCTTCTGTGCTTGTCGTTGGTGGCTTTCGGAGAAGAAGTGCTGCTCACCGGCTCTCTATCTCAGGGCAAAGCAGGCTCTGTGCTACTCTCAGCTCGCACTCACTCGAGAGATCCGGAATGCGCGCTCGGAACCTTCGCGTCTCTTGCTTTGCGTTGGCCCTTGCCGTCCTTGATCTCCACCCGGGAGTCGAGATCGAGCGGCCGCTGGCGGGAGGCGAGACCCACTCCTACGCCATCGAGGCGAGGCCCGGAGCGCGGCTGCTGGTCACCGTCGAGCAACGCGGGATCGACGTCGTCGTCGAAGTGAGGCAGGCGGACGGACAGACCCTGGTCGCGGTGGACAGCCCCAACGACAGCGAAGGACCGGAATCGGCCCTGCTCCCCGCGGAGGCGTCGGGTCACTTGGAGATCCGGGTGCTGTCGCCGAGCCCGGGTGTCGCGCCGGGGAGGTACGCTCTCCGTCTGGAGGAGCTGGCGGAGGCGACGCCCGCCGACCGTGAGCGCATCGACGCCGAGCGGCTGATGACCGAAGCGGCGACCTCCTACCGCCGGGGCGGCGCGGACGACCAGCGGCTCGCCGCCGCACGCTATGAAGAGGCCGCGCGCCTCTGGCGCACGCTGGGGCGGCGGCCTGAGGAAGCGCGGTGTACGCTCGCCCGGGCCGGCATCGAGACCACCCTCGGCCGGCCGGAGCCTGCACTGGCGCTCTATCGGCAGGCCCTGGAGCTGTTCACCGCCCTGGAGGACGAGCCGGCGCAGATGATGGCGTGGAGCGGCATCGGTCTCGCGCGCACGGCCCTGGGCGATACCTCCGGGGCTGCCGCGGCGCAAAGGGAGGCGCTGACTTTCGCGCGCCGCCTCGGCCATCTCTATGAAGAAGGCAAGGCTTTCAACAACCTCGGCCTGGCTCTCCATACCCAGGGCGAGCTGCGCGAGGCCCTGGAGGACTATCAACGGGCGCTCGACGTCTTCCAACGGGCCGGCGAGCAGGGGTTCTGGAAGGCCACCGTGCTGCTCAACCTGGCGACGGTCTATGGCAGCCTCGGCGAGCCCGAGGCGGCGCTCGCGAGCACCCGGCAGGTCCTCGAGCTGCAGCGCGCGCTCGGCGACCGGCGGGGAGAGGCACAGACACTCATCAACCTGGGCGTCCTCGAATACGACCGTGGCGACTTCGGCGCCGCTCTCGAAGCCTACGAGCCGGCGCTCACGCTGGTCCGCGGGCTCGGCGACCGGCTGCGGGAAGCCACCCTGCTGCACAACCTCGGCACCGCCTACTCGGGATTGGGCGACTACGAGCGCGCGCTCGACGACTTCGAGCAGGCGCGATCGATCCGCCGCGAGGCCGGTGCCACCCAGGGACTGGTCAGGACCGAGCTCGCGATCGCCCACACACGCTTTCGGCAGGGTGAGACCGCTCCGGCGCTCGACATCGGCCGCCGGGCCGCCGAGGCGGCGAGCGCTGCCGGCGACCGTCAGGGGGAGAGGCTGGCGCGCCTTCTGCTGGGCACCCTGCTCGCCTCCGACCGGCCGGCGGCGGCCCTCTCCGAGCTGACCCGCGCTCTCGACCTCGCTCGCCAGCTCGAAGACCGCCTCGGCGAGGTGTCGGCACGGCGGCTCATGGGCGAGGCATACCTCGCGTCCCGGCAGCCGGAGCCGGCGATCCGGGCCCTGGAGCCGGCCGTCGACCTCGCCCGCTCTCTCCGGATGCCTGCGCGGGAGGTGGAGGCGCTGACGGCCCTCGCCCGGGCGGAGCGGATGCTGGACCGGCCGGCCGAGGCCCGCGCGCGGACCGAAGAGGCCCTGCAGATCATCGAGACCTTGCGCACCACGGAAACCGATCCGGACCTGCGCGCTTCGTTCCTGGCCGCGCAACGCGCCGCCTTCGAGCTCGAGATCGATCTGCTGATGGAGCTGGAGCGGCGGAACCCCGGCCAGCGGTACGCCGAGCAGGCGCTCGCGGTCAGCGAGAGGGCGCGGTCCCGCTCTCTTCTCGATCTGCTCCAGGAGTCGCGTGCCGACATCCGGGAAGGGATCGATCCGGCGCTACGGGAGCGCGAGCGCCGGCTCCTGATGCGGCTGAACGCCAAGGCCGGCCAGCAGGCGGAGCTCATGAGCCGCTCGGCCTCCGCGGAGCGCCGGCAGTCGGCTCAAGAGGAAGTCCGGTCGGTTCTCGACGAGCTGGCCCAGGTCGACAAGGAGATCCGCCGCCGCAGCCCGCGGTACGCCGCGCTCACTCAGCCACCGCTCGCCTCCAGCGCAGAGATCCAAGGCCTGCTCGATGGCGAGAGCCTGCTTCTGGAGTACTCGCTCGGCGAGGAACGGAGCTTCCTCTGGGTGGTCGACCAAGGCTCGGTGACCGGCGTCGAGCTGCCGTCGCGGGAGAGGATCGAGGCGGCCGCCCGCGCGGTCTACGAGCGGCTGGCGGTCCTCGCGCCGGGAGACGACCGCCTCGCGCCGGCTGCCGCGAGTCTGAGCCGGATGCTGCTCGGGCCGGTCGCCGGGAGGCTCGGCAAGCTCGAGAAGCGCCGGTTGATCATCGTGGCCGACGGCGAGCTCCAATACATCCCCTTCGGAGCGCTGCCGAGCCCGGAGACTGCCCTGGAAACTGCCCCGGAGCCTCTGCTCGCCCGGCACGAGATCGTCAACGCTCCTTCGGCCTCCGCCGTCGCCTGGCAGAGACGTCTCGCCCACCGGGAGCCGGCGCCGGGGATCGTGGCCGTGCTGGCCGATCCGGTCTTCGATGCCGCGGATCCGCGACTGGCGGCCGGTGGGGGACTGAGGTCCGCGGCCGCCTCTCCCTCTTCCTTCCTCCGCCTCCCCTGGAGCCGCCGCGAGGCCGCGGCGATCGCTGCGATCGCCGCGATCGCCTCGGCCCCTGCGATCACCCCCGCCGGCCGGTCCCTCGTGGCCCTCGATTTCCGCGCCAGCCGCGCGACCGCCCTGTCGCCGGAGCTGGCCAACTACCGGATCGTCCACTTCGCGACCCACGGCATCATCGACGCCCGGACGCCCGCCCTCTCCGGCTTGATGCTCTCCCGCGTCGACGAGCGCGGCGCGCCGCAGGAAGGTTTCCTCGGATTGCGCGACGTCTACAACCTGCGGCTCGGCGCCGATCTGGCCGTGCTCTCGGGTTGCGAGACGGCCCTCGGCAAGCAGGTGCGCGGAGAGGGGCTGGTGGGATTGACGCAAGGCTTCCTCTACGCCGGCGCCCGGCAGGTCGTCGCGAGCCTCTGGCGGATCGAGGATCAGGCGACCGCCGTGCTCATGTCCCGCTTCTACCGCGGCCTCCTGGTCGAAGGCCGGTCTCCGGCCGCGGCCCTGCGGCAGGCCCAGCTCGCCATCCGGGACGACAAGCGCTGGCGCTCCCCCTACTACTGGAGCGGCTTCATCGTGCAAGGAGATTGGGGGGACATCCCTTCCGGCGTGAGATAACCGGAGGCTTCGGAACACTTGTGCAGATGGGCCGGCAAGTCAGCCGCGCCTTGTCAGGAGGAAGCGCAATGGCAACCATCGACGACTTCACGAAGATGCAGGGTTGGAGCATTACCGAATGGAAACCTGTCGTAGACGCCGAAATCCCCGGCGACGTCCCGTTGGATCTCTTCCAAAATCCAGAAGCCCATGATGACGTGAGAAGCACTTTATTATTAATCGGAAAAACCAAGGAGAACGCATGCGGTCTTGCCTGGCTCGACGCCCGCAGCCAGTGGTGGACCATCGTGGACGGGCTTCCCTTCGACAGCACAACCGGCAAGCTGACGATGAAGTCCGCTAATTTTGATGGACCCAAACCGTTCACCGCCTTTGTTGACCTGTCCATCGACGAAGCCGGCCATCTCAAGGGCCAAATCAACCACCCCTTCGGCGGCGGAAACAGCGGCGCCTTCACCGCCGAAGCGAACCCGATCGGGAACGGAGAAGAGCCCGGCAGCGCAGAGTGACCGAGGTCTTGCAGTATCATGGCCGCGAATGAACGAAGTCGAAGCTGCGCGGCCGGGCTCCGATCCGAGCGTGGACTTGGTCCGCCGCATCGTTTCCGGAGATCCGGCGGCGGAGGCCGAGCTGGTCCAGCGCTTCAGCCGGGCGCTGTCGTTCCTGTTGCGGCGGCTGGCCCGCGACGAGGCCGCGGCGGAGGATCTGTATCAGGAAACCTTCCGGCTGGTGATCGAGAAGGTGCGCGGCGGCGAGCTGCGGGAGCCGGAGAGGCTTCCCGGCTTCGTCAGCAGCATGGCGAGGAACCTGTTCCTCGGCTCGGTCCGCCGCAGCGGCCGGCGCCAGAAGTGGCATGGAGACCCGGAGGCGACCGAGATCGCTCCCGATCCGGCTCCTGGGCAGCTCGCGAAGCTCCTCGCCCAGGAGCGGGCGGCGACCGTCCGCCACGTGCTGGCGGAGCTGAGGAACGACCGCGACCGCGAGATCCTCTCCCGCTATTACATCGCCGACGAAAACAAGGAGGACATCTGTCGCGACTTCGATCTCTCCGACCTGCACTTCAACCGCGTGCTGTTCCGCGCCCGGCAGCGTTACAAAGAGCTGTTTGAGAGCCGGCACGGAGCAGGAAGGGAAAGCGGGTGACCGAGATGGACCATGCCTACGCCGAAGAGCACGATCTCGCCGAGCTCTACCTCGCCGACCGGCTGAGCGCGGAGGAGCGGGACGCCTTCGAGGCGCACTACTTCGCCTGCGAGACCTGCCTCGCGAGCCTGGAGACGGCGAACGGTTTCCGGGAGGGGATGCGCCAGGCCGCGGCCGAAGACGTCGCGCAAGCCGCCGCGGCGCACGTCCGGCTCGGTCTGCTCGCGAGCCTCGCCACGCTCTCCCGCCGGCACCGGCTCGCCCTGGCCGGCGCCCTCCTGCTGCTCGCCGCGCTCCCCAGCCTCTGGCTCTTCCAGCGCAACCGCGCCCTTCAACAGCATCTCGCCCAGACCTCCGCCGGCGCCGCTTTTCTCGGGCACCAGCGTACCGTTCTCGAGGCCCGTCTCCACAGCCTGGAGCAAGCCGGGGCCGGCGACCGCCGCCGGCTCGCCGAGGAGCTGGCCGAAGAGCGCCGCGCCCGCGAGGCCACCCTTCAATCCCCCCAGCCGCAGGTCAACGTTCCGATCTTCCTGCTCGCCGCGGTGCGCAGCGGCGAGGCCGGCCGCGAGCCGGCGAGCCAGATTCCGCTCTCCTCGGCCGCCGCCTCGGTCATCCTCACCGCCGAGCTCGCCATCGTCGACGCCTCCGCCTACCGCGCCTCCCTGCACGCCGCGGGAGGCAAAGAGATCTGGCAAGCGCAGGGCCTGCACCCCGACAGCCGGGATACGCTCGTCATCCTCCTCCCAGCCAGCATGCTGCAACCCGGCATCTACCAGTTGACGATCGAAGGCGCGAAAAACAACGGCAAGTGGTACGCCGTCGCGGCCTATCCGTTCCGGGTGCTGCGGAGCGGTCGGAGCGCTTCCCCGCCTTGACATCACCGCATTACCGGAGTAACGTGATCTGATGAAGATCGCTACTTCTCGCGTCACGTCCCAAGGTCAGATCTCGATTCCATTCGAAGTGCGCCGCCGTCTTGGAGTCGTCCCCGGGACGACGATCCAGTGGGAGTCCGAGGGGGAAACCGTCGTGGTACGGCGACTTGGCAAGCACAGCTTCGCCGATGTCCGCAAGGTCCTTTTCCCCGCAGGGCCTCCGGCACCTCACAGCCTGACGGACCTCAAGAAGGGCATCGAGGACCACGTACGAGCCAAGCATGCACGCCGTTGACACGAACGTCCTCGTGCGGCTCGTCAGCGGCGATGACCCCGTTCAGGTCGCGGCGGCGGAGGAGTACGTTGCGGCAGGGGCGTGGGTCTCGCATGTCGTTCTTGTCGAGTGTGTATGGGTTCTGAAGGCGGTTTATTCGGTTCCAAATCCTCAATTGGTCGCGGCGATCGAGGCTCTCCTCGATCACGAGGTGCTGGTGCTTCAAGAGCCCGACGTCGTGGCCGCGGCGCTGGCGATTTTCCGCGAGCACCCCAAGCTGGGATTCTCTGATTGCCTGGTGCTCGAGATCGCGCGGAAGGCTGGTCACATTCCGCTCGGAACATTCGATCGTACGCTGGCGAAGCAGTCTGGGGCCGAGCGGATTTGAGCTCTCCTGAGAAGACAGCGCTCGCTCCTCTTTGTCCCCACGAGCCAAGCTCGTCCGCGCCCAGCGGGTGGTCATGATGTACCGGGTGCGCGCTGCTTGAACCCAGGATTGACCCAGTGCTGTTCGGTGAACCCAGCATCGCCGGGGCCTCATCCCCTGGCGCCATAGGCGCTAACTTGGCCGCAGGTGTCGTCCGTGCTTTCGTAGGGGCGGTCCATGGGATGCCGTCAGGCACCCCATGTGGCCGCCCGGGTGGGCGGCCGCCGCGGAACAAGGCAAACTCTTGCAGGGCG
>Ga0307506_10000280_pt1 | contig 10973 bp, 8 predicted proteins | sample 25_S_MG_FD_202175 | JGI IMG/M metagenome (GOLD analysis project Ga0307506, IMG submission 202175) | Soil microbial communities from Populus trichocarpa stands in riparian zone in the Pacific Northwest, United States - 25_S | ecosystem: Environmental > Terrestrial > Soil > Riparian zone > Trees... | reverse complement strand
TGATTTTCCCCCCGTTTTTCCCCGCCCCCGAGGACGCTAGCACGCAGCGTGCCGGGCCTCACCCCCGCCGAAGAACACCTCACCCCCGGCCCCTCTCCCATCTCCCACCCGCCCATCCCCGGGAGAGGGGAGAAAAGACAGGACGCTCGCTTCTTGTCTCCCCTCTCCCGGCGGGGGCGTGGGCGGGAGATGGGAGAGGGGCCGGGGGTGAGGTGCTTTCTCGCCGCCACTGCCCGGGCTGTGCTCTTCCTCTGTACTACAATCCCCCTCCAATGACTGCTCCAGCCCCCGTCGAATCGCCCAAGCCGCGCCGCCCCGGGATGGCCGATGTCTTCCGGTCGTTCGGGAGGCCCAAGGTCGCCGGGATGCTGGCGCTCGGATTCTCCTCGGGGCTGCCGTTCTTCCTCACCGCCGCCACCCTGGGATACTGGCTGCGCGACGAGGGGGCGACCCTCACGGCGATCGGCTTCATCTCCTGGGTCGGCCTCGCCTACTCCTTCAAGTTCCTCTGGTCGCCGGTGATCGACCGGGTCGACGCGCCGGTGGCCGGCGGGCGGCTGGGACGGCGGCGGGGGTGGATGCTGCTGGCGCAGATCCTGGTCGGCTCGGGGCTGCTCGCCATGGCGCTGATCCGCCCGGCCGGCGGCCTGGTGCCTCTCGGCATCGCGGCGCTGGTGGTGGCGTTCGCCTCGGCGACCCAGGACATCGTGGTGGACGCCTGGCGGATCGAGGCGGCCGACGACGCCGAGGAGCTCGGCCTGCTCACCAGCGCCTACCAGCTCGGCTACCGGATCGCCATCATCACCAGCGACGCCCTGATCCTTTTCGCCGCCAATCACCTCGGCTGGCCGATCTCCTATGGGCTCATGGCCGCCCTCATGACGATCGGCGTCGTCGCGACCTTCAAGGTGAAGGAGCCGGCGCGCGCCGACGAGGTCCTGCACGCGAAGTCGGACGAGGCGCCGCTCTGGTCGCCCCGAGGATTTTTCGACGCGGTGGTCGGCCCGTTCATTTCTTTTTTCAAAACCTGGGGATGGATGGGCCTCCTCATGCTGGTTTTCATCAGCCTCTACCGGCTGCCGGAGTTCATGATGGGGCCGATGGCGACACCCCTCTACCATGACCTCGGGATCTCGAAGGACATGGTGGGAGCCGTGCGCGGCACCGCCGGCCTCGCCGGCTCCTTCCTCGGCATCGCGGCCGGCGGGCTGCTCGTCGCCCGCGTCGGGCAGATGCGCGGGCTGATCATCGGCGGCCTCCTGCAGGCCGCCGCCATCGGGAGCTTCGCGATCCTCGCCCTCTACGGCGGCGACCCGCGGCTGTTCGGCGCCGTGATGATGTTCGACAACTTCGGCGTCAGCGTCGCCGGCGTGGCGCTGATCACCTACATGTCGAGCCTCACCACCCTCGGCTACACCGCCACCCAGTACGCCGTGCTCAGCTCCACCTACGCCATCGTCGGCAAGACTCTGAAAGGCTTCTCCGGTGTCATCGTCGAAGGGCTCCAGACTCACGGGTATACGCTGATGGAGTCCTATGCCATTTTCTTCGTGGGCGCCGGCGCCATCGGCCTGCCCGCCATCCTGCTCTGCTTCTGGCTCTCCGCGGCGCAACGGCGCCGCCTGCTGGCGCAAAACAGCCTTCCCGCCGCTTAGGAGGTCACCATGGGACTGTACCGCTCGCGCCGTCACAAGATCATCGCCGGAGTCTGCGGTGGCATCGCCGACTGGCTCGGCTGGAGCCCGACCGTGACGCGTATCCTCTACGTCATCGTCTCCGTGCTGTCGGCGGCCTTTCCCGGCGTCCTGACCTACGTCATCCTCTGGATCGTCCTGCCGAAAGCGCCGTCCTGAAAGAGGTCCGGACCATGGCCGACCTGCCCCGCGCCCTCGCCGCCGCCCGCGGCGACGAGCCCGTCGACCTGCTGCTGCGCAACGCGCGGCTGGTCAACGTGATGTCGGGCGAGATCCACTCGGCGGACATCGCCGTCGCCGCGGGCCTCGTCGTCGGCTGGGACGAGCCGGGCTGGGACGGGCCGACCTGGAACGGCCCCGGCGGCCCCCGCAAGACAAACCGCGTCATCGATCTCGACGGGCGCTTCGTCGCTCCCGGCTTCATCGACGCGCACGTCCACATCGAGAGCTCCATGGTGCCGCCGGCCGAATTCGCCCGCGCCGTGGTGCCGCGCGGCGTCACCACCGTGATCACCGATCCGCACGAGATCGGCAACGTCCTCGGTCTCCAGGGCATCCGCTTCATGCTGCGGGAGGCCGCGAGGGCACCGCTGGACATCTGGGTGAACGCCCCCTCCTGCGTGCCGGCCACGGCTCTCGAAACCTCGGGCGCGCGGCTGGAGGCGGCCGATCTGGCGGAGCTCCTGGCCGAGCCGCGCGTGCTCGGCCTCGCCGAGGTGATGAATTTCCCCGGCGTGGTCGGCGGCGATCCCGGCGTCCTCGCCAAGCTCGACGCGTTCCGCCGGCGCCACCTGGACGGCCACTGCCCCGGCCTCACCGGCCGCGCCCTCCACGCCTATGCCACGGCCGGCATCCGCAACGATCACGAGGCGACCACGGTCGTCGAGGCGCGGGCCAAGCTGCGCGCCGGCCTCACCGTCTTCCTCCGCGAGGCGACCAACGCGCGCAACCTGCGGGCGCTCCTCCCCGTGATCTCCGCCGTCACCGAGCGCCATCTCTGCCTGTGTACGGACGACCGCCAGCCCGCCGACCTTCTGGAAGAAGGATCGATCGACCATCTGATCCGCATCGCCATCGGGGAAGGGATCGAGCCGGTCACCGCCTTCCGCCTGGGGACGCTCAACACCGCCGAGCACTACGGCCTGCACGACCGCGGCGCCGTCGCTCCCGGCCGGCGGGCGGACCTGGTGGTCTTCTCGGACCTCTCGGCACCGCGCGCCGAGATCGTCTTCCGCGGCGGCGTCGAGGTGGCGCGGGACGGCAAGCTCTTGCATGATCCTCCGCGCCCGCCGGCCGCCGCCCTGCCGCGCACCGTCCATCTCGACCCGGACCGCCTCGACTTCGCCATTCCCGCCACGAGTGACCGCATCCGGGTGATCGGCGCCATCCCCGACCAGCTCCTCACCCAGAGCCTGGAGATGGACGCCGCCGTGAAAGACGGCCTGGCGGTGGCCGATCCGCACCGCGACCTCCTGAAGATGGCCGTCGTCGAGCGCCACCACGGCACCGGCCGCACCGGCCTCGGCTTCGTCCGCGGCATCGGCCTGCGCGAAGGCGCCATCGCGAGCACCGTCGCCCACGACCATCACAATCTCGTCGTCATCGGCGCCGACGACAGCTCCATGCACACCGCCGCCCGCGCCGTCGCCGAAGCCGACGGCGGCCTCGCCGTGGCGCGCGGCGGCGAGGTCCTCGCCCTCCTCCCCCTCCCCCTCGCCGGCCTGATGTCCGACCGCCCGATCGAAGAGGTGCGCGACCGCATGCTCGCCCTCCTCGCCGCCGCCCACGGCCTGGGCGCGAGCCTCCGCGATCCCTTCATGGCGATGAGCTTCCTGGCGCTGGAGGTGATCCCGTCGCTCAAGCTCACCGATGTGGGGCTGGTGGACGTGGAGCGGTTCGCGGTGGTGCCGTTGTTCGTGTAGGGGCGGCACTGAAAAGCACCTCACCCCCGGCCCCTCTCCCATCTCCCACCCGCCCAGCCCCGGGAGAGGGGAGAAAAACAAAGACCAAAAAAATCTGCGGAAGGTTCTGTTTGCTTCTTCTTTTCTCCCCTCTCCCGGCGGGGGCGTGGGTGGGAGATGGGAGAGGGGTCGGGGGTGAGGTGCTCTTTCCGACCCCGTGCTATCCTCAGATCCTTAAGATCAGGGCCTCACCGATGAGTATCTCTCTACTGGAATCCACCGCTTTCGAGAGGCAGGAAATCGTCCCTCTCACGGTGGAGCAGTACCACGGGATGATCGCGGCCGGCATCCTGGAAGAGGGAGAGCCGATCGAGCTCCTGGACGGGTTGCTGGTTCACAAGAGCCGAGGAGAGGGCATGACCACCAATCCTGTGCATGCGCTGGTGGTCAGCAAGCTGAACCTGCTGCTCACGGCGGCCCTCGGCTCTTTCGGGTGCCACGTCCGGGTCCAGAACCCTGTGACCCTGCCACCGCGCGACGAGCCGGAGCCCGATCTCGCGATCGTCCAGGGACTGCCGGCGGATTTCGCTCTCCGTCATCCCGGCCCGGCCGACGTGACATGCGTGATCGAGGTGGCCGGCGCCTCTCTCGACCGCGACCGCACGACGAAAAAGCGGATCTACACGGCCGCCGGTATCCCTCAGTACCTCATCGTCAATCTGGCAGGCTCCCGCGTCGAGCTCTTCGAAGAGCCGGACTCCGCGCGAGGTCAGTATCGCCAGCGGGTGGAGGAGCTCGCAGGAGATGAGGAGATCGGTCTTCTGCTGCCCGAGAACCGCCGGCTGATGGTCTCCGCCGCGGATTGTCTGCCGTAGAGCCACCAGGAGATCCGCCCATGACCATCGCCAGCGACGCCCCGGCAGCCACAGGCTATCCTTCCTCCTCCCGCGCCTCTCTCGACGCCACCGTCGCGGCCTTGCAGGAACGGAAAGCCGCCTGGACCGCGGTGTCGCCGCGCGAGCGGATGGCGATCCTCACGGAGATCAGCCTCGGCTTCGCGGCGATCTCCGGGCGCTGGGCCGCGGCGTGCATCGAGGCCGAGGGGCTCGACCCGGAATTCGGGGCGGCCGAGGAGGTGCTGGTCGGCCCGTACTTCGTGGTGCGCAACCTGCGCCTCCTCCGGCTGGCCCTGGCCGATGTCGAGAAGCATGGCCGGCCGCGCATCCCCGGCTCGATACGCACACGGCCGGACGGCCAGGTGACGGCGCGGATCTTCCCGTACGACATCTGGGACCGCATCTTCTACACCGGGGTCACCGCGGACGTCTGGATGCAGCCCGGCGTCACCGAAGCGTCGCTGCCGTCCACCCAGGCCGTCGCCTATCATGCCGAGCTGCGGGCGGGCCGCCTGGGCGAAATTGCGCTCGTGCTCGGCGGCGGCAATGTCTCCTCGATCGGCCCCATGGACGCGCTCTACAAGCTGTTCGTGGAGGACCAGGTCGTCCTCTACAAGGCGCATCCGGTGAACGTCTACCTGGGACCGCTGCTCGAAGAGGGGATGCAGGCGCTGGTGAGCCGCGGCTTCCTGAAGGTGGTCTACGGCGGCGCGGAGGAGGGGGCCTACCTCTGCCAGCACCCTGGGGTGGACGAGATCCACATCACGGGATCGGACCGCACATACGAGGCGATCGTGTTCGGACCGGGCGACGAGGGGCGGCGGCGCAAGGAGCGCAAGGAGCCGCTGCTGACCAAGCGGGTGACCGCCGAGCTGGGCAACATCAGCCCGGTGATCGTCGTCCCCGGCCCGGCAGGATCGTGGAGCGCGGCGGATCTGCGCTACCAGGCGGAGAGCCTGGTGACCATGCTGGTCAACAACGCCGGCTTCAACTGCAACGCCGCGCGGGTCATCGTCCAGCACGCCGCCTCCCCGCAGCGCGAGGATCTCCTCGCCGCGATACGCCAGCTCCTGCGCGAAACCCCGCTGCGCAAGGCCTGGTATCCCGGAGCGGCGGAGCGCTGGAGCACGTTCGCCGCCGCCCATCCGGAGGCCGAGAATTTCGGGGAGCGAGCCGGCGACCTCCTTCCCTGGACACTGATCCACAGCCTCGATCCGCAGAGCCGCGAGGACATCTGCTACACCACCGAGGCCTTCTGCGGCGTCTTCGCCGAGACCCCCATCGCCGCGGCGAGCGTCCCCGAGTACCTGGAGCGCGCCGTGGCGTTCGCCAATGAGACGCTCTGGGGCACGCTCAACGCGACGCTCATCGTCCACCCCGCGGCCCTGCGCGACGCAGGCGTGCGGCAGGCCGTCGAGAAGGCCATCGCGGACCTGCGCTATGGCACCGTCTCGGTGAACCACTGGGCGGCTCTCGGCTACGGCCTGGTGATCACTCCCTGGGGGGCCTTCCCCGGGCATCCGCCGGACGACATCCAGTCCGGCACCGGGGTGGTGCACAACACCCTGATGTTCGACCAGCCGCAGAAGAACGTCATCCGCGCGCCCTTCCGCGTCTCTCCGAAGCCGGTCTGGTTCGCCGACCACAAGACGGCGCACAAGCTCACCCCGAAGCTCGTCGCCTTCGAGGCCGATCCTTCGCTCGCCAAGCTGCCGGGGATCTTTGCGCTGGCGCTGCGGGGGTGAGGGCCTACTGCATGGCCGGAGTCTCCGCGATGATCTGGGGAGCCGGCTTGGGCCGGTCCTCGCGGCAGCCGTAGACCCAGACGCGGGTGCCGACGGGGACCATCCTGGGGAGAATCTGGGAGGCGAACATGGGGATGCGGATGCAGCCGTGGCTGGCGGGATAGGCGGGGACGTCCTGGCTGCCGTGGATGGCGATGCCGCCGACGATGTACATGGGATTGTGCATCTCGCCCAGGGGGCTCTTCTTCCAGCCGGAGGCTTTCTGGTAGACCTCGAGGCGGCCGCAGGGGGTGACGGCGTGGGTCTCGGGGTAGCCGTTCTCGTGAAAATTCTTGCCGCTCCCGGAGGAAATGGGGAGGATGTTGGCGACCTTGCCTTCGTCGTCGACCACGAAGAGGACCTGCCGGGCGAGGTCGACCTCGACGTGCCGGCCCGTCTTCTGGTCGCGCGGCAAGGGCGGGACGGCGAGGGTGAGGGCGTTGTACTCGGCCCGGGTGAGCACGCCTCTCGGCTTCGCTCCCGAGACCTTCTGGAAGGCGACGAGGGCGTGCCGGGTGGTGGCATCCCAGACGCCGTCCACCGGACCGGTCCAGTAGCCGAGCTCCTTGAGCTTCTGCTCGGCCTGGCGGGTCTCTGCCTGGGTCAATGGTTTGGCGGGCGCGAGCTTCCCCGTCTTGGCGGCCTGCGCGGCGGCAGGAATGAGCAGCACTGACGACAACAGCAGAACGGCCACCCCGGCACGACTCCTGCGATTCGATCCGAACATCTCCCACCCCCGGCTCTTCCGCCGGCGGCCCCCTCGGCCGCCGGTCCTTCTACCCTTATTTATATACGCTTCGCGGGCGGTGGTGTCATCAGGAGAAGAGCCAGGAGGGCCGCCCGCTCCGGCATGCGATCGATTCGTACCTGTTCGTTGACGGCGTGCGCGCCGTCCCCCACCGCGCCCAGACCGTCGAGGGTGGGCGTGATGCGGCTGGTGAAGCTGCCATCGGAGGCGCCCCCGGCGGTCCCCTCGGAGATAGAAATCCCGAGCTCCCGGGCGGCTTGCTCCGCCTGCTCCCAGAGCACGCGGTTGCCCGGCGTCGCTTCGAGCGGCGGCCGGTCCAGCCCGCCTTTCACCGTGATCTTCGTGCGCGGCGTGACCGGCACCATCGCCCGCACCTCGCGGTCGATCCTCTCGGCGTCTTCCATGGCGAGGACGCGGACGTCCAGCACCGCCTTCGCCTCGGCGGCGATGACGTTGCGTCCGGTCCCCCCTTCGATGACTCCGACGTTGATGCTCACGCCTCTCTCCTTGTCAGCCAGGTCGTACAGTCTGCGGATCACGTGCGCCAGCTCCAGGATCGCGCTCGCCCCTTTTTCCGGGTCCAGCCCGGAGTGGGCGGCTTTCCCTTCGACCCGGATGTCAAATCGCAATGCCCCTTTGCGCCGGGTCTTGAGACGCCCCTCGGGGCCGAGGGCAGGTTCCAGAACGAAGACACGTTGCATACGGCGGGCCAGGCGCAGAATGAGCTGCGTCGAGTCGGCGCTGCCGGTCTCTTCGTCCGAATTGATGAAGAACGCCGGGGTGAGAGGCGGCTCCAGCCCCAGCTCATGCAGCGCCCGCAGTGCAAAAATTCCCTGCACGAGCCCGCCCTTCATGTCGAAGGTACCCGGACCCCGGAGGCTGCCGTCGCGGATCTCGACGGGCATCGTCGCCAGCGTCCCCACCGGCCAGACGGTGTCGCAGTGGCCGATGAGGAGCTGGGCGCCGCGATGGCTTTGACGGACGCTTCGGGCCGGCGCGGCCCACAGCTTGCCGCCGCTGGTCCGGCCGCGCAGGCGGCGCACCGCGAGGCCGGCCCTCTCCAGCTCGGCGGCGAGCCGGGCGAGGACCGGCCCCTGGGAGGCGGCATCGGGAGAGGGCGATTCGAAGAGGGCCAGGTCGCGCAGGAGGTCGACCATCTCCTCCTGGCGGGCACGCAGATGGGTGAGCAGGGTTTCGGCGGGTACCGTCGTCATGCCCCTAATCGTAGCGGATCGCGACCAGCGGATCGGTCCCCGCCGCGCGTTGCGCCGGAATCCAGCAGGCCAGGAAGGCGACGAGGGTGAGGACGGCGACGACGGTCCCGTAGGTCAGCGGATCGTGCGGATCGATCCCCACCAGCACGGCGGCGATCAGCTTGGTCGCCGGCCAGGCGAGGAGCAGGCCGAGCGCGAGGCCGGCGGCGAGCTGCAGCATGCCGCGGCGGAGGATGAGACGGAGGACGGTCCGCCGCCCGGCGCCGAGGGCCATGCGGATGCCGATCTCCTGGGTGCGCTGGCTCACCGTGAAGGAGATGACGCCGTAGATCCCCACCGCGGCGAGGAGCAGTGCGCTCACCCCGAAGATGGCGAACAGCGAGCCGAAGAGCTCAGGGAAGAAGCGGGCCTTGGTGAGCACCTGGTCCATGGACAAGACGAAGTAGAGCGGCAGGTCGCGGTCGAGATCGGTGACGGCGCCGCGCAGGGTCTCGGTGAAGGCGAGTGGAGCGCCCCGGCGGGGACGCACGATGAGGGAGACGCGCAGCGGGCAGTCCTGGGCGAGCGGCACATAGAAACCTTCCGGGCCGGTGTCGTCACCGCCGCCGAGGCTCGCCATCTGGGCGTCGGCCACGACACCGACGACGGTGCGCCAGGGCTTCGGCTTCCCGCCGGGCGCCGCCGCGACACGGAGCTGCCGCCCCAGAGCATCCTGCCCCGGCCACTCCTTCTCGGCGAAGCTGCGGTTGACGATCGCCACCGGCTGGCCGGCGGCGGTGTCCACGGAGGAGAAGTCGCGCCCGGCGATCACCGGGACGCCGAAGGTCTGGAAGTAGCCGGCGGTGACGCCGGCGATGTGCGCCTGCGGCTGGTCCTTCTCCACCGCGTAGCTCTTCCCCGCCGCCGCGTAGCGGGTGACCCCCGAGCCGTTGGCCGGCAGGACGTCGCCTGCGGCGACCATGGCCACATCGGGGCGCTCGCGCAGGCGGCCGAGCAGCTTGTCGAAGAAGGCCACGCGCGAGGCGGCGTCCGGATAGCTGGCCTCGAAGAGCGCGACGCGCGCCGTGAGGAGCCCGTGCGTCTCGATCCCCATGTCCATGGTCTGCATCCGGAGGACGCTGTGGATCATCAGGCCGGAGCCGACGAGGAGCAGGCAGGAGAACGCCACCTCGCCGATGACGACGATGCGGGAGAACAGGCCGAGGCGCAGGCTGGTGCTGCCGCGCCCCTCGTCCTTGAGCACCTCGGTGATGTCGGTGCGCGAGGCCTGGAGCGCCGGCACCAGGCCGGAGACCAGGGCGGCGAGCAGAGTGACGCCGAGCGCGAAGGCGAGCGCGGCGGGGTCGACGGCGATGTGGAACCAGAACGGCGGATCGGTGTCCACGATGGCGGCGTTGAACAGGCGGAGCCCCTCGCGGGCGAGGAGGATGCCGAGGCCGGCGCCGCCGAGGGAGAGGAGGAAGCTCTCGGTGAGGAGCTGGACGATGATCTGGCTGCGCTTCGCCCCGAGGGCGGCGCGGATGGCGATCTCGCGGGTCCGCCGCGAGGCCCGGGCGACCATGAGGCTCGCGACGTTCGTACAGGCGATCAGGAGGACGAAGAGGCAGGCCGCCAGCATGGTGAAGAGAAGCGTGTGGACCTGCGGCTCCATGATGTATTCGTTGAGCGGCTCGACGGTCGCCGCGACGTCCTTGTTGGTCTGCGGGTACGCGGCGGCGAGCGTTCTGGCGGCGCCGGCGATCTCGGCCTGCGCCCGGGCCAGCGTGGCGCCGGGCTTCAGGCGGCCGATGACGTCGTAGGTCTCGCCCTGGCCGCGCTCGGTGCGCAGCGGATCGAGGTGCAAGGTGGTCCACACCTTCTCGCTGTTCGGAAAGCCGAAGCCCTGCGGCATGACGCCGATGATCGTCCCGGGGCTGCCGTTGACCCGCACGGGGCGGCCGAGGATCCGGGGATCGCCGCCGTAGCGCGTCTTCCACACGCCATAGGAGATGAGGACGACGGGCTCGGCGCCGGGCGCATCCTCTCCTGGGAGGAAGCCGCGGCCGAGGATCGGCTTGACCCGGATCTGCTCCAGGGCGTTCGCCGTCATGTGCGCGCCGTCGTAGCGCTCCGGCCGGTCTTCCCCATTTTCCTGCCCGCCGCCGCTCAGATTGAGAGTGCCGGACGTATAGGCGGCGAGCCCTTCGAACGCCGTCTGGCGCTGGCGGTACTCCAGATAGTCGTGGAGGTGGACGCCGAGGCGCTGCTCGCCGCGGGAAGGATCGGCGTTGCCGACGTGGACGATGCGCTCGGACTGCTCGAACGGCAGGCCGCGCAGCAGGATGCCGTAGACGATGCTGAACATCGCCGTCGACAGGCCGATCCCCAGAGCCAGGGCGAGCACCGCCGCGGCGGTATGCCCCGGGTTCCGGATCAACATGCGGAAGCCGAATCGAAGGTCGCGCGCTCCATCCCTTGCAAGGCTCATCGGACGTTCTCCAGCGGTGGTGATGCGAGGGGAAGAGCTCCCCTCCGCTGGGAAATACGACAAGCCGACGAAGAATGTTACAGAGGGCTGCGAGTCACCCGCGGAGGCTATAAAAGAAAGGCTGTTTGTTCACGAAGTCTCCAGCCGCTCTGGGACCCTCACCCCCTGGCCCCATAGGCGCTAACTTTGGCGGTGCCGTGGACTTTCCTCCCCCCTGGGCGGGAGGCGGTTGGGAAAGGGGGGAGGTTAGGAGGGGGGCGCCAATTTCG
>Ga0307506_10000279_pt1 | contig 11021 bp, 11 predicted proteins | sample 25_S_MG_FD_202175 | JGI IMG/M metagenome (GOLD analysis project Ga0307506, IMG submission 202175) | Soil microbial communities from Populus trichocarpa stands in riparian zone in the Pacific Northwest, United States - 25_S | ecosystem: Environmental > Terrestrial > Soil > Riparian zone > Trees... | reverse complement strand
GCTTGTCTCCCTACGTGGAAAGAGCTGGGATGGTGGGGCGGTATACGGCGAGCGCCGGGGCGGCGCCTGTTGGGGCGGGCGGGCAACGCTCGAGCTGCCCGTCTGCCTAGGATGTTGCGGACAGGTGCAACGTATGGCTCTTGAGAGAGTGCCGGGGCTGCGAAGCGGCTGGCACTTCTCCGGCAGCACTTCTCCGGCACTTCTCCGGGAAAGAGCTTGGGCCGGCCGGTCGTTGGATGTCGATCGCCGGGGCGGCGGCGCGCTGGGGCGCGCGCATGGCGCCCGATCTGCCCGTCTGCCGCGGGTGGTGCGTATAGGTGTAACGCCGGGTTCCTGAGAGGGTGTCAAAGCTGCGAATCGCCTGGCACCTCGCTCGGCACCTCGCTCGGCAGCACCTCGCTCGGCACTTCTCCGGCACTTCTCCGGGCAGCACCTATCCGGCGCAGCACCTATCTATCTGGGTGCGAAGAGGACGAACCCTCAGGCAGCGGCACGATACCGCCCAGTCGTGCCAATCGAGACATGGCCGAGCAGTTTTTGGAGTCCCTTGAGATCTCCTGTCTCCTGAAGATACCGAGTGGCGAACGTTTGGCGAAGGTTACGTGCCGAGATCTTTTTTTCGCCGATGCCCGCCACCTTCAGAATCTGGCGCAACCTATATTCGACCGCTCGCGCGGTGAGGCACCCGGTTCGGCTCGGGCGGCCGCCGCGTTGAGGAAGCGGAAGAAACAGCGCTCCTGCACTCTCCCAGTCCCTGCCAGTTTCCTCTAGGTAGGCGGATACAAGGGCCTTGACATCAGGCCGCAAGGGAACGGCGCGACTCTCGCCGCTACCCTTGCGTTGTCGCAGTCCCACCATAAGAAGGTTCTTCTCCGGCAAGAAGTGATCCACGTTAAGACGAACCACCTCGTCGACTCTCAGGCCCGCTCCGAGAAAGAGGCTGATCATGGCGCGATCGCGGGTCGTCGGGGCGTGACCAATTAGAGCGTCTACTACCTCCGCTTCCACTTCTCCGGCCATGGAGCGTCTCTCCTCCGTTGCGGGGATCTGCAGAAGGCGCCGGATCGTCTTGGCAGGCAAGGGGAGTACCCCCTCATCTTTGACTGACACCCAGGCAAGAAAACCACGTACTGCCGCAAGAGCTTGCCTGTGCGAGGCAATGCCCCGGCCGTCATGAAGGAGTCGATCACGGTATTTCTCAAGAGCGGATGAGGCAGGAGCTTCCTCTCCCAGCTCTCGCAAGAATGCCTCCAAGTGCCGCCGGTATGCCGAGAGGGTGTTTGGACTGCCTCCGTGTGTAGTCGCCAGGAACAGCTCCATCAACTCCCGATAGCTGCCTCGGGGCTGCTGGGACACTCTTTCCAAGCTTTGGGTTGAGGTAACATTATGCGAAATGGTCGACTCAGGTCCCTGCGGAAGGCTCTCCCAGAACTCAGAGTCTTTGAAGTACTCCCCTAGTGCAGCCTTCAGGGTCTGGCGGGCCTGGAAGAGTTGGCTCCTAACGGACTGGATGCTAACGTGCAAAATTCCTGCGATTTCCGTATATTTCAAGTCCCTAAAAATTCGCAATTGGACGCACATCTTCATCCGAGGAGGAAGATTGTCGATCGCATTTCTGACCCTATCTGCCGCTTCCTGACCGAGAACCGCATGAAGCGGATCATCGCCGCTGTCTGCGCCAAGAGATTCAGAGTCCTGACCCACAAGGTCGTTGAGGGACACTATTTCCCCGCCGCGTTTCTGCGCCGACTGGTTACGGAGGCGGTTGTGGAGAACGTTCCGGCAAATCTGATATAGCCACGTCGTGATCTGCGCATCTCCACGGAAATTCTCGCGGCCCCTATAGGCATGGAGAAACACTTCTTGTGCGAGATCCTCAGCCTCGTCTCTGAATCCGTGCTTGCTGAAGAAGGCGAAAACCAGCCGATAGTTCACTCGGAAGAACTCCTCAAACTCCTCAAAGCAGCTATCGTGTTGCATCTTGGCGCCCCAACAAAACACCCATCTTTGGTGTCTAAACGGGTTGAGTCTCGCCTCTTCCACTAAGCATGCGGACACATGCTGGGAAGGGTGGACGGCGACGAAGAGCCCACTCGGCGACGCCGAGTGGGGGAGTAGGAAACTAGTGGTACTTCAGAAGTTCCAGAATCTGGAGCAGGGCGCACACAAGCCCAACAACCAGAGCTGAGACTTGAAGTATTTTCCAACAGGTGAGTATAACGGTCTTGGTGATTTTTTTCCAGGACCACTTCGACTCACCACTCACCACACCACACCTCCTTTCAGGTGCGGATAGGCGGTCGTGCAGGTGTGCCCCGGGAAAGAGCGGCCTGCACAGCCGCCGTATTTAAACAACGAATGACTATACTCCTTCTCCTGAACCCGGTCAATACCAGGTTCTTTGTTTTGTCAAGCCCGAGTTGGTGTTCCGTGGCTGCCTTGCCTAAAGCCTCGCTCCGTCTCGGTGCTCCGTAGCTAGCCGGCTGACGACACCTTCACTGGCCTATAGGCGATGGTGGCCCCTCCGCCCTCCCCCGCGGCGGAGTTAGGGAGGCAATGTCTCGCGTGGTGCTCACACCAAGCGAGCGCGTGGCCCTGATCTCATTTCGCGACTCACGCCGAGTCCATTCAGCAGCTCGCCTCTCGCCCAGAAAAGATAGAGCTGAGTTCGTGCTTGAGCGGTGGTCGCCGAGCGCCGGTGCCGCGGCCCTCTTCGGGGGCGGGCGCAAACGCTCGAACTGCCCTCGGCTGGCTGGCTCGAAATCAGGGCAACTTCGGGTGACCGAGGCAGCGGTTTCGGGCGAGGGCGGTTTCGCGGCGGGCGGCTTCTTGGAAGAGAAGGAGGGCGGCGAGAGACTTCTTGGAGATGTCTTGAGTTCGGAAGACGATCACCATCTCGTCGGCCAGAGCCTCGACTTCGGCGGGCCCTCCCCTCCTCCAGGTCGAGGATGACTGGTGTAACCCCAGCTCCTGAGAGAGTGCCATGGCTGCGAAGAGCCTGGCACCTCACCTGGCGAAGAGGCTGGGGGCGGCCGTAGTGCGGTCTGCGGGTGAGCGGCCGGCTTCCCGCTGGGGCAGGGCTTTCGCGAGGGGCGGGAAAACGGTGAGGAAGGTCAGGGCGAGGGCGGGGGCGAGGAGACGCTTGGAGAGTTGGGGCATTGTGACCTCTTGATTCCAGATCGGCTCCGGCCACCACGGCCGAAGGGGGCGAGGCTCTAAGTCTAAGAGGAAGTGTGCGGCGGGGCGAGGTGGGGGCGGCGGAGAAAGTGGCGCGGAAGATTGGGCTTCGCCTGGTTCAGGCTGCTTTCTCCCTACCTGCAAAGAGCTGGGCGGTCCGGGCGGAGGATGTCGATCGCCGGGACGGCGGCGCGCTGGGGCGTTGGCGCGGCGCTGGATCTGCCCGTCTGCCAAGAGGGTGGTGCGGAAAGGTGTAACGCTGGGCTCGTGAGATGGTGCTTTGGCTGCGAATCGCCTAGCACTTCACCGGCCCGTCTGTCGCGGACGATGCGTATAGGTGTAACGCCGGGTTCCTGAGAGGGTGCCGTGGCCGCGAAGCGGCTGGCACTTCTCCCGCTCTCGGTGTCACGTTTTAGGCAACACGACGCACCCGTCTTTTTGAAGTGGGCCCACATGGGAAAAAAGAGAGAAGGCGACCGGAAACCAGCTCCCCTCTAAAATTCAAGTGTGGGGATGAAGAGACGAACTGCTGACAACAAACCAGCCAAGATCTTGATGCCAACAAGTTGGGTATTCTTCGGTAAATAACAGATTCTACAAGGCTTATCTCGGTGACTCTTCAGATCGCCTGGCTGAGAGTTTAGGGGCTTGCATTCGGTGACGAGTTTGTGGTAGCGTTATCGCCGTAGACTGAAAAAGAGCCATTCCCCTAGGCGTAACCAAATTCAAGGCCACAATTAGGGTAGTTGTGCGGTGCTGTGTACTGCGCGAATAGGACCGGTGCTTTAGGCGGCAACGCCAGGCAGCAAGGATTCGCATTCCCTATTGCCAACGCTAACGAGTTTGTGGTAGCGTTATGGACTCATACCGAAAAAGAGCCATTTCCCCCTAGGCATGTAGGCGTACCCTTATCAAGGCCACAGTTAGGAGTTGCGCGGTGCTGTGTACTGCGCGAATAGGACCGGTGCTTTAGGCGACAACGCTAGGCAGCAAGGATTCGCATTCCCTAATGGCGCCTACGCAGGGATTACTCTTAGCATTTTTCTTTGACTAGCCTTTGATTGCGGGGATGTTCGGAAATCACCGGGCATCCTAATTGCGAGCAAACGGAGGTAAGCAAAATGCCCGAGAAGGACAGGCCGCCGAACAAGAAAACCGGGTTGGAAATCGCAGTGTTAGCCCTAGCTTTCCTACGAGACTTGGTCCGCCTCATTTGGGAGCTCAGGGGTCACTTCTGATCGCCAGACCCGGTTTGTGATCCGGTCAAGGGAGGAGTTGGCAGCTCCTCCCCCTTTTTTAGCCTAGGGGATGCACAGTCAACTGCGCTTCCGATAAACCTAGACCGGCTCATTAGCATCCTACCACACGAGACAGGCTCTCTTCTGAAATATACGCCTGTCTGAAGTACGGGGGTGGCTGGCCGAGAGGGCGGGCCTCTAGGAGGAAGGGGGCGGTGGGTGGATGGACGCGGGCGCAGGGCGGCGGGTGTCTGTCGACTCCAGATGGATCGGGCTGCCGTTCTCCCTACCGGGAAAGAGCCTGGAATGGCCGGGCGGTTGACGCCTATCGCCGGGGGCGGCAGTGTGGCCGGGGGCGTGCGCCCTGCACTTCACCGGCAGCGAAGCGCCGGGCACTTCACCCGGGGCACTTCTCCGGCAGAACTCCTCCGGGGCACTTCTCCGCAGGTGCACACACCCCCGGCAGCACTTCTCGGGGCACAGCCCTTGAGAGGGTGCCGGGGCTTGCGAACGCCTGGCACCCTCTCTCGGAGCCTAGAGGTCTCAGTGCCGCCCGTGCCAGAAATCTATGAGAATTTTTGCCAAAGCCAGAAGCGATCCGGCCAGTCTGGTTATGAAGAGGAATTTCTCGCGCCGGTCTGCTTTCTTTTTTGGGCCCACCTTGCGAGACATGAAAGTCCCTCCTGGGCGGCCCGGACCAGCGGCCTCCATCGCCGCCAGATTCCGCCCTAACAAAATCAGGCATGGTTTAGGCTCAGGAAGTCGGTGCGGCGTACGGTGCCCGATCTACCCGTCCGCCGAGGGCGATGTGTATGATGCGTATAAGAATAACGCCGGACTCCTGCACTTCCCCCAAGGCACTTCACCAGAGGCATCTATCCGGGTACTAAGATAAAGTGGGGAGTCGATTCGGCTTATGATTCCCCAGGGGATGAGAGAAATTTAAGGCCTAAGATGGTGGTGAGCTGTCCAGAGTCCGGCCAAGATTCTTAGAACAGCGAGCATTGCTTGAAGTAGCTCCTCCCCCACTTTCCTTCTTTTTTGTCGCGGTTTTGCCTTTTTCATAATTGAGCTCTCCTCGAAGTGTGTGTTGCTACCTGTGCTCGTATATAGAGTGCGCTCATTCGGGTTGGTCGTGACATATTGAACACTAAAAATAAATGTAAATGCTACTGACCGACGGTGACGCAGGAGAACCGGGGCAGTCAGGAAAAATTTCTACTTCTGCATAACAAATTTTAATTTTGAAGCGATTATCTAGCAATAAGTGATCCGAAAATATAGCGGAAAGGGATTACGAACCGCTTTCCGCTCAGCTGTTGTGTGTATTGCAATGACGGAGGCGGGCCTCTCCCCTCGATACCCGCGACGAGAGGCGGGCGAGCTGGGGATGGACGTCGACCGCCCGGAATCCGGCGAAAGAAATTACAGTGCCCGATCTGACCTCGGGCGGGGGTGTCAGTGGACTATCGGGCGCAGCACGTGCTCCCACTCGATTGGGATAAAGGTTTCTTCCTTCTTCCGGAGCAGCCAGTAGCCGGTCAAGCCGTCTCCTCGGTGGTACCTGGGGACTTCGAACACCTCACCGTGGAACTCTACGCGATCTCCTGGGAGGTAGGGAGGGGGCACTAGCTGCATGCGGGCATCGAAGGCGGCCAGGTCGACTTCGGTGAGGCGGAGGAGCTCGGCGATTGCCTCGGCGAGTGAGGGTGGCTGCATAGGGGAGATGGTAGCCGCTTCCAGGGGAACAGAGGTGCCCTACCAAGGCGCGAGCTCCAAGAGAACTGCATGAGTAGCAGAGGTGCGGTATCATCTTGTCTTATGGTGGCTGTGGTCTCTCCTATTCCCTTGGGTCCATACATGGTGGTGCCGAAGCCGCGAATCGCCTGGCACTTCACCGGAGGCAGCGCGAATCGGCTGGCACTTCTCCGGCAGGACCGGCTGGCAAGGCTCTATGCGTTGAAGGAGCAGCTCAACAAAGAGGACGCGGCAGGTGGGTCACTTTTGCAGAGCAGAGGTGGGTCAATTCTGGCGAGCGCTGAAAGGCACTTCCCCGGGGGTGCACTTCTCCAGGGTGGGGCGTGCGCACGGTGCCCGATCTGCCCGTCTGCCGATGACGATGCGTATAGGTGTAACGCCTGGCTCCTGAGAGGGTGCAAAAGCTACGAAACACCTGATGCCACTTCTCCTGGGCAGCACATCTCTCCACCACCGCACCTCTCCACCACCTCCAGCACGTTCACACCTCGGAAGGCGATGAATTGACGTGCTTTCTCAACTCGGCTAAGCTTGTAGAGATCGACCGATTACTACGGACATACTTCTTGTTGGGATATTTTGTCGCCAAGCCGGATGGGAAAGAGGGCGCGTTGTTAAGGTCTGAGTCTCATCCAAATAGAGATCGGGGGAGATCCACGTGCCAATAGAGCAACTGCCACTCTTTAATCTTAGCCCCAGAGATGAAGGCCATTCAAAGGTCTCTTCTTCCAGCGGGGGTATTCGTAGCCTTGCCTTAGAGAGGTTCAAAGCCTTCAAGAAATTTTCAATTGATTTTGACGACACCACCCTGTTGGTGGGGGCGAATAGCTCGGGAAAGACGACTATCCTCCAGGCCATTCGCCTCTTTTTCTGGTGCATCAGTGTATGCGGGAGAAAGGAGGGCGGTACAGTTTTCTTTAAAAAATCAGTGATGCCGTTTACGGAGTTCAGGCTGATCCCTGCGCATGATCTCCGAGAATTGGTATACCAAGGCATTACGCCGAACAAGAAGTCGATCGGCATTGTTTTAACCGGAGAGCTTGGAAATGGTCTCGTGCTATCGTTCAGAATATATTCGGCCTATTCCATCCTCATGGCCGTAGATCCGGAACGACCCACACCCAGCAGCCTTGAAATTTCCAAGTTCGATGCGTTTGCGCGTGTGCCACTTTATATTCCTGGTTTTTTTGGGGTAGTTACAAAGGAGTTGCTGGCAGTGAATGCTCGGCTTGAAGAACTACTGAGCAGTGGACACCACAACGAAGTTCTTCGCAACATGCTGCTGCGCCTAAAAGGTAATGATAAAGGAATTTCTCGCCTGCGCGAGCTTGTTCACACCGAATTCAAAGTAACTGCGTTGGATATTCCGTTTTCAGAGAAGGAAACCGAGTTTCTTCGAGCAGCCTATGCGGAGCCGAATACGCGTATTCCGTTAGACTTTGTTAGCGCCGGATCCGGGTTCTTGCAGGTTCTTCAAATCCTTGTGCATACCCTGCAGAACCCCTCGCCTCTTCTTCTTCTTGATGAACCGGACGCCCATATGCATGGTGGCCTACAGAGGTCATTCCTCTCTCTCTTGAGCAAATTTGCGGCGGAGGAAGACCTTCAGGTGATTATGGCCTCGCACTCCGAAACCTTCCTTCGCGAGACAATGCTGGAGAATATCAGGGTGGTTGACAGCCAGCAAGCGAAGGCTGCGAAGTATCCCAATGCCGCCTTGCTTCAGGATAAGCTCTCGGCTGCAGGTATTTGGCCGGATCACGTGGAACTCGCCGAGATTCTCCGAACCCGACGCGTTCTCTTGGTTGAAGGGCACGAGGACGAAGTGCATCTCGATATTCTTGGCAGAAAGGTTATTCCGGACTGGGATACACGCAGGAAACTGGTGCAGGCTGTAACTACAGATGGTTCCAGCGATAGCACAATCTCGCGACTTGAGTACGTCCAAGGTATTCTTGGCAGTATAATGAACAGCGGAGTAAAGATTGCACATGTACGGGACAGAGATCTTCTAAGCGATGAGGGCCTAGAATATATAACAAATGCAGCTGCAAAAAAAGGTCTCCTACTGTTTGTCTCGGAACGAAGCGTTTCTCGTTGAGCCGAGAATAATGCAGGGAGCTGTCGAAGCCTGCGGCGGATTGAAAATTCCGACTCATCTAAGTATTGATGACGGGCTAGCTCGACTGACCAGAGAAGTTATACTTGACTGGTGCCGAGAGCAACTGGATGAGATGCCGGATAAAATAAGAACGTATAATCTTCCGTGGATACGAAAAGCATTTCCTGAAGATTTTCACGAGGCTGTCCGCCGCCTTGATTCCTTTATTCGAACCGAATGGGTGAATCTCGTCGAGAAGGAGGAGATACCCTGGAAGCGTATTGATGGCAAAGTGATTCTTGCCCGTTATCGCACCCGTCTTCAGGAGCATGGAGTTCATCTGAAAGAGGCGTCCTTGCATTCCTGTATGACCATTGAGGAATATGGGAGTTCGATGCGAAGTGTCGTAGATTTAGTCGCGCAATGGACATCGTGATCTTGAATCGCGGGTGGAGGAGGCTTCACGAAGTTCGGGCTTAGGAGCGCGCCCAGACCTCCGCAGGGCGCCATTCGGATAATCAGTGTCTAAGGAGTAAAGTCTATGAGACGTCAACCCTTCTACTCTGCCATTCTCATTGCCTTATCCCTATTGGTAACGGCCTGTTCCAGGCCCCCATCCGACGATACGATCAAATCTGCCATTGCCGAGCTTCTTAAGGAGGAAGTCCCTCCCTCCTGGGTTAACAGCTCCCGTGGCGGAAAAAACGCGCAGATTGAGGTCTTTGACATCCAAGAGATAGGAAAGTTCAACAGCAATGCTCGATACTGGCCCGTCAGGGCGCGGGTCAAGGGAAGCAGTCAGCTCAGATGGTATGATACTTATACCGTTTTCGACAAAGTGGGTGAATTCCAGCTCTATCAGGACGACTATGAAAACTGGAAGGCAAGGATGAATATGAGTCAATAAGCTCATTATCGGCCTGCCAAGCCTGGCATTATACACCCGGTGAGCTGTGGCGACGCGGGATCGGCAGCGCGGCTCGAGGTGCGAATCAACTTCATTTCGGAGAGGGAGGATGCCCCCCTCTATCGCGGAGTGAATTATTGAGCAGAGGGGGAAGTGCGGGAAAAGGCAGCGGGAAGAGTCGATCCTTAGGAGGTATTGCGTGACGAGCCCTTAGGGCCTCCTGCAGACGAGATACGCCTCCACCCAGGCGGGGGTGCCTCCTGTCGGTTGTTCAGTGGTGAGGAGCTGGATGAGCTGGCCAGGGTGCAGCTCGGCGAGTTCGTGGGCGCTGCCTTGCTGGATGAGGTCAGCGGCGTCGAACGCCCAAGCTGAGCGGTGGTCGTCGAGGGTGAAGGACGGATAGATAGTTGCACCGTCGAGGAGCAGATCGAGCTGAGTCTGGCCGGCGGTGCCGCCTCCGTTGCCGGAAAGTCGATAGATGACCTCCTCCAGGACCAGGCCGTCATGGGCCACCAGCGCCTCGGCAATCACACCTGGCGTAGCGGGTATGTCACCGCGGAGATGGAGAACGACAGTGTCGGTGGCGAAGACACGGCGATCGAGAAGCTCGGTGACGCCGTCGGTGTCGGTTGTTGCGGTCCACAGAGGGCCGAAGGCGGTGGTCTCGGGGGGTGGATCGGAGAGGGCGGTGAGCTCCCAGGTTCCAGAGGCTCGCTGCCAGAGGCAGGTCATGGCGTTTGGTGGGAGGAGGAGGTCGGTGGGCGCTGAATGGTAGCGGAGGGTGCCGCTAGCGATAGTGCGGCCGGGATGGACTCGGAGGTGCAGGCCGGTGCCGGGCTCGGCCCAGTAGCGGTCGAAGAGGCGGAGGTCTTCGATGTCGGTGGGGTCGATCTCGGAAGCGGTGGCTTGGTGGCGGACGGTGACGAGGACGATCGGGGACTCCCAGGGCGGCGGCGCAGGTCGCGATGGGACATTGCCGCGCGGACCTTTTGTGACCGTGAAGCCGTTGGCGCCGGCGGTGAGAAGGGCTTGGTAGAGCTGGCCGGGTTCGAGGGGGACGCCGGCGGCGTCCTGCTGGTCGAGGGTGATGTCCATGCCGACGTGGCCGCGAAGGCGGCCGCGGTGGATCACGTGGCCGGCGGCGATGTGAACGCGGTCGGCGGCGGGCGTGGCGGCGGTGACTTGGAAGCCTCGGAGGAGGGCGCTGTGGCCGTAGTCTCCGAGGCCGGTGAGGATGCCTTGGCGGGCTCCGGGGCCGACGGGGTGCGAGTTTTCGGCGGCGATGATGCCGAGGGTGAATCTCCAGGCGAGGCTGGCGGCGGTGGCTGGGGAGCGGAAGCGGATCTCCCCGGTGCGGATGGCTCCAGACGGAAGGGTGGAGATGTGGAGGCCCCTTGTGGCGCCGATGGGCGTCCAGTCGATCGGCTCGGGGCCGGTGAGGCGGGCTCTGGTCCAGAGCTCGTCGAGGGGCGGGAGGCCGGCGGAGACGACCAAGCCGGTGGTGGGATGCTCGGCTTGGATGACGAGGAGGAGATCGGTTTGGTCCGGGCCGGTGTTCTGGATCACAAACGGGATGGGGTCGCTGTCCTGGCCGGCTTCAAAGTGGGTGATGGTGACGGAGTTGAGGGGCGTCAGGTCGGGCTTGAGGAGTTGGATCATAGGTCACGAAACTCCGGGAGCTGGTTGGCGTCGTTGGCGCAGACGCCGGTGGGGGTGAAGGACATGGGGATGGGCAGATCCTCGCCCACGTCGGCGAGGTGGAGGAAGGGCTGATCGCCGGCCAGGGTGGGGGCGAAGCGGAAGAGGGCGTGGGTGGGCGGGTGCTCGAACCAGTTGGGCT
>Ga0307506_10000278_pt1 | contig 11038 bp, 9 predicted proteins | sample 25_S_MG_FD_202175 | JGI IMG/M metagenome (GOLD analysis project Ga0307506, IMG submission 202175) | Soil microbial communities from Populus trichocarpa stands in riparian zone in the Pacific Northwest, United States - 25_S | ecosystem: Environmental > Terrestrial > Soil > Riparian zone > Trees... | reverse complement strand
TCTCCCGTGCGTCCCCCTCCCGCCCACCCCGAACGGGAGAGGGGGAACGCCTGCGGAGCCTCTTCTCGAGACTTTCTGGTTCTTGCTTTTGGGTGGTGGCGCCCCTCTCTCGCTCGGGGCGGGTGGGAGGGAGGAACGCGCGGGGGAGGGGACGGGGGAGGGGGCTGGGCGGCGGAAATTGCGGCTCAGGCGGGGCGCGCGTAGACCGGAGCGAGAAAGACGATCTCGACATCGGGTCCGACCACCGGGATGCGCAGGGCGATCTGCCAGTAGATCGCGTCCTCCCGGCCGAGATCCGCCCCGTCCGGCCGCAGCGACGACCGGGACGGGGCATACAGGCGTTGGGGCTCGCGGGACTCCTGGACCGGCTCCACCGGAAGATTAGTTCCCGGCGGTCCCGGCCGTCCGGCCGGCGCCGGCCTTCGCGGCGGCGGTGGTGCGCGTGACCTGCGAGCCGCGGGTCTCTCCCTTGTTGTTGAAGGAGGCCACCAGGTAGATGTACTTGGTGCTCGGCGCCAGATTCGGATCGGTGTACGTCTTGGCGTTCACGGGCAGCGTGGTGAGCAGGGTCAGCGCGCCGGTGCCGACGGCGCGGTAGACGCGGAAGCCCTTCTCGTTGCTCGACTGGTCTTTCCAGTCGAGGCGGATCGAGCGGCCGATCACCGTCGCCTTCAGATTGGTGGGCGGCGCCGGACCATGGCCCGGCGGCGGCGTGGTCGTGCCGGCGCCGTAGAGGACCTGAATGCCCTCGAGATCGTCGCTGCCCAGGTGGGCGCCGCGGCCGTCGTTGTGGATGAAGGCGCGCATCAGCGCGTCGTTCTTCGCCCGGTTGGCGCAGCCGCCGCTCGGACCATCGCCGCAGGAGTGGCCGAGGCCCAGGGTATGCCCGAGTTCGTGGGCGAACAGCTCCTCGGCCGCCTTGCCCGGGCTGGCGGCCCGTTCGAAGAAGCAGCCCAGCCCGGCGTTGGTGGCGATGTCGGCGCCGCCGATGTGGATGAACGTCTCGCCGTTGAACGTGCCGCGGTCGCTGGCGTCCAGCCACGGTCCGCCCTTCGCCAGGACGCCGCCCGTGTCACAGGAGAACTGCTCCGGGAAGGCCTGATCGAAGACGATCGCGTTGAGGCCGTCGAAGCCGCTGAGGCCCGTGGTGTCCTGGGTCTCCCCGGCGTAGCTGTACCGGATGGTGGATTCCGTGGGAGCGCGGTCCCAGGCGTTGAGCGCCGCCTTGAATTCGTTGAAGCCGCCGCCGGGAACCGAAGGCTGGCCCGAGCTGAGGGCGCGCCACGGAATGCTCTGCCGCGTGTCGAACTCGAACCAGCGCATCTTGAGGCCGTTGCTGATGAAGAAGGTGTAGGGCGCCGTCAGGCTCCGGATCGGCTGGCGGGTGGTGAAGTAGTCCGCCTTCCGCTCGACGCCCAGGGCGCGGTCGGTGAGCCACTCCCTGAATTTCGCGAGATCGCGGGAGCCCCGCTCGTCCGCGCGGTCCGCCGCGACCGCTCCCGGCAGGCTGACCTCCTGGGCTTCCGACAGGTTGCGCACGGCGAGCCAGCCCCCCTGGGCGTCCTTGACCTCGTGGAAGGCGCCGAGCATCAGATGGAGGATGCGGAACGAGCCGTCCCGGTTGGGAGCGAGGAAGAGCAGAGCGCGCTCGCCGGCCGCGAATTCCGGCGCGCCCCAGATCTTGAGCCCCATGCCGCCCGGGCGCATGCCGCCGGGAACGCGGACGATCAGGCTGCTGCCCGGCAGGTTGCCCTGGAGCACCCGTTCGACGGAGACCAGATAGTCGGTCGCCGGCGCGCCTTTCGCGGGCGAGACGTCGGCCGACTCGACGCTCACCTCGGCGATGGCCGAGGCCTGGGCGGCCAGATTGGCGTCGCTGACCATCATGTACGTCGTGGCCCCCGCGCGCAGGGACAGCAACAGCAGCGCGGCGGAGAGGGAGAGCACGGTCTGGCGGAGGCTGGGCATGGCGCACCTCATCGGTTCATGGATCACCTCTCAGTATACCTCGATTCAAGCGACCTCCATTCAGCCGACCTCAGCCGACCCAGCGCGGGCAGCGCAGCGGGGTGGCCGCGCCGGGGAGCCGGACCTCGACGGAGCGGAGCTTGTCGCCGGCCGGCTCCGGCGCCTGGTACCAGACCCGCCAGCGCCTGGCCAGCCCGTCGATGGCCGGGCGGAGCTGCTCCTCGACGCCGAGCACCGTCCCGGCGGTCGGCTGGACGAGGGCCATCAGCGGCGCGGATTCCGGCGCGGTGAAGACGTCGGCGACGCTGGTGTGGCGCAGCGGGCCGCCACCGGAGCCGCGCATCGGGATGACCGGGGGAGCGGAGTTGGTGTGCTCGCTGCCGCCGCCCTGCACGCGGATCCTGTCCATGTCGTTCTGCGCCCGCTCCTCCCGGCTCGGCGCCGTGGCGCGGAAGGGCATCGCGAAGGTGATCCAGCCGCCGGCGGCGAGGAGGCGGGAGGTGGCGCGGAGGGCGGCCGTGGCGGTCCCCGGCGGCGCCGGGTCGCCGGTGTCCTCCGCCGAGATCAGGTCCGCCTCGCCGGGCGGCGGCACGAAGCCGTCGACCACCAGGAACAGGGCGCGGGCGCCGCTGCCGGCGCTGTGACCCGGCGGCCCGGCGAGGAAGGCGGTCAGGCGATCGAGCTGGCGCCGCAAGGTGGGCGCCGTGGTCGTGGCCGTGGCCGCCGCCTGCTGCTTGCTCGGCCGGGAGGGCGGAGGGAGGCTCTTGCGGGCCTGCTCGGCGATCGCGCCGAGAGCATCGGACAGCCCCGCGGCGTCGACCGTCGCGGCCAGCTCCACCCGCGGCTCGGGATCCGCCACCGCGACCTCCACCGTGCCCAGGCCGGTCAGCCGCCCCGCCTGGCGGGCGAGCGCGAGAGCGGCTCCCCGGGCCGTCTCCGGGCCGGCGAGGGCGCGATCGAAATAGAGCACGACGTTCCAGGGATGAGACCCCTTCTCCGGGCGCAACGGCTCGGCCTTGAGCACCTGCCGCGGAGCGCCGCCCTCGAAGACGAGCAGATCCTCCGGCTTGAACAGGCCGTTCTCGGGCGGCTCGATCACCAGCCCGACCTCGCGGACCTGGATCTCGCCCTTGAACGCCGGGGCCGTGTCTTGGGGCTGGGCCGGCGTCTGCGCGGAGATGCTCGCAACGAAGAGAAGGAGGAGAAGGGAGAAGGGAGAAAGGCGGGACAGAGACGGACTCATGGCTGGGGCCTCCAGGATGCAACCCGCAGGCGCGGGACGGTGTCCGTCCCGCGCCCGGGCGGTGTCTCCATGGTACCGGCTTTATCAGCCGTCAGCCCTCCGGATTCAGTCGCAGGGCTTGCAGGCCGAAGGCGTCACGGAAGGGCAGACGCTGCCGTCCGACCACCCGCCGCTCCCACCCGCCGGGAGCTGCAGCTCCGGATGCGTGAGCTGGACCAGCGTTTCCCGGGACAACGACAATTTCTTGAGCTCTTTCTTCCTCATGTCAATCCCTCCTTCTCATCCATCGTTTTTACATTCCAAATAGCCGGATTGCCGGCTTTGGTCGACAAGTACACCATGTACGGACGCACAGCCCGTTTTGTTGCAGCAGGGATGCGGCGAGCGCGATACTGGAAGCCGCCGCCTCCGCCCATTGGAGATTTATAGTCCCAGGGAATGCCCGCCGGTGAGCAACATCATTGCACTGCGGAACACGGCTCGTCAAGCGGCCGATTGCGATAGGATCTCACCGCTGATCGATGAGGAGCGGAGAACCTATGGCCGAGAGCCTTGCTGCGGACCAGCTTCCTGCCTACGAGAAACTGGGCGTCTTCTACCTCGGGCGCCCCTACGACCTGGCGCGGAGCGAGACGGCTCCGGCGCCCCTCCTGTACGACTCGCGCGACCTGGTGACCCACGCGGTCTGCGTCGGCATGACGGGCAGCGGCAAGACCGGCCTGCTCATCGCGCTGCTCGAAGAGGCGGCGATCGACAAGGTGCCCGCCCTGGTCATCGATCCCAAAGGTGACCTGGCCAACATCCTCCTCACCTTCCCCGATCTCAAGCCGGAAGACTTCGCGCCCTGGGTCGACCCCGACGCCGCGGCGCGCCAGAACCTGACGCCGGACCAACTCGCGGCCAAAGAGGCGGAGACCTGGCGCAACGGCCTCGCCAAATGGGACCAGACGCCGGACCGCATTGCGCGGCTCCGCGAGGCCGCCGATTTCGCCATCTACACCCCCGGCAGCACGGCGGGCCTGCCGATCTCCATCCTCTCCTCCTTCGCCGCGCCGCCGCCGGAGATGGTGGAGGACGGCGACCTGATGCGCGACCGCGTGCAGACCCTGGTGTCGAGCCTGCTGGCCCTCCTCGACATCGACGCGGACCCGATGCGTGGCCGCGAGCACATCCTTCTCTCCACCATCTTCGACACCGCCTGGCGGGCGGGGCAGAATCTGGACCTCGCCGCGCTGATCGGCCAGATCCAGAAGCCGCCGGTCGACCGCATCGGCGTCCTGGACCTCGAATCGTTCTATCCCGCCAAGGAGCGCTTCGCGCTCGCCATGGCGTGCAACAGCCTGCTCGGCTCGCCGGGCTTCGCGGCCTGGCTGACCGGCGAGCCGCTGGACGTCGACCGCCTGCTCTACACGCCGGCCGGCAAGCCGCGCGTCGCGGTGCTCTCCATCGCCCACCTCGCGGACAAGGAGCGGATGTTCTTCGTCGCCCTGCTGCTCAACCAGACCATCGGCTGGATGCGCGCCAAGCCGGGCACCACCAGCCTGCGCGCCATCCTCTGCATGGACGAGGTCTTCGGCTACATGCCGCCGGTGGCCGAGCCGCCCTCGAAGCGGCCGATGCTGACCCTGCTCAAGCAGGCGCGCGCCTACGGCCTCGGGCTCGTCCTCGCCACCCAGAACCCGGTCGACCTCGACTACAAAGGCTTGAGCAACGTCGGCACCTGGCTCCTCGGCCGCCTGCAGACCGACCGCGACAAGCAGCGCCTGCTCGACGGCCTCGAAGGCGCCGCGGCCGGCGGCGGCAAGTTCGACCGCGCGGGCATGGAGCAGACGCTCGCCGGCCTGGGCAATCGGGTCTTCCTGCTCCACAACGTCCACGAGGACGCGCCGGTCGTCTTCCAGAGCCGCTGGGCGATGTCCTATCTGCGCGGCCCGCTGACCCGGCCGGAGATCAAGCGCCTGATGGACCCGCGCAAAGCGGTGGTCACGACGGGGGCAGCCGCGGGAAAATCCGCGGCGCCCGGCGCGCCGGCCGCTGTGCCGCAGTCGGCCGTTCCAGGCGCCGCGGACGGGCTCTCGAAGTCGCCCCCGATCCTGCCGCCCGAGCTGACCCAGCGCTACCTGCCCCTGCGCGGGCGTCCGGACGGCGTCGTCTACCGCCCCGCCCTGCTCGGCGCCGCCACCATCCACTTCGTCGACGACAAGAAAGGGATCGACCACGCCGAGGACGTCGCCCTGCTCGTCCCCCTGCGCGAGGGCGAGGCGCCGGACTGGTACGCGGCGGAGACCGTGGCGCTGGGCAGAGACGAGCTCGAAGCCGAGCCGGCGGCGGGCGCCGCTTTCGCCGAGCTGCCCGACGAAGCCGTGCGGGCGAAGAGCTACGACGCCTGGCGCAAGCAGCTCGAAGAGGCGCTCTTCCGCACCCGCTCCTGCGACCTGCTGCGCAGCCCGTCGCTCGGCGCCCTCTCCAACCCCGGCGAGGCCGAGCGCGACTTCCGCATCCGCCTCGGCGATCAGGCCCGCCAGGAGCGCGACGAGCAGGTGGACGCCCTGCGCAAGAAATACGCTCCCAAGGCGCAGCAGCTCCAGGAGCGCCTCCGCCGGGCCGAGCAGAACAAGGAGAAACAGGCGGCGCAGGCGAGCCAGCAGACCTGGTCGACCATGCTCTCCGCCGGCTCGGCGGTGCTCGGCGCGCTCTTCGGCCGCAAGACCTTCAGCGCCGGCAACCTCAGCAAGGCGAGCACGGCCATGAAAGGCGTCGGGCGCACCTTCCAGGAGCGCCAGGACGTCTCGCAGGCCGCGGAGACCATCGAGTCGGTCCAGAAGCAGCTTACGGATTTGAATGCCGAGCTGGAGGCCGAGATCGCCGCTCTCCAGGAGCGCTTCGATCCGCTGAAGGAGCCGCTGGAAACGCTGGCGCTGAAGCCGAAGAAGAAGGACGTGGAGACCCGCCTCCTGACCCTCGCGTGGATGCCGGAGCGGGGCGGCGCGGCCGCCTGGAGATAGACGGAAGTAGACTATCCTTGGACTGGAAAGGAGCCGGCGATGGACAGCATCCTCAGCATCCTGATCGGCCTCGGCCTGAGCGCCGCGTGCGGGTTCCGGGTCTTCGTCCCGCTCCTCGTCATGAGCCTGGCATCGCGCGCCGACGTCGGCCATCTGTCGCTGGGGTCCGGCTTCGCCTGGATCGGATCGACCCCGGCGCTGATCGCCTTCTCCGTGGCGACGGTGCTGGAGATCGCCGGCTATTACATCCCCTGGGTGGACAACCTGCTCGACGCGGTGGCGACGCCGACGGCGATCGTCGCCGGCATCCTGGTGACCGCCTCGGCGGTGGGGGACATGAGCCCGTTCCTGCGCTGGTCGCTGGCGATCCTGGCCGGCGGCGGCACGGCGGCGGCCTTCCAGGGGATCACCGCGACGGCGCGGTCGGTCTCCTCGCTGACCACCGGGGGGCTGGGCAATCCGGTCGTCGCCACCGTCGAGGCCGGCGGCTCGGCGATCCTCTCCGTGCTCGCCATCACACTGCCGGTCCTGGCGGTGCTGATCGTCTTCGGTCTGCTGTTCTTCGGCATCCGGCGGCTGCTCGGGCGGCGCGCCGGCCGGCCGGGGCGGCCGGCGCGGGCGGCCTGACGGGAACGGGCTCATGGCCCATCCGATGCAACGCTCCGCGCTCCGGCTCCTCTACGGTGCCGTTTTAGTCGCCGCGGCGGCCTGCGGCTCGCTCCAGGCCGGCGCGCCGGGGGACACCGCGCGCCTGCTGCGCTCCCGCGGCATCGATCCCGACACGCTCGTCATCCCGCACGCGCTCACCGAGGAGATGCGGACCTGGGTCCACGCGCAGGTGCCGGCCGAGACCCCCTCGGATCAGCGCCTCGGCCGCCTGCTCTCCAGCCTGGTCGATCCGTCCGGCCTGAAGCTCGAATACGAGGGGCGCCACACCTCCACGGCGGTGGAGGCTTTCCAGAGCCACCGCGCCAACTGCCTGGCCTTCACCAGCCTCTTCGTCGGCCTGGCGCGCGAGATCGGCGTGCCCGTCGTCTACCTGGACGTGGACGACATCGAGAAGTTCGAGAAAGAGGGCGATCTCGTGGTGGTCTCGGGGCACGTCAGCGCCGGCTACAACACCGGCAGCGAGATGAAGATCCTCGATTTCTCGGCCGCACCCGCCGCGCGCTACCGCAAAGTGCGGCCCATCTCGGACCTGACCGCCACCGCCCTCTTCTACTCGAACCGCGGCGCCGAGGCGTTGCGCGGCGGCCACAACGAAGAGGCCATGGACTGGCTGCGCAAGGCGGTCGCCATCGATCCCGACCTCGGCCGCGCCTGGATCAACTACGGCGTCGGCCTGCGCCGCGCGGGGGACGAGGCGGGGGCCGAAAAGGCCTATCGCACGGCCCTGGAGGTCGAGCCCACGGCGGTCTCGGCCTACCAGAACCTGGCGGGCCTGCTGCGCAACCACGGCCAGGACCAGGAGGCGGCGGATCTCCTCGCGCTCTCCGACCGGATCGGCACGCGCAATCCGTTCATCTACCTGGCGCTGGGCGACCTGAGCCTGGCCCACGGCCGCCTGGAGGAGGCGCGGCGCTTCTACCGCAAGTCGATCCGCCTCTACCGCGGCAGCGCCGAGCCCTATGCCGCCATGGGGCTCCTCTCCCTCGCGTCCGGCGACGCCGGCGACGCCCGGAAGTGGCTGCGCAAGGCGGTGGCCATCGACCAGGAGAACCAGCGGGTGCGCCAGCTCGCCGGCCGCCTGGAACGGACGAAAGCCCAGGGATGAAGACTCAGGGATGAAGACTCCGGGATGAAGAGCGGCCTTTGAGTCTCTGGCATATCTGGGCGGACACCGGAGGCACGTTCACCGACTGCCTGGCGGTCGATCCCGCCGGCCGCCTCCACCGCGCCAAGGTGCTGTCCACCAGCGCCCTGCGGGCGCGCGTGGCGGAGCGCTGCGGGCCGGCGGTTTTCTGTCTCACGGCGGGTTGGACCGCCGGCTGGAACCTGCCGGCCGGCTTCTTCCGCGGCTATGCCTTCCGGCTCCTCGGCGGAGAGCCGGCGTCCTGTACGGTCCTCGACTGGGACCCGGCCACCGCGCTCGTCACTCTGGACAACACGCTGGACCAGGAGATCGCCGGCGATCCGCGCGGAGCCGCCTGCGAGCTGCGCTCGCCGGAGGAGGCGCCGGTGCTCGCCGCGCGGCTGGTGACCGGCACGCTCCTCGACGCGCCACTGCCCGAGATCGCCCTGCGCGTCGCCACCACCCGCGGCACCAACGCCCTCCTCGAACGCAAAGGAGCGGCGACAGCGCTCTTCATCACCCGCGGCTTCGCCGACCTCCTGCGCATCGGCACCCAGCAGCGGCCGGACCTTTTCGCCCTCGACATTCGCAAGCCCGAGCCGCTCTACAGCGAAGTCGTCGAGGTCCCCGAACGCCTGGCCGCGGACGGCGCGGTGCTGATCCCCCTGGACCTCGATCTGCTCAGGTCGACTGCCGAAGCCCTGGTCGCGCGAGGGATCGATTCCGCCGCCGTGGCGCTGCTGCACAGCTATCGCAATCCCCGTCACGAGGAAGAGCTCGGCGCCCTGCTGCGCGCCGCCGGCTTCCGCCACGTCTCCCTCTCCGCCGACCTCGCACCGCTGATCAAGCTCCTGCCGCGCGCCGAGACGGCGGTGGTGAATGCCTACCTCTCGCCGATCCTGGAGCGCTATCTCGACGGCGTCGCCGGCGCGCTGCCGCGAGGCTCCCTGCACGTGATGACCAGCGCCGGCGGCTTGGTGCGGGCGGCATCGTTCCGCGCCAAGGACGCGCTGCTCTCCGGCCCCGCCGGGGGCGTGGTGGGAGCCGCCCTCTCCGGCCGCAGATCGGGCTTCTCCCGCGTGATCGCCTTCGACATGGGCGGCACGAGCACCGACGTGGCGCGCTGGGACGGCGACTTCGAGTACCTCTTCGAGCATCAGGTGGGCGCCGCCCGGTTGGTGGCGCCGGCCCTCGCCATCGAGAGCGTCGCGGCCGGCGGCGGCTCGATCTGCGCGTTCGACGGCGTGCAGCTCCGCGTCGGCCCCGAGAGCGCCGGCGCCTGGCCGGGCCCGGCCTGTTACGGCGCCGGCGGGCCGCTGACCGTGACGGACGTCAATCTGATCCTGGGCCGCCTCGATCCCGGCCGCTTCGAGATTCCGCTCGATCCCGCCGCCGCCGAGCGCGCCCTGGAGGCGCTGGGGTTTCCGGAGCGAGCGGAGCGCGAGGCGGTACTGGGAGGCTTTCTGGAGATCGCCAACGAAAGGATGGCCGAGGCGATCCGGGGGATCTCGGTGCGCCGCGGCTACGATCCCGCCGGCCACGCCCTGGTCGCCTTCGGAGGCGCCGGCGCCCAGCACGCCTGTGCCGTGGCCGAGCTGCTCGGCATGAGCCGGATCGCCGTGCCGCGCGACGCCGGCCTGCTCTCCGCTCTCGGCCTGGGAGCCGCGGTGGTCGAGCGCTTCGCGCACCGCCAGGTGCTGGAGCCGCTGGACCGCGTGCGCGAGAGCCTGCCGGGCTGGCTCGACGAGCTCGGCCGCGAGGCCGCCGCTTCTGTCGTCCAGGAGGGTGTCGCCGCGGATCAAGTCCGCGTGCGGAGGAGGATTCTCAACCTGCGGTTCATCGGACAGGACGAGGCGCTGCCCGTCGAGCCGGACCCGGGAGAGACTCCGGAAGACGCCTTCATCGCCGCCTACCGCGAGATCTACGGCTATACACCCGAGGGCCGGGCCATCGAGCTGGAGTCGCTCCGCGCTGTCGCGTCCTCGTTGCCGTCCGAGCCGGAGCCGCCCGCAGCCGTTCCCGCCCAGCCGTTCACCGCCGAGCCCGCCGGTGCTCGTCCCTGCTGGATCGGGAAGAGCTGGGCCGACGTGCCGGTTTTCGAACGTGCGGATCTCCGTCCCGGCGCGGCGTTCCCCGGCCCGGCGCTCGTCTTCGAGAGACATAGCGCGACATTGGTGGGGGAGAGCTGGTCAGGGAAGGTGGACGCAGCGGAGAATTTGATCCTGGAGAGACTGAAACCTTGTTCACCCTGACCCCCATCGATCCCATCGATCCCATCGATCCCATCGGGCGCATCGCGGCGAGCCTGCGGCCTCTCCGCATCGTCTGCGGAGCCCTGGCCGGCGCCGTGGCGCTCTACGCAGTCCTGTGCTGGGTGCTCCTGGAAGGGCTGGCCTACCGTCCCCAGCCGGGCCTCCCCCGATCCGTGCCGGTCGCCCTGACCATGTTCGCGATGATCCTGATCCTGCTCTCCTCGCGCCTGCGGACCAACGTCCTCCGTAAAGCCCTCGCCGGAGGAGGCTTGGCTCCGGTGAATCTCGACCGGCTGCTGGAAGCCTATCGGAGGGCCACCCTCATCAGCTTCGCCCTGCTCGAAGGCGCCGCCCTCCTCGGCATGGTCGTCGCTTTTCTCAGTGGGACTGTCTTCTACGGCATCGCGCTGGGCGGCGCCAGCCTGGTCGCCATGCTGACGCGCTGGCCCGGGGTGGCCGATGTCGATCGGATCGCGCGGGGGCGTCGGTCGCCGTAGGGATGCTCCGTAGAAAACGGTCTATCCCTGGAAGAAACGGTCTGATTCCAGAGAAAACGGTCTATCCCTGGAAGAAACGGTCTGATTCCAGAGAAAACGGTCTATCCCTGGAAGAAACGGTCTGATTCCAGAGAAAACGGTTTATCCCTGGAAGAAACGGTCTGATTCCAGAGAAAACGGTTTATCCCTGGAAGAAACGGTCTGATTCCAGAGAAAACGGTCTATCCCTGGAAGAAACGGTCTGATTCCAGAGAAAACGGTCTATCCCTGGAAGAAACGGT
>Ga0307506_10000277_pt1 | contig 11108 bp, 11 predicted proteins | sample 25_S_MG_FD_202175 | JGI IMG/M metagenome (GOLD analysis project Ga0307506, IMG submission 202175) | Soil microbial communities from Populus trichocarpa stands in riparian zone in the Pacific Northwest, United States - 25_S | ecosystem: Environmental > Terrestrial > Soil > Riparian zone > Trees... | reverse complement strand
ATCGCCAGAGATTCATGTGGCTCAGATACTTAGATGATGACCTCAGAAACGGCACGACTCTTGCTTAAATGTAGAGTACTCAATAGCGGCGTAAAGGGGGAGGTCCGTCCAGTCACACGGCCCACCAACCGAGATCCTTTCGATCTCTCGCGTCAGTTTCCCCTCTTCCCCCGATCTGGGGGCGAAACCCACCTCACACCAGCCAACCAAAAACAGAGGACCCCCCCTACGCCATCCCCCGGAGAGGGGAAGCGTAGGCCTGCTCAAAGAAATGCAGGCATGAGCATTGCAAAGAGTGTGAGGCAGGTAGCATAGACGAGGGGGAGGTTCCAACCAGCCAACTCAATCCTACCGATTTACGAGATCTCAGATCTCACCCTCTTTGCAAGACCTTCCTAAATCCCCTTATCAACAGGGGTAGATCCACAAAATCCAACCGGAGAGACGGGGCCTCCCCCCCGAAACGCTCCCAGACATCTGGGAGCGTTCACTGTTTCAGGACCGGGCACGCGTGTTGCAGAAGAGGTGGATCAGGAAACAACGAGGGGGGAGCTTCACCACACCAACTGTTTTCCTACCGAATACGAGATCCCGGATCTCACCCTGCAAAGATCTTCCTGATCCCCTTCTTACAGGGGTATAGCCAAAAAATCCAACCGGAGAGATGGGGCTCCCCCCCTTACACCCTCCGTTCTGCCAACTACCGGCATCGAGCATCGCCATTTTAGCCTGCCATTTTGGCTGGCGGATGGATAGACTGACGCGGTGCGGCACGCCGACAATCTCCTCACCTGGTTCGACCGCCATCGCCGCGACCTGCCCTGGAGGCGGACGCTGGATCCCTACGCCATCTGGCTCTCCGAGGTGATGCTGCAGCAAACCAGAGTCGAGGTGGTGGTCTCGTACTACGCCCGATTCCTGGATCGCTTCCCCACCGTCCAACAGCTCGCCGCCGCCCCGGTAGAGGAGGTCCTGGCCCTGTGGTCGGGGCTCGGCTACTACCGGCGCGCCCGCCAGCTCCACGCGGCGGCGCAGCGCATCGCGGCCGGCGGCGGCGGCTTTCCGCGCACTCTGGAAGGGCTGCGGGCTCTGCCGGGGATTGGGGATTACACCGCGGCGGCTGTGGCGAGCATGGCGTTCGGCGTGGTCACGCCGGTCCTCGACGGCAATGTCGAGAGGGTGCTGGCGCGCTGGCTCGCCCTCGGCGAGAGCCCGAAGACTTCGCCGGCGCGGCGCCGGCTGCTCGGCGCGGCGGAGACATTGCTCGATTCCAGGCGGCCGGGCGACAGCAACCAGGCGCTGATGGAGCTGGGTGCCACTTTGTGCACGCCGCGGAGCCCGAAGTGCCTTCTTTGCCCGATCTCCGCTGGATGCCTTGCCGCGGGTCAGGGCAATCCGGAGGAATACCCGCAGCCGCGGACCAAGAGAGCGGTCGAGAAGAGGCGCCTGCTGGTGGCGGTGGTCGAGAACGCTCACGGCGTGCTGCTCTTCCGGCGGCCCGACGACAGCGAGCTGCTCGCCGGCACCTGGGAGCTGCCGTGGGTCGAAGAAGAGGAGAGAGAGGCCGCAGCGGCCTTGGCGGCGCGCTATGGCGGGCGGTGGCGGCTCGGTCCGCTGCTGGCGGAGGTGCGCCACGGGATTACCTTCCGCGACTTGGCGGTGGCGGTGCACCGGGCGGAGCTGGAAACGCCGGGTGAGATCAGGGAGAAGAGGGAGGGCCGGGAGGCCGGTTGGTTCGACGCGGCAGGTCGCGCGGGATTGCCGCTGTCGTCGCTGGTCGGAAAGGTGTTGAAAAAAGCGCTCAGCTCCCAGGCTTCCCCGGCCCCAGCGGCGCAAGGGTCGGGCCCTTCTGCACCTTCGGGTGGTCCACCGGCCAGGAGATTCCCGAGCCGCCGGCGAGGATGAACCAGGTGATGACCTTGTCATCCAGCTCCCGCAGGCGGGTCGCCACCAGGTTGCAGAGGATGGTGAGCAGACGGAGAGACGAGATCTTGTGGATGTCCAGGATCCCTTCGAGGACCTCGCGCGGAATGGCGAGCACGACAGCTCCCGCGTCATGGGCTTTGGCATCGGCGGAGCGGGATGCGTTGTCGATGAGGGCCATCTCGCCGAAGTAGCCGCCGCGCTCGATGAACGCCAGGGCCTCTTCGCCGGCACCGGGAATGAACTTGCTGATCATCACGCGGCCTTCGAGCACGACGTACATCTCGTGAGCGCTGTCGCCCTCGCGAAAGATCACCTGGTTGGTGGTGAACTGCTTCTCCTTGGAGAGTGTGGTGAGGAAGTTGATCTCCATGTTGGAGAGCTTTTGCTCCGAGAAGAGCTTGCGCTTGGCGGCGAGGTCGACGCGGATCTCGCCTCCTGGCTGGAGGTGAGTGATGGGCTCCTCGACCGCGGCCGGGCGGGTCGTCGAGAAGAACTGGGTGAGGTTCTCGTTGGTCTGCCGCAGCTTGGCCGACATGCTCTTCCAGAATGCCCAGTAGAGAGCCAGTTGGAAACGCTGGTCGCGCTCGATGAGCTCCTGGAGGGGGCCCGGAGCGAAGGCGATGATCTCGGCGTCGGAGCCGGTGACGGCGTCGCCGGTGCGCGGCCCATGGTCGACGAAGGAGGCCTCGCCGAAGAGGACCCCCGGCTCGAGGCTCGCCAGGGCGAACTTCCCGTATGGCGTCTTGCGCTGGATGCGCACATTGCCGGACTGGATGAGATAGATGTCGAGAGTCGGCTCACCCTCCTTGAGGATGATGGCCTTGGGCGGATAGCTGACCAGCGTCGAGCATTCGGCGAGCTGGTCGAGCTGCTCGGGTGTGAAGTGGGAGAAGAGATCCCATTGGTGGAGGAGCTCGTGGACGCTCAAGATAGCTCTATTGTAGCGGAAGCCGGCTCTCGGGGGCCGAAGCGGTGCCCGCGGCCGCAGCCCAGGCGGCGCGCTCCGCGTCGCCGAAGGCGGCCCACAGGGCGGCGGCGTGGAGGAACCACTCGGCGAACAGGGGCTCGCCGGAGCCGAGGTCGGAGCGCAGCTTGGTCTCCAGGGAGGCCTCGACCTCGTCGAACAGGCGACGCGCGGCGGTGCGGTCGGTGCTCTGGCCAGAGCGCCGCAGGGCGACCCAGGCGCGATGGAGGGTGATCGACTCGGTGAGGTCCGAGCGCTGGGTGGCCGCGGCCAGGAGCTCGCGTTCGGCCAGCGTCAGGTCGCCGGCATAGGCGGCCACCAGCCCGGACTCCAGCCGGGCCTCGCCGTCGCCGGGATCGGCGGCGAGGAGGCGGTCGAGGAGAGCGCGCGCCTCCTCGAAGCGCAGGAGGTGCTTGGCGGCCACCGCGGCGGCCCAGAGATCATCGCGGTTCGCGCCCGGACCGGTACGCGCCGCGGCCAGAGCGCCGGCGAAGTGCCCCCGTCCGAGCTCGGCCATGGCCGGGCTGACCCGCGTCCGCCGGAGAACGGCGAAAAGGGCGAGAACGCCGCCGGCAGCAAGGAGGCCGAGGAGGACGGTGAAGATGCCTTCGAAGGACGGCATGGCGGTGCCCAGTCTAGTGCATCTCGAAGGGCCACGCGTGGCCCTCTGGTTTGCGCGTCGGCCTCCGGTTTTTGCGCGTCGGCCGCCGGTTTTTGCTCGTGGGCCTTCGGCTGATGCGCGTCGGCCGCCGGTTTTTGCGCGTGGGCCTCCGGCTGATGCGCGCCGGCCTCCGGCTGATGCGCGCCGGCCTCCGGCTTTTGCGCGTGGGCCTCCGGCTGATGCGCGCCGGCCCCTGGCTGATGCGCGTGGGCCTCTGGCTTTTGCGCGCGGGCCTCGCTAGAGCAGCGGGAGCTGCGAGGGCGAAATGCGGTCCCAGACCGCCTGCTCGACGGTGTCGAGCCAGACAGGGCGCTCTTCAGGCAGGAGACGGATGGTGGAGATGCCGCGCTCGGCGAGCTCGCGTTCCAGCCTTTCGTCGACGGCACGCTGGAAAGCCGGGCTGGAGGAGCGAATGCCATCCGGATTCGGCCTCTCGACGATCGGCACGTGGACCAGGAGATCATAGCCGCGCGTCCAGGCTGCCACCAGCGGCTCGAGCGGCTCCTGGCGGCCGGCGGCGAGGAGGAGATAGACGTAGTTGTCGAGAATGCTGCGGTCGCAGATCACGGCCGGATAGCGCGCTTGCGCCACCAGCTCCTCTCCCACCTGCGTGTGCAGGATCCACGATTGCGCCGCGACCGACGTCTCTTCGTTGATGGGGAGCGGACAGCGGCGAGCCACCTCATGGACGACCTCGACGGCGACGTCGCGAGTCTTGAGGCGCGCGGCCAAGCCATAGCAGAGCGTGGTCTTGCCCACGCCGTGGCTGCCGATGAAGGCGATCTTGCAGCGCGGGGACGGGCTCACCGGCTCACTCCGGCCGAGGTGACCGCCGCCAACGCATCGGCCAGAACGGTCAGGGCGGTGTCGAGCTGGGGCTCGGTGGTGGTCAGCGGCGGCACGATCTGGGCCACCCGGCCTTCCGGTCCGCCGGCGAGCAGGAGCACGCCGTGGTCGCGGGCCTCGGCCGTCCAGGCCTTGGCGAGACGGGCGCTCGCAAGCTCGATTCCCCAGAGCAGACCGCGGCCGCGCACGTCGAGGACGGCGGGCGAAAGCTCGCGCAGCCCGGAGAGGCGGCGGCCCATCTCCGGAGCCAGCGCGGCGGCTCGGGCGGGCAGTTGTTCTTCCTCCAGGATGTCGAGCACCGCGAGGGCCGAAGCGCAGGCGAGGGGGTTGGCGATGAATGTGGCGGTGTGGCGCGCTTCGCCGGAGGTCTCCCAGCAACGGAAAAGCTCGCGGCGGCCGAGGACCGCGGCGATCGGCACGCCGCCACCCAGAGCTTTGCCGCAGCAAAGAAGATCGGGGCGGACCTCTTCTGCCTCGACAGCGAAGAGGGTGCCGGTGCGCCCGAAGCCGGTGAAGATTTCGTCGGCGATCAGAAGAGCGCCGGCCTGCCGGCAAAGAGCGGCGACGGCGGCGAGCCATCCGCGCGGCGGCAGGAGGACTCCTTCGCGACCGACGATGGGCTCGACGAGCACTGCTCCGATGTCGCCGCGCAGGAGGACCTCTGCGATCCTCTCTGGATCGGCGCCGAAGGGGATACGGCGGACGTACGGGTGGAGGTGGGCGGCGAAAGGGGTCCGGAAGTCGTCGCGCGAGGTGACCGCCAGGGCGCCGAGGGTGGTGCCGTGGTAGGCCGGCGTGAAGCTGAGGACGCCGGGACGGCCGGTGGCGGCGAGAGCGGTCTTGAGGGCGATCTCGACGGCGTCGGCTCCCGAGACGGCGAAGTACACCTGGGGATTGTCCTGAAGATTGCCGACCGGCGCGAGGCGGACCAGCCGCTCGGCGAGCTCGACCCGCAACGGGTGAGCGTGGACGTCGCCCAGGCCGTGGAGGAGCTTGCCAGCCTGCTCGCGGACCGCCGCCACGACGCGAGGATGGGCATGGCCGACGGCGGCGACACCGAATCCGGAGGTCAGATCGATGTAGACGTTGCCATCGACGTCGCGGACGTTGGCGCCGCGCGCCTCTTCCCAGAGAAGGGACGGCTCTCCACCCGGAGGCAGTGTATTGACGCCCGGAGCCTCGAGCTCGGCGAGGCGTCGGGAGAGAGCGCGCGAACGCGGCCCGGGGGGCGGTGTGACCATCCGCGGCAGGAGGTCGCCGAGAGTCACATCTCCCGCCGTCCGGCGAGCGACCTGCCGAGGGTCACCTCGTCGGTGTACTCGATGTCGCCTCCCACCGGCATGCCGAACGCGAGGCGGGTGACCGTGATGCCGCGCGGCTTGAGGAGGCGCGCGAGGTAGAGGGCGGTCGCCTCGCCTTCCACGTTGGGGTTGGTGGCGACGATGACCTCCACGATTCCGTCGAGCCGCGTGAGCAGGGCGGGGATGGCGAGGCGATCCGGACCGATCCCGCGGTGCGGAGAGAGAGCGCCGAGCAGCACGTGGTAGAGCCCCAGGTATTCGCCGGTGCGCTCGATCGGCTCGATGTTGAACGGCTCCTCGACGACACAGATGCGGCTGCGGTCGCGCCTCTCGTCGGCGCAGAAGCGGCAGGGATCGGCGGCGGTGATGACGTTGCAGAGCGAGCAGTGAAAGAGCTTTTCCTTCACCTCGAGGAGCGCTTCGGCGAGCGCCCGGGCCTCCGCGGGGGGGGCCTTCAGAACATAGTGGGCAATGCGGGTCGCGGTTTTGGGGCCGATGCTGGGGAGCCGCGAAAGCTCCCCGATCAGCCGGGCCAGCGGATCGGACATCGGCGGCCGGCTGTGCTCAGAAGAGGCCGGGAAGGCTCGACGCCATGGAGCCCATCTTCCCTTGCATCGTCTCTTCGATTTTGCGGCCGGCTTCGTTGACCGCGGCGACGATCAGGTCCTCGAGCATCGACGGATCCTGGGGATCCATCGCCTCAGGGTCGATCTTCACGGAGACGAGCTGCTTGTGGCCGCTCATCTTGACGGTGACCATCCCCCCCCCCACGCTCGCCTCGATCACCATCTCGTTGAGCTCCCGCTGGAGACGCTCCTGCATCTCCTGGGCCTGCTTCATCAATTGCCGCATGCTGCTCATGGCTGATCCTCCCTGCTGGAGCTTCCGTGCTCTTCCACAGTCTCCACCTTGCCGCCGAAGATATCAAGAACGGCTTGAACCTGGGGGTTTTCCGCAACTCTGCCCCGCTCGGGGGCAGGCGCTTCGACCGGAGCCTCGATCTTCTTCCGCGCCGCGCCGCGCGCCGTGCGCCAGGCGAAGCCGGGACCCCAGACGGCGGCCACGGCCTCGTCGACGACCTGGCGATAGGTGCCCTGCTGCAGCCGCGACTCGAGCAGGGGGTCCTCCGCCGGCACCTCGATGCGCAAGGCGCCGTCCACGACCGTGATCGCGGCCTCGGAGAGGAGCGCGGCGAAAGGCGGCTTGCGCAGGCTGACCGCTTCGAGGAACGCCTGGACCGGATCGCCGGCCGGCGGCCGCGGCGGTGGCGGTGGCGGTGGTGAAGGTGCTCTCTCGGTCCTGGGCTCGGGAGGCGCCGCGGGCGCCGCGGCGCGGACACCGCTCAGGAGCTCTTCGACGCGTGTCAGCTTCGGCAGCTCGGCGGCCCGCAGCCAGGCGATCTCCAGCGCCAGGACGCCCGTCTCGCTACGGCGCACGGTCTGCTCACTGGAGAGGAGCTGGTGCAGGAGCCGGAGAAGGTTCTCGTAGCCGGCGGCGCGGGCCGTCGCGGCGAGAGCGTGCGCTTCTTCCGAAGGCAGGTCGATCTGCTCCGGATCGCCGCCGAGCCCGAGGTGGAGCGCGTCGCGGCAGAAGGAGAGGAACTGGCCGTAGACATGGCGCGGGTCCCAGCCCTCCTCCTCGATCCGCCGCACGCAGGTCCAGACGGCGGGACCGTCGCCGCGCAGGACGGCTTCGAGCAGCGTCTGGAAGAGGGCGGTGTCGAGGCCGCCGAGGAGGCGGATGGCGTCCTCGTCGGCGATGGTCCCGGAGCCGAAGGTGGCGAGCTGGTCGAGGAGCGCGACCGAGTCGCGGACGCTCCCTTCGCCGGCGCGGGCGATCAGGCGCAGCGCCGTGTCGCTCGCCGTGATCGCCTCGGCCAGGCAGATCGCGCGCAGATGGGCAGCGAGGAGCGGCGAGGGGACGCGGCGGAAGTGGAACTCCTGGCAGCGCGAGAGGATCGTCGCCGGCACCGCGTCGATCTCGGTGGTGGCGAAGATGAAAACGAGGTGCGGCGGCGGCTCCTCGACGATCTTGAGCAGGGCGTCGAACGCCTGGCGGGACAGGCGGTGGATTTCGTCCAGCACCACGACCTTGTAGCGGTGCCGGGCGGGCCCGTACTTGAGGCTCTCGGTCAGGTCGCGGACCTGCTCGACCTTCGAATAGGTCGCGGCGTCGACCTCGATGACGTCCATGTCGCTGCCGCGGGTGATGTCGAGGCAGGAGCCGCACTCGTTGCAGGGATCGGCCGCTGGCCCCCGTTCACAGTTGAGAGCCTTGGCGAGGACGCGGGCGGCGGTGGTCTTGCCGACGCCGCGGATGCCGGAGAAGAGGTAGGCCTGGGCGATCCGCCCTTCGGTCAGGGCGTTGCGCAAGGCCGTGACGATCGACTCCTGGCCGACGAGGCTGGAGAAGCTCTGGGGGCGCCATTTGCGGGCGAGAACCTGGTAGGTCATCTGTTCGTTTTGATGGGCTCTTTAAAGGCGAGGAGGCAGTGGTCCACGAAGGGTTCCGGTGTGACTGCGGCACTCGGCCGGGTACCTTATCGCTGCTCCCTTCCGGGCCTGACGAGGTTCGGTATCGACCGATGCACAGGACCCGAACCCTTCGTGGGCCACTGCATCGAGGCCCCATGCTATGTCCTGGGGTCGGGGAAGTAAAGGCGCGGCGAGGGGAAGATTATTCCGGCCGGCTTGCGCGTTGGTTTGCGGGAATGGGGATTTCGAGTAATATACGGCGCCTGTCTCCGGGCAGGCTCGGCGGAAGCGCGCATGGAGAGGCCGGAAGACAGAATCTGGATGCCGGAAGCGCTCGCCGAAGCGCGGCGGGCGGCGGAGATCGGCGAAGTCCCGATCGGCGCCGTGGTGGTCTGGGGGAGCGGGGAAGCGGGCGAAGTCATCGGGCGGGGTCACAACCGCCGCGAGAGCGACGGCGATCCGCTGGCCCATGCCGAGCTTCTGGCGATCCGGGAGGCGGCTCGGCGGATGGGCGGATGGCGGCTCACCGGGTGTACTCTGTACTGCACCCTGGAGCCCTGTCCGATGTGCGCGGGGGCTCTGGTGAACAGCCGCATCGAGCGGCTGGTCTACGGGGCGGCCGATCCGAAGGCGGGATGGTGCGGGACTCTGGGCAACCTGGTCCAGGATCCGCGGCTCAACCACCGGCTGGAGGTGACAGCCGGGGTCCAGGCCGAAGAGAGCGCCGCGCTGCTGCGCGGGTTCTTCGCTTCTCTCCGGCGCCGGGACTGAGAGCAGGGTTCTTTGCAAGGACGAACAAGGGAGAGATGTCCGAGTGGCTGAAGGAGCACGCTTGGAAAGCGTGTGTAGGGGAAACTCTACCGTGGGTTCGAATCCCACTCTCTCCGCCAAATTTCGTCCGCATGCGGGAAAAGGATGTAGGAAAATAACACGGAGAGGTGCCAGAGTGGCTGAACGGGACGGTCTCGAAAACCGTTGACCGGGAGACCGGTCCGTGGGTTCGAATCCCACCCTCTCCGCCAATGTTTTCAGAAAGATGTAGACCCGGGCGGCGCGCCATGTTGACGGCCGCGCCGCGGGTGATCTATCGTTCAAGGTTTGTGTGACTTTTTTCTAGAGAAGGCGGGTCAACGTGAAACGGACATTTCAACCGAACAACCGTCGCCGCAAACGGACTCACGGCTTCCTCGTGCGGATGCGCACACGCAACGGCCGGGCGGTCATCTCGCGGCGGCGCTCGAAGGGACGCAAGCGCCTGAGCGTCTGATGCCCGGCCCCCAACAGGGGACGGGCCAGCGCCTCCCCTCCGCGGAGAAGCTCCGGAGGCGGGCCGACTATCTCCTCTGTTACCGGACCGGTCGCCGGCGCCATGGAGCGCCGGCCATTCTGTACTTCGTCGCGAACCAGGTCGGGCATCCACGCCTCGGCATCACCGCCAGCCGCAAGGTTGGCAACGCGGTGATCCGCCACAAGCTCAAGCGCAGAGTCAAGGAAATCTACCGCCGATGGCCGCACCGAGGACAGCTCCCCGCGCTGGATCTGGTGGTTCATCTGAAGCCGGAGGCGGGTGGCACGGACTTCAGTGCCTTGCGGACGGAGCTTCTGCGGCTGCTGTCGGGCGTCGGTCAGACCGGGCGGAAGCGGGAGCCCGCGGGGTGAGCCATCCGCTGATCCTCGCGCTGGTCTCGCTCCTCGATTTCTACAAGAGCAAGATCTCGCCGCACCTTCCCCCCGCCTGCCGGTTCACACCCACCTGTTCCGAGTATGCGCGGCTCGCCCTTCTCAAGCATGGCCTCGCCCGCGGCCTGACGCGGGCGGCTTGGCGGCTGCTCCGCTGCCAGCCCCTCCATCCCGGAGGGGTCGATCTGCCCTAGGCAGCGGGCGGCTCCAGGGCCGAACGGCTGAATAGCCACAACAGAGAGGATTCAAGTTTCGTGGACAATCGCCGGTTGCTTCTCGCCGCCTTCCTGTCGATGGCGCTCGTCATCGTGTGGACGTTTCTCTTTCCTCCGAAACCGCCGGTGAAGCCACCGGCCCCCGCCGAGCGCGCCGCGCCGGTTGAAACGCCGGCCGCCGCCGGCGAGACCCCGGCGGCCCCGGCCGCTCCGGGTGCCGGCGCGGCGACCCCGGTGTCGCCGGCCGCCCCGGCGCAGCCCATCGCGGCCGCCCGGGAGGAGAGAGTCGAGCTCCTGTCCGGCGGCTCCCGCGCGGTCCTCTCCAACCTGGGTGCCCAGCTCGTCTCGTTCGAGGTTCCGGACAGGGGCGGCAAGCAGGCCCGGCTCGACCTCGTGCGGCACCGCGGAGAAGGTCCCTATCCGTACGGCCTGACCGATGCGGGGCGTGCGCCCCTGCCGCTCAACAAGGCGCTCTTCGCGGTGGAGAAGGGCGCCGACGGGCGCTCGGCGACGCTGCGCTACAGCGGTCCGGAAGGGACCGCCGAAAAGACCTTCCGGTTCGATGACGAAGGCTTCTTCGACGTCACCATCAAGGTCCCCGGCCAGAAGGGCTGGGGGGTGGTGATCGGACCCGGGCTCCGCCACCTCTCCGCCGGAGAGCTGAAGAGCCGCTACGAGCAGCGGGCGGCGGTCTACAAGACCGACGAAGTGCACCAGAATGACCCACAGAAGAGCTTCGAGCCCGTCACTCTCCCCGGCGACTCCCTGCGCTGGATCGGCCTGGAGGACACCTACTTTCTGGCCGCGACGATTCCGGTGAAGGGTCTCGACCGCGCGGTGGTGGAGCCCTTCCTGGCGCAGCCGGGAGAGGGCGACGCGGTGCGCTTTCTGCCCATGCCGGCGAAGGACGATCTGACCTCCGAGCAGAAGTCGATGACCCGCGAGCTGCGAGTGGTGCTCAAGGCCGAAGGGGACGAGCTCGACCTCCGCTCGTACTGGGGTCCGAAGAGCTACGAGACCCTGAAGGCGCTGCCCTTCGGT
>Ga0307506_10000276_pt1 | contig 11121 bp, 8 predicted proteins | sample 25_S_MG_FD_202175 | JGI IMG/M metagenome (GOLD analysis project Ga0307506, IMG submission 202175) | Soil microbial communities from Populus trichocarpa stands in riparian zone in the Pacific Northwest, United States - 25_S | ecosystem: Environmental > Terrestrial > Soil > Riparian zone > Trees... | reverse complement strand
TCGTCGCCGCAACGCTGCCCGCGGGGGTCGCGCCGACCTTCGACCTCGACGGCACCGGCACGGCCAACACCGCGACGCTGAGCCTGGCGGCCGGCGCCCACCGCACCGACGCGGACTTCGGCTATCGCGGCACCGCCTCCCTGGGCGACAGCGTCTGGACCGATACCAATGGCAACGGCGTGCAGGAGTCCGGCGAGGCCGGGCTCGACGGCGTCACCGTCCGTCTCTACGACGGCGCCAACAACTTGGTGGCCACGGCGGTGACGGCCGGTGGCGGCCTCTATGCCTTCAACTTCCTGCCGGCCGGCACCTTCACCGTGACGGTGGATGCGTCGACTCTGCCGGCCGGCACGGCGCCGACCTATGACCTCGATGGGACCGGCACGGCCAACACGGCCACCGTCTCCCTGGCGGCCGGAGCCACCAGGACGGACGTCGACTTCGGCTACCGCGGCACCGCCTCGCTCGGCGACCGCGTCTGGTATGACGCCGACGGCGACGGTGCCCAGGACACCGGCGAGCCGGGGCTCAACGGCGTCACCGTCCAGCTCGTGGACGGCGGCGGCAACGTGATCGCCACGGCCACCACCGCGGGCGACGGCGGCTACTCCTTCAACAACCTGATGGCGGGCACCTACACCGTGCGCACCGTGGCGGCCTCGCTGCCGGCCGGTGCGGTGGCGACCTTCGACGCGGACGGCGCCGCCACGGCCAACACCGCGACGGTGACTCTGGCGGGCGGCGCCAGCCGCACCGACGTCGACTTCGGCTACCGCGGCACCGCCTCCCTGGGCGACCGCGTCTGGTACGACGTCAACGGCAACGGCGCCCAGGACACCAATGAAACCGGCCTCAACGGCATCACCGTCCAGCTCGTGGACAACGGCGGCAACGTGATCGCCTCCACCGTCACGGCCGGCGACGGCGCCTACTCCTTCCCCGGCCTCCTCGCCGGCATCTACACCGTGCGCACCGTGGTCGCCAACCTGCCGGCGGACGCGGCGCCCACCTTCGATGCCGACGGCACCGCCACGCCGGACAACGCCACCGTCACCCTGGCCACCAGCCAGAGCCGCACCGACGTCGACTTCGGCTACAACGGCACGGGCGCCCTGGGCGACCGCGTCTGGTACGACATCAATGGCAACGGCATTCAGGAGACCGGAGAGGTGGGCCTGAACGGCGTCACCGTGGAGCTCCTGAACGGCAGCGGCAACGTGGTCAACACGGCGGTCACCGCCGGCAACGGCGGCTACTCCTTCTCCGGCCTCTTCCCCGGCGCGTACAGCGTACGGGTCGTGACCTCGACCCTGCCGGGCGGCGCGGCGGAGACCTACGACCTCGACGGTACCGGCACGGCTGACACCGCCACGGCTACCCTGACCAACGGCCAGAACCTCAACACGGTCGACTTCGGCTACCGCGGCACGGCCGCGGTGGGAGACCGTCTCTGGCTCGACCTCAACGACAACACCCTCCAGGACTCCGGGGAGCCGGGCATCAACGGCGTCGCGGTGGAGCTCCTCGATGCCTCCGGCAACGTGCTCGCGAGCACCACGACCTCGAGCGCCGGGATCTACGGCTTCACCAACCTCCTCGCCGGCAGCTACAGCGTCCGGGTGGTCGCTTCGACTCTGCCCCCGGGTCTCAGCCAGACCTATGACCTCGACGGCACCGGCACGGCCAACACCGCGGCGCTCAGCCTGAATGCCGGCGACGTCCGCCCCGACGTGGACTTCGGCTACCGCGGCTCGCTCCAGTTCGGCGACCGCGTGTGGTTCGACTACGACGGCGACGGCGTCCAGGACACCGGCGAGCCCGGCCTGGCCAGTGTCACCATCGAGCTGCGCGATTCCTCCGGAGCGCTGGTGGCGACCACCATCACCGGCGGCAACGGCCTCTACTCCTTCTACAACCTGCCCCCGGGCACCTACACCGTGACCGTCGTCGCCTCGACACTGCCGGGCGGCGCGGTCGCCACCTATGACCTCGACGGCACCGCCAGCGCCAACACCGCGGCGGTCACCCTGGCCACCGGGCAGAACCGCACGGACGTCGACTTCGGCTATCGCGGCACCGCGTCGCTCGGCGACCGGGTGTGGCTCGACTACGACGGCGACGGCGTCCAGGACGACGGCGAAGTCGGGATCAACGGCGCCACCGTGCAGCTCCTCGACGGCACCGGCACCGTGATCGCCACCACCACCACGGCCGGGGACGGCAACTACTCCTTCCCCAATCTCCTGGCCGGCACCTACAAGGTCAGAGTCATCGCCCCGGCGGGCATGACGCAGACCTACGACCTGGACGGCGTGGCGACGGCGAGCCTCGCCACCGCCGCCGTCTCCGCGGGCCAGAGCCGGACCGACGTGGACTTCGGTTACCGGCCGGCCGCTCCGGGCACCGGCACCATCGGTTACTGGAAGACGCACCCCGAGGCCTGGCCTGTCGCCACCATCACCATCGGCGGCCGGGTCTACACCAAGGACCAGGCCATCACCCTGCTGGGCACTCCGAGCCGCGGCGACAAGTCGATCGACCTGTTCAAGCAGCTCGTGGCCGCCAAGCTCAACCTGATCGCAGGCAACAATCCCTCCTGCATCTACCAGACCATCAGCTCCGCCGACGCCTGGATGGCGACCTATCCGCCGGGCAGCAACGTGAGCGCCGGCAGCGCCGCCTGGACCACGGCCTCGCCGTGGCACACGACGCTCGACAACTACAACAACGGCGATCTCTGCGCGCCGCACCGCAACTAGCCTGAGCCGGACAGCTCTGGAGTAAAATAGATGGGCCCGCAGAACGGGCCCATCTTTTTTTCCCTGACATTTTTTTGACGTACCCTGAGAGAGGATCGAAAGCCATGAATCAGGACCCCCTTCTCGAAGGCCGGGAGCCCACTCAGCCGCGGACTCTTCGTGACAATCCATCCGGCTCCTTCCTCATCCGTATCTGGACCGAGACCCGGGAGGTCGACGGCGAGCCTCCCCGCGTCCGGGTTTTCTTGCGCAACCTGAAAACCGGCGAAGAGCACTATCTCGGTGACCTGGATCAGCTCGGCGAGACGGTTCTGCGCCAGTTCCAGAAAGTCGACGAGCTCCCATAAGGCTACCCGAGGCATCCTGCCGAAGCATCCTGACGTTCTCCTGACGGCCGGCTGAAAAGATCCGCCTCGTCGGTCGCAGCACATCTGTCTTCTTTCCCTGTAGGTCTGTAGGTCTGTCGGTCTGTCGGTTCTGTTGCCCTGCCGGTCACGGGTCCATGGGTACGTCTCGTCCATTCCCATCAGAAGGAGGGCTGTATGGTGAAGGCTCCTGGCTGCAGAACAATCGGATTGATTCTCCTCGGGCTGCTGGTGCCGCCAGGGGGGGTGAGGACGGCGGCGGCGCAAGCCGGAGCCGAGCCTCGGCCTCAGTTGGAACAAGCCCTCTACCAGAGCCTCCTCGACAGCCTCGCCGCCGACCCTGCGCCAACGCCAGGAGCCTCGGCTCCAGCCACGAGCTCCGCGCCGGCGCGGACCGTGCAGCACTCGGTCTCGGCCGCAACCAGCGGCTCTTCGCGATGCCTTCCCACCTGCAACACGGCGGACGGCCGCTTCCTGGCCATCGCCGGCCAGAATCTGGCGACCTTGAGCGGCGCGGATCTCAACCTGCAGATCTCGGTGCCGGCTGCGGCGACCTCCTTCTCGATCGGCATTTTCGACGGCGACGCGCGCGGCGTCGACGCGGCAGGGCTCTCCCACTGGGATACCGGCGTTCTCACGGCGATCTACCAGTACACCCTGTATGCGGATCCGGCCGCCAATGGCGCCGGGAGCACGGTGATCGAGATGGTCCCGGGCAATCCGGTTCTGACCGGCTCCATGATGCCGGACAATGCCTGGATCGATTTCACGATCCCCACCGATCCGGTGGCCCGGACGCCCAGCGGCAATTACTTCTATCACCTCACCATCCGGCTGACGACCCCGTCCCTCACCTCGCTGAACGCCTTCAAGGTACGCACCACCGCGGTGATCAGCGGGCTGACCCTCGACCCGGAGGCCCGGCCGTTCTCCTACATCGTCAATCCCACCAGTCAGTCAGATTTGCGCATCCTCTACCCGAGCTTTCCGGCCGCGGCTCCGACCACCTACGACGGCACGTTCAGCTTCTACTTCGACCTTCCCACGTCGCGGCCCTCCCTGGTCCTCTGGGACGGCGACTTCGACCGTGGAAAATTCGACGGCACCGACCTCGACACCGATGATCCGGACACCCCGGGCATCCTCTTCCGGCCCTCCTGGGCGACGATCGACACGGTGCCGGAAGGCATCGCCATCGGGCTCACCGGGACGACCGGCAACCCGCCGGACGACCGCAACCCCGCGGGCAGCGGCATCTACTCCCTGCGCAGCCCCTCGATCCGCTACGACCTGATCTTCCCTGACGGGCAGACTTTCGCCGACGACAACCCCTCGGGCAACCAGGAGTGGGAGCAATTCAAGCTTTCCACCGATCCCTTCGACCGCTCGCAGATGGACGCCACCACCGCGGCCATCCCGCCCGGCACGTACCAGTTGCGCATCCAGGGCGTCGACCTCATAAACCTCAACGCCCTCCTGCTGCCGAACAAGGTCATCTGCGTCGACGATCTCGGCGTGCCGTGCGTGCCCCTGCGCCCCTTCGCGGTGGGTGACACGGTCTTCGTCGACCGGGACGCCGACCGCGTCCAGGGGCCCGGCGAGCCCGGCATTCCCGGCGTGACGCTCGAGCTGAGGGACACCGCGGGCTACCTGCTCGCCACCACGACGACGGATGCCGGCGGGCACTACCGGTTCGAGGTGGATGCCGGCGCCTACCGGGTCGTGGTGGCCGCGGCGAGCTTCAACGCCGGCGGCCCGCTCTTCGGTTACATCGCGACCATCGCCAACGACATCACGGACACAGTCACCGACGACAACGTCCTGACCTACGACTTTGGCTACCGCGGCACGGCCTCGATCGGTGACCTGGTGTGGTCCGACGCCAATGCCAACGGCGCCCAGGACTCCGGGGAAAACGGCATCGCCGGCGTCACCGTCCGGCTCCTCGACAGTGACGGCAACCTCCTCGCCAGCACGGTGACGGCCGGCGACGGGAGCTATTCCTTCGATCACCTGGCCTCGGGCACCTATACCGTGCAGATCGACGATTCGACTCTGGCCGGCATGGTGCCGACCTATGACCTCGACGGCGTCGCGACCGCCGGCATGGCCACTCTCGGCCTCGCCGCCGGCGAGCACCGCACCGACGCCGACTTCGGCTACCGGCGGTCCGTGGCGCCGGGCACCGGCACCATCGGCTATTGGAAGACCCACTCCGAAGCCTGGCCGGTCCAGCAGATCACCATCGGCGGCAGAACCTACTCGAAGACCCAGGCCATCAACTGGATGGGCACCGCGAGCAGCGGCGACAAGTCGATCGACCTCTTCAAACAGCTCGTGGCCGCCAAGCTCAACGTCGTGGCCGGCAACGAGGCGAGCTGCATCAATTCCACGATCAGCTCCGCCGACTCCTGGATGGCGAGCCACCCGCCGGGCAGCAATGTCAGCGCATCGAGCTCCGCCTGGTCCCAGGCATCGCCCTGGCACACCAAGCTCGACGACTACAACAACGGCCTGCTCTGTGCGCCGCACCGCAACTGAAGCCGAAGACATGACGAGACGGGCCCGGGAAGCTTCCCCGGGCCCTCCCGCAATCGTTTCCGTAATCCAGATGCTATAGAATCCAGATCAGGACAAAGGCATTTGGATGATTTCACTCATGACACAAGTGGCCGTGCCAGACCGGATCCTCTTCCGTGACCTCGCGGGAGAGGCCGTCCTGCTCGAGCTCGACAGCGGCAGATACTTCGGGCTGAATGAGATGGGCACGCGGATCTGGCACCTTCTCCAATCCGAAGCTCTCCTGGAAGCTGTCTACCGGTCGCTGCTGGACGAGTATGAGGTGCAGCCCGACCTCTTGCGCGACGATCTGGTGCGTTTCATAGGCCTGCTTGCCGGCAAGGGGCTGCTCGAAGTCGATGCGACATAAGCTCGCCAAGTGGCTCGCCAGCTCTCCCGCGGAGCGCCGTCTCCTTCTCGAAGCCTGGCTGTTGCTCGCCGGCGTGGGAGCCGGCCTCCGGTTCCTCCCCTTGCGGCGCCTGCAAGACCTGCTCTTGAGGAGCAACCGCTTGCGGCGGCTGCCTAGCGGAGACCCGGAGCGGATGGCGCGCCTCGTCGGCATTGCCTCCCGCCACCAGATCTGGGAGGTGCGATGCCTGGAGCGGTCCCTGGTTCTCCAAGCTCTTCTGGCCCGCTGCGGCACTTGCCCGGATTTGAGGATTGGAGTACGCCGTGAGGGCGACACCTTGTACGCGCATGCCTGGATCGAGGTCGAAGGCAGGCCTGTCGGCGAGGCGCGGGACATCGCCGGCTCCTTCCGGCCCTTCCCTGGAGCTTTCTCCGCATGAGCGGAATCTGCGGTTTCGTCGATTTCTCGGGCCGCCCTGCCGCGCCCGAACGGCTCGCCTGCATGGCGGAGGCGGCGCGCCACCGTGGCCCTGATGGGATGCGCTCCAGTGTCCGTGGCGCCGTGGCTCTCTGCCATCTCGCCCTCCACGCCACCGCTGAAGCGGTCTTGGAGAGGCAACCGCTCTGCTCGCCGGACGGCGCCGTCTGGCTCGTCGCGGACCTCCGGTTGGACAACCGCGGGGAGCTGACCCGCGACTTGGCGCCGACAGGGCTTCTCCCATCCGAACGAGCCGCCGGCGATGGAGAGATTCTCCTGGCGGCATTCCTCGAATGGGGAGCCGGTTGCGTGGAGCGGCTGCTCGGAGACTTCGCCTTCGCCGTCTGGGACGGACGCTCCCGGACGTTGCTCTGCGCCCGCGATCCGCTCGGCGTCAAGCCGCTCTGCTTCACCCGCGCCGGCGACCTCTTCTGCTTCGCCTCAGAGGCGCAACAGATCCTGCACCATCCAGCGATCGACAGGTCTCTCGACGAGTCAGCTATGGCCGACCATCTGGCCGGCTGGCCGCAAGACCCCGGCCGCTCTTTTTTTCGCCATATTCAAAGACTCCCCCCAGGCCACCGACTGCTCGCCGGTCATGGAGGTGACCACCTGGAGAAGACATGGTCTCCGGAATGGATCGAGCCGGCTTCCCGGTCTTCGCGGCATGATTCCGTGGCCCGGTTCCGTGAGCTGTTCGAGCAGTCGGTCACCGACCGTCTCAGGACTCAGGGCAACACGGTCGGAATTGCCATGAGCGGCGGCCTCGATTCTCCCTCGATCGCCGCGGTCGCGCAAAACTACTTTCTCGCCAACTCGGAGCCACCGAAGAGTCTGCTCGCCTATTCGTTCGTCTTCGACTCCTTGAAGGAGTGCGACGAGAGAGCCCAGATCCGCGCGGTAGCCGATAGGGCCGGGTTCGAAACCGCCTTCATCCAGGCGGAGAGCCATTGGCTGCTGGTTGACCCCGCGTTCAACGCTGTGAGTCTCGAGAGCCCCTTTCAAGGCTGGCTCTCCTGCCACCTCGAGGGGATGCGCCTGCTCGCCGGTCGCGGCTCTCGCGTACTCCTCACGGGGCAGGGAGCGGACGATCTTCTTCAGGGCAGCCGGCTGGTGCTCGTCGAGCGTCTCCTGAGGGGGGAGTCAAGGGTCGTAGCGGACATCTGGCGCTACGCCAAGGCGCGCGGCTGCACGACCTGGAAAGACCTCTACCGCTTGCTGGTCCGGCCCATGCTCCCGGCAGGCCTAGATACGGGAATGCGCCGCATTGGCCGGCGGCCGCTACCGGCCCGGCTGCCGGAGTGGATTACCCCGGGCTTGGCGCGGCGGACCGGGATTGCCGAACGGCTGGTGGAGCCTCGCTTCGGACGGCGGTGCGGAATGGCGCTTCGGGAGGTCTGGTTCCAGCTCGGCCTCGCACCTTATGAGCAGGCAATTCATTGGCAAGACCGGGTCGCCGCGGCCCTCGGCATCGAGGTTCGCCATCCCTTTCTTGATCGCCGTATTGCCGAGTTGATCTTGGCAACATCGCCAGAACAGATCTTCGAGCTCGGCTGCTATAAACCCCTGCTACGGCGTGCCATGGCCGGAATCCTCCCCGATGAGCTGCGCCTGCGCCGGGATAAGACAAAACTGGGCTCGTACTTCGATGTCTCTCTCCGGGAGAAGGCTGGAGGCATCATTAAAGAGCTGCTCACCGCACCATTGATCGCGAGTCTCGGTCTCGTGGATGGACCTAAGCTTCGAGGCAGCTTCGCTGCCTATCAGCAGGATTCCCAGAATCCGGAGAAACGCAGGACCTGGAATGCCGTGACCTTGGAGATATGGCTGCGGCGGCACCGTGACACGCTCGGTATCGGCTCCGGTCTGCACCAAAACGAGGCGCTATTCGCACGAACGATAGTAACATGCTAAAATTTTGCGATAAACGATGGAGATTCCATGGAAATCTTTGATGAACGCGCGAGCGGTGCGTCCGAGCAGGCTAGCCGGGAAGCAGACCGGGAAGGCTCGAGGCGGCCGTATGAACCTCCCGAGTTGATCGAATGGGGCTCTATCGTGGAGTTGACCCGCGGGCCCATAGGGGGATTCGACGATGTGGATAATGGAGCCTCGCAACAATTTTGACTTCCTTTCAGGCCTCTGTCTTCAAGGTGATCCAGCGTCAGCGCCTGTTCGGTGTGACACTGGCCAGTCATTTCTCCTTTACAGTCCATCTGCCTGTCACCCAAAGAAATCCCGACCTGATCTTCGAGGCCTCCCCGTCCTCGCCGCTTGCCGGCGGCTGGGAGCTTAATTCCGCCGTCTACACGAGCCCGCGGCATCTGCCCGATGGAACCAGCGTGTGCAGGCTGTTCCGGACTCCTGACTACGAAGTGCTCTCCTTTCCCCGCACCGATTTCTACCTGGGGGCGGATCGCATCATGTGCCGTCTTCCGGAGCCTGGATTCCATCACCTCGTGGAGAGCTACCTCCTGGGGCCGGTCTTCGCCTACTGGCTTGAAAGGCGAAGCCTTCCCGTGCTCCATGCCTCCGCCGTGGCTTTCCAGGGACGCGCTTTCGCATTCCTCGCTGCCCATGGGGTCGGGAAGAGCGGTCTTGCCGCCGCCCTGCTGTCACGCGGCGCGGCTCTCCTCTGCGATGACCTCGTTCCAGTTGAAAGTTGTGGCGGGGTGCTCTCCGCTCAACCTGGATTTCCACAAATGCGAATGTGGCCCGACGAAGCCACCTGTTTTCTGCGCCGCTACGAGCATCTTCCAAGGGTCGCTCCGGATGTGGACAAACGCTGGGTCCCTGCCGGCCCCGGCGGCCTTGGAGTCTTCCAGCACTCTCCTCTCCCTCTCGGCGGCATCTATTTCCTGGAGAGGCGGCCCGAAGGAGACGCACCGATCGAAATCCGTGAGATCTCACCACGGAACGCCCTCATCGAGGTTTTGCGCCACTCCTTCCTTCCGCTCCTCGTCGCAGCGGCCGGCCTGCAACCGTCCCGCTTCGATTTCTTCTCACGCCTGGTCCGGGATGTCCCGGTCCGGCGGTTGTCCTATCCCAGCGGCTTCGAGCGTCTGCCCGAGGTCGCGGACGCCGTCCTGCGCGACCTGGAATGCTAGGATCGCCTCTGCCCCCCCTTGCTGCATCTGACTTCGTGCCTCGCCGCACGAAAGGAGATTTAGAGATGAGACCATGGCTGAGAATCTCAGCGCTGATCGGAGCCGTCCTGCTCTCCGCCAATCTCGCGTCCGCACAGTCCTCCTCGTCGCGGCACGACGACGATGAGGACTCCGACGAGATCCCCAACTACGCGCTCGCCGTGGGAGTCGGGCTTGTCGAGCCGGCGAACCAGACGGAGACCTACTACACCGCGCAGCTCCGCATCCGCGTCAGCCGCGGTGACGGGGAGCACGACAGGGGCGGCAACGGACGCCAGGACCGCAGCATCCAGGGGTATATCGAGCCCGAGATCGGCTACTGGAAGTCGACCAACGAGACCATCCACGGCAGCGACAAGCTGTTGGGCGTCAACCTGATCGGCGCCTTCCCGTTCGCCTCCGCCGAGAGCTTCCTCGGGGTCGGCGTCGGCGCCCACTTCGTCGACCGGGAGCTCCTCGAGTCGAACAACCGCCTGACGGGCTCCGAGACCAAGCTCGGCGTCAACGCCCAGTTCGGGCTCGACCTCAGGATCACCGACAGCCTGAGCGCCTTCGGCACCGGCCGCTTCGACCTCGTGCAGGGTGCGAAGGACAACGTCCAGAGCAAGGTCTATCTCGGCCTCCGAGCCCGCCTGTAGCCCGCGTCCGGAAGAGACGTGCGGAAGTGCACAGGAGACAACGCCTTTGATTTCTGATCTACTGTAGACTTCCCTCCGGGGGCGGGGCGACCCGCCCCCCCTTTTTTTCCCGCGAAACGGTCAAAGACGCTGTGCTAAAATCATCAACGCATTGAGCCAAGACCCTCCCAGTCCCCACGCCTCCCCTCGTCTTTCAGGTCTCAGTCCGTGAGCACGTTCCTGTCCGTCCCCTGCCTGCTCGCGGCGCCGGTCCCGGGGCCGGCGATCCGCATGGAGCCCGGCTGGGGGCTGTTCTTCGGTTTCATCCTGGTGCTGCTCAACGGCTTCTTCGTGGCGGCGGAGTTCGCGCTCGTCAAGGTGCGGCCGACGCAGATCGAGCCCTATGTGCAGGAGGGGCAGCGCCGGGCCCGCGTGGCGCGCCACATGGTCAGCCATCTGGATGCCTACCTCTCGGCCACCCAGCTCGGCATCACCCTGGCGAGCCTCGCCCTGGGCTGGGTCGGCGAGCCGGCGTTCGCCTGGATCGTGACGCCCCTGGTGCGCCCTTTCAGCAGCGATCCGGCCATCGTGCACTCGGCGAGCCTCACCCTCTCGTTCATGGTGATCACGATGCTGCACATCGTCCTCGGCGAGCTGGCGCCGAAATCGCTCGCCATCCGCAAATCGGAAGGCACCGTCCTCTGGGTGGCCCTCCCCCTCTACGCCTTCTACAAGCTCACCTATCCGGCGATCTGGCTGCTCAACCACACGGCCAATGCGCTCCTCAAGCTGATCGGCGTCGCGCCGGTCGGCGAGGGGGAGACCGGCCACGACGAGGACGAGCTGCGT